>OBLG01001271.1_pt1 | contig 20192 bp, 18 predicted proteins | sample 1517451 | NCBI WGS metagenome assembly OBLG01 (sample SAMN04571694, study PRJEB22368) | human gut metagenome | biome: human gut; material: stool | host: Homo sapiens | place: Luxembourg | collected 2012-06-29
GCAGGATTCACCCTCTCCCACATCGTCAACTACTCGATGCAGACCCTCTGCCTCAACCTCTTCGTAGGCTTGGGTCTAGCCAAACAGCTGGCTATGATACCCACCCTCTGCATCTGCATCCCGGTAAACTTCCTCCTGGTAAGGTTCTTCCTGAAGAAATAAGGGGATTCCCAAAACACGATAAAAGAAAGATATGAAAAAGATATTCGATATTTTTAAAATCAAGAAAGAAGAAAGAGTTTCAGCACTCGTCGCACTCATCATAGCATGTGCTCTCAATGCCCTGACTGTCATCAAATACCACAGCCAGTTCTCGCAGATTACAGATAATTATCACAAACTCTTTGTCAAGACCTTCCATGTGGCAGGTTTCGACCCGCTTACCTATAGCATCGTATCTCACTGGGACACAGAATATAACGTATACCGCCACCCGCTGCTGGCGTTCTTCATGTATATCCCGAATCAGATAAATCAAGGTTTGATGATGCTTACCGGCATCAACTGCGTTCAGTTTGTCGTGGGAGCTATCCTGGTGTTCTGCGCCTTCTATTCTTTCATTTTCCTTTATCGTATATTCAGAGAAGTGATTGGTACAGAGCGCTTTGATGCCAATCTGCTCTCTGCCTTCTATTTCTCTTTTGCCTATGTGATGGTTTCAGCGATGGTACCCGACCATTTCATCATGTCGATGATCATACTCCTCTGTACCCTGTATATCACAGGCGTATGCATGAAGAAAGGCAGACAACTTACCATCTGGCAGACTATCCTGCTCTTTGTATTTACAGCGGGCGTATCGCTCAACAATGGTCTGAAGACCTATCTTGCCGCCCTTTTCACCAATGGCAGAAAGTTCTTCAGTATCAAATACTTCCTGATAGGAGTCATCCTTCCTGCCGCACTCATGTGGGCTTTCGCCAGATGGGAATACCGCACCTTCGTATGGCCTAAGGAGATGGCAAGACACGAGGCTAAGATGAAGAAAAACAAGGAAGCCACAGCCAAGATTTACCAGCAATACCGCGACAGCACTGGCGTGAAAGACTCGGCAAAGGTAGAAGCTGCCGTCAGGAAAATCATCAAGGATAAAGCGCATGCCAAATATGTTCGTGACCATAAACAGATATGGAACAAGAACACGGGCAAGCCTATCGCCAAGGGCGAATTCATGAACTGGACCGACAAGACGACCTCCCGCTCGCAAACTCTGGTCGAGAATTTCTTCGGTGAAAGCATCATGCTGCACCAGCAGAACCTTCTGGGCGATGTATTGCGCAACCGTCCGGTTATCGTGAAATACCAGTCTGCGGTCAATTATGTGGTAGAGGCATTCATCGTTGTGCTTTTCTTACTTGGCATCCTTGCCGGAAGAAAATCAAAGTTTCTCTGGCTCACCCTGACATTCTTCCTGATGGATGCTGCCCTCCATATCGGTTTGGGCTTCGGTATCAACGAGGTATATATCATGACTGCCCACTATATGTATGCCCTTCCTATCGCCATCGCCTTCCTGGCGCTCAAGGCAAAAGGAAAGAGCCTGAAATGGGCCTTCAGAGGATTGATGCTCGCCATCACCCTCTATCTGTGGATAAGCAACGGATATCTGCTGGTAGGCTACATGCTAGGATAAATATTAGCAAGAAGCCTTGATCCAACGGATGATATCCTCATGCTCCATATCAAACTTACGGGCAAAGAGGCGGTTGCTTTGTTCCAGCTCCTCTTTGTCTGCTATAGTCCAGACGTATGGATTACCGCGTTTCCAGTCGATAAGTCGCATACATCCTTCGTATTCATCCTTTTCAGAATACAGGGCAGCCCGAAAGTCGGGATGATTCCATACCAGGGTCTGCAGGAAGAACTCATCAGGGCAGAAGGTATAATTGAATCTTTTCAATACAAACGGCTTCTGGCTCACCACATACTCCACGCATGCCTGCGTGATGCTCACCCAGTTGGCGCCCTTGGCAAAATCCATCTTCTGGCGATGCAGGAACGGCATGAGCAGCATCGAAAGATATTTATTCAGTCGCCTGGTAATGGCATTCAAAGCCCCATACTTCGAGCGGGTAAGACTGGTAAATAGCCAATAACGCATCATCTTCCGGCGGCAATCCCATTCAAATTCCTCGCCATGATTGATGCCCACAAACTCCTTACCCTGATGCTCCTCAAAGAACTGATGGATGTAATCCTGCGATTTGATAGGTAAATCCTGACCACTCAGCAGATGGTAGTAGGCATAAGGTCCATGCTTCAAAGCCTCCTCGAAAAGCACATACTCCGCCTTAATCTGGCTCAGATTTCCCCAACGCACATCCACCCTCTGTTCCAACACAAAGAGGCGTGCCTTGGAAAGAACCAGCGGTTCAGCACCATCCAGCATATCCGATTTCCGGTCGATATGCAGAAATATATCATTGCGCTCATCATCGAGCATCGACAGCAATACCCTGAGAAGCGGTAAACTGCCATGAGCCATTATCAAAAAAGCATGTTTCATTGTCATTATTTATCTTTATTATCCAACTGTCCGTCCTGATGACTTTTTCATCATCATTGCGACAAAGATACACCAAATAAAAGAGAATACAAAATAAAACTCCGTTTTTATCAGAAAAAAGACACAAAATAGAGCCTTTCTTTTTGAATATTCAGAAAAAACAATTACTTTTGCAGCGCTAAGAAGGAGATGCGGCATGCATCAGCCCAGCAAAAAAATAATCAGAGAATGAACAATATATTTAGAATTAAAAAAGAAGAAAGGCTCTTTGCCTTGATTACACTCATCGTTATCATCGCCTTCAATGTGCTGATGATAACCTATCATTTTGATGATTTCGGCAAACCGAAAGCTGGATTCTGGACGCTCTTCACCAAGAACTTTCAGATTTCAGGTTTCGACCCCTACACCTACCTTACCCTCTCGAAGTGGAAGGTGTATTACACGGAGTATCGCCATCCCATGCTCCCTTTCTTTCTCTATCCTTTCTCGCTACTGAATGGCTGGCTGATAGAACTCACCTCTCGCAACTGGGCAACTACCATCGTGGCGGTGATGATGACATTCTTCTCCACCTACTCCACCCTCTTCTTCAGAAGAATCTTCAGAGAGGTGATGCAGCTGAAGGCTATAGACAGCAATGTGCTCACAGCGATGCTTTTTTCCTTTGCCTACGTGCTGCTCGTCACCTTTGTGGATGACCATTTCGGCATGTCGCTTTTCTTCCTGTCAATGACACTTTATCTGGCAGGCAAACAGCAGCAGGAACACCGCAGCATGCCTTGGTGGCAAACAGCCCTGCTCTTTTTCTTCACGGCAGGCATCACGCTGAGCAATGGCGCCAAGACCTTCCTTGCCGCCCTCTTTACCAATGGCAAAAAACTCTTCCGCCCGAAATATCTGGCATTGGGCATCATCTTGCCTACCCTCCTGATAGGTGCTGCAGGCATTTATCAGAACAAGGCTTTCATCATTCCGAACCGTCTGGAAGGAGAACGGCTCGTGGCTCAGAAAGCTGCGAAAGACAGTACTTTTAGGGCTAAGATGGAACAGAAGCAAAAACACGATAAGGCCATCGCTGGCAAAAATATCCAGAAACGAGGCATGCTCTCATGGGCAGATATGTCTATCTCCCGTTCAGAATCACTGGTAGAAAACGTTTTTGGCGAATCGCTTATCCTGCACAGAGAACATCTTCTGGAAGATATCCACAGCCACCGCCCGATATTCGTGAAATACCAGACACCCGTTCCTTATATCATAGAGGGTATCATCGTGATTCTGCTGTGTATGGGCTTTTGGATGGGAAGAAGATCGGCCTTTCTCTGGCTCACAGCCTCATGGGTGGCATGCGATGCCTTCATTCATCTGGTCATGGGATTCGGACTGAACGAGGTTTATATCATGGCTGCCCATTGGGCGTTCATCATTCCGGTTTGTATCGGATATATCATCAGAAACTGTAAGGAGAAATATCTGCCTTATCTTCGTGGCACACTCGCAGTTATCACCATCTTCCTGTTCTTCTATAACAGCACGCTGATATTCGAGTATCTCACAAGATAAAAAAAGAGAACCCGACAAGATAAAAAAGTATCTTAGATTAAAACCATCATGCTGAAAATAAGTATCTTAACCCCTATCTATGGAGTAGAAAAATATATCGAACAGTGCGCCCGTTCACTGTTCGAGCAGTCGTATGCGTCTATCGAATACATCTTTGTAGATGACTGTACCCACGATAAAAGCATCGGTATTCTACAATCGCTCCTGAAAGAATATCCGGGAAGAGCACAACAGGTACGCATCATCCACCACGACAGAAACCGGGGCGTGGGTGCTGCAAGACAGACGGCACTGATGGCGGCTACAGGCGATTATCTTTTATTTGCCGATAGCGACGATATGCTGCCGGAAGATGCAGTTGAGAAGCTGGCAGGAAAAGCAGATAGTAGCCATGCCGACCTGATTGATGGCGGCTACCGGGAGTGGTGCGATGGTAAAGCTGGAATACTCCAGAAACCTTTTGATGTTTCTGACAAGAAACTGCTCAAACTGCTTGTTTGTCAGAACATCATCACCAACCGGCTGTGGGGCAGAATCTATAAGCGTTCGCTCATCATGGAGCACAGGATATTCTTTGAAGAGGGCATCAACTATGCGGAAGATCTTTTCTGGAATGCCCAGTTCATGTTCTACGGCAAAAAGGTGAACATCGATGATGCAGTATATTATTACCGTACCGACAATGAGAATTCCTACAATCACAATATCTCTGAAAAGAATCTCCTGTCATACTTCAAATCAACCCGCCGACTCATCGATTTTTTCGAGCAGAACGATAAGAAGCATCAGTACCTCAGAGCCACAGAGATAGGCATCGTCAATGCCTACCGCTGGGCAGCAAACGCACAGGTAGCCTTCGAAAAGGTGGATCAGGTGCTCGCCTACAAGCCTAAGAGCTGCCTCATCCGACTCATCATCAAGCTCATCAAAAAGGGGGTACCTGTCAAGAGGGTGAATCTTATCTACCTCGCTTACAGAAGGCTATACACTCTTCTAATATCTGCACCTTCAGCAGTTTCATGATACAGAAGTAGATGGTGGCAGAAACCAGCAGACGAACCAGCAGCAGGAGATAGATGTTCTGCAGGCTGCGGGTAATAAAATAGGTAACTACCATCGTGGCTGCCGCACAGAGCATGAATGGCAGTATATCCTTTGCCACATCACGGAACCGCAATCCGGCAACACGCTTCATCATCCACTGCCAGACCAAAAGCCAGGCTATTATAAATAATGTATAGGCTATCACCATGGTCTGGATGCCATATTGATGACAGAACAACACCAAGGCGAGCAAGCCCACTACTTGACCGATGTTGCACCACATATACACATCAGAACGTCCCTTGCTGATGGCAAGATTCTGATAGAGCGTATAAATCGGCATAAAGGCACCGCTCACACAGAGAATCTGCAACAGCGGCACACTGGCTATCCATTTCTCATGAATCGTAATCAGGATGAATTCGCGTGATACCAAAGTCAAGCCGAACATCAAGGGGAAAGAAAGGAATGCCGTGAAACGGAGCATCTTTCTGAACACCAGCAACTCGCGGTTCTTATCGTTCTGGATAGAAGCCAAGACAGGCTGAGCTATCTGTCCCACCGTATTGGCAACAAACGAATTAGCCTTGGTGTCCCAGTTGTATGCCTGACTATAGTTACCCACATCATTAATCGGATAGAACCTGCCGAAGACAAAGGTCAATACATTGTTGCTCACCGTATTGATGATGTTGGTAACCAGGAGTTTCACGCTGAATCCAAACATCTTCCTCACCGGTCCGAAATCGATATGAAAATTCGGGCGCCATCCCGTATAATAATATCTTCCGATATTCAGCACGAGGATAAAGATAACCTGCTGCCAGGCAAGACTCCAGTAAGCCATGCCGCTGAATGCCAGTACCAGTCCCACGACATTCGAACTGATCAGAGCCATGAAATTAACGATGGTAATCTCCTTGTTCATCATGTTCTTCATCATATATCCGTTCTGGGCGATGCCAAACGAAGAGATGAAGAAACTCAAGAACACGAAGCGCGACAGGGAGGTGAGACAAGGCTGATGGAAGAAATCTGCTATCAGCGGCGCACAGAAAAAGAGCACCACATACATGGTAAGACTCACCAGGACATTAAACCAGAACACCGAGTTATAATCGTTATCGGTGGGTTTTCTGATATTCACCAGTGCCTGGGTAAACCCGCTACTCTGCAGATTGCCCGCTATCAGGGTGAATATGGTGAGGATGCCGATGATACCATAATCGGCTGGCGACAACAAACGCGCCAAGAAGATGCCAAAGAGGATATTGAGTACCTGGGTAGAGCCACTGTTCATCGCTCCCCAGAACAATCCCTTGGCGGTTTTTTCCTTTAATGATTCTGCCATCGTTTCTATCTGATAAATATGGAATATTACTTGTTTTTACTTTTTAGAATGCAAAAGTAGCATAAATAGTTTGAAGTTCAAAACTTTTTGCTTACTTTTGCAGCCGTAAAACAGAAAAAAGTATGGATATTAAGAACATCAAGAAGGAATGGAACGCCACAATACTCGATATATTGAAGGCTTTCATCGAAATCTGCAACAAGTATCACCTCAGATATTACTGTTGTGCCGGCACCGCTATCGGAGCCGCCCGTCACCACGGAATGATTCCCTGGGACGATGACATCGACGTACTGATGCCACGCCCCGACTACGACCGTCTGCTCGAAATCGCCAAGCATGAAGACTTTGGCAAATACGAGGTAGTAACTCCCTACAACAACGAGTCATACCCTCTGTATTTCTCCAAACTCGTGAATCGCGAAACCACCCTTATCGAGGAGAAGGAGCGTCCCTGCATCATCGGTCTTTACGTAGATATCTTCCCTCTTGATGCCACCGACGATGACCTGGAAACGGCAAAGGCGCTGTATCGCAAATACTCGAAGACCATCAACCGTCTGAATGCCGTAACCACCCACAATACTTTCTTTGAGTACATCTCCCTGCTCCTGCACAAGGAAACCTGGGGCCGCTTTGCCATCAAGACGCTCGCCTTCTTCTGCCGCAGCAAGATGCGCCACCGCCTCATCCAGCAGATGGACGAGATGAGTCACCGGTATGACTTCGATAAGGCGAAGAACGTACTGGTGAATACAGGTTCCTACCACTACAAGGAGATTTTCCCGAAGGAATGGCTCGGCAAGGGCAAGGAATTCCCGTTCGAGGATACCACCGTCTTGCTGCCGGAGCAGGCTGATACCTATCTGCGCCACTTCTTTGGCGACTATATGAAGTTTCCACCCGTAGAACAGAGAGTAGAGAAACACCTTCGCTACTATCTGAACATGGAAAAGCGGGAAACATGGGATGAGATTAAAAGAAAGCTTTAGCCTTCCCTCTCCTCCTGCAAGGTATGTCCGAAACCTTCTTCTACATCAAAGAGCGGTTTCCAGCCTAAAGCCTTGAGTTTATCCGTACTGAAGGTTGCCTTGGTGATAGGCGTGGTATTGCCCTGCTGCGCATCCGCCTCAGGAATATCAAACACCACCTTTCTATCCGCTTTCCGGGCTATCAGCTCTGCCAGTTGGCGGATGGAGATATTCGATTCTGAATGAGCCACATTATAGACATTTGCCCTCTCGCCATCCAGCAGGAGGCGCAAGATGGCATGGGCGGCATCTACCACATAAAGCCAGGAGCGGAAAGCCTCACCCTTACTCTTCAGGACGATATCCTCACCCTTCAGAACATTGCGGATAAACTGGGCATACACCCTATTGTCACTCTCCGTAAAGCCCGGACCGTAGGTATGACTCAGTCTGGCTATCACCACATCGGCATCATACTCTGCTCCGTATGCCATGCAGAGCGTTTCGGCAGCACGTTTGGAAGATGGATAGCAGGCACGCACCGATGCACAATCCACATAGCCGCTGCTCTTCTCGGTAAATTCAGAGCCATCGCCCTCGCCATAGATTTCACCCGAAGAGATATAAACCATGCGCTGCATGCGGTGACTCAATCCATATTCCAGCAGGTTGGATACGCCGTTGATGTTTGCCTTCATCACCTCTACAGGGTTCTGCTTAAAGAAGTTAGGACTCGCATTGCTGGCTGCATCGATGATGTAATCAGCGCCCTCAGCCAACTCATTATAGACTGGTTCCCCTATCATCCTGTTCATGCTCTTGATGACAGGCTGGGTAACGTCTATCTCTGCAAAGAAGAAAGATTCATCCTCCCAATAGGCAGCAAACTTCTGTCGGGCACGTTCCTTGTTTCTTCCGGCTGCTATCACCTTGTAGCACCGGGCAGGATTCTGCATCAGCACATCAACCACACAGCCTCCTACCAATCCTGTAGCACCAGCCACAAGAATGGTCTTGCCATGCAGACGCTCCAATTCCAAACCTTCCCGGAAAAGGCGCGCAATATCTTCCTTATATGGTGAATTTCCTATCATAACATGTTTATTTTAACCAAGCCTCAGGCTGAACCTTCATCAGTGCCTTCAGTATCTCCAGATCCTCAACGGTGGTTATCTTGATGTTCTTCTCTGAACCAGGCACGATATGCATCTGTCTGCCTCCCAGTTCTGCCATCAGGGTACAGGATGCCACCGAATTGGTGATGCCCTTCTCCTTAGCCTCTTCGTGGGCTGCTATCAGATTGCCCAAACGGAAGGTCTGGGGTGTCTGGGTACGGATCAGTTTGTCGCGCGGAATACTGGTGTTGGTCGTAAAACCATCTTCGCTCTCCAGGATAGCCTCTCTACATTTGATACCCGTAATGGCATAGCCATACTTCTGGCAGATGGCGATATTGGACGAGATGATGTCTTGCGACAAGAGTGGGCGCACGGCATCATGCACCAGCACCAGGTCGTCATCACCGCATCCCGCCTCTTTCAAGCCATAGATACCATTGTGGATCGACTCCTGACCATTGCTTCCGCCAGGGAATATCCATTTCAGCTTGGTAATGCAGAACTGGTTGGCATACGACTGCAGTACCGTTTCCCAACCTGCCAGACATACCACAGCAATACCCTGAATATCAGGATGCTTCTGAAAAGCCATCATCGTATGGATGATGATAGGACAGTTGTCTACATGCATAAACTGCTTTGGGATGTCCTGTCCCATTCTATTGCCAGAACCTCCGGCTATGATCAATGCATAGTTCATATTCTCTATCTTTAAATTGATTATTTCTGAATGATTCTCCCCGGATTCCCTACCACGGTAGCCCCGTCGGGAATATCCTGGAATACCACGGCACCGGCGCCTATCGTCACGTGGTTGCCGATATGGATGCCACCGAATACCGTGGCGCCGGTATAAATCTTCACGTCATTTCCGATGGTAGGTCTGCCGCCCTTGCCGTTGCCCAGCGTCACCATCTGCAGACAGTAGAAGTCATCACCTATGCTTTCTGCGTTGAGATAGGTGGCATAGCTGTGCTCCAGATGCGCACCCTTCCCGATATGCGGACACCAGATGGTCATCGTACGCTCAGGAGGCAACAGCCAGCTGATGAAAACCGAACGGTATTCGCCCATGCGGTAATAAAACAGATTGCGGAAACTCCTTTCGCGGGTGCATGCCTTAATCAGGTTGAGCACCGTAGGCTTCCTGTCCTGCACCTTCAGCAGGTCGGCATCTATCTCCTTCTTATGGAGCAGATACAGAGCGATATGCGGCAACATGCGCACCGCCGAAGCTGACAATATGATGGTTTGTACTATCGGATTCATGACTCTAAATCTTGTTTTAACATGGTTGCAAAGATACAAAAAATAAAGCAACTAGCATGCTTTTATCCGAAAACAATTGCTCTTTTCACTAAAAATAAGATAATAGAACAGGGTTTGTAGATTTTTAGTCGGTTTTATTGCTAAATAATGTGAATTAAATAGCTTTCCATACAACTTTTCTGTACCTTTGCACAAAGTTATATATAACGATATTATAGAAGAGGATAAAACAGAACATTATGAAGAGGATATTGATTGTAGAAGACGATTTGGCATTCGGAACAATGATACAGACTTGGCTCAAAAAGAAAGGATTCGATGTAGAAAGGGTAACATCCGTAGGCGCTGCCATCAAAGCGATGGGAGCCGGCGATGCATTCCATTTGGTTCTTTCCGACCTGCGCCTGCCTGACCATGACGGACTGGTATTGCTCCAGCATATCAGAAAGTCCGATGCCCACCTGCCTTTTATCGTAATGACTAGCTATGCAGAGGTTCAGAATGCTGTATGTGCCATGAAATCGGGTGCTACCGATTACGTGGCTAAACCCTTCCATCCCGAAATCCTCTTAGAGAAAATCCGTGAGGCTATCCAGTCGGCTGCTTCTGCGGTTTCAACCCCTCAGCGTGCGGAATCTGCCGCCATGCAGGATGCGCCCCAAGAAGAGCAGCAGGGCGCTACGGAGGTTCCTAGATATATAAAAGGTGAAAGCGAGGCTTCCAAACAGCTCTACGAGTTCGTTTCGCTCGTTGCCCCAACCCCGATGTCAGTGCTCATTCTCGGAGCCAGCGGCACCGGAAAGGAATATGTGGCGCGCAGCATCCACGAACAGAGTCTGCGCAAGGACAAACCTTTCTATGCCATCGACTGCGGCGCCATTCCTAAGGAGGTGGCAGCATCTGAATTCTTCGGATATAAGAAGGGTGCCTTTACCGGAGCCGAACAGGATAAGAAGGGTGCCTTCGAGATAGCTAACGGCGGAACGGTTTTCCTCGATGAGATGGGAAACCTCAACTACGAAGTACAGGTGCAGCTCCTCAGAGCCTTGCAGGAGAGGAAAATCCGTCCGCTAGGCAGCACGCAGGAGATTGATGTGGATATCCGACTCATCTGTGCCACTAACGAGAATCTGGCGCAAGCGGTAGCCGAAGGCAAGTTCAGAGAGGACCTCTATCACCGCATCAACGAGTTTACCATCTACATGCCTGCCCTCAAGGACAGAGGTGCCGATATCTTCCTCTTTGCCAACCTCTTTATCAAGCACGCCAACCAGGAACTGGGCAAGAATGTGCTCGGACTGGATGTCAAAGCCTCCGAAATCATTGCCTCATACGACTGGCCGGGCAACCTGCGCGAACTGAACAATGTGATGAAGCGCGCCACCCTGCTCGCCCGTGGCAAGTATATCGGTGCCCAGGAACTGGAGAAGACGATGGCACAGACCTCCACCGCCCGACCGCTCAATATGCAGCTGCACAGCGAACAGTCGGAACAGGAAAGCATCGCCGCTGCCCTGAGAGCCACCCACGGCAACAAGAGCAAGGCAGCCCAACTGCTTGCCATCGACCGCAAGACACTCTACAACAAAATGAAGAAATACGGCATGGAGTAAAACATGCCACACCCCGATTCCCCAATATATTCCACACTATATTGGGGAATTTTTCTACACCTTTTCCCCACTTTCCCCACATCCCGTTTCTGGCACAAAATACCATCAACCCTGATTATCAGATACTTAACCAAATCCATCGATTTTTGGCACGCCTATTGTGATATTATTTAGCGAACTCGCAAATGAGTTTCAGCAAGAGAATTAATAAACAAAATAATATTCACAATTAAAAAACAAAAGAATTATGAAAAAGTTAGTATTTGCAGTTATCGCAGCAGTAGCAATGGTATCAGTTAGCAATGTATTTGCAGGTAACAGAATGGTAAGCGTTGCAGGTTCAGAACCAGTAGACACAGTAGCTCCAGCCGACACAACAGCAACACCTGTTGAGACTCCAGCAACAACAGTGGATTCAACCGTAGCAAAGTAAATCCACCTTCAGAAAATAGTAATTACGCGTCGCTTTCAATGAAACAGGAGATAGATGACCAGATTTTGGCATTTATCTCCTGTTTTCGTTGGTTTATATCGCATTTTTGATTAACTTTGCACGCAAATAGCAAAAAGACTCAAAACATTAAAAGATAAGAAGATGCAGCAAACAAACGTTCCTTTCAAGGTAGCCCTGGGTTACATCATCGTCGCCATCGTACTGATTCTGGCGATAGGGCTGGTATATCGCAACACCACAACCGTGCTCGCTATCAACCAGGCAACCCGCGACTATATCGAAAAGCGACAGGCAGCCGACAGCACCATGTCCAACCTGCTCAAGGAGGAACAGACCAATCTGCAGCAGCTTACCCGCGCCATGCAGGGCAAGTCATCCCACAACTATCTGCATGAGAAGATGAACAGCCTCAACAGTGGCGAAGATTCCATTGTTGTGCATTCCAAGGCACCCAAGACTCATGTGGCAAAGAACACCACCGTAGAGGTGATGAAAACCCGCAAGGGCTTCTTTCGCCGCCTTGCCGATGCCTTCAAGAAGGAACATGCCGAAACGCTCAGCATCAGACGCGACAGCAACCAGGCTGTCACCGATACCCTCTCTACCCCGGTCAACTTAGCCGGAAACGTAGCCGATATCCTGGAACAGATTGACCGCAAGGAGAAGCAGTCTACGCGCGATAACCACGATGCCATCAACCGCGAGGTGAGAGATCTGCAGATAACCAATGCCCGCCTCGCCCTGCGCTCCTCCCAGCAGCTCAACGATATCCACCAGCGCGAACGTCAGGCGATGCAGCAGGCTATCAACCAGGCGATGCAGGCGCGCCAGAATCTGCTCTGGCAGATAGGTCTGCTTGCCATCGTAGCCATCACAGCCGCCGTCATCCTCGTCTATTACATCTACCGCGATACGCAGAAGGAACGCATCTACCGCGAGAATCTCGAAGAGGCTAACGAGGAAATCAGGCGCATCATGAACCAGCGCGAACGCCTGCTCCTCACCATCACCCACGATATCAAGGCTCCGGCTGCCAGCATCTCGGGCTTCATCGACCTGATGAAGGATTATGTCGACAACCCGCAGGCCATCTCCTGCCTCAACAGCATCAAGGGGTCTGCCACCCATCTCTCCCGGCTCGTTGCCGCCCTGCTCGATTATCACCAGTTGGAAAACGGACTGATGAAGCTGAACCCTGTAGATTTCTCGCCTGCCGACATGTTCCGCCAGTGTGCCGGAGAGATGCAGATCCTGAGCCAGGAGAAGGGATTGGAACTGCATCTGGAGCTCGATGGCATCAGCAGTCCGCAGACCTACTACCGTGCCGATGCCTTCCGTATCCGTCAGATACTCAACAACCTGGTTAGCAATGCCATCAAGTATACCGATAAGGGCAGCGTCACCATCCAGGCAGCCATCAGTCCCCAGCACCTCCTCACCTTCTCGGTAAGGGATACCGGCAAGGGCATGACCACCGAAGAGCGCCAGAAGGTATTCCAGGCGTTTACCCGTCTGAAGAGTGCCCAGGGCATCGAGGGCACCGGTCTCGGACTGAACATCACCCAGGAACTGGTCAATCTGCTTCAGGGCACCCTGCGTCTGGAATCCGTCAAGGACAAGGGCAGCACCTTCACCGTCACCATTCCGCTTGCCTTAGGCACCGCTCCTGCTGCAGAAGAGGCAGAAGAACAGAAGCCGCTCACCCCAGCCCAACCCCATTTCGAAAATCACAAGATACTGCTGCTCGATGACGACCCGTTGCAGCTCCGTCTGCTTCAGGAGATGCTGAAGAAGCTGATAGGCGACAGTTGGCAAGTCTTTGCCTGTCTGCATGTAGCCGAGGCGCTCACCGTGCTCCACAACGAGCATCCTGCGCTGATGATGATGGATATCGAAATGCCCGAGATGAACGGCATCAGGATGATTCAGCACATCAACCACAGCCACATGAAGGTAGTAGCGATGACCGCCCACGATGCCAGCATCATTAGAGAGTTGAAAGAAGCCGGTTTCGACGATTGCCTCTTCAAGCCGTTCAGCACAGAGAAGCTGAAAGAAATCCTCGGTTTGGAGAATACAGCATCAGAAACAGAGGATATGGCAGAGGAAACCAATAAGAAATCCCGCTTTGCAGCCCTTCTGACCTTTGCAGAAGGCGATCCGGAGGCAGAAGCCGAGATACTCAGCACCGTCAAACAGGAGTTGTCATCCCATCTCCAGAACCTCCAGCAGGCAACAGAAGGCGAGTTATCAATAGAAGCCATCGGCAAGACAGCCCACAAGCTCCTCCCTATCGCCACGATGATAGAGATGGAGACCCGACAGCACATCGCCGCCCTCGCTCCCGAGCATATCAGCGATCTGTCAGAATCTCAGATAAGAGCCTACACCCAGGCCATCATCGCCGACCTGAAGGGGCTTTTAAAGGTAAAAAAGTAAAAAGGCTTTTAAAGGTAAAAAAGTAAAAAGGTAAAAAGGTAAAAAAGGCCTACCCCCGTTCGTCCCCGTCCCCAGCGATTCCATCGCTGGTCCCCCATAAAGTTAAAAGCCCCTGATGCAAAAACACCAGGGGCTATTTTTCAAGACTTGAGGGGACGGGGACGAACGGGAGTTAAGGCTCTTTTTACCTTTTTACTTTTTTACCTTTTTACTTTTCACACAGTTCCCAATATCGCTGGGCGAGGTCATGGATGAACTTTCGTCCTCGCTCGGTCCATACGAGATAGGTATGGGTGTAGGCTCTGCCCATCTTCTCCTGTCTGCCATCGCTCTTCGGGTCGAGGAAGGCGCTGTAGCGGGTGCGGCTCTTCGCCAAGCCCATGTGAGCATAATCGGCATAGAGGAGATACTGACCGCTCTGGTAATACTGGATATGCAGGGCACAGAGCGAGCGGTTCAACTCCTGCGCAGTGATACCGAGTTCCTTCGCAATCTGCGTAGTAGTGAAGCAGGAAACGGAATCGAGCACGTTATCGCTATAGAGCGCTTTCGGCAGAAGATTACCCACCTGATTCTCCAACTGGATGATGTTATCACCACTCTTAGCGATGTGAACCACCTGTTCATCTACAACATCATTCAAGCGGCGTATTTCCGTATCCTGTTCGCCGATGAGCTTCTTCTGCTGTTCAATCTGCAGACGCTGCTTCTTCAGCAGATTCTCCTTCTCCTTGAGCGTAGCACGGAGGATTTCTTCTGCATGTCGGATTGTCTCCTCATCGCTCTCTCCCTGCTGCACCGGGATATAACCACCCGTCTTGCGAATCTGCGGCAGCACATCAGCCGTAACCCAGTTCTTGAACTTCACGGCAGTAGAAAGCTTGGAGCCGAGAACTAAAGCATAGAAACCGCTCTCGTTGACATAGAGCATCAGAGTACGACGCATCGCCGAGGTTCCATCCTTCTTCAGACCGGTTGCTACCCATGTACGGCGTTTCGCCGTATCAAGTGGTTTAACTAACTGATCTACAGCATCATTCGCTCTCTTATATCCCAGTACATTACAGAGATCCTTTGCACAGAACAATGGCTCCCCATTTTCATCGGTCAAGGTACGAACCTTACCGAATTCTGAGTTTTCAAACACGACAGCAATTGCTGCCTTCTTATCCATTTCTACTTTATTTGTATTAACTGACTTTACCATAATAATTTGTTTTTAAAAATTAATCACTAAAAATTCAACATTCAACACTCAACATTACAAAACGGTAATCCAAACGCTCTCCTCCCGTTCCCTTGCTGCGGTAATGGCATTGATAAGCCTGTGCAACCAGATGCGGGAATTAAAGACGGCACCCTGTAATTTATTTTCACCTACCAGAATGCAGCCCTGCGTATCATCAGGATAATTACCGGCATGAATGCGGATGCCCTCAAAATCAGGAACACCCTGCACCAGCGGAAGCCACTTCTTAAACCTTGGCGATTTCGAGATAACAACAGCATACGAGCCCTCCGGTATCGCCGTATGACCCGGTATCTTGCGGGCTTTCTTACCCGATACCCTGCTGTACCGTCCATCCTCCTCTTCCGGCTTCAGTTCGACACCCAGGAGGTTTCTCCACGTAGGCTCCAGGGTATCACAGAAGTAATGCTCCTTGTCCAACTTCGCCTTATCGAAGCTATGTTCAAAGACACGCTTGTCGCCTATTTTTACCCCCGAACGCCAAGTACGTTTCACATCCTTATCGCTCAGGATATAAAGATGACCTATCGTATAAGTCTTCTTCTTTGCTATTCTTTTTACTACTATTTCCATACGCTATGAATTCTCCTTTCGGAATTTAAGTTTAATAAAAACTGAGGAACTGAATTTCTGAGGAACCGAGTTGCTATCCTTAACCTTGATGTAATGACGCTCCTTCCAGTTACCTAACATTCTTGAAGTTCCCTTCTTATCCATACCTCGTGCTACACGCAAGTCTATCACCTGCTGGTAAGTAAACTCATCCGGCAACTGCATCAGCATGTTGGATGGTCCTCGCTTGCTCGACTTCTCGCCTGTATCATTCGCCCTCTTGATGGCATCACCGAAGAAACGCATCTTGCAGTAGAGGTCGTAACGCTCGCTCCAGCGGATGAACTCGTCAATCTCCGGTTCCCATTTGCAACCGTTCGCCACATACAGCACACACGCCTTCAGGTAGGCGATGACGTTGGCACGGAAAGAAAGATTCTCGTAAACTCGGTCCTGAGAGAGGCGTGAAAATTCCGCATTCTCATCCTTCAGTTTAAGGGCAAGCTGGAACGCCTCAGGGCAGTCAATCAGTCCCCTGGCGTTGTTCAGATTCTCGATATAAGGCTTCAGCGCCTCACGGTAAGCATCATCGTAATCGCCATAAACAGGCATTTCGTCACCGATTTCACGCTCCGGAATGGTACAGAAATTGATACGGCTTATCGGACCGTCTGTCAAAACTTTTGAGAAGTAGCGCTGCCCTTTCTGAATGGTGGTAGAAGCATTCCAGTTGAACCTTATCGTTACCCTTTCTGTCACACTTTGAACGCCCACGCGCTGTTGGCCAAAGAGGTTGAAGGGGTCGAAGGCGAGGCACATGATGCGGAACTGCTGGTTGCCGCTGCCCCGGAGTGCATCAAACTGGTCCAGCTCGTTAAGCGAAGTATAGAGGAAACGCCCCTGCGCCTCTGCGGTTCGCATCACGAATGCCGGACTGGTCATATCAGCATCAATCTCCTGGATAACAAGATTATCCGGTCGTTTGCGCTTATCCTTGTTGGCACCCTTGCGCGTCACCTCCTCCTTCCATTCCTTCTCACGTTTCAGATTCTCCGCATCCCGCTTTCTGATATCCTCCATAATATATCTAATCGGCTTATCCACAGACGATTTACCAGCACCCGTACCGGCAAGCAAGCAAGTAGAAAGCGTAGCCTCATGCACTACATTATCAATATATCGGAAGCTCGTCTGCCAGAGGTGAGTAGCCAACGGTGGAAAGATAGCGTGCGCCACTGCCGGCTTATAAACCTCCGGTGTCCGAGATATCAGCAGTTCCACCAGTTTCGGCAGTTTCTCCGGCATCGCTGGCGGTTCCGGATAATCCTCCTCGGTACTTTGAACTTGGAGATATGAACTTTGAACTGTATGATTTGCGTTAGGGCTATTAACTGTTAACTGTAAACTATTAACTTGTTGGCTGGCCTGTTTTTCCGCCAGCGCATTCACCCTTATCACATCCCTCGACATCGGCTTGCAGCTGTCAGCATATTTCGCATAGAAATCATGTATCAGCTGATGGCAGTCATCCTCCTGATAGTAGCTCGGCATTTTCGTCCTCACCACCTTCATCAGTTCCTCCTCACTCATCACCCTCGAAGCGCCTGCGCTCATAATGGCGAGGAGCGAAGAGTGCCGAGACCCGACGGTATCAATCGCCATCCCCTCAAGCCCAGCCGACTGCACGAACAGATCAAAGGCTATCAGATTCTTCTCGCTGGCCTCTCCCAGTTCACCAGAGCCATGATTGCCCGAAAGTCTATTGTTTTGAACATTGTCATTGCTATTGCCATTAACTGTAAACTGTAAACTATTAACTTTTGCATCTCCCCTTCCGTCAACCGTCAGTCCACGGTCCAGAAAAGCCTTTCTGCGAGCCTGTACTTCGCTCTCCGGCAGCACTGCGCACCACATTTTAGACCGGTAGATTTCCGAGTCCTTATCCGTCAGGAAAATCATTCTCTCAGGTGTGATGCAGCTCTCATCATAAGGCACGCCCAGTGCCTCACAATACGCCTTCTGCGTCTCTTCGATGGTCATCCCCACCGGCATTCTAATCCCGATATGCAGCTTCTTGCGAGCGCTATAACAGAGATGCAGCAACGAGCCGTTCCATATCCCCGAAGAGCAGTTCAGCTCGCGCGCCTTCTCAATCGCCTTTTCCACATACTCCTTATCATCCACATCGATAATCGTCTGGAAGAGAAAGCTTTCCGGCAAGGCATTCTCCTGTCTGCGCACATTATTCTTGAACATGCCGTAGTGCGGACAGAAGAAAGGCAGCTCGCTCTTGAGCCTCTCCTGCGCCTTCTTCACCGCCTGCGCATCGTTCAAATCCACTCCGTCAATCGGCAATTCACCCCGAATCTGCTGAATCATCTTCTTGATTTCCTCCGACCCGATGACCTTATCATAAGTATCGATATTGTAAGAAAAAACTTTCCCTTTATTTCCCTTACGATAAGGATTAATTGCCACTACATGTACTGTCTCCATTTTACCTCCATATTTTTCAATTAATCGAACACTTCGCTGTTAATCATGATATACCCTGAGCCATAGCTTACATTGATAGGCAGAATCAGCGAGTTATCCGAAATCTCGTCGACCCCGTTCGCCTCGAAGAGCGAAGCATTCTCAGCATCATTCAGTCTGCTCTTGACGAACCCTAGCACCCATTTTGCCGCAATCTTCTCGGCAGCAACACGCCTGTCTACAAGGTCCTTCACCAGCTGTTCATCGCAGAAGTTGATATCCGCATTCACGTTCTCAGCCTCCGTTTCTTCCTTCCCCATTTCCTGGTTCTCGAAGAAGAGGTTATACTTGATTTTCATATCCTTCATCATCATGATGTTCAGATTTTTCAGTTCCCCCTCCGAGTCAGCAATCGTCTCATAGAGTTTCTGTACCGACTTCTTGAAGATGTTCTTCACGTCCATCAGGCAGTAATAGATTTTGCCTCCAATCACCACCACCCTCAGTTTTCCGTACTGCGGATGAGTAAAATAAAAAGGTTTCATTGCTTTCATCTTATAAATTCCTTTTTAAACAGTTGGGCGCTCCCACAACGGTTGATGTGCCTATACACAAAAGCCCCCGAAACCCAGACCATATCGGTTCTGAATTCCGGGGGCAAAAGTACAACAAGATGCTGAAACCTACCTGGTACGTACCTGGTACGCGTACCAGGTACGAATTAATTTATGAAACGTCATTCACGTTATATAACAGACTAACTAACAGATATTTATCGATTTTGCAGTTTCTCCGATAAATCCAGACATCTGTTGCTGCTCCATCCCTTTATTAAAGGCAGAGCGAAGATTCTCCTTGTCAATATTCCAAAAGGTACCGAACACCACCCATACATTCTGTATGCCGAGTTTGGTAGAAATCTGGGACGCAAGAACTGCAGTTTTAGCTACAGAGAGTCCCTTAGGCTGGAAATGCTCATCAAGAAAGCCATGTATCGCCAAACTGGAGAGCACCATTAACCCCTGAGGATTAGCAAGAGATTCTGGCAGCGGTCGGAATTTCTCTTCTGCCTTTGCCTTTTCTTCCTTCTTCTTAGGTCCATCACCATAATTTTCAATATACGTTGCATTATCGTGCAATTCGATTGTTCTATTATCACTCATGATTATTATGCTTTTAGATTCTATATAATTTTCAATAAACTCACTGTCCAGACTTAAATAGACATCTGTTATGAAAATACACAGAGACTTTATCCTCGACAGATTGCGCTTGATTCGCGTACTTAAGTTTTTCTTCATATTGTATTCTTATTGTAGTTGTTTAAATTTTCTTGCCTCATTATAGCAGAGTATGATTGTTTGCGCTAACAATTTATGAGGGCGTAAGCAGCTGGAGTGCTGGTGATCGTCTCTTATCGTGAGACGTGGGACCGATTCTACATCTTTTTCCTTTTGTTGAAAATTTAAGTTAATAATTAGGGTGTCCAGTTCTATGTTCCAATATTAACTCACTTGTTTGAGAGTTTTAGTTCGTTCTGTCACCCAGTTTTTGGACAAGTGCTCGGTAGTCCAAGCATCAATGT
>OBLG01001297.1_pt1 | contig 19770 bp, 17 predicted proteins | sample 1517451 | NCBI WGS metagenome assembly OBLG01 (sample SAMN04571694, study PRJEB22368) | human gut metagenome | biome: human gut; material: stool | host: Homo sapiens | place: Luxembourg | collected 2012-06-29
CGGGGGGATGGGGGCGACAAAGCAAGCTAAAGGCAGGGTTGGCAAGCGGCAAAGAAGGCAAGCCGCCCCGCAGGGGACGGCAGGGGCAGGTCGATCCGTCCGCAAGAAGGCAAATGCGTAAATTCTCCAAGCAACCGCAACAGCAGCATTTAGAGTTGCATTTGCTTGGAAATTTTACTCCGCAAAGTTTCCTCAGAAAAATTTTGAAAACCTCTTGCAATTTGCGGCGAATTGTGGTATGATAAAAGGGTATATGTGAGTCCTGCGGCATACCCTCTCAGATGAAGCGGGACGGGAGCATAGGAATTATTCTATGAGGAGGAAGCTGTCATGCCGAATATCAAGTCCGCGAAGAAGCGCGTGCGCGTTACCGAGACCAAGACCCTGCAGAATAAGATGTTCAAGACGCAGATGAAGACCGACGTCAAGAAGTACCGCGCTGCGGTTGCTGCCAACGATATGGCTGCCGCACAGGAGCTTTACAAGGTCGCGTGCAAGAAGATCGATGTTGCCGCTGCCAAGGGCATCATCCACAAGAACTGCGCCGCACACCAGAAGAGCGAGTTCACCAAGGCACTCAACGCCATGCAGGCGTAAGACCGGATCCGGTCGCATCCATAAAGACTTCCCGCAGACATACGCCGGCGGGAAGTCTTTTTCTTGTCGTTTTTACCTGCCGAAATGGACGTGCGCACGGCTTTTTTATGTGATTTGAGCACATTTAATCATTCGTTCACAGAAAGTTCCGGAATTTCACGATGATTTGTCATATATACATGGTATACTGAGAGAACTGCACAGGGGCAAACCCCGGCAGGCGGGGCATAGCTAACGGCAGCAAGGGTTGCCGCTCAGGCATTTGTCCCGCTTACAATTCAGAAAGGAAAACAACTATGAAGAAGATGATTCCGCTTCTGCTGTGCCTGTCGATGCTGCTGACGGTTTGCGCGGTAACGATTCCCACCGCCGCGCTGAACGACAGTGTCAACGACAGCACTTGGTCAGAAATTGAACTGAAGGCACTCGTGTATCAGGAGGGCAAGAGCTTTTACTCCGCGCTGGCAAAGGGTTATGAGAACTATGACAGCGGCTGGAAGGAAATCCGCGAGCTGGACGACGAGGAGCGCGAGATCTGCTCGGTCAACATGAGAGGCTTCTGCGTCACGCCGGACGGTAAGTACGCTCTGATGGGGCACCTCAACGGCTCCAATTTCCGCGGCTGCGCCCTGTATGATTTCGCATCCGGCGCCATCACCGACGTGTACTACCGCTTTGACTCCGAGCAGGATCCGAGCGTTGCGCAGGGTCCCTTCTCCTACGTCAAGGGCATCGCGGCGGACGACAGAGGCAATGTCTACTGCGGCTTCTCCTTCTCCACCAACTTCAACCTGGTCTCCCTGGGCATCGCGCACATCAACGATGAGACCAAGCAGTTTGAGGAGCTGTGGGAAGGTCCCGTGTACCAGTTCGGCGATCAGCCCGGCGATGCGAACGGCATTCAGGTCGGCATCAACGGTGTTGAGGTCGCCAAGATCGGTGACAAGTACTACTGCTACGTCATGACCAACTATGCTTACGATGCACTGTACTGCTTCGACGTGACCAACCCCTCCAAGCCGGTGCTGAACACCGACTTCGGAACCAACGGCTACATCAATTTCTCTGACGACCAGTGCCCCGTCCGGACGGCTGATTCCATGCTGGACGACGGTTACTACCTGGCGGTGGATACGGACGGCGTTGTCTGGCTGACCGCCAAGCTGAAGAGCGGCAAGAAGGCTCTCATGAAAATCGCGCCCGACGGTGCCTCCTGCGTTGCATCCTACGAGCTGGAGAACCCCTACTCGGTCTGCCATGCGGGCAAGTACATTCTGGTCGGCAACAAGAACGGACAGACCATCAAGGTGTACAATGACGATGATATGACCGAGATCGCTACCCTGAAGTACGAGGAAACCTACGGCACCTGCATTACCCGGATCCAGGTCGTGGATGACATTCTGTTCATCGCGGACGGACAGGAGAACGATTCGTCCCTGGCGAACGCCATTCTGGTCGCCGGTCTGACGCCCGATGCGCAGGCTAAGATCGACAGCATGGCAAAGAAACTGGCGGAGGGCGAGGCAACCGAGACCTCTACCGACAAGGAAACCGTTACGGGAGAGGATTCGTCGGATGATACCGCCACCTCCACCGCTACCGAGACGCAGACGACGGCGGATACCGCATCTCAGCCTGCAGAGAGCAACAGCCAGTCCGATGTGGCGTCTGCTACCACCACCGGAGCCGGCGAGGAGAAGAAGTCCGGCTGCGCCTCTGTTGTGAGCGCGTCTGTGGTGGGCGTTGCCGCCCTGATTCTTGCCGGCGTGGGTGTCACGCTCCGGAAGAAGGACTGAGGGGATTCTTGATCCTTGAGCGGCGCATACGCTCTGCGGTCAAAGGCAATCTCTGAATAAAGCAACCCGTTTCGCGGGGGATCGAGCAGCATCGGTCCCCCGCTTTCGTCCCGCCCACCCCGAACCACAGGCAAGCCCCCGGCGCAGCTGCGCCGGGGGCTTGCCTGTGGTTTTTGATACAATCAGCGTCAGACTTCCGGGATCTCCAGCTCGATCTCGTGACCCAGCTTCGCGGAACGGGCAATGCCGTCCAGGATCGCCTGGTTGTAGATGATCTGCGAGGTGGGGACGGGCGCCTTGCCGCCGGTCTTGCAGGCATCCAGGAAGGAGCGGATCTTGCGGTCGAACAGGGACGGACCGCCGTCATTGATAATCGGAACCTGCGTTTCGTAGTTGATGCCGCCGATGGTCTTGTAGATGGTCATGGGACCGCCCACCGAACCGTTCCAGCAGTCGGTGGAGGGGATGCGCAGACCGCCCTTGGTACCCAGAATGATGGTGTCCCCGGGGGTGTCAACGTTCATCGCCCACGCGATGCGGAAGTCCAGAATGATACCGCCCTCCAGCCGGATGAACGCAGCGGCGAAATCATCCACGCCGAACTTCTGCGCGTACTCGGGGTGATCCGGATAGGTCGTGGGATCCTTGCCAAAGAAGTCGCTCTTGTAGCCGGTCACGGACAGCGGCTTCGGGTAGCCGATGGCGTTAAGCACCATATCCAACGAGTAGCAACCGATATCTGCCAGTGCGCCGAGACCGGCGGTCTCATCGCGGATGAAGGTGACTTCCGGGAACGGGGTGGGAATGCCGCGCCGGCGTCCGCCGCCGGTCTGGATGTAGTAGATCTTGCCCAGCTCGCCGGATTCAACGATCTTCTTAATCATCTGCATATTGGGATCCAGGCGGGGCTGGAAGCCGATGGACAGCACCTTGCCGCTCGCCTTCTCCGCCTTCATGACCTCCAGCGCCTCGTCCAGCGTGACGGTGAAGGGCTTCTCCAGCAGGACATTGATGCCCTTGCTCAGCGCATAGATGGCGGGGGCGGCGTGCTGACGGTTGTAGGTGCAGATGGACACGGCATCCAGCTGCAGGCTCTCGTCATCCAGCATCTCCTTGTGGGAGGCGTAATCGGTTTTGACGCCCTCCACGCCATTGCGCTTGAAGAAGGCTGCCGCCTTGCCGGGAATCAGGTCGCAGCCCGCGACCAGCTCGACATCGGGCATCCGCTTGTAGGAATCAATGTGCGCGTCTGCAATCCAGCCGCACCCGATGATACCGACGCGCAGCTTGCGATTGGTGTCGATGACCTGCTCGACCTTCTGGTTTGCATAATCCAGCTTGGCATCCATTTTCTCTGCCATATTCGTAATCTCCTTTGCATCATTTGCTTTTTGGAACTGTGTTATATGTATCTTTTTTTCAAAAGATCCGGGAAAAAGGGGGACTCACGCCGCCGGGATGGGATCAATGCCCTCCACGAGGAAGACACCGCAGTACTCGTAAGGCACGACAGCAGAGAAATTGTTGACCGTGTCGGCACGTCCGACGGCGATCACGCGCCCGGTCAGCAGATCGGTCACGCGGTAGTTGTAGTACTGCTGTGTGAAGCCGTCCGAGAAGGGGATCCCGACCGTGCAGACACCGGACTGTTCCGCTTTGTTGTTGGCAACCACGATGACCATTCTGTCCCCCATGAAGCGGGCGTAGTTGTCGGTCTTGGTGTCGGTAACAGTCGCCCCGGTGACGTTTACCTTGCAGATATTGGCGTCGCGGTGGTTGAGCGGGAAGTACTGGAAAATGTCGGGGAAGGAGCGCCGGATGGCAATCATGCGCTTGACATCCTCAAAGAACAGCCCCTGCTCCGGATTGGTTTCGATCTGACTGTAGTCCACCTTCTTGTCGTACAGGACGGCGTTCTTCTGCTGTACGCCGAATTCATCGCCCATGTACCACACCGGGATGAAGGGCGCGTAAATGGCGGCGTAGCCGATCTTGAGGCGGTTGCCGCAGACACTGCGGTTCTGGTAGTCGTGGTTGGTGATGCAGTTGGTGTAGTAGCGGTAGGTGCCTGCGGTACGGCGCTTGCTCTGCTGTTCGGCAGAGCCGAGCCCCCGCCCCTTCTGCACCGATGCGACCATGGACAGGTACCCGTCCACAAAGAAATTCGCCTGCGTCTGCTGGTAGAGCTGACCTCGCGTCATGGCGGAGTAATCCAGCACGCCGTCCTGCTCGCAGTCAAAGGCTGTCCGGCGCTCCCCGCCGTCCTCGCTCATGATGAGCGGATAAATCCCGTTTGCGTTCAGCCTGCTCCGGATCTCGGCATACACATCGTACCCGGCGGTGAACGGCTCACAGTCACAGCGGTAGCCGTCCGCCCCGGTGTACTGGATATTGTGAACCGCCTGCGTAATGAACCACTCGCGGAACTCCTCATTCTTCCAGTTGAAGGCGGCGTTGCCCCACGCCTCCCCGGCGAACCAGTCGGGATGCTCCGTGACCAGCGGCGCCTTCTTCATGGTGCCCCACGAAACGAGGTCGAGCAGGATATACACGCCCTTGGAATGGGCATACTCCACGAAATCCCGGACGACAGCCCAGCCCTCCGCCATATCCTGCGTTCCGGTCAGGGCAGGCTCCACGGTGTGAAGCCCGACATTGCCGTAGCCGTTTCCGCCGGGACCGCGCTGGTAGATGGGATCGAGCCAGATGACGTTTACGCCGGCTTCGGCATAGAAGTCGATCAGGGCGCGGGAATCCTGGAACTTACCGCCGATGGACGCGGTGTCCAGCCGCACCTCCACGATGACGGCTGTATCCAGCCAGGCGGGCGTCATCAGCGTCCCCTTCTCGTTGGAGGGCGTGGCGGTGCCCCTTCCCTCGTAGGAAAGCAGACTGCTGTTGTTGATTTTATCGGTCGCGTAGGTGTAGGTGTGGCTGCCGTTCACGGGCACCGTGAGACTGCCGTCCGCGGCGCCGCAGAACTGCGTTCCGACATAGCGGATCGCCTGTCCCAGCGCGGCGGCGGAGCCGCCCTTCAACGCGATGGTGCCGGTCGCCGCATCCACCTCGACAGACCAGTCGTGGCTGTTGCCCTGCATTGTCAACGTGATGACCTTGCCGGAGCCACTCTCCGCCTCGGCGGGATGCGTACCGTACTTTTCATCCATGACGGCGTACAGCCAGTCCAGCTCGGCGCGGCAGGCGTCGGTCACGCCCGCGCCCGGCAGGACGGTGTACGAGGTCTTTCCGTCCGCGATAACGGACAGTGTTTCGGTGGGAGCCATGGTCATTTCCTCCGGAATTGTCGTGGCGGACTCGGTGGTTTCGGTCGGATCTTCGGTGGGCGTTTCGGAGGCAACGGCGGTGGATGCCGGCTCCGTAACGGATCCGGTCCCGTCCGTTTCGCTGTCGGTTGCCGGTCCGCCGTCATTCCGGCATCCCGACACACCCAGCGCCAGCAGAGCGGCAAGCAGCGCTGCCGCAAGCGTCCATCTGTACCGTTTCATACGCTTCCTCCGCTCACAGTCCGCGCAGGTAGCCGATGCTCGCGCGGGCGCACTCCATCGGGGTAAGCCCCATGGAAGGCTGATCCTGCTCGACAACCAGCCACTTCGCGCCGGCATCGTCAGCGGCGGCGAGAATGGCGGGGATGTCCTGCACACCGGAACCTACAGGGCGGAACTCAAAGGGATGCTCCTCCGGCGCGTGCTCGGACTGAATGCCGATCAGCTCGTACATATGCTCGGACTTGCCGCCGGCGTAGTCCTTGAGGTGGACGACCGGCGCACGCCCGGTATACTTGCGGATATAGGCGGCAGGCTCCTCGCCGCCGACGCGCACCCAGCACACATCCAGCTCGGTCTGGAGCAGGGAGGCGGGCACGGTATCGTACAGCACCTCCAGCGCGTACTTGCCGTCAATCTTCTGGAACTCAAAATCATGGTTATGATACAGCAGTGTCATGCCCAGCCGGTTGGCAACCTCCCCCAGCATGGCGGCATTCCGGATGACATCCGCAAAGCCGGGCGTTCCGGGGCGGTACTCCGGCATCAGGTACGGAATGGCAACATAGCGGCATCCGATGGCGGCATACTGTCCCAGCACGCCCTCCGGATCGGCAACCATCTCGTCATACGGCACGTGTGCCGACAGGGGCAAAAGTCCGATTTCCTGACACATCTCCCGAACCTCTTCGGCGGTGTGTCCGTGCAGACCGGCAAACTCAACGCCGTCGTACCCCATTTCCCTGATCTTCTGCAGTGTACCCCGCATATCGGCGGCTGCGTCGTCGCGCACGGAATACAGTTGAATGGCGATTGGCAACATAGCAAATACCTCCTGTTTGATCTCACGGTTAGCGGTGGGGCTTCCCGGCCCCATACGCTTCCATTATAGCATAGCCGGGCGCTTCGGTCAAGCGGTATACACAAAAATTCCCGGAATTTTTTCCGGGATGTGCGACACTTGTGCCACCGAGCGGGCACATTTTCCCTGCCACGTGCAGGCGCGCCGCCTGCGTGCGCCGGGGGCGGGACACCGTCCCGCGCAAAAAAGATGCCTCCGGCTCCGTGCGCCGGTGCGGCGCATACGGAAGCCCGGAGGCATCCTGTCATGCAAAAATCAGATCTTACCGGATACCCTTGAGCGATGACAGCTCATCGTCCAGCGCGGTCAGCCGGTCAACGAACCCCTTGGGCAGCTTGTTCTCACTCTCGGCAGGTGCCGGATTGGCAGATGCCTTGGGGGCTGCCTTGGCGGACGTTGCCGCCGGGGCAGGCGCAGCCGCCGGAGCGGGCTCCGACTTGGCGTCCGATGCCGCAGCAGGAGCATCCGTGTCGTTCTTCTTGTCAAAGCCGGTGGCAATGATGGTGACGCGCATACTGTCGTCCATCTCGTCGTCAAAGTTGACACCCCAGATGACGTTTGCATCCGGCGCCGCCTCTGCCGAAATCATGGTGGACGCGATCTCCACATCCGCGAGGCTGACATCCGAGGACGCCACCACGCTGATCAGCACGCCGCGCGCGCCCGCGATAGAGGACTCCAGCAGGGGGCTGGAGATGGCGTTGCGCGCCGCATCCTCTGCCTTGTCCTTGCCGGTACCGACGCCCACACCCATGTGCGCGTAGCCCGCGTCCTTCATGACGGAGGAAACATCGGCAAAGTCGAGGTTGATGAAGCTGGGCACGTTGATAAGGTCGGAGATGCTGCGGGTGCCCTGCGACAGGACGCCGTCGGCGATCTCAAACGCATTCTGCAATGTAATGCGGGGCGTGTCGGGCATCTGGCACAGCCGGTCGTTGGGGATGACCACCAGTGAATCCACGTACTGGCTCAGTTCCTTGATGCCGGCTATCGCCTGCGCCATGCGGCGCTTGCCCTCAAACGTGAAGGGCTTGGTCACGATACCGACGGTCAGTGCGCCCGCCTCCCGGGCAAGCCGCGCCACAACAGGCGCCGCACCGGTACCGGTGCCGCCGCCCATGCCGGCGGTAACGAACACCATGTCGGCGTCCTCCAGAATCTTCTTGATCTCGTCAATAGACTCCTCCGCCGCGCGTGCGCCGATCTGCGGATTGGCGCCGGCGCCGAACCCGTTGGTCAGCTTCTGCCCGATGGCAAGCTTGGTCGTGGCATCCGACTTCTTCAGCACCTGCGCATCGGTGTTGATGGCGACGAACTCCACGCCCTTGATGTTGGAATTGATCATGCGGTTGACTGCGTTGTTTCCGCCTCCGCCGACGCCGATTACCTCAATTTTTACGCCGGACGAATTGGTATCGTCGTGTTCAAAAGTCATATGTTACTTCCTCCCCTTGCTCGGATTATTCACTCAGGCGTGCCGCCTGGCGGCAGGCACGGCTCCTGCTGCCTGCAGGAATTGACCATACCTATATAATACCGTTTTTTTGCCAAAAAAGCAATAGCTTTGAAAAAATTTATGGAATGTTCACAATTTAGAACCGCCGGCAGTCACCGGCTGCCCGCCCAATCCGGCAGGGTTATATCCGGAGCCTCCCGGTAGGTGACGGCGGCGGGATCGGAAGCGTCCAGCAATGCCGGTCCGGACGGTTCGGTCTGCTTTGCCAGCACGGTCGCCGCCAGGGACAGCTTGTCCGCCAGCCGGTCGGTGTTGCCCAGCCGGATTTTGATCTTTCCGTCCAGCAAAAACCACAGGTCATACCGGTCACTCAGCTCCATCCCCGTGACGTGACGAGCCAAAGAGGAGTTCAGGATGGCGGTACGCACCTCATCCACATAGGCGAATTCCTCCCCGGCTGTGGCTGTTTCCACCTCGTAGGTGGCTACGTTGCCCGACTCCCGCTCGCCGGGGTACGGCAGGAAGGCAAACGTCAGCGTATCGCCGACGCGCAGCCGCGCCTGCTCCGGCAGTCCGATATACGCGGGGGCATAGCCGAGCCACGCATCCGGCGTCGCATCCACGGCAATGACGCGCAGAGTCGTGGCAGACAGCAGGTAGTAGTTCCGGTAGTGCCGGGTATAGAGCAGAGTCTCCTCCTCCCGGACGGTCAGCGTGAGCGTCCCGTCCAGTGCCCGGTGCAGGGAGGCGGATGCCAGCAGCGGGAACTGCTTCCGCAGGCTCCGCTCGGTGTCGGATGCCGAAAAGCCCAGCATCAGGTCGTTCGTCCGGACGCCCAGCGCCTCCCGCAGATCGTCCGCCCGGTACCGTGAGGCACCCTCCACCCGGATGTCGGTCACGAGCCACGCGTAGGACACGCCCAGCACCGTGCAGGACAGGATCAGCATCGCCAGCAGTGCCGCCCCCGTCCCATACAGCCAGCGAAGGGCTCGAAAGCGTTTCTTCAGCGGCACATTCGTGCCGAAACGCCCCTTCTGCAGGAATTTATCTTTGAATCTGCGCGGACGCGCCGCCCGCCGCGGGCGTTTCGGGTGGGATCTGTGTCGGATCCGCCACAGGGCGCCGCGCAAAGCGCCACCCGCCCGTTTCAGTTGCGTTCGTAGCCATGGCATAGCTACCATCTCCTTCCTTCCGGCTCCGGCGGTATCATGCCTGCCCGCGCGCAAGGCGCAGCAGCTCCACGCAGAGCCTCTCGTTTGCGTCCGGGCAGGCGAAGCCCTCCTGCAGACGCTGTCCCATGGCGGCACGCTCCGCCGATTGCGCCAGCAACGGCAGGACGGCGCGTTCCAGCGCCCCGCCCGGCAGTCCGTCCTCCTCGACGCACACACCCGCGCCCGCCCGTACCAGCGCCTGCGCGTTGCGGAGCTGATGATTGTCCGCCACATACGGGGACGGCACCAGCACCGCCGCTTTTCCGAGCAGGGACAGCTCGGACACCGTCATGGCACCCGCGCGGGACACCACGAGGTCAGCCGCCGCCATCCGCACCGGCATATCGTAAATATAATCCAGCAGGCTGATGCGGGGGCACCCCGCGGCGGCACTGCCCTTCAGGTTCGCGGCGGTGCGGTCGTAATCCCGCTTACCGGCGGCAAACGTCAGCGTGACGTGCGGCAGGTCGCGCGCGACACGCTCTGCCAGCGCGACCAGCGCATCATTGAGCCGCTCCGCCCCCAGACTGCCGCCGAAGGCAAGCACGGACACCTCGTCCGGGGCAAGCCCCAGCTGTTTCCGTGCGTCCGCGCGGGACACGGCACCGAATCCCGGCAGAATGGGGTTCCCGACCCGGATGATCCTGTCCCTCTCCCTGCCTGTCAGGTTCAGCCGGTCAGCCGTTTCCGGGAAGTTGATAAATATGCGATCCACCCGATGCCTGACCTGCATGATTGCCTTGCCGGGCAATGCGTTGGATTCATGCACGGCGGTCGGAATACCCAGCGCCGCGCCCTCCGCCACCACGGGCCAGCAGGCAAACCCGCCCGTCCCGATGATAAGGTCGGGGGAAAACGCCCGGATGAGCGCCCGTGCCTGTCTCCGCGCCCGGCTCATGATGAACGGCAGGGCGAGATTGGCGGGGTGTACGACCGGGCTTCTCATGCCTCGGATATGGATATGCCGCAACTCGTACCCTGCGCGGGGGATCAGGTCGTTTGCCTTATCACGCGGCATATCCGACGCCGCAAACAGGAACTGCGTCTCCGGATCGCGTGCCCGGAGTGCATCGGCAACAGCCAGCGCCGGGTTGACGTGTCCGGCTGTTCCGCCGCCTGTGAGCAGGATTCTCATGTTCCGTCACATCCTCTCTTGATACCTTATAATATTATACACCGGACAGCGGTTTGTTGTCAACAGGTTTTCGCTTATGATTTGGAGCAAATGTGCGGTGCGTGCATTCTCAACGGGAAGGTGCCCCAGACAGCACCGCGGCTGTTACTCCGAAAAAAATTTTCCCTCCGGCGTGCGTAATCTTCACAAAACTATTGAAATTCAGCCGAAAATATGGTTTAATAAGCCAATTTTTCATTTGCAGAAAGGACGGAACCTATGTCTCAGCGCATGACTTCCTATACACGCTGGTCCTTCAATTACCCGCCGGGCACAGTGATCCCGGACGGATTCGTATACGGGATCAGCTATGCCCTGTTCGGAATCGACTCACTGTCCGGATATGTGCTCGCCTCGCGGGCACCGGCGGGAGCGTGGGAACCGGGCGCCTACCTGACAAGAGAAGTACAGATCCCGGAAGAAACGCAACCGTGGTTCTGCTCGCAGGAAACGCGTCCGCTGCTCATCATGACCGAGCACGGATTGGGCTTGCTCTCCAAGCGCTACCTGCCCGCCTGCGGTGTGGGACTGCTGATCCACTTCCACGTGCCCGGCAAACGCGGTGCCGCCGCAGTCAACCGAGGACTTCTGCAGACGGACTGGATCGTGTCCGAGTCGGTTCGGGCAATGGGAGCCGGACGCTGTGACGCCGAAACCTATCAGGTGCTGACCGAAGCCGCGTACGAACTGAACGAACGACTGCCGGCGCTGTTTCCACAGCCGGACAGGCAGACCGTGCGTCTGCGGGACGTGTCCGACTGCATCTGCAGCATGGCGGCGGCAATCGGCTGTGTTGCGCAGGAGGCGCCAACCCGCGACGGCGACACGGATCGGGATCAGAACCGGCAGGTTTTCTGCTCCCGCCCGCGCGTCTGGGAGGCGTTCCTGCTGTACGGACTGTCACTGGCATGGCGCATGGCGGCGGACGGCGGAAGCCTGACCTTCTCGCTCAACGCCCCGGGCGCCCTGACCACCGAGACGCTGTCCGTCCGGCTGGATATGGAGCTGGAATACGTCCGCAGTGCGGCGCGGGCGGTCTGCGCGTCCTCCGGCGTGCTGAACGGCGACAGCGACGCCTTCCTGACAGGCTATCACTGCCTGACTCACGCATCCGCCTACAACGGCGCGATTCTCAGGTACGATTTGGGGAATCCCGTTCCCGCCCCGGACAACCGGCGGCTGGAGCGTCGGCACCTGACGCTGGAGATGACCATGCTGAACGATCCCGCCGTGGACTCGCAGATGAACCTGCGCTCCAGCGCGACCGAACTGTTCCGGTTTTGACCGGTCAGACCAGTCTGACCGGTTCTTCCGGTGCCCACACGCGGCAGTCCGGAGCCGGTCGGCATCCGGCTTCCGGACACCCCCGCCGCACGGCACACACTTTCGCCCCATGCGTGAACGATTGGTAAATTCCTTGTTAAAGAAGCGGCGGACCCGTTGACAGATTCTGACAAGGCGTGTATAATGAGCGTGAGGAAGCAACCGACACACTGCGACACGCGGCGGCAGAGAAGCGCGCCCCGGTCCGGCGGTCGGACGAAACACAGTGCATGGGAAAGGAAGGCGTATTTAATGAAGCAGCAAAAAGACGCAGAGAACATGACGGCGGCTGGAAACTGCACCGACAAACCGACGCGCATCAAATCAACCGGCATTATCCGGCGCGTGGACGAGCTGGGGCGGATCGTGATCCCGATGTCCATCCGGCAGACGCTGGGGCTGAACGAGCGCGACCCGGTCGAGATATTCATGGACGGCGAGCGCATTATCCTGCAGAAGCATCAGTCCTCCTGCGTTTTCTGCGGCAGTACGGAAGATCTGATTGCCTACGAGGGCAAAAATGTATGTGCGGCGTGCCGGGAGGCTCTGAGCCGGAACAACTGAGACGAGGCGGCGACAGCCGCCTCGCCGAACGGATCCGGAGCGCCGGGTCCCGCGCCCCTTTGATTTGAACGCCTACGGACTTAACCCCAAAAACCGAATATCGGGATGTAGGGTAACGGTTACCCGCTTGCTTTGGGAGCGTGTGACCGCCTCATGAGCCGACCGCCGAAAGCTCGTGAATTCTCCGTTTTTCTCGCATTTCCTCGCTTTTCCGCCGCCGTGTGTTTCGGCAAAAAACTTTTGACCACAGATTTGACCACTTACGGATTTGACAGAAAAATTGAATATTTTCACCAATCGGGGTGTGGCGCAGCTGGCAGCGCGCGAAGTTTGGGACTTCGATGCCGTCGGTTCGAATCCGGCCACTCCGACCATAATGCCACCGTAATTTTGATAGAATTACGGTGGCATTTTTCTATGCCCGAAAACCGCTTGATATAAGGCTTTTCGGCTGTTACAGCCCATAACGAAACCCCGCTGCGGAGCAATTCTGCGGCGGGGTTTCGTGCTTTTTGCGAGGATTGCGGCGTTCTCTACCGCCGTAATCGTTAAACAGCCGAGTAATCGTTGAATTACTGGGGGTATTCGTTAAATGTTCGCATCATTAAGACAAGCTTTAGTAAAAGCGCAAGTTTCAAAAGGATTGCCGCTATTTTAAATCTATCTGAAGTTCAAGTTTTTGGCCTGAGTCGCTTGACTTTAGACTGAAAGCAGTTTATAATTAGACTGAAATCAAACTGAGAGGAGTGTCGTCATGATAGATTCATGCATTTACCTTGACACTTATATTCTGCAACAGGATATGCGAGTAAGAATGCCAAAGGCAATCTTGTCAAATATGGGTGCAGAAAAAGGAAAAACCAAGTTTGACATATATCTTGACTCAAGAGATAATTCATTGGTTTTTCGTATCCACAACGATAACAGTAAAGGGGAAACAGAGAATGATGAATAAACTGACTGCGGTTTCCCTGTTTACTGGAGCAGGTGGAATGGATATTGGATTTGAGAGAGCAGGGATTGAAGTAGTCTTTGCAAATGAACTCATGAGTGAAGCGGCTGCAACCTATCGTGCTAACCATACTGCTGGGGTCATGGTAAACGATGATGTAAATAATATTCTTGATTCGCTTGATCAATTTCAAGGGATTGATCTTGTTTTCGGGGGGCCACCATGCCAAGGATTTTCTGTGGCAGGCAAAATGAATCCTGATGATAATCGTAGTAAACTGATTTTTACATTTCTCGATGTAGTTGAAAAGGTTCGTCCAAGGGCATTTGTTATGGAGAATGTCAAAGCTCTAGGTATGTTAGAAAAGTGGGAACCTGTACGCAGAAGATATCTAGAACGCGCATATGCTCTAGGTTACAACTGTGTGCCATTTATTTTAAATGCAACAGAATACGGAGTTTCACAAAAGCGTGAAAGAGTGTTTTTTATTGGGATCAAAAACAATGGCAATCCGTTTTTTGAGCATTGTATGAATGATTTGCTTTTACAGCAGAAAAATAAGGCACCAATTGTGCGAACATTATTACAGCCTCTAGGGCGAGCCGGCACGGCTAAAAATCCGGATACTTGTACCGCAAAAATTACATTTGCCACACATCCAATTATGAGAAAGTCTCCATATGCTGGAATGTATTTTAATGGACAAGGTAGACCGATAAATGTTGATGAGTATGCCAATACTCTCCCCGCCTCCATGGGCGGAAACAAAACTCCTTTTGTGGATGAAGACTATCTTTATGGGGATGCACCAAGCGATTGGGTTGTCGACTACCATAAAGGATTGATGGATGGCACTATTGTGCCGGAGTTCAAAGAAGCGCCAAAACGCCTAAGACGAATTACAATTAAGGAAGCAGCACGAATCCAATCATTTCCTGATAACTATGTTTTTTGTGGAAATAAAGGAATGGTATATACGCAAATTGGCAATGCTGTTCCGTGTAAAATGGCAGAGGCAGTAGCCAAAGCAGTTGTAGAATACATAAGGAATGAAACAGCCTCGGTTTGATTGGAACGAGATATGCTAATAGAAATTCTAGATGACTTTGATTTAGAAAAGATAGCTTTAAGCGGTCAGTGCTTTCGTGTCAGAAGAATGCAAGATGAGGGCTATCGGTTTATATTTGGTGATGAAGTTTTATACATAAGGGAGATTGGAAATCATAGGTTTTCTGTTTCCTGCAGCCTCGATGCATGGAGAAATACTTGGAGCTTTTACTTCGATCTTAATAGAAGCTATAATGACATTTTTGAAATGGAATGCGACAAGCATCAATTTATACACGAGGCAATGCTTTATGGTCGTGGACTTCGTATTTTGCGTCAAGATCCGTGGGAGATGCTCATAACTTTTATAATATCTCAGAGGAAAAATATCCCAGCAATTTCAAAATCTATAGAGATGCTTGCCTCAAAATTCGGACATTGTGTTAAAACAGGATATGAAACCCTTTATTCGTTCCCTTCACCGCTGGAAATGTCTTGTGCGACGGATGAGAAATTAGCAGAATGTGGTTTAGGATATCGAACACCATACATTCTCGATGCGATTCAACAAGTGCTGACAGGGAGCCTTGATTTGGAGGCATTGCTTGATTGCAACGATGAACAACTTCTCGAAACACTGCAGGAAGTACACGGCGTAGGTAAAAAAGTTGCTAACTGTGTTGCTTTATTTGCCTATGGAAGAACTGCCTGCGTTCCCATAGACGTCTGGATTTCAAGAGCCATTGAAAATGACTGTGAAGGGAAATCGCCGTTCAATTTGTTCGGTGAAAATGCGGGCATTATCCAACAATATGTTTTCTACTACGAGAAACGCCGCCAGTCACCATGAAGGACTGACGGCGTTTTTATTTTATTTGCTTTCGTGTAGTTCTTTCCACAGCTTTTTGACGCTTTCGGATGTGTTAATATCATCAATGTATGAATTTAAATTGAGATAAAAACCGATTCTGCCCTCATTTGTCATTCGTTGCAAGGTGTTTGCTATCCACTCAAAAATATCCCAATAATAGTACATCACATCTTGATATGCATAGCTGCCCAGGTAACCATGAAGTCCACTTAACTTGATGTCAGGCGGGCAATCCTCCCTACGGCAAATAACAATTATTTCGTGGATATCCGCATCATTAGCATCATTGTATATGGAAACACAGTCGTAGGAGTCACGGATTCGCGCTAAGTCAAAATGTTTCACCGTGATTTCGTATACTTTACGGATTACTCCTTCAGGTATTTCTTCGTTAATGTCGCCAGGCTTTTTACTCGTTGTGCTTGTTACAGATGCTCGATCGTCCTCGCCCGTCACAACTACACCCGTATGCAGATATGTATGATAATTCTTGAGCAAATATGCCGCAATCTTCTGCGGCGTATTTCCGGCATCTGGAGTTTTTGTAATCAACTCGTAGCAAAGAGAATAAAGAAACTCGGGATCGGAAGTTGGCTCAATGGAAACAGCTAAGGCTTCTACACTATTGGAATAGGCAATGAGTCTGCGGAGAAGTGATATTCCGACATCGTTGATACGAGTTTCAGCATCCGAACTGGTTGCCTCCATATAATTGACGAGGTTGACAACTTCCTCTGCTACATCAGACGGTCTGCGTTGAGCAGCCCAAGTCATATCCAATCCTACGGTAGCTTTTGCGACATTTAACGGGCCAGATTTCCGATGAGGGATTTCCTTTTCAATAAGAAATTCCTTAATGGGTCCTTCGTAAATTGCCCTCGGATTGCAGTCGTATAGACCGGTAGATGCTTTGAAGTTGTGGTCGAGTCGCATCCCGATAATGACCACCAGAAGAATCTCTCTAAAGCCCCACGCCGTGGTAGAAAATAGTTTTTCCAAAGAACCCTTATATGCTGATTCATCAATTTTGACGCTATCATCTACGGCTTTATTATAAAGAAAATCAAGAATTTCGCGTACCTGCTCATTTCTCTCGTTTGTTGCACTCATTTTATCTTGCTCCTTTCATTTGAACAGATGGAACTCTTCTTTTGTCATTCCCGCATCCAACGCTCTGTAGCAAAATCGTGATGCGACAGAAGAAAAAGGGTTCCATTTTTTGCACTTGGCTGTTACGATTCTCTCGTTGCAGTTCTGTGTCTTATACATCCATCGAAATACTTGTAGAAACGCTCCATCCTCAATGGGCAGAACATCTTGGCGATCAAGAACAAAAATCAGATACATTTTTGCCGTCCAATTACCAATTCCTCGGATTTTTGTCAAGATTGCAACGACTTCTTCGTCCGACAAACGCTTCAGCGCCTCTAAGTCAAGCGTCCCATTTGTAATAGCGTTTGTAATGTTCCGAATGTATTCAACCTTTGCATTAGACATTCCTGTGCCTCGGATTTGCTCATCTGTAAGTGCACGGATTCGCTCCGGTGATACCTCTTCTTCACAGAGTTCTTCAAGCCGGTTATATATTTTTTGCCCAGCTTTGACAGAAAGCATCTGCTCAATAATCTCATGAGTCAAAAAGGAGTAGGCATTTTCATCATGGCTGGTATACTGGATTGGTCCTACCATCTTGATGACCCTTGCCAACCTCTTATCCTTCTTGCACAGATACTGAACCGACGGGGTATTCATATCGAGTGTAACCACATTCGGCACGGAACCACCTCCTCGTTACTCCTTTACCGTCTCCATAATATCCTCCAAGGTGCAGTTCATAGCTACACAGATTTTCAGAAGTACATCTGTGGTGATATTTGCCCCTTTGCTTAGCTTGGCAATATACTTTTGCTCATCTTCAGTCGCTACTGCAGGAACCGGCACATTAGCCGGTCTGGGTAGCAACTTTATTTTTTACTGTATTTCATCAATCAGCTCTAAATCTATTTCTGATTCTTTTGCGATCTGTGGCATGGAAGAACCATTGATGATATCCAGCAGGATGTTCTCTAACAGCTTGGCACAGGCAGTTGAAGGGTCATCATCTGCAATATCATGCTTGCCCAGCCAATCCACAACATTGTCATAGGAGTCGGAGTCGTCCATTCGATCCCATATCCATTTTGAAAACTTATCCAAATCGCGGCGGTCATAAAGGTACTGCGCATCTTTCTGCTGTATGGGGCGACTCCCCTTTATGTAGCGATATTTTGTATCAGGTTGTCGCTTTAACATTTGACAGGAATCCATTGCGGCATCTTTTACAAAATTCCCGACAATCTCTGTGAAATAGTCGTGCTCCGATTTTCCAAACAAAATAAACGGGGAAAGGCCTAAAGCATACTCGGAAAATGTCATGCCTAATTTACCTCCTAGTCCTAAAATTTATTCTCTGTCCGAGCGTGTCCGTGACTGTCCGTCCAGTCCGCTTTTCAAGTAAGCTAGTTTGCTACAATAAAGTCAGTAAACCGGACTGAAGGAAATCCTCGATGCAAGGATTGTATTTTTATTATATCACACTCAAGTCGAGATTTCTACACTTTTACCCATTTAATTTCTGCGAACGCACATGAAAATTTGCGAAAGTGAAAAACCGGTTTATCCTAGTGGAAAACAACATAGTCCGAATAGCGCTATAAGGACGGAAAAGAGAATCAATGACAGACTACAAACGAAAAAACTTGATTATCAACATTGAAAACAGCGCCGCTGCTGTTGAATCTCGTTTAGGGTCAGCAGTAGTACGAACACAATTTGTATTCATCGATTTTTCGCAACCGGTCATCCAATCTTTACTGGAATATTGTGTAATTATTGTGCTCTTTATGGTCGTAGGGTACTATGCGGTCAAGGTTTTGAAAGTGCTCCATCATCGAACAGATAAATAGCACCAGGGCGACCTTGCTTCAAAGTGAAAAATCTATCGTGCAATATTCTCGGAAATCATTACAGATAAATCGTTTCTATATATGGCGTTGGCTGCTGCAGGAGCGTGCTCCAATGCTACCACTTCAATCTCAATAAATGCCCCTCTCTAAATCGAAGTTGCACCCCCTTTAAGGGTTTCTATCAAAATTACGGTTCTTTGCCAAAATCGCGGCTTGTTGACCGCAAAAATAAAGCCGCAGATGTAATTCTGCGGCTAATTTACTTAAAAGGAGTACATTGAATGAGAATCAAGCATGGAGACGCAGTTGTTCTTGAAGCAATTGTAAGGGGTGTATTTAATTGCGAAAGAGGAGGAATGGGTGGTTTAATTGACGCTGATCATTTTGAAAGAGAGCCATTTGATGCAGCAATCATAGCGATTGCACCACTTTGGCAAAAATCGAATTCAAAAGAAATTGGAGAGTTTTTGTTTAAGTGGGAATTAGTTTTGCGTGATAAAAACACCAAAGATGAGATTATAAAGACCTATATTGATGAGCTTCGAAATCTTATTGATAAACTCAGATGATTATTTTCGATAGTTAATCAATATACATTTATGAATTGAATCAAAGTGGTTAGTGCATGCTCATCATACTAACCACTTTCCATAATGTCGGCGGAAGGCTTTTTCTTTGACTACTGCAACGCAAATTTTAAGGGCTGACCTCGATGGTCAGCCCTCGTTTTTTGTGTTTGCCTTGATTTCCGCAATCTCCTTTTTCATCTCCGCAATCAGCGCCTTGAGCTTTTCCTCGCACTCCTCCCGCGTAGTAGCGTAGATATTCTTGGCGATTCGTTTGCCGTTCACGCGCGGGGAGAACCTGCCCTCGTAGAGGTGGTCGTTTATCATGGTGACACAACCCGTACCGGGCTTGCGTATCTTGCCCTTATAAGGCTCAAATTTCGGCTCTGCCGGCTGATCGTCTGCTTCACTGTCACTTGCCTTGTCCGTTGCGTTCGGCTCGGGAATGGGCGTGTCAGCCCCCGCAATCTCGCGGTCAATCCTTGCCGCCGCCTGCTGTTGCATCGTGTCGGTGATGTGGCTATAAATATTAAGCGTAGTTTCCGCGCTGACATGACCTATCATGGCGGACAGCGTTTTGATGTCCATGCCGTTTTCCAGTGCCATGGTGGCAAAGGTATGGCGGAGATCATGAAACCGCACCCGCTTGCAGTTTGCCCGCGTCAGTATTTTCTGAAACCGATGATAGACCGCCGAAGGGTGTCGCGGTTGCGTGAGGTCAAGCGGGGACGGGAAAATCCACTCACTGTCGGTTCGCGTTTTCAGCTCTGCCAGCAGTTCTGTCATTTCGGGCGGCAGCAGAATCATGCGGTTGGAGGATTTCGTTTTCGGTGTGGAGATCAGCACCTTTCCGTTGACCTTCAGCACCTGCCGCGAGATGTGAAGTTCGCCCGTTTTCAG
>OBLG01001299.1_pt1 | contig 19766 bp, 14 predicted proteins | sample 1517451 | NCBI WGS metagenome assembly OBLG01 (sample SAMN04571694, study PRJEB22368) | human gut metagenome | biome: human gut; material: stool | host: Homo sapiens | place: Luxembourg | collected 2012-06-29
ACGACATTGATGTGGCACCGCGGCATGAGGGCGATGCCCGCCACTGCTATCGCCGGCTGACGCCCGAACAGCGCGCGGATCCGGCATATATCGAGTCTCTGCGTCAGGCGGATACCCTGCGCCTGTTCGACGGCAAGACGATTCTGTATGACGGCCGCACCGGTGAGCCGTTTGATAACCCCGTCACCGTGGGTATCATGTACTACCTCAAGCTGCACCATCTGGTGGATGACAAGATCCACGCACGCTCCAACGGTCCGTACTCTCTGGTCACGCAGCAGCCGCTGGGCGGCAAGGCTCAGTTCGGCGGACAGCGTTTCGGAGAGATGGAGGTCTGGGCGCTGGAGGCATACGGCGCCGCGTATACGCTGCAGGAGATCCTGACCGTCAAGTCGGATGATATCAACGGACGGCGCAAGGCGTATGAGGCAATCATCAAGGGGCAGAACATCCCGACACCCGGCGTGCCGGAATCCTTCAAGGTCATGGTCAAGGAGCTGCAGGCGCTGGCACTGGATATCCGCGTGCTGAACCAGAACGGCGAGGAGGTCAACCTGTCTGCCCTGTGCAACGAGGACGACCAGCCTGCCTATCGCCGCCGTGCGCCGCGCACCGAGCGCGACCCGGACGAGGAGGATATCGAGCGCGCGACCGGTCAGTTCGTGGAGACGGGTGACCTGTCCGACTCCTACCTTGTGGAAAAGAACGAGATGAACCCGGAGGAGGAGTACAGCGACGAGACGGATTACGGCGCAGCCGAGCAGGACGGGGACGATCTGTCCGACGGCTACGACGAGTGATTCCTGCCCGCTTCCGCATACCCGCCGCCGGGGAAGCCCCGGCGCGGGATGCTCAATAATTGAATGAATGGAGAAGAAACTGTGGAGCGTAACGAAATTTCTTCCATTAAGATCGGTCTGGCTTCCCCGGAGATGATCCGGGAGTGGTCATACGGCGAGGTGACGAAGCCCGAGACCATCAACTACCGCACGCTGAAGCCGGAGATCGGCGGTCTGTTCTGCGAGCGCATCTTTGGCCCTACCAAGGACGGCGCCTGCATGTGCGGCAAATATAAGAATTCCCACAGCAAAGAGATCATCAAGTGCGAGAAGTGCGGCGTGGATGTGACCACCAAGAAGGTGCGCCGCGAGCGCATGGGACACATCGAGCTGGCAAGCCCGGTGTCGCATATCTGGTACTTCAAGGCGATCCCCTCCCGGATGGCACTGGTGCTGGACATCTCCCCCAAGCAGCTGGAACAGGTGCTGTACTTTGCCGAGAACGTCGTGCTTGACCCCGGCAACACGCCGCTGCAGACCGGTCTGGTGCTGACCGAAAAGCAGTATACCGAATACCGCGAGATGTACGGCGAGGAGTTCCGCGTTGGCATGGGCGCCGAGGCGGTGCGCGAGCTGCTGGCGGGCATCAACGTCGAGGAACTTGCTGCCAGCCTCAAGGAGGAGCTTTCCCGTGCGACCGGGCAGAAAAAGACCCGTATCATCAAGCGGCTGGAGGTCATCGAGTCCTTCCGCGTGTCCGAGAACAAGCTGGAGTGGATGGTGCTGAGCGTCCTGCCCGTCCTGCCTCCGGAGATCCGGTCGATGGTGCAGCTGGACGGCGGACGGTTCGCGTCCTCCGACCTCAATGAGCTGTACCGCCGGGTTATCGCCCGCAATAACCGGCTCAAGAAGCTGCTGGAGATCCATACCCCCGACATTGTGATCCGCAACGAGAAGCGGATGCTGCAGGAGGCAGTGGATGCGCTGATCGACAACGGCCGCCGCGGAAAGCCCGTGACCGGTCCGTCCAACCGTCCGCTCAAGTCTCTGTCCGAGATGCTGCGCGGTAAGCAGGGACGCTTCCGTCAGAACCTGCTGGGCAAGCGCGTGGACTACTCCGGTCGTTCTGTTATCGTGGTCGGTCCTTCGCTGAAGATTTACCAGTGCGGTCTGCCCAAGGAGATGGCGCTGGAGCTGTTCAAGCCCTTCGTGGTCAAGCGGCTGGTCGAGATGGGCAAGGCGACCAACGTCAAGGACGCGCAGAAGAAGATCGAGCGCGTGTATCCGGAGGTCTGGGACGCGCTGGAGAACGTCATCAAGGGGCACCCCGTTCTGCTTAACCGCGCACCGACCTTGCACCGCCTGTCGATTCAGGCGTTTGAGCCGGTTCTGGTCGAAGGTCGCGCCATCAAGCTGCACCCGCTGGTCTGCACGGCGTTCAACGCCGACTTTGACGGCGACCAGATGCCTGTCCATGTACCGTTGTCGGTCGAGGCACAGGCGGAGGCGCGCTTCCTCATGCTGTCCTGCAATAACCTGCTCAAGCCTATGGACGGTAAGGCGGTCACTATCCCGACGCAGGATATGATTCTCGGTTCCTACTACTTGACCATGGAGAAGGAGGGAGAGCCGGGCGACCGTTGGCCTCTGCTGGATGCGGACGGTCAGCCTATGCTGGATGCGGCGGGTGAGCCGATGTACGGCTACCGTATGTTCCGCGACTTCGACGAGGCGATGATGGCTTATGTCAACCGCCAGCTTGGTCTGCATTCCCGCATCCGCGTGCGCATTCACCGCGACGTGAAGGAGATCGCGCCGGACGGAACCGAGACGGTTGTCAACCGCTCGGCTGTCATTGTCACCACACTGGGACGGCTGATCTTCAACAGCCCCCTGCCGCAGGATCTCGGCTTTGTCGATCGTTCCGATCCTGCCAATACCTTCAAGCTGGAAGTGGAGTTTGTGGTCAAGAAGAAGCAGCTCGGTCAGATCATTGACCGCTGCATCCGTGCCCACGGCACCGCCGTCTGCGCCGAGATGCTGGACAACATCAAGGCGATGGGCTACAAGTATTCCACGCAGGCGTCCTTCTCGATTTCCGTGTACGATATGACCATCCCGCCCGAAAAGCCCGGCTACCTTGCCGCCGCCATGCGGGACGTGGATACCATTGCCAAGCACTTCCGCCGCGGCGAACTGTCCGAGGAGGAGCGCTATAAGGCGGTCATCCGTATCTGGGAGAAGACGACCGACAACGTCACCGCCGCGCTGGACAAGGGCTTCAGCCGGTTCAACCCGATCAAGATCATGGCGGACTCCGGAGCGCGTGGTTCCATGACGCAGATGCGTCAGCTTGCCGGTATGCGCGGACTCATGTTCTCCGCGACCGGTAAGACCATGGAGTTGCCTATCAAGTCCAACTTCCGCGAGGGCTTGAATATCACCGAGTACTTTATGGGTGCGCGTTCCTCCCGTAAGTCGCTGTCGGATACCGCACTGCGTACCGCAGACTCCGGTTACCTGACACGCCGTCTGGTGGATGTTTCGCAGGAGGTCATTGTCCGCGAGGTCAACTGCGACACCAACAAGGGCACAACGGTCAGCGATGTCATCGACGAGCGGGATAAGAACGTGCTGGAGCCGCTGGCAGACCGTATCATCGGGCGCTTCTCGCTGGGTGATATTGTCGATCCCGCGACCGGCGCCGTGCTGGTTCCGAACGATACCATGATTTCCGAGGAGGATGCCGCCGCCATTACCAAGGCGGGTATCACCGAGGTCACCATCCGGACGCCTATTCAGTGTCATGCCCGCTGGGGAATCTGCTCGCACTGCTACGGTGCGGATATGTCTACCGGCAAGCTGGTCAGCGTGGGTGAGTCGGTCGGTATCATTGCCGCGCAGTCTATCGGTGAGCCGGGTACTCAGCTGACCATGCGTACATTCCACTCCGGCGGCGTTGCCGGTTCGGATATCACGCAGGGTCTGCCCCGTGTCGAGGAGCTGTTCGAGGCGCGTGCGCCCAAGAAGGCTGCCATCATGACCGAGCGGGCTGGCGTTGCCAATGTCCATCAGGATCCCGATATGCCCGGTGTCAGCGACGTGTTCATCCACGACGAGGAGACCAACGCCGAGCTTGCCAAGTACGCAATCCCCTACGGTATGCGTCTGGCTGTTGCGACCGGCACGCATGTGCAGGTCGGTCAGTCCCTGACTGAAGGCTCCAAGGCGCCTGCCGACATTATGCGCATCCAGGGGCTGGACGAGGTGTACGCATACCTTATCAAGGAAGTCCAGAAGGTCTACCGCTCGCAGTCCTGTAACGTCAACGATAAGCACATCGAGATCATTGCCCGTCAGATGACGCGCAAGATCCGCATCGAGGAGCCGGGCGATACGGCGCTTCTGCCCGGTACCATCGTGGACCGCAACGAGCTGGAGGAGATCAATACCCGGACGCTCGCGCAAGGCGAGGCACAGGGGCTGGAGCTGAAGCCTGCCTCCGGTACGCCGATTCTGCTGGGCATCACCAAGGCAGCCCTGCAGAGCGAGTCCTTCCTGTCCGCCGCCTCCTTCCAGGAGACGACCAAGGTGCTGGCTGATGCCGCCATCCGCGGCAAGGTCGATCACCTGCGCGGACTGAAGGAGAATGTCATCATCGGTCGCCTGATTCCTGCCGGAACCGGCATGGACTGCTACAAGGAAATCACGGTCGAGACTGCCGAGGAAGCCGCTGCCGAGGCGGCGGCGCTCCAGGCAGCCGATGCGCCTGCTGCCGATACGGCTTCGTAAGAGCCGGAACCCGGAATCGCCGCACCTGTCGGGCAGGTTCCGGGACACGGGCAGGGCAGGGAAGATCCCCGGAGGGGTCTTCCCTGCTTTCTGCGTGCGGCAGCTTTTGCGGACGGAGCACTCCCGCCAAAGCGCGGCTTCCGACAAATGATTCTGTTGTGCAAAAGGGAGAAAATTCGGGGCAAAAGACTGCCCGCTTGACAAATTGTCCATCCTGTGCTATAATATCCACGTTCGCGTTAATGGGGTATTTGTGCCCTGTTGACGCGGGAAATGAGGCAGTCCCACCCGTCCGGCGGTCACTCCGGCGGTGTGCCTGTATATAAACACCGAAATTCAGAAGAAGGAGGAAAAACAGGAATGCCGACCCTTAACCAGCTTGTCCGTCAGGGACGCGCTGACAGAATGTACAAGTCCAAGGCTCCTGCACTGCAGAAGGGCTTCAACAGCCTGGAGAGCAGAGCCACCGACAAGTCCTCGCCCCAGAAGAGAGGCGTGTGCACGAAGGTCTCCACCATGACGCCGAAGAAGCCGAACTCCGCTATGCGTAAGTTTGCGAGAGTCCGTCTGACCAACGGCATGGAGGTTACGACCTACATCCCCGGCATCGGCCACAGCCTGCAGGAGCACTCTGTCGTGCTGATCCGCGGCGGTCGTGTCCGTGACCTGCCCGGCGTGCGGTACCACATCATCCGCGGTACGCTTGACGCACAGGGCGTTGCCAACCGCAACCAGAGCCGTTCCAAGTACGGCGCAAAGGCTCCCAAGAAGAAGAAGTAATTCCGATCTCCGGGAGGCGCGTCGGTTTCGCCGCGCAACGCACACTCCGCAGTGCGCCAAGAATGCGGAAGGGTAGAAAAGCAGTCGTTTTCTATACAACACCTGTGTGACCCGCTGATTTCTGTGTTTATATACCGGCGGCTACGCCGGACAGTCAGGCATCCACACAAGGCTCGTAAACAGAAGAATGCTTTTGAGTACCTATGATTTCATTCATTACTAATGAAGGAGGGAAGTTACAGTGCCGAGAAGAGGTTCAATCTCGAAAAGAGATGTGTTGCCGGATCCGTTGTACAACTCCAAGCTGGTGACCAAGCTGGTGAACAACGTGATGTATGACGGCAAGAAGGGCGTCGCGCAGACTATCGTGTATGATGCGTTCAGCATCATCGCGGATAAGACGGGCGAGAACGCCCTGGAAGTTTTCCAGGCCGCGCTTGACAATATCAAGCCGGAGTTGGAGGTCAAGGCGCGCCGCGTCGGCGGTTCGACCTATCAGGTCCCGATGGACGTGCGCCCCGACCGTAAGCAGACGCTTGCTCTGCGTTGGCTGATCAGCTATGCCCGGTCCCGCTCCGAGCGGACTATGGCGGAGCGTCTCGCCGGCGAGATCCTGGACGCCAAGAACAGCATGGGCGGAGCCTTCAAGAAGAAGGAAGAAACCCATCGTATGGCGGAGGCGAACAAGGCGTTCGCACACTACAAGTATTGATCGGCGGGCAGTTGCCGCTGATCGGTCAATTCAAAACCAAGGAGTAAATCAATGCCTAGGGAATATTCTCTTGAAAATACCCGGAATATCGGCATTATGGCGCACATTGATGCCGGTAAGACCACGACAACCGAGCGTATCCTGTTCTATACCGGAAAGACCCATAAGCTGGGCGAGACCCATGAGGGCGCAGCCACGATGGACTGGATGGAGGAGGAGCAGGAAAGAGGTATCACCATTACCTCTGCCGCTACCACTTGCTACTGGAAGGGTCATCGCATCAACATCATCGATACCCCCGGACACGTGGACTTCACCGTCGAGGTCGAGCGTTCCCTGCGCGTGCTGGACGGTTCTGTGACCGTCTTCTGCGCCAAGGGCGGCGTTGAACCCCAGTCCGAGACCGTCTGGCGCCAGGCGGATAAGTATCATGTGCCGAGAATGGCATACGTCAACAAGATGGACATCACCGGCGCGGATTTCTACCGCGTGCTGGATATGATGCGCGACCGTCTGCATACGCATCCCGTTCCGATTCAGCTCCCCATCGGCAAGGAGATGACCTTCCGTGGCATCGTTGACTTGGTGGAGATGGAAGCCGACGTTTACTATGACGTCGAGGGTAAGGATGTGCGTGTCGAGCCGATTCCGGACGACATGAAGGAGCTGGCGCAGAAGTATCACGATGAGATGGTTGAGGCTGCCGCCGAGACCGACGAGGCGCTGATGGAGAAGTACCTGGAGGAGGGAACCCTCTCCAAGGAGGATATCCGTGCCGCGCTGCGTAAGGCGACCATCGCCAACGAGATCGTGCCTGTCTGCTGCGGTTCTTCCTACCGCAATAAGGGCGTCCAGAAGATGCTGGATGCAGTCGTTGACTATATGCCCTCTCCTGTGGATATCCCGCCCGTGGACGGCGTCGATCCCGAGACCGGCGAGGAGGATACCCGCAAGGCGGACGACAATGAGCCGTTCTCCGCGCTGGCGTTCAAGATCATGACCGACCCGTTCGTCGGAAAGCTGTGCTACTTCCGCGTTTACTCCGGTGTGGTACACGCCGGCGACATCGTGTACAACTCTACCAAGGGCAAGCGCGAGCGTCTGGGTCGTATCCTGATGATGCACGCGAACGACCGGACGGATATTGACACCTGCTACACGGGTGACATCGCGGCTGCCATCGGCGTGAAGAACACCACAACCGGTGACACCTTCTGCGACGAGAAGCATCCGATCATTCTGGAATCCATGGAGTTCCCGGAGCCTGTTATCCGGGTCGCCATTGAGCCCAAGACCCGCGCGGGTCAGGAGAAGATGGGTATCGCCCTCTCCAAGCTGGCAGAGGAGGACCCCACCTTCCGCACATGGACCGACGAGGAAACCGGTCAGACCATCATTGCCGGTATGGGCGAGCTGCACCTGCAGATCATTGTGGAGCGTATGCTGCGCGAGTTCAAGGTGGAAGCCAATATCGGTAAGCCGCAGGTCGCGTACAAGGAGACCATCCGCAAGAAGGTGGATCAGGAAACCAAGTACAAGCGCCAGTCCGGCGGTTCCGGTCAGTACGGTCATGTCAAGATTACGATCGAACCCAACGAACCCGGCAAGGGCTACGAGTTTGTCAACGCCGTGGTCGGCGGCTCTATCCCGAAGGAATTCATTCCTGCGGTCGATGCCGGTATCCAGGGCGCTATGCAGAACGGTGTGCTCGCGGGCTACAACGTCGTGGACGTGAAGGTCACGCTGTACGACGGCTCCTACCACGAGGTGGACTCCTCCGATATGGCATTCAAGATCGCCGGTTCCATGGCGTTCAAGGAGGCTATGCGCAAGGCGGATCCCGTGCTGACCGAGCCTGTCATGAAGGTCGTTACCATTGTGCCGGAAGAGTACATGGGCGATGTCATCGGCGACTTCAACTCCCGTCGCGGTCAGATCAACAGCATGGAGGCAGCCAACGGCGGAGTCGAGGAGATCACCGCATTTGTCCCGCTGTCCAATATGTTCGGTTATGCTACCGACCTGCGCTCCAAGACGCAGGGACGCGGCATCTACTCTATGGAGCCCAGTCACTTCGCTGAGGTGCCCAAGAGCATTCAGGACGAGATCGTCAAGGCACGCGGCAAGGCACAGGCCTGACCGCATACCTGCGATTTTCCAAGTAAAACAAAAAAATATAATAACGGAGGATTATTACAATGGCAAAGGCTACATTCGAGCGTACCAAGCCCCATGTCAACATTGGTACCATCGGTCACGTTGACCACGGTAAGACCACTCTGACTGCCGCTATCACCAAGGTTCTGTCTCTGAAGAACGGCAAGAACGAGTTCCTGGCTTATGACCAGATCGATAACGCGCCCGAGGAGAAGGCACGCGGTATCACAATCAACACCCGTCACGTTGAGTACGAGACCGCCCCGGTCACGCTGACTACGTCAAGAACATGATCACCGGTGCCGCTCAGATGGACGGCGCTATCCTGGTCGTGGCTGCTACCGATGGCCCTCTCGCTCAGACCCGTGAGCACGTGCTGCTTGCCCGTCAGGTCGGCGTGCCTGCTATCGTCGTGTTCATGAACAAGACCGACCTGGTTGACGATGAGGAGCTGCTGGATCTGGTCGAGATGGAAGTCCGCGAGCTGCTGTCTTCCTACGACTTCCCCGGCGACGATATTCCGATCATCCGCGGCTCTGCCCGTATGGCTCTGGAGTCCACCAGCAAGGACATCAACGCGCCCGAGTATGCTCCCATCCTGGAGCTGATGGACGCTGTGGATAGCTATATCCCCACGCCCGACCGTCAGGCTGATAAGCCCTTCCTGATGCCTGTCGAGGACGTCTTCTCCATTTCCGGTCGTGGTACTGTTGCCACCGGTCGTGTGGAGAGAGGTACTCTGAAGGTCAACGATACCGTTGAGATCGTCGGTCTGACCGATGAGAAGGTCACCACCGTCGTTACCGGTGTCGAGATGTTCCACAAGCTGCTGCCCCAGGCTGAGGCTGGTGACAACATCGGCGCTCTGCTCCGCGGTATTGCGAAGGACGGCATTGAGAGAGGTCAGGTTCTGGCGAAGCCCGGCACCGTGCACCCCCACACCCACTTCAAGGGTCATGTGTACGTCCTGAGCGAGAAGGAAGGCGGCCGCTCCAAGCCGTTCGTGGCTGGCTACCGTCCGCAGTTCTACTTCCGCACCACCGACGTTACCGGCACCATCGAGCTGCCTGAGGGCGTTGAGATGTGCCGCCCCGGCGACAACGTCGATATGACCGTTACCCTGATCACCCCCGTCGCGTGCGAGGTTGGTCTGCGGTTCGCTATCCGTGAGGGTGGCCGTACCGTCGGTTCCGGCGTCGTTTCCGAGATTCTGGGCTAATTCCCTGATCCGCTGACACTCCGCTCTCCGCCTGCTTGCCGCGGCGCGGGGGGCGGACATCCCCTGCGGCAAATCCTGCCGCAGGGGATATTTTTAGAGGTTCCCTTAAGGGAACGCTGATTGAAGGCGGCGGCGCAGATGTGTCGCCAAGTCTTCAGCCGCGAAACAAAACACAGTCTTTGGGAATCGGTGAAATTCCATACCGGTGGTAAAGCCCACGAACGCACGTGCGTCATATGCCGTGCGCCGAGCAGGTGAGATTCCTGCGCCGACGGTTACAGTCCGGATGGGAAAGGATATTGAATATGATGAATCAATCTGCGCAGGCGAACCGGAACTATGTCCGCCGCCTGGTCGTGACCGCTGTGCTGTCGGCTCTGTCGGCGGCTTTGATGTACCTTGAGTTTTCTGTTCCGGTCGTCCCCTCGTTTCTGAAGTACGACTTTTCCGATCTGCCCGCCCTGATCGCCGCCTTCGGTGTGGGACCGCTTGCGGGCGTGGCAGTCGAGCTGATAAAAAATCTGATTCATCTCCCCATGACCGCGACCGGCGGTGTGGGTGAGCTTGCCAATTTCATCATCGGCGTGTGCTATGTTCTGCCCGCCGGGCTGATTTACCGCTTCCGCAAGGGTAAGTCCGGCGCTCTGCTGGGTGCTTTGGGCGGTGCAGTGCTGGCATCTGTCATGAGCCTGCCGGTCAATTACTGGATCACGTATCCGGTTTATACCAAATTCCTGCCCATGGATGCGATTATCGGGGCATACTCCGCCATTATTCCGGCGGCGAATACGCTCTGGCGCGCGTTGCTGATGGTCAACCTGCCGTTTACCCTGGTCAAGGGGCTGGTCAATGTGGGCTTTACCTTTGCCCTGTATAAGCATATATCCCCCCTGCTCCACGGGAGAGCCTGCACGGCGTCGGATCCGGATTCCAAGAAAAACAAAAAGGGGCGGCGATGCCGCCCGGATGGAGATAGTAATGGTGTCCAATAAAACCGCACACAAGCGCTTGCTGTTGTTTCTGTGCCTGACGCTGCTGTGCGCTTTGCTCGCAACAGCTGTCTGCACCGCCGCGGAAGCCGCCCCGGCGAATCCTGCCGACGGAACGGAAGCTGAAACGGAAACCGCTGCCGGCACGGAAACATCCGCGGAAACGGAACCTGCCGCCCAAAGCTCCGGCTTTACCGGCAGGATCAAGACCTTTTTCCTGGAAACGGTCGGCAAGCGCTGGTGCGTGTTTTTCTGCTCCATGATCCCCATCATCGAGCTGCGCGGCGCCATCCCGATGGGTGCCGCCTTTGGGTTGCCGTGGTGGCAGACCTTCCTCATCAGCGTGGCGGGAAATATGCTGCCGGTTCCCTTTATCCTGCTGTTCATTGGGGCGATTCTCCGCTGGATGGCGGGATGCCGCGTGAAGCTGTTCAATCGCTTTGCCGGCTGGTTGCTCCGCAAAGCCGAGAAAAACCGTGCCAAGGTGGAGAAGTACGCCTTTTGGGGGCTGGCGTTGTTTGTCGGCGTGCCCCTTCCGGGAACCGGCGCCTGGACAGGCTCGCTGGTCGCGGCGGTCATTAACCTGGATTTCTGGAAAGCGTTGCTGTCTGCGTTGCTCGGCGTGCTGGGAGCGGGTTTTGTCATGACCTTGCTGTCCTATGGCGTTGCGGCGATCTTCTGAGATGGGTTTTACGGAAGATTTACAGATTTCCCTTGACAGGCAGGGGAAAGACGTGTATAATGAAGGCAATCGGCAGGTATGGCGCACCGCTTGCGCCGGACTCCAACCATTTTGGAATCAAGCAGGAGGGAAAGAAAAATGCAAATGAGACAGAGCCGCTCTCGCCTGATGGCGTTGCTTCTGGCAGGGCTGATGCTGTTTTCGTCGCTGGCTGTGTTGGCAGGTTGTGCCGACAGCGAAGGGGACGCGACAGCCACGGAGACCGGGAGCGGGGTGCAGTCGGGATCGTCTGCTGAGGATGAGACCAAGGCGGCGCCGTACACGAACCTGGAAAAGAAGAAGTACAACAGGGAATTCGTTATTCTGGGTCGCGGCGACATGAAGACCGACTTTGAAGCGATTTCGACAGAGAGCAAGGGAAGCCTCCTGAACGAGCTGCTGGTGGAGAGAAACACCGTTGTGGCGGAGGACTTCGGCATTCAGTTCGTCTATTTTTATGAGAACTCCTATGACGAGGTCAACGCGCGTGTGAGTCAGCAGGCGCTGAACTCGCTGGATGATTACGATGTTGCCATGGGGCACAAGTATACCGTCACCTCCTGCCTGGTGAACAATCAGCTGACGGATCTGTCCACCGTTGATACGCTGGCTCTGACTGAGAACTGGTGGGATCAGGGCTGCCGCTCCAGCCTGACGGTGAACGGCAAGCTCTTCCTGATGACGGGTGACGTGCTGCCCAGCTCCATGCTGATCTCCGCGTGCTTTGCTTTCAACAAGCGGCTGATGAAGGAGCTGAATAAGACCGAGCCGTACAGTCTGGTGCGGGAGGGCAAGTGGACGCTGGACGAGTTCAATGCCATGACCAAGGACGTTACGGCGGATGTGGACGGCGACGGCGTGATTGATTACAAGAAGGATCGCTACGGTCTGTCCTCGTGGATGATGGATGTCCCGTTCACCATGTTCTATGGCGCGGGCGGTATGTTCGGCTCTGTCGCGGAGGACGGTACGCTGGAGATGTCCTTTGAGGACGAGGATGTCATCAACCGCTATGAGAAGATTTACCGGGCTCTCATCGAGCAGAACGCGTATTTTGTGACGGATCTGAGCCAGTACGAGACATCGTTTGAGATGTTCGCCGCAGGGCATGCCCTGTTCTACGATACTTCCCTGAACAAGGTGCGGAACTTCCTTGCGGATATGTCGGACGATTACGGGATCGTGCCCGTGCCCAAGTACGACACCAACCAGAAGGAGTACCTCTCCTTCGTCAATGGCTCGACCGGATTTGTCATGATGGTGAGCACCGAGAAGGATCCCGAGTATGTCGGCGCGATTCTGGAAGCTATGGCGCGCTACAACTACGAGAATGTCTCGACCAAGATGTTTGAGATCGTGACCAAACTGCAGAGCGTCCGGGATCAGGATTCCAGTGAGATGGTGGAGTACATCATCCGCAACCGTGTGTTTGATTCCGCGTACTTCTTCGACCTCGCCGTGTCCAACGTGGTGCTGGAGCAGCTGAAGACCGGCAAGCCGGAGATTTCCGCCCAGCTCACCAGCGCGAAGAAGACATCAAAGACCGAGCTGAGAAGAATCCTCCGGACGATGTCAAAGAAGCAGAAGTAACGGTTCGGCAATGTCCGGAAGCGGAAAGGAATGGGTGCCAGCCGGGAACGGGTATATGCCCGGCTGGCGCGTTCCGGTTCTCATATCAAGAGTGATGGAGGGACAGGCCCTGTGAAGTCACGACAACCTGCCCCCTGCAAGGGTAAGGTGCCAATTCCTGACAGATAGGAGCAAGCGGCAAGCCCATGACCGATTTCGGAAAAGGCGCAAAAAGCAGCCCCTGTCTGCGAAGGCAGGGGCTTTTCCTGTCTTCATATGGCGGTGAAGTCTCAGAGGTACCCCCAAAGGCAGAAAAGACAGAGATAAGATAAGATTAAGATAAGAAAGGAAATATACATTCATGAAAAAACAGCTTTTTACCAGTGAGTCCGTGACCGAGGGGCATCCCGACAAGGTCTGCGACATCATTTCCGATTCGATCCTGGACGAGATGCTCCGGCAGGATCCCCTGTCGCGCGTGGCGTGCGAGACATTCTGCACGACGGGGCTGGTTGCCATCATGGGCGAGGTCACGACGCACGCGGACGTTGACCTGCAGAAGGTCGTGCGCGATGCTGTGCGCGAGATCGGCTATACGCGGGCGAAATTCGGCTTTGACTGCGACAGCTGCGCGGTCATTTCCTCCATCCATGAGCAGTCGCCGGACATTGCGATGGGCGTTGACCGCTCGCTGGAGGCAAAGGAAGGCGCGGGCGACGGGTTGGATATAGGTGCGGGCGATCAGGGGCTGATGTTCGGCTACGCCTGCAACGAGACGCCGGAGCTGATGCCGCTGCCGATCGCGCTTTCCCACGCGCTTGCCAAGCGGCTGGCGGCACTGCGTAAGTCCGGCGGGGTGGACTACCTGCGCCCGGACGGAAAAACGCAGGTGACGGTGGAGTACCGCGACGGCGTTCCGGCGCGGGTGGATACCATTGTCATTTCGACTCAGCACAGTCCGGATGCAGCGCTTTCCGTTATCCGGCAGGATATGATAGACCGCGTCATTCTGCCGACGGTGCCCGGCGCCCTGCTGGATGAGCAGACCAAAATATATGTCAATCCGACCGGACGGTTCGTTATCGGCGGTCCCGCCGGGGACACGGGCCTGACGGGACGCAAGATCATTGTGGACACCTACGGCGGCTATGCCCGGCATGGCGGCGGCGCCTTTTCCGGCAAGGATCCGACCAAGGTGGATCGCTCTGCTTCTTACGCCGCCCGCTACGTGGCGAAGAATATCGTGGCGGCAGGGCTTGCCGACCGCTGTGAGGTGCAGGTGGCGTATGCCATTGGCGTGGCGCGTCCCGTGTCCGTGCTGATCGACACGGCAGGAACCGCTGTTGTTCCGGAGGAGGAGATCACCCGCGCGGTTCTGCGCCACGTTGATCTGCGCCCTGCCGCTATTATCAGCCGGTTTGACCTTCGCCGCCCGATCTACCGTCCGCTTGCCGCCTACGGTCACATGGGACGGGAGGATCTGAACGCGCCGTGGGAAGCGCGGGATCTGGCGCCCGTACTGCGGAGCGACCTGCTGTAATCTGCGGCGAGCCCCCAAGACGCTTTCCGGAAGGCAAATGCCGGAGCCGTCTCATATACTGCCTCTGAGGGGAGGGAGATATATGGGTGAAATAATTGCCGGGATTCTGGCGGCAGTGCTGGCGGCATTCGGCTTTTACAGCCTTTTGCGCACGGTCGGGGAGCTTTTGCGCCCGCCGTGCCCCGTGACAACGGCGGTGCTGATCCGAACGCGGCAGGAGCTTGCCGACCTGGATCTGTTTCTGGACGAGGCGCGGCACGGCGCCCGCCGCCGCGGGTATATGCCGCAGGTGCTGATAGACAGGCGGCTGTTGGTCGGTATGCCGGGGGAGCTGTGCCCGGACAGCGCGACACTGGCGGTGCTGGAGCGCTTCGGCGCGGACTGGTACGCGGTGGATCTGCCCGCACCGGGCGGTCAAAAAATATGAACGGACAAAGGAGGGATGGAACTATGCAGGAGGAAAGGAACGGCATGCCGGGAACCGATGACACGGGCGGGGACACGGGGAATTCCCTGCGCGGAACGGTGGAGCGCGTCATCTATACCAACGGGGATACCGGGTACACGGTATGCGACTTCGGGCTGGAGGACGGCGACGTGGTGACGGTATACGGCACCATGCCCTACATCGGCAACGGAGACGAGCTGACTGTGTGGGGCGGCTGGACGCACAGCCCGCGCTACGGGCGTCAGTTCCGGGTGGATCAGTATGAGCGCTCCCTGCCTGCCGACAGCAACGCTATCCTGCGCTATCTCTCCTCCCGGACGGTCAAGGGCGTCGGACCGGCACTGGCAAAGCGGATGGTGGACACATTCGGCGATGAAACACTGGAGGTAATGGAGAACCACCCGGACTGGCTGGTTCAGGTTCAGGGAATTTCTCGGAAAAAGGCAAATGAAATATCCGAGGATTTCCGCGCCAAGGCGGGCATACGAGCCGCCATGCTGTTCTTCCGGGAGTATTTCGGCGCGGCGCTGACCGTGCGCATCTACAAGAAGTTCGGCTCCGGCGCGATGGATATTGCCAAGAGCAACCCGTACCGTCTGTGCGACGAGGTGGAGGGCATCGGGTTCGAGAAGGCGGATCGCTTTGCTTCCTCGCTGGGCGTTGACCCGGAGAGCGGGGAACGCCTGATGAGCGGCGTGGCGTATATTCTGTCCTCCAACGCGGCGCAGAACGGGCACGTCTGCCTGCCGCGTGACAAGCTGGTGCCGGCGGCGGCACAGCTCCTGCGTACCGATGCGGAGAAGATTGACCGCGCGGTCGCGGCGCAGCTGAAGGCGGGGAAACTGGTTTGCCGCCGCTTTTCCGGCGTGGATTACCTGTATACGGCGGCGGACGACCGCACCGAGCAGTACATAGCAGACAAGCTGAGGCTGCTGGACAGACTGTGCCCGGCGGTGGACGGCGGCGATGTGCAGTCATTCATCCGGCGGGAGGAGCAGGAGGTCGGGATGTCCTATGCCACGGGGCAGAAAAAGGCGATTTTTGACGCGCTTTGCCACGGGGTTATGATCCTGACCGGAGGTCCCGGAACGGGAAAGACAACGGTCGTACACGCGCTGATCCGGATATTCGATTCCATGGGGATGAAGATTGCGCTGGCGGCGCCCACCGGCAGAGCGGCAAAGCGGCTGTCCGAGTCCACTGCCTGCGAGGCAAAGACCATTCACCGTCTGCTGGAAATGAGCTTTGACGAGGATGGCGGGCGTGGTGGCTTCCGCCGCAACGAGCAGGATCTGCTGGAGGAGGAGGTCATCATCATTGACGAGGCATCCATGGTGGACAGTATGCTGATGGCGGCACTCCTGCGGGCAGTCAAGCCGGGAGCGCGACTGATCCTGATCGGCGATGCGGATCAGCTGCCCAGTGTCGGCGCGGGGCGTGTGCTGAACGACCTGATAGACAGCGGCAGTTTTGCGACCGTGCGGTTGGAGGAGATATTCCGGCAGTCGCAGGCATCGCTGATCGTGACCAATGCCCACGCCATCAACCGCGGCGAGATGCCGGTTCTGACAGACAGGCGGAACGATTTCTTCTTTTTGCCCCGGCGCACCGATGCGGAAATATCCGCCACCATTGTAGAGCTGTACAAAACGCGCCTGCCGCGCACTTACGGACAGCTGACCGAGAACGGTATCCAGATCATCACGCCTTCCCGGCGCGGGGAGGCGGGCACTGAGCATCTCAACCGGCTGTTGCAGGCAGCGCTGAACCCTGCCGAGAGGGGCAGGGCAGAGATGAGCTTCCGGGACAAGCTGTTTCGCGTGGGCGACCGCGTCATGCAGACCCGGAACAACTATGATGTGCTTTGGGAGGACGATGAAACGGATGAAGCCGACGTGCCGGAGCCGGAGGATGTGTCCCCGGGACGTGGCCGTGCCAGACCGCCGCAGGTTGCCGGGCGTGAGTGGGACGAGGAGCCGGAATCCGAGCGCGGCGGTGTTTTCAACGGGGACATCGGCGTTATCGTGGATATTGACGTGCCGGAGCGCACCATGCGCGTGCGGTTCGACGACAGGGTGGCAATCTATACGTCGGATATGCTGGACGATCTGGAGCACGCATGGGCGGTGACGGTTCACAAGAGCCAGGGGAGCGAGTATCCCTTTGTCATCATGCCGATGTACAGCGCTTCGACCTTGCTTCTGACGCGGAACCTGCTGTATACGGCAGTGACACGTGCCCAGCGCATGGTGATTCTGGTCGGGCGCGAATCTGTGATCCGGACGATGGTGGAGAATAACCGCCAGTCCATGCGCTATACGGGGCTGAGCCACCGCCTGCAGGCGGCGGACGCGGCGGAGTGATATGCGGGGCGCGGTATCGGCGGTCGGCGGTGTGCTGACCGACTTGTTCTTCCCGCCGCGCTGTGCGGGATGCGGCGCGCTCCTGCCACCCTTCCGGCGCCTGCACGGCGGAGTTGTCCCGGCACTTTGCGCGGATTGCCTCCCTCAGTGGGAGAAGGCACGGGCGCAGGTACCGGACGGGGGGCAGGCGGGGGCGGTCTGGCTTGTCCCGTACTGCCCGGAGGAGCCGGAATGTGTTCCGCAGCAAGTGATTTTCCGGCTCAAGCACCGGGATGACAGAAGGCTGACGGAGTGGCTGTCGGCGGCGTTGGCGGAGCCGGTTCGCCGGACGCTGGAGTCGGCAGGCACGGATGTGCGGACTGTGGTATGCCTGTACCCGCCCCGGCGCCGCGCAGCCGTCCGGAAGGACGGATTTGACCAGGCACAGCGGCTGGCTTGCGGGTTGGCGGCACGTGCCTGCCCGCCGTGCGGCGTGTGTCGGATGGCGCGGGGGCGCAGAAGACCTTGGACGCCGCCGGACGCCGTGCGAGTGCCGCGTCCGCATATGTGCTGGAGGAGCGGCTTGCCCCGCGCCTGTCCGGACGTGTTGCCGTGCTGACGGATGACCTGTTCACCACGGGTGCGACGTTGTTCCGCCTCGCCGCGCTTGCCCGTTCTGCCGGCGCATCCGGCGTTCTGCTTGCCACGGTGGCAAGGACGCGGGAGCGGCACGACTGCACCGACTGATGCGGGGGCATGACGGGCGCGCGACAGTTGACCAATTTTCGAAAAAAACAGAGCCGGAACCTTGTACAGAACCGGGAATCTCCTGCCGTGACACAGCTTTCTCTTGACAAAGCAGAGCGTTTGGAGTATAATGACGGTGCAAATCTGAAGAGTAAGGATACGGGCGTACAGTGCCGACGGGACGGGGAGTTGTCCGCCGGACGAAAGCCGCAAGGGGGGACCCCGCGGCTGCGGTCCGCATCCTGCATCCCGCTTCATCTGGCTGAAATCATGAGGTTCTTTTGCGCGCGGCGCGTATGCCTCCTTTCCTGCCAAATGGCTGTGGGGAAGGAGGTATTTTTATATGACAAACCAAAGAAGCTTTTCTCTGATCCGGCGTCACACTACGGTGCGCCTGACGACAGACGCCGTCCTGATCGCCGTGTACGTGGCGCTTGCCTCGTTCGTTTCCATCAATCTCCCCATTGCTCAGTTCTCCCTGTCCTCCCTGCCGATCCTGCTGTGTGTGTTTGCGCTCGGTGTGCCGGATGCCGTTGCGGTCGCTCTGTGCGGCTCGTTTATCGAGCAGGTGCTGTACGGACTTTCCCCGACAGCGCCGCTGTGGATGGCGGCGCCTGTGGCGATGGCACTGACCGCCGGCGGGCTTGCCGCGCTGTTCCGCCGCCTGTCCGGCAGGGAGCTTCCTGTGTGGCAGACCATCGTGACGGTGGTCGTGGCTGAATTGGTCATGACGCTGGTCAACACCGGAATGCTGTATCTGGACGCGCACATTATGCAGTACTCCGTCAAGGCGATTGGGGTTGTGCTCCCGATCCGACTGGGCAACGGCGCCGCCCGGACGGTCTGCACCGCCATTCTGACGCCGGGCATTCTGACGCCCCTGCGCCTGATTACGGATAAACGCCGCGCCGACAGCCACAACGGGACGCGGGGTGAGTCCGTATGACACCTGAGATCCGCACCGCCGCCGATGCGATAGCATATATCCACTCCAACACATGGACGCGGCACGCGCCGGGGCTGGAGCGGATGCGGGAGCTTTGCCGGCGGCTGGGCGACCCGCAGAAGTCGCTTCGCTTCCTGCACGTGGCAGGCACCAACGGGAAAGGGTCGGTCTGCGCCATGCTGGATGCGGTATTGCGCACGGCGGGCTACCGTGTGGGACTGTTCACCTCACCCTATCTTGTTTCGTTCAACGAGCGCATCCGCCTGAACGGACAGCCGATCCCGGACGCGGAGCTGGCGGAAATTACGGCACGCATCCGCCCCATTGCAGACAGCATGACCGATGTGCCCACCGAGTTTGAGTTGATAACCGCCATCGGACTTGCCTTTTTCGCCCGCCACGCCTGCGATTTCGTGGTGTTCGAGGTCGGCATGGGCGGGCGGCTGGACTCTACCAATATCCTCGCGCCGGAGGAAGTAGCCGTGTCGGTCATCACCGGCATTGCCATGGATCATACTGCCTATCTGGGAGACACGCCGGAAAAGATAGCCGCCGAGAAGGCGGGCATCATCAAGCCCGGCGTTCCGGTGGTGTTCGGCGGGACGCACGAGCCGTTGACGCCTGATGGCGTCGTGCCGGAGATCCGCGCGGATCGTGTTGTGGATCCGGTATCCTGCGGACAGGTCATCCGGGCGCAGGCGGAGCGGGTGGGTGCCCCCTACATCCCGGTTCCCGCCGGACTTCTGCACGTAACGCACACCGGGCTGGACGGCTCGGACTTTGATTTCGGTCAACGGCGCGGACTGCACATTCCCCTGCCGGGGCTGTACCAGCCGTTCAACGCCGCGACTGCCCTGTGTGCGCTGGATATTCTTCGGGAGCGCGGCACCTGCATCCCGGAGGCGGCGATTCGATCCGGGCTTGCCGGCGTCAGCTGGGCGGGGCGCTTTGAGGTGCTGTACCGCGATCCGGACGATCCGCGCGTCGTGGTAGTGGCGGACGGCGGGCATAACCCGGAGGGCGTT
>OBLG01001300.1_pt1 | contig 19747 bp, 16 predicted proteins | sample 1517451 | NCBI WGS metagenome assembly OBLG01 (sample SAMN04571694, study PRJEB22368) | human gut metagenome | biome: human gut; material: stool | host: Homo sapiens | place: Luxembourg | collected 2012-06-29
GCGGTCTCGACATGGAGAGCGCTTCCGTAACCATCGACAACACCAGTCTGTTTGTTAAGGGTGGCTATGGCATAGCAGGTTTTATTGGAGCAGAGAGCGAGGTGCTCACCGTGCGCAACTCTTACGTAGAGGCAGAAGGCAGCGGCAGCGGATCTATCACACTCATCAGCAACCTCATCCTCGACAACTGCGCCATCACACAGCCCGTCGGTGCGGAGTTTGACGCCGACCAAAGGGCAGTAGTCCTGAATGGCGAGGTGTTTAAGTCCAAGGTGGTGATTGAGCCAGTCAACAACAGCATCGGCACCATTACAGCCGATGTGCCCGCCCGCAAGCAAGGCATCTACAACCTTAACGGCGTAAAGCTGACCCAGCAGTGGGACGACCTGCCTGCCGGCATCTACATCGTAGACGGCGTGAAGCGCGTGAAGAACTGATACAGCAAACGAATAACGAAAAAATAACGGAGGGTGTGCATGGAAAAATAGAATGCACACCCTCTAAGCATATTCCTTATGTGTGTCAAACTAAGAATAACCTCCACAAATTCTTCTACTGGTTGCACCTCGTATATAATACGGATTATCATCAGCCGATGCGGTGGTTGAGGGCAATGCTACTACGATTGGAGCAGTAAGGGATCGCCAATGATGCCATGTGCTTCAGCGGCACCGCGTTGCGCGTGCCACCGGTGTCATGGGGTAGGCGAGCCAACCCCGTGCTAACATATTAAACTGCTCTTCGGCAGTTTTTTCTCGGTGAATGTCGCCTTTCAACTACAGAGAATCCCGCGAGTAATCCTGTGGGATTCTTTTTCCATACACAAGTCGGCTTGTTTCGGATGGCTACACTGAAAGCGCGTCCGCGTTGCGGACGTCGGATGCAGGGTTGTTGCTTGACGGACTCTTGCCGGTTTTTGTGGCACAGCGGGCATAGCCGTGGAAAATCAAGAAGCCCCGGACCAATGTCCGAGGCTTCTTCGGCAACACGTTGCCGTTGTGTCGTTTTACGTCCATTCGATATATCACATACTTCTTTTCTGTCAACGACGTAGGGAAATTTAGACTAAATGATTAAGGTTGAAGTGTAATATATTTTCTTGTAAAAAAGTACAATCAATCTTATCAAAATAAGACCTTTAGGCCCTAAATCGTGATACAAATGTAATGTATAAAATTTGTTCTGCAAAATAAAAATTTTAAATTGCCCCCCCCCATTAACTTTTAATGAAGGAAATGCACAAACTTTAACAAGGCGATTACATTTTCAGCGACCATTCAAAACCGTCTTTTGTATCTTTAACATCGAAACCGATTGCGGCGAGACGGTCGCGAATAAGGTCGGACGTAGCCCAATCCTTTTTCGCTTTCGACTCCTTTCGGATTTCGAGCAAAAGGTCGACAGCCTTTTCAAACGGTTCGAGAGCCTGAGCGTCGTCGCCAGCCACGATTTCAGTGCGCACACCGAGGATGTCGATGAGAAACGCCTGGAACAAGTCTTTCAGCTCGTCGATGTCGTCCTTTGTCAGTGTCGCCTTTCCGTCGTTCACCTGGTTGATTATCTTGCAGGCATCGAAAAGCTCGGCGATAACGATAGGCGTGTTGAGGTCATCGTTGATGGCATCGTAGCATTTCTTGCGGAATCCCTTCACGTCGACCGAAGACGAGTCGGCAGGCTTCAGCTCCTGGAGTCTGCGGTAGCCGTCCACGATTCGGTCGTAAGCCTTCTCGGCGGCTTTCAGCGCGTCGTTGGAGAAGTCGACCGTTCCGCGGTAGTGAGCTTGCAGGATGAAGAAGCGTATTGTCATCGGCGAGTAAGCCTGTTCGAGCAGAGGATGCGACCCGTTGAAAAATTCCTCGAGCGTAATGAAGTTTCCGAGCGATTTGCCCATCTTCTGCCCGTTGATTGTAATCATGTTGTTGTGCATCCAGTAGCGCACCGTCTCATGGCCGTTGTGAGCCACCGACTGCGCGATTTCGCACTCATGGTGAGGGAACATAAGATCCATTCCACCGCCGTGGATGTCGAACGTTTCGCCCAGATATTTCTGCCCCATCGTAGAGCATTCGAGATGCCATCCTGGGAATCCGTCGCTCCATGGCGAAGGCCATCGCATGATGTGTTCTGGCGACGCTTTCTTCCACAGCGCGAAGTCGACCGGGTTGTGCTTCTCCGACTGTCCGTCGAGCGCACGCGTCGTGTTGAGCAACTCGTCGATGTTTCGTCCCGACAGTTTGCCGTAGTGGAAGTCCTTGCTGTACTTCACCACGTCGAAATATACAGAACCGTTGCTTTCGTAGGCATATCCAGCCTTTAGAATCTCCTTGATATACTCGATTTGCTCAAGAATGTGTCCGGAAGCGTGAGGCTCGATGCTTGGCGGCAGCACGTTGAGCGCCTCCATAGCCTTGTGGTAGCGGTTTGTGTAGTATTGTGCCACTTCCATCGGCTCCAGCTGCTCCAAGCGTGCTTTTTTCTCAATTTTGTCCTCTCCCTCGTCGGCGTCGTGCTCCAGATGCCCCACGTCGGTGATGTTTCGCACGTAGCGCACCCGGTATCCCAGGTGGCGCAGGTAGCGGAACAGCACGTCGAAAGTGATGGCAGGGCGAGTGTGTCCGAGGTGCGGATCGCCGTAGACAGTAGGACCGCACACATACATACCGACATTAGGCTCGTGCAGCGGCACGAATTGTTCCTTTTTTCGGGAGAGCGTGTTATATATGAATAACGGATTCTCCATCGTATCTGAAAATTAATATGTTATGCTTTGCCAACCGGCATTCCAGCTTCAGGCTGTTTAGGCTTGATGGTGCCGAAGTTGGCCTCGTATTTGCGGATGTTGTCCTGGAGCGCCATCAGCAAAGTCTTGGCGTTTTCAGGAGTCATGATGATTCGGCTCTGCACGCGGGCTTGTGGAGCGTTTGGCACCACGCTGATGAAGTCCATAAAGAACTCATTTACAGAGTGGGTGATGATAGCCAAGTTGGCATATTTACCAGATGCCATTTCCGGAGTCAATTCAATCTTTATTTCTCTTTGGTCGTTTTTCTCATTCATAATTTTAAAATGTTTAGAAGATTATTATGTGCGAAGTTACTAATTTCCCGTAAACTCGCCAAATTTTTTTCGTCGTCGACATTTAGAGAGCGAGCGGGTCGGGAGTACCAACCGTTTAGGCACTGTGTCTTGGAAACCTATTATTTGTGTTATTAAACATATAAAAAAACATTGTTTGTTTAAAACATTGTTTGTTTCTTTGTTCATATAAAAGTCACGAAAGAAAATAAATGGTTTCTTATGGATGTATTTGTATCTTTTATCATACTTGCAACTATTGTTGCTGTATCATTCGCCTTGACTAAGTGCTTACTTGCTCTTGCTCGGTATCTTGACCGGCATTAGTATTTATCACAATTTAGGCGTTTTTGTTGACGCATTTGGTCAGTGAATTGTTTGTAATCTGGGAATCCACTATTGCCTGGATATACTCCGTAATACACAAAGGCAATTGTATCGTTGAATAATATATATGAATTGCTTTGCCGATAGCTGTCAGTTATTGCTATATCTTTCGACCTATATATTTCATACACAGATTCAGTATAGCCACATCGCCTAAACAATAGAGAGATTGATCGTCTGTCACAGGAGTTGACACCTTGAACATTCGCTGCATGCATGTAAGCATCCAGAACATCCAGTTTGTGACGCGATATCCCTGCCACGGTTTTGCCTTTTTGCCATTGGGCATTAATCTCTTTTTGATGTATCCATTTGCCTCCTGATTTTATGGAAAGAGCCAATATCTTTCCGTTGACATTGGTGTAGTCAATTCCCCCATCATTTCCAACATAATCTTCAATTAGTTCAACCAAACATTTCATTTCTTCAGCATGTTTGTAGTAATTGTCAGCCATTGCTTGAGCGGTAGGTGGTTCGCCGGAAGAAGGTAAAAATAAGAACGTAAGTGGTATGACAAAGATGTTGAACAGATGGATTCCAAAGATGAATTTATTATAAACGTTCTTTGTTTTGACAGACTTTATTAGGGAGACAAACAGGGAGACAAGTAGGCAAGCGGCAATTGGTATAGTTATAGGAAATAACCAAAAAAGCCCTACGGCACTTACGCTGAGACAGTCAGTCAAAGTCGCTTTGTCTTCACAAGTCCATAATACACAAACAACAAGCACAGATATTGAAATTAACAATATCAGTTCAACAATGCGTAATATGATGCCGAATAACCGCATATTATTGTTATTTATGGTTTGCCTACGGCATTGTAAATAAACTCAGCCTGCTGTTGCCTTTTTACCGCTTCTTCTTGTTCATGTTCAGTCCATGGTCTTGCGTTGACACTGAATCCACAGCTTATACCCGGAATTTCTTTCGTGATATCATTTATGCGCTCTTTTGAAACACCTGATTTTAACAATATCGTTGAAGTGCTGGTATTGCAATTACCTTCGGTCATATCTGCTGTAGATGGTGCTAAAAAGTATGTTATACCATTATTGTTCCCAAAAGACTCAGCAACATCTGTAACTACTTTGTCAAATTCAGTCTCACTCATTCCTGAAGGCGGAACAATTTCTATAATTTTCTTCAAGTGCTCTGAGTCGTTTCCTTTGTAAACCTGTTGATCTTGTTTATATTCCCGCCTCTTCAATCTTCCTCCAAACGCTCCTCTAACGTTATCGTATTCAGAACCATAAGCAAAATATCCTGTCACATTATTTTCTGCATCACGAACCACAATAAACGTGTGGGTCGCTGGATTCAGGATTTTGGGCGCATCGGGCAATGTAGTTGCATATAAATATACTTTTTTCCCATCCAAATCCACGTTGCATACAGGGTTGTTTGCGCAGTAGGCGTAGGGGGAGAGGGATGGGTAGGAGAGAGCGAGCGGGTCGGGAGTGGTGAAGCGCACGAGCAGAGGGTCGTAGAATCGGGCTTCGTTGTCATACCAATCTATGCTCTCGAACTGCTCGAATTCCTTGCCCACGTGCATGCGCCGCGTGGCTGGGATGTGGTTGGGTGATGTCATAAGCATTTGCATCTTAATCTGAATTTATTATGTATCTAAATTTCCGATAGCCCAGATTGTCAATATTGAGATGCCCGTTTTTGTCTAATTTGCAACCATTTAAAGACAATTTGATTGACAAGGTATTGCCGTAGATGTCCATATCGTCCCAAGTTATCCAATAGAATACATCTTTGTCAGTCTGCTTTAGGTTTGATACAATCTCCTCTTTACAGAGACTGTTGAATAAGAACTTCCCATTAGCCTTGTTCTCAAGGACTTTGCGAGTTAAAGTCTCTATAGAAATATCGTCAATAACGACATTGTTGACTAAGTTATAATAATCATTCAATTCTTTACAAAAGATAATCTCGCTAGGTGCGATATATTTGTAAAATATATTTGAATCAGAGTATATATGGAATGTCTGATTTGAATAAACATCAGATTCTATATCTATAGAGTCTTTTGTTAAACCGATAGGAAAATCATCTTCTTGTGTGCAGAGTGGACAACTGGGTAGTTTGACGATGCCGATGTATTCCCAAATATTTTTATCTTCATTCAGTTTATAAATAATCTGAATTCCGTCTTTTTGTTTATACGGATGTAACAAGTATTTCGCAACCTCGAATGTTATAAATTCTTGACAAGAGTAATATTCTGACGAAATGCAGAAATTTAAACAAATAGTTGTGTCTCCAAGATTTTTCTTAGCTATTAGTTCGTCTTGGCTCATAGAAGAAGCGCGAAGTATTCCAAGGTGCTTTTCTTTACTGTCAAATTTAAAAAACGGAGGCAGCGTATTGTCTGTCAATACAATCCTTCCATATTCTGCATATTCTGGATTCTTGGATATAATATCCTTAGTTACAATTCTGATACTCTCGTTTATTATAGAGTCCATATTCAACCTATATTGGGCATCGATTCTGCAGATACACAACAATGTTGCAGCTACGGTCAATAATATATGCTTTATCATTTGGTTATAATTTTAGGCATTACAAAATCATTCAATGGGACAATGGCTTGTACACCTGCTCTGTCGTAGATATATACTCTTCCGTCTCCCATTCCAAAGCAATAGTTTGCACCATCTCCTGCATACTTAATATCAGCGGAAGATGGCGGTTGTGGGTATTTCGTGTCATTAGGATATATGCCAACACTTCCGCTTGGGTGGCTATGGAACATCGGTGCGTTTGGAGGTGCGCTGACCACCATCGACAAAGGTCGGTCAGGAGAGCCGACCGGACCTGGGGCGGAAGTAAAAACTATGCCGTCGTTTATATATCCGCCATATTCCCGATTGTTTCGGTCTGCCGTATCGCCGGAACTATCATCTCCAATGGCGTTTATCATATTTTGTCGGATGCTCTGTCTTGCAATTTCAATTGAATTTTCGTATGCAATAGGATTTGTTCCGAACATCTCTGTATCCCCGTTATTTTCTTTGATAAAATTGATTGTAGCTTTTTCCAATTTTTTAGGCAATCCGGCGCCAGGTATAATTTCATTGCGATTTCGGAAATACTTTTCCGTTGTTTTCAGCACGAACAATTTTCCATCGTCAATGCCGTCGTTGCCGATAATTTTACCATTATGCATAAAATGAGCCTTTCCATCCAAATCCACGTTGCATACAGGGTTGTTTGCGCAGTAGGCGTAGGGTGAGAGGGATGGGTAGGATAGAGCGAGCGGGTCGGGCGTGGTGAAGCGCACGAGCAGAGGGTCGTAGAATCGGGCTTCGTTGTCATACCAATCTATGCTCTCGAACTGCTCGAATTCCTTGCCCACGTGCATGCGCCGCGTGGCTGGGATGCTGTTGGGCGCCTTGTAGACGGGCAGCCCGGAGGCGTAGTAGCAAACAGCCTGCTCCACCGTGCCGGCGCTGTCGGTTACAGCCACGATGCTGCCAAGCGAGTTACGCACGTAGCGGTGGCTGTGCCAGCGTCCGTTGTCGTCCTTGGAGAAGAATCCGCCGCTCCACTCCAGGCGGCGAGTCCTACCGCCGACGCGCAGCACGTCGCCGTAGTATTCGCGGAGGGTGGATCGCGCCCGCTTCTGCTCGCGCACCACCGTGTCGCCGTTCTCAACGCGAGTCACGGTCGTGACGTAATAGCTTGTCTCCGTCTCGCGCTCCTTCACGCCGTCGGCGTTGTAGCTCAGGCTCAGTGTGTTGCCGTTGTCCATCGTGAAGCGTATCGGCAGGTGACGGTCGTTGTAGAGAATTGATGCGATGCGGCGTGTGCGGTCAGCGGTTATGCGCCCGCACTGGTCGTAGACAATCGGACGGTCGTATTCACCCTCTGCAAACCGCGGCGCATATACCGCCATCGCTGGCGACGATGAGTCGACGATGCGGCTCACGCGGTTGCCCTCGTATTCGATTGCAGCCTCCTGCACCGCCGGGTATCCGCGGTTTATCATCGTGACATTGCCGTTGAGGTCGTAGTCGAACGTCTCGGAGAAAAGCTCCGTAAACGGCGACAGGTTGCTCTCCCCGCATATCGCCGCCGTCAGGAAGCGGCGGGCGCCGTAGCCGTACTCCATGCGCTGGACGAACTTCTCTCCGCCGTAGGCAACGCTTGTGTTTTTTTCCGTCACCAAGCCATTGGCGGCGAAGGAGAGCGTCTCGCTGTAGCTGTTGTTGGCGATGGCAGTGACGCGCCCCTCCGCATCGAGCGTGTAGCCGGTCGCACCGTCGCTGCCGCCTCTCCGCCTCACAAGCCTGCCGGCGGCGTCATAGTCGTGGTAGACTCGCTCCCATTTTCCGCCGTCCACCCGGATTTCCTCCGCATATAGCTGCCCACCGTCCTGCATGTATGAGAAACAGCGGTCGATGGTCACCTCGTCGGGATTCGTCTGAAACTCGCCTTGCGGCAGCGACAGCACGGTGCGGCAGCGCGTTGGACGCCCGATGAAATTGCAGTCGGTGAACGTGCTTTCGATGAACTCCGCCGTGTACTGCCTGCGGCACCGGGCGCGCTCGCGTCCGCGTCGGTCGTAGAGCCACACCGTGAACTCCGGGAAGCCCATGCCGCCCATCACGGCGCAACCCGAGGGCTTGCCCAGGCGCGACGGCGCGCGCTCAAAGGCGTATTCCGCGTCCGACGGCAGAGTCCAGTCGGAAGTCCAGAAGTCGTATGAGTCGTAGTACCAAGCATTTGTGAGATTGCAGTTGCGGTCGGGCGCATTCTCGAGACGGTAGCACATGTGCATATCCTTGTCGACCGCGGCGTCGAACACCGCCGAGATTTCCGACTGTGCATATTTCCGTTCCAGCTCCTCCCGCGTCCACGGCAGTTGTGAAATTCCAACCGTCACGCCCGCCACGGCAAGCCTCTTGTCGCTGTCGTAGGCATAGAAACGCCACTGCCCGCGGCTGCGCAGACAGCCGTCCTGCTCGAGCGCCAGTCGACCGAGCCGGTCGTAGACATAATATGTCGGCGCCACGCCGGGCACACGGCTCATCGTCACCCTGTTGCGTCCGTCGTATCGCCACTCCGCGCAGTATTGCTCCACCGTAGTTGAGTTGCACACGCCGTCGGCCGTCAGCCTCCGTGCCCCCTCGGGCGACACCGTGAACCTCAGCCTTCCGCACTCGTCGTAGACCCAGAAAGCCCAAGCGTCGTCTTCAAGTTCCGCAACCTTGCGTCCGTCAAAATCAGTGAAAACCGAGCGCGAATAAGCACTCGTCTCGTCGGTCTCAATCGAGAACCTCAGCGTCCCCTCCTTGTAGTATCCCTGGCGCACCAGCCGCCCTTCGCCGTCAACATCAAAAATCGGAACCGTCTCGTCGAAGCAGAATCCATGCTCCATGATGCGGGGCTTCGATGCCCCCGGGCGCGTCATCGACACCGGTCTGCCTTCCTCCGACAACTCGTATTTAAAAGCCGTCAGCGGGCTGTCGCATCCGTAGAACGCCTTGGCATCTCCGATCAGCGATGCCGGCGCCACAAACGCCCCTCCGCTGTGCGTGCCCACCGGCAGCCACCGCTCCGCCACCTTGTCGCCGTGGCCGTAGACCGTCAGCTCCGCCACGTCCTCGAAATCGCCGCCCGCACCCACGCGTACAGTCTCCACCGGGCGTCCCAGCCCGTCAAAATAAGTTGTCGTGACACGCGCCATATCGAAGAATGCCGCCGGCTCGCTGCGCGACGGCGAGTAAGATTCGATCACGCGCACATAGCTCATTGGTGTTTCCGCCGCAACCATAGGCAGGGCAAGCAGAAACAGCGGTATGGCAAAGACAGGTTTCATATAGACGCCAAGTTCGTAATTTTCACAAAGATAGAGTGTTGTTTTTGAAAAAGCAAGGGCGGAGGCTATAAAATGCGGGGCAGGAAAGGTGGAGGCAGGGCGATTTAAACATTTTTAGGCGAAGAAATTGCACAGGGATGACGCTATTTGCTAATTTTGCATAATTAAAGGAGATGTGAAAAATGAAGAGACTTTTGCTTGTGATAATCGCAATGATGTCGCTGCTTCCGGCATTCGCCGGCGAAAAGGCGAAGATGACGCTCGTGACAAAAGTACATGACTTTGGATATGTCAAGGAGAAAGGCGGCGACGTGACATGCTGGTTCGAGTTTCGCAACACTGGCGACGAGCCGTTGATAATCCGTACGGCGCGCTCTTCGTGCGGCTGCACAAAGCCCGCTTATCCAAAGAAGCCCATTGCCCCCGGCGAGACAGCCAAAATCGGAGTGACGTATAAGCCCGACGGCCGCCGCGGAGCGTTTGACAAGACCGTCACGGTGGTGACCAACGGCGGGACGGCGTATTTGAGGATTAAAGGCAACGTGATACCGTAATGCGCAGACTGACGGTGATATTGACGGCGGCGCTTGTCGCCGCGGCTGCCTCCGCACAGCTGCAATGGAAGGAGACGGCGTGGGACTTCGGCATCATCAAGGAAGCCGACGGCAAGGTGGCTCACCGGTTTGCCTATCGCAACGGCGGGGCCGACACGGTGGTGGTGAAGCGCACTTCGTCATCATGCGGCTGCACGACGGCAAGGCTTGCCGACACGGTGATATTGCCCGGCGACAGCGGCAGCCTTCTTGTGGAGTTCAATCCGTCGTATCGCCCGGGTCCGTTCAAGAAGCATGTGGCTGTGCATACCGACAAGGGAACCACACAGCTGCAGATAGCAGGCAAGGTGCGCCCCGAGGGAGAGACCGTAGGGCGGATTTTTCCGGAGAAAGCCGGTGATTTGCGGCTTACGTCGCGCACGGCAGTGGTTGGCGACGTGCGGCAGGGACACCGCCGCCAGACAAGCGTGATAGCCTACAATGCCGGTCACGACACCCTCAGCCTTTCGTTTGAGAGCGCCGACAAGCGTTTTGTCGTGGTTGCCGATTCCGCAGAGGTGGCTCCCGGCGACCTGACTTCGTTCAGCATCGTCTTTCAGACAGACAGTGCCGACGAGACAGGGCGTGCCGACACGCAGATAGCCGTCAAAGCCAACGGCAGAAGTATGGGCGTGATAACCGCCACGGCGCAAGTGGTGGCAGCGCATCCAGAGAAAGTGGACTATGCCTCCGCACCGCAGTTGAGGCTTCGCGCCGACAGGGTGGACTTCACCCCGATAGGCACGAAGAAGATTATGCGCAGCGTGGAGATAGAGAATATCGGCAAAGCCGACCTTCACATCACCGGCACCGGCACGATGGACGATGCGGTGGCAGTGAAAAAGACGGCGCGATGCCTGAAGCCCGGCCGGAAAGGCAAGATCTGCATAACGCTCGACCCGAGCAAGATGGCCGACGGCCGACTGCTCAACAGCAGTGTGGTGATATTCACCAACGACCCGCTGCAAGGCACCGTGCAGATACGCACTGTAGGCACAACAGAAACAGTTAAAAAACAAAAATAACAAAAGACACAACGATATGGAATTTCTTGATCATGACGAGCATCACAATATGGTGAGCCATCCGGAGAACAGCAAAGAGTTTGCCGGACTTGCTGTCAACAGTGGAGTGGCAGAGCCACCGAAAGTCAACCCTTACTTCCATCCGCGCAAGCGCCGCCGCACGATGACAGCCGGCGAATATGTGGAAGGCATCCTCAAGGGCGACGTGACTGTGCTGAGCCGAGCGGTGACGCTTGTGGAGAGTCTGGTGCCCGAGCATCAGGCATTGGCTCAGGAAGTGATAGAAAAGTGCCTTCCGTCGGCAGGCAACTCACGCCGCATCGGCATCACCGGAGTGCCGGGCGCCGGCAAGAGTACGTCGATCGACGAGTTCGGACTGCATGTGCTTAAAGACGGCGGCAAACTCGCCGTTCTCGCCATCGACCCGAGCAGCGAGCGCACCAAAGGCAGTATCCTCGGCGACAAGACCCGCATGGAGAAACTGTCGATTCATCCCAAAGCCTTCATCCGCCCCAGCCCGTCGGCAGGCTCTCTCGGCGGTGTGGCACGCAAGACTCGCGAATCCATCGTGCTTTGTGAGGCCGCCGGCTTCAACAACATCTTTGTGGAGACCGTCGGAGTGGGACAAAGCGAGACGGCAGTGCATTCGATGGTCGACTTCTTCCTGCTGATACAGCTGGCAGGCACCGGCGACGAGCTGCAGGGCATCAAACGAGGCATCATGGAGATGGCCGACGGCATAGTCATCAACAAAGCCGACGGCGACAACATTGAGCGCGCCAACCTTGCCAAAGCACAGTTTCAGAGCGCGTTGCATCTGTTTCCGCCCACATTGTCGGGCTGGATACCCGAAGTGCTAACCTATTCGGGCTACTACGGCATCGGCATCAAAGAGGTGTGGGAGATGATTGACCGCTATTTCGAGTTTGTCAAAGGCAACGGCTATTTCGAGCACCGTCGCATGGAGCAGGAGAAATATTGGATGTATGAGACAATCGACGAGCAGCTGAAGGCGCACTTCTACCGTGACCCTGAGGTGGAGGCGTTGCTGAAGGTGAAGCAGGACAATGTGCTTGCCGCCCGCCAGAGCTCGTTTGTAGCAGCAAAAGACGTGCTTGACTATTATTTCCAAAAAATGGGTTTGAAATAATTTGCACTGACTTTGGATAAGTTAGGCTGCGTCTCGGAAAAATCAAAATTTCAAGCAAGCTTGATTTTGCTTTTTTGATAAAACCGGCTGCGCCTCGGAAAAATTGAAGCGAACTTCATTTTTCACTCGGCTTGCGCGGTTTTTCACTCGACTTGCACTAACTTTGGATAAGTTAGGCTGCGTCTCGGAAAAATCAAAATTTCAAGCAAGCTTGATTTTGCTTTTTCCCTCGACTTGCACTAACTTTGTGCGAATTTTAAAATTTGGTCAGAAATTGGAAAAAGAAAAGATAAAGAAATCGTTGGGCACGGTGTGCAAGGTGGTCATACCATTGGTTGTCGGAGTAGGATTGTTTTATTGGCTCTATAACAATGTCGATGTGGAGCAGATGAAAAACATCCTCCGCTACGACGTGGACTACACTTGGATAGGCGTAATGCTCGTAATATCAACGTTCAGCCACGTGTTCCGCGCTATGCGATGGCGTTTGCAACTGCGTGCGCTCGGCATCGACGCGCCGCTCGGAGTGCTTGTAGTTTCGATTTTCGGCACGTATGCTGTCAATCTTGTTTTTCCACGCCTCGGAGAGGTGTGGCGCTGCGGCTACATCTCGCGTCGCCAGAAAGCCCCGTTTACCAAAGTGGTAGGCTCGATGGTCGCCGACCGCCTGTCGGACACCGTCACCGTTCTGACGTTGACTCTTGTGACGATGTGTCTTGCGTGGTCTGCGTTCGACAAGTTTTTTGATGCCTTCCCTCAAGTCAAGGACGGCATATTCAATACCGTGACATCGCCCGTCACATGGATAGGAGTGGCAGTCGTCGCCGGACTCGTTGTAGCGTTGTTCAAATTGGGCAAGCACTTCGCGTTTATCCAGAAAATCGACAATGCCATCGCCGGACTGTGGCAAGGCTTCTACAGCATAACAAAGATGAAAGGCAAGCGCTGGTTTCTGTTTTACACGCTTCTCATCTGGGGCTGCTACTTCACGCAGCTCTACGTTTGCTTCTTTGCCTTTCCGTTTACGAAAGACCTCGGCATTGTTTGCGCACTGGTGTGCTTCGTGCTGAGCAGCATCTCGATGGGCATACCCACCAACGGAGGCCTCGGCGCATGGCACATTGCGATAATCTTCGGCCTGTCGCTCTACGGAGTAGGCACGTTCTCGATCAATCGTCCCGACGCCAACGCCACCGCGTTTGCCATGCTCGTTTGGGGCACACAGACATTGTTGCTGATAGCGTTGGGAATCTATTCCTACGTCTACATATTGATGAATAAAACAAAAGAAGGGAACTAAGAGATGGCACTTAGAATAGACGATTATTTCGATGAGGACGAGCGTCCGGCAGAAGAACGCGACGACGAGGCGCAACCCGCACAGTCCGAGGCGCAAGCCGCGCCGGCAGTGCCGGAGGAAGAGCAATACCGCGAAGACTTTATCGTGACCAACGGTCAGCGCCGCCGTCGGCGGTGGCGCCGGATAATCATTGCCGGCACGCTTCTTGTAGTTGCGGCGATAGTTGTCAACATGCTCTTCGTGTCGAAGAAAGTGGACAAAGGCTGTGTGCGCGGCTATCTCGTGAAGGTGGAACTCAGCAGCGGACTGCTGTTCGACTCCTACGAATGCACTATGGTCACCGACTATCCCGACCGAGTGACCGACGCAAATGACTTGATTTTTCATTTTTCCGTGCGCGACCAGAAACTTGGCGAGAAAATCTACAAAGCCATGCGCGGCGACAGCGTGCTGCTTGTAGACTACGTGCGCTATTCAATGAAAATGCCGTGGCGCGGCAACACCGACGTGTATGTCGACAGTGCCACGGTGATGAAGTTGCCCGTGCTCCGCAGTCCCGAACAGGTGGCTCTCGACAAGGCGACATACGGCGCCAAGCCCGACACCACAAAACGAGGATAAGACATAAAAACAAAATAATCAAGGATGGTTGCTCCTTTTCGCGCTCACGGCTGCGGAAAGGAGTTTAATTTTGCATAAAAAGTAAAAACGAAATGCTATGGAAAACAATTTTGTTGAAATGGAATGGAGCCGGCTGTGGTGGCTTCTCAGTGTGGTGGTTACGGAGTATGTGCTCGTTCTCGCCGCGGTTGGCGCCGACATGGCAAGCGGCATCAGCAAATCCCGTAAGCGCGGCGAGGCAACACGCAGCCGCTCGCTCCGCCGCACCGTCGACAAGCTGGCGCGCTACTACAACGTGCTTGTGGTGCTTACCGTTGTCGACGCCATGCAGATAGCCGGTGCGTGGTTTATGCGCGCAGTTGAAGGCTATGCCGTGCCCACCGTGCCGCTGTTCACGCTTCTCGGGTCGCTCGGCATGGCAGGGATAGAGGTGAAAAGCATCTTTGAGAAAGGCAGCGACAAGGAGCGCACCGATGTAGGCGCGTTGCTCGACCTGCTCGAATCCGCTGCCGACAATGAGAAATTAACCAAAATTATCAACAACCTTAAAAACTTGAAGAAATGAAACATTTTACCATTGAAGAACTTACACATTCAGACACCGCCATCGGCCACGGCATAGCCAACAATCCCGGCGCCGTGGAGCGGGAAAACCTGCGCCGTCTCGCCGAGCGCGTGCTCGACCCCGCAAGAGAACGCCTCGGCGCGCCAATCTACGTCAACAGCGGCTACCGCAACTGCGCGGTGAACCGACTGGTGGGCGGAGCGCGTCGCTCATATCATCTGCAGGGGCGCGCCGCCGACCTCGACACCCGCAGCGGCCGCAACGCCGAACTGATGCGCATCCTCCAGTCGCTTCCCCACACCGAACTGCTGTGGGAACAGGGCGGCCGCTGGATACACGTAGCCCTGTGACGGCAGCCGATGGCGCCTTTTCCGCAGTGAAAATGGCGGAAAACGGCGGTTTGCGCGCAGTTTTTTAACAGAAATCGGATGTCGTGGTTTAAAAAATGTAAAAAACAAAGCCAAACCGCTAAATATTAGAGGTTTGGCTTTTATTGTTGAGTTTTTGTTGTAGTGGTTTGTGAGTTTTTGTTGAGTAATAAAATGAACACATTGCGCGCGATGCGCGTAAATTTGCAGCATAAAACCAACATAATTAAAATCGTATGAAAAACTTATTCACCATTATTGCAGCCAGCCTACTGCTCGGCACGGCATCAATGGCGGCAGAGCATACGGGGATTGACAACAATTCGGCATATCTTGATTTGCGTCCAAACGGCACGACGCTCCGCACGACGGCAGCCTCACGCATCGTGGTTTGCAACGTGATGGGTCAGATGGTGGCCAACACAGAGGCAGCCGAGGTTTCAACCGCAGGTTGGCAGCCGGGACTCTACATTGCCCGTCAAGGCAATGCGGTAGTGAAATAGGGAAATAAATAAAACAAACATTAAAATTTATACAAATGAAAATGAAAAAGAACTTATTAAAAATGGCGTTGCTCGCTTTCGCAACCTTTGCGGCAAGTGTGGCAAGCGCACAAAGCACCTATGTGCTGTATGGCAATGTAGGTGAGGGTGAAGTGAAATTATCAACAACAAGAGAGCAGGCCAATGCTGGCCCTATGACCGTGTCGGACTACAGGGAGAACGGTCAGGTGGTAGGATTTACACAGACTATAACAGAAACTGGAAGTTGGTTTCTGTCTTACGATTGGTTCGGCTCGGAAATCGACCCTGTAATACTTAAAGGCACGGAATACAATCTTGTATACGATGTGCGAACATCATGGAGTGGCGATGTGAAACTGAAATTTGAAGTTCAAACCAAGGGCGCGACAGAAAAACCCGTTTCGTTCGACCATAATGGAGAATGGCATACCATAACAATTCCTGTGCAGAGCTGGGTTGACGCCAATGTATTGCAAACAATAGAATCCTCGTCTCGTGTGATGTTTGGTTTTGTTGGCGGCAATTGGAATGTCAAAGAGCCGACAACGATTGACTATAGAAATGTGAAATTGGTTCCAGTAAATGTGGTTCCAGACAACGAAGCGCCGACGTGGGTATCGGAGCCAACTGTAGTTGCATCCCCGACGGCTGCTACGATTTCGGTCAATGCTAAAGACAATATTTCAACGATATTGAAATATGAAGTGTCAAAGACTGCGGATTTTGAGAAACTGGAGGCATCAGTGAGTGGCAAAGCAAATGAAGCAACAGAAATTGCGTTGAAAGGACTGTCGCAAAAAACAGACTATACATATTACGTTCGCGTTAAGGATATGGCTGGCAATGTTGGAGATGTTAAAACAGTAACGTTTACAACAACAGAAGCTCCGGCATTGGAGGAGGTGACATACTGTGGCATCGCCGGAGGTTCGGACGAGGCGAATTGGATTGATAAAGTTGATGGATATTTCCCAACTATTGAATATAGTGCAACAACAACAGCCTACAACCAAATGGTGTTCAAAATCAAACTGAGCGAGATTGGAAAAGGTTTTGCAACTCCAGAACTTTGGTGTGACCAATTGCCTGCTCCTAGGTTTGTAGGAATGACAAAGGTGGAAGGAACGACAAATGAATTTACGGCGACGCTTTTTGATGAAAATGCAAAAGCAAGAGGAGACCAAATTAATTTCCGCTTCCGTTTCCCAATGGAGGGTGGCGCGCCGATGACACAGAATATCTATATGAAGGTCGGCGATTCGAATGCGAAACCGTCGGAAGACACTACAGCTCCGACATGGGGCTCTGATCCAGTGGCACAAAACGTAACAGACAAGACTGCTGAAATTGTGGTTAAGGTGACAGATGATTCAGGCAGCGCCGTCATTACTCTGACAGGTGATAATGGATTTGCTGAATTGAAGAAAGAGGTGAAAGCCGACGGCTCAAATCAGACAATCGTGTTGAACGGACTTACGGCAAACACTGACTACAATCTGACACTTGCCATTGCCGACGCAGCAAACAATGACGGCGAGAGCAAAACAGTGAAATTCACCACTCAGGGAACGCCGGACCGTGAAGTGCTTTATCATTCTTTCGATTTCACTTCAGAGGACTGGACAAAAGCTGGAGAGACAAACACATTTGCCCCTAACGGCAATATTCTTTTGACAGTGAATGCCGACAACACAGTAACGTTTAAGGTTACAATGGATCAAGACAGAACAGATTTTGCTGAGACATTGATGTATTTCCATCCATTCCCTGAAACAGATATGGGTAAGGGTATGACTCGTACGGCAGAAGGTGTATATGAATACACAACAACTGGTTCGATTACAGATAGAGATGTCCTGGTTGAGTTCCACATGTATTTCACGTTCCCGGGTGGTTCATCAACGTTTAAGAATAAGTCTTTCACACCATCAGAAGGTTCGACATCAGCAGTAGCAGAGGTTGAGACAGAGGCAGCTAAGGTTGTTGCAGCCAACGGCGTAATCCGCGTTGAGGGCGACAAGACGTTTGCAGTCTACACCGTAGCCGGACAATTGGCATTCCGCGGCATGGGCGAGGTTCGCCTTGACAAGGGTGTCTATGTGGTTGTTGTCGACGGCAAGGCACAGAAAGTTATGCTGTAAGAAAACAATAATTGATTAAGGCGAAGAGCGGGGCTTCCGGGAAACGGAGGCTCCGCTCTCTGCGTATGGCGCAAGGCGTCACGTGGCGAGGCAAACCGATGGGTGGCGTTTATACAACCGCTCTTCGGCGGTAGATGGGTGATGCGTTGGCGTCACGGGGTAGGCAAGCCAACCCCGTGCTAACATATTAAACCGCTCTTCGGCGGTAGTCGCGCGTGCATCGGTGTCACGGGGTAGGCAAGCCAACCCCGTGCTAACATATTAAACCGCTCTTCGGCGGTTTTTCGCCTATGGTGGTGTATTGCGCCGTTGGGGCAATCCGATGGGTGATGGCGGACGATGGGGTGAGGGAACGGTCGGTGGTGTGGGGAGGTCGGTAAATGTGAAAGTAGGAGGTAAATGCCTTTTATGAATAACAATTACCTCCTACCCAATTTTCTACACTTCGCTATGCTTCTTTCAGCGGCGGCGCTCCGCGGCGCATATGTGTCGGTGCGTGTACCCCCGACGCGGTCGGGGGTTAACTGAAGGCGTGACCGCTTGCGCGGTCGGCGCAAGAGCGCATCTCCGAAGCGCATATAGATGGATGGCGGACGATGTGGATGCGCAATACGATGATGATGGCGGACGATGGGTGAGGCAACCGCCGAAGGTGGGGAAGTGGCGTACCTCCGGCACGCAGAGGTTGGTGTCGAGGAGAATCCCGGCACGCTACGCTGCGCTTTGCGTACCGGGTTATGGAAGAGTGCCGTCGCTCTGCGACGAGAGAGTGCAAACCGAGGGATGACGTTTATACAACCGCTCTTCGGCGGTAGATGTGCGTGCATTGATGTCACGGGGTAGGCGAGCCAACCCCGTGCTAACGTATGAAACCGCTCTTCGGCGGTTTTTCGCCTATGGCGGTGTATTGCGCCGTTGGCGCAATCCGATGATGTAGGCAACCGCCGGTGGTGTGGGAGGTCGGTAAATGTGAAAGTAGGAGGTAAATGCCTTTATGAATAACATTTACCTCCTACCCAATTTTCTACACTTCGCTATGCTTCTTTCAGCGGCGGCGCTCCGCGGCGCATATGTGTCGGTGCGTGTACCCCCGACGCGGTCGGGGGTTAACTGAAGGCGTGACCGCTTGCGCGGTCGGCGCAGGAGCGCATCTCCGAAGCGCATATAGATGGATGGCGGACGATGTGGATGCGCAATCCGATGGGTGGCGGATGATGTGGGAGGCAACCGCCGAAGAGCGGTTGTATAATTGTAGCCCCAGGTTGGCTTGCCTACTTGGGGTTGGTTGTTGAAAGAAAAAATAAAATATAAGTCAGTATATTTGTGAGTTACGATGAAAAGATGTAACTTTGCACCGCTTTTCGTAATCTCTGGCAAGACAAGTGGCTTGTGAATATTGCGACAATTATTAACTAATTAATTCACAATAAAATGGATTTGATTAAAGTTGCCGAAGAGGCATTTGCAACCGGCAAACAGCATCCGGAGTTCGGACCGGGCGACACTATCACAGTGGCTTACCGTATTAAAGAGGGTAACAAAGAGCGTATCCAGCAATATCGCGGTGTAGTAATCCGCATTTCTGGAGAAGGCACAAAAAAACGCTTCACAGTGCGTAAGATGAGCGACAACATCGGAGTAGAGCGTATCTTCCCGATTGAGTCACCGTTTATCGACAGCATCACAGTCAACAAGTTTGGTAAAGTGCGTCGTGCAAAATTGTACTATCTGCGCAACCTTACAGGCAAGAAGGCTCGTATCAAAGAGCGTCGTGTTGTCAACAAGTAATCGCACAGCAGAACGTAGCGATACAGAGACCGATGGTTGGAATCCCAACCATCGGTCTTTTTTTCTACAACTGCTCTTCGGCGGTAGATGTGCGTGCATCCCGGCGTCACGGGGTAGGCGAGCCAACCCTGTGCTAACGTATGAAACCGCTCTTCGGCGGTTTTTCGCCTATGGCGGTGATGCATCGCGACGAGGGGTGCAATCCGATGGATGGCGGACGATGGGGCAATCCGATGGATGGCGGATGATGTGAGAGGCAACCGCCGAAGGTGGGGAAGTGGCGTACCTCCGGCACGCAGAGGTTGGTGTCGAGGAGAATGAGACTGTCTAACAAGTTTTGGGCAGTCTCTTTTTATAGTTTCAACAGGCTAAAA
>OBLG01001323.1_pt1 | contig 19495 bp, 8 predicted proteins | sample 1517451 | NCBI WGS metagenome assembly OBLG01 (sample SAMN04571694, study PRJEB22368) | human gut metagenome | biome: human gut; material: stool | host: Homo sapiens | place: Luxembourg | collected 2012-06-29
CAGGCGGCGGGAGCTGCTGGCCGGGTGTGAAAACCATTGCTCGCGACCTGCACCTCTCGCCGCGCACAGTGCAGAGGGCGCTGAACGATCTGGAACGTGCCGGATACATTCAGCGCCAGCGCCGCCACCGTGAAAACGGCAGCTGCACGTCGAACTTATACATTATAAATGAGGGCAAATAGCAAAGCGGACGCTCCCCGCCAAGGGGACCGTCCGCGCATTTGCTGTCATGAGTGCCGTGACACCACGGCGCAGCCTGAAGGGCAAACTCTAGCTGAGAGCCAACACAGAAAAAGGAAATCTGAAATTCTGAAAGGAAAGTTTTTATGAGAAAGATCAAGTTCATATCTATTTTACTGGTGCTGTCGATGCTGCTGACGGTACCGGCTTTTGCTTTTTCCACAGGCTTCACGGACGTATCCGAGAAGGCCACTTATGTGGAATCTGTTTCTTATCTTGCTGACGCTGGCATTCTGAGAGGGACGGCATCCGGCAGATTTTCACCGAACGAGAGAATTACAGTCAGCCAGTGGGCAACGATGCTCTGTCGAGCGTTTGATACCGAGCCGGAAGGCGTTTCATGGCAGGAAGCAGGAACGAATGCTGTTCAGGAGGCTGTCCGCAATGGCTGGTTAGATGCGACTGCGATTGGAGATAAAAACGGCGTTATCTGTCGCGGCGAACTCTATCGGACTGTATTCGCGGCAGCCGGAATCCCGCTCTACGATGCAACGCTTTACGGCCTTGACTGGCTTTCTCCCAGTGAAAACGCCCTGCGCGTCGGCAAAGAGCTTGGGCTTTGTGCTGAGAACAAGACCGCTGCGGACCTCGTTACACGCGCCGAAGCCGCACCACAGCTTCTTCACGCCGTCCTGACGCGGAATCTGGCCGTCACGCCGCCCGATACGCCGGCCACAGTGGAAAACCTGACACAGTGGAATGTGAACACATTCCTGCTGGAACTCTGCAAGATCCCACAGCCGATCCTCGATGCGTTCAACGAGAATGGCTGGGCGTTCGTGATCGGCACGGAGTACCTTGCAGATCTCAGCCGCAAGCTCGGCATCAACTGCATCGGCGCTGCGGTCTACACGGAGAAGCGGATCTACGTTTCCGAAGCCAGCGCCGTCCTGCACGAGTTCGGACACTTCCTCGATTGCACAATGGGCTTCCCGCAGGCGCATAAAGACCTGTATGCACGCGAAGCCGCATCTGCGCCGATGAAGCAGCACGCCAAGAGCAACAGCTTGGAATACTTCGCGGAGTTCTTCGCATACTGGTGTTCCGGCAATACAAGGATACTGGAGCAGCTCAAGGAACTGACGCCGGAGACGTATGCATATTTTGATGGGCTGTCATCTGCATGGACTGCGGGCGTGTGTGATTGAAGACTTAGTTATATACTCAGAAATAGTTCGTGCATTTTTCGGGAAAATGCAGTAAAATAAAAGAAAAAGAATAGACTGTCTAGGTGTCCATTTCTAAAGGGAGTGGACTTAATGCGGAATGGGGTGAAAGTCCCCACGAACCGGTCACTGTGAAGCTCCGACTGCGGGAGATAAGCCAGATACGCGCCTGTGCATGGAATAAGAAAGCGCTGCCTCGTCAACGGTTTGCTTTTACCGGCAAAGTCTATCTGTCGGCAGAAAGCATCCGCAGGCATTGCACCTGACGGATGTTGTTTTTTGCTCTATGATAAAAAATTCTCGTAAAGTGTTCCACTTTACGAGACAGCCTGAAACCCTATATCTTCCGTTTCTATTTCCTATTATACAGTCAGAAATGAAAATGTCAATTTGATTCTCCTGATATTTCGGCATTTTCTAACACAAATCCTAACATCGGAGTGTCGTAAACGAAAGAAAACGAAAATATGTAAACCAACAAAGGGTGGTTGCCGCGCGAGATACCTCGCATTTGCCGTCAAAAATATGGTAAAGCTGAAAGGTGGAGAGCGCTTGGGACGATGGGGAGATAATATCTATCACAGAAAGGATGGCCGCTGGGAAGGGCGTTATATCGCCATGCGCCTGCCGGATGGTAAGGCGAAGTATAAGTCTGTCTATGGAGTGAGCAAAACTGTTGTAAAAAAGAAACTGATCGCCGCCATACAGGCGCTGGCGAAGGAACCGGCAGTTACCTGCAATTTGACGGTAAAAGAGCTTTTTATGCAGTATCTGGCACAGGCTGATATTAGAGTTTCCACACGTGCGCGCTATCGCTTTCTGCTTGAGCGTCACATTCTTCCGCATCTCGGTCAGATCTCCGTTTCACGGCTGACGGCAAAGGAGCTTTCTGCGTTTCTGCTTCATATGCGAAGTGCGGGACGCTTGGATGGAAAAGGCGGTTTATCTGCGAAAACTGTACGGGATATCGCCGTTCTGATCAAAACCATGCTGCGCTATGCCCAGCGGGAATATCATTGTTCCTGCGACGCGCTGACAGCGCATCTGCCAGCCTGTACGCAAAAACAGATTGAAGTGTTTTCCGAAGCTGAGTTGGCTGTGCTTGGAAAAGCCCTTTCGCCGTCAGATAGCATTAGCACAGCGGTTATGCTCGCACTGTATGCCGGCCTGCGCGTGGGCGAGATCTGTGCGCTTCGCGCCGGGGACATTGATGCGCTCTCCGGTACGCTTTCTATCGACCGTTCCGTTCAGCGGATCACGCTGAACGGAAAATCGCAGCTTCTGGTGGACCGTCCAAAAAGCGAAAGCTCGGAACGGGTCATTCCGCTGCACCCTGAATTGCTGCGTTTACTGCAAGAACTCACCGAAAACATGCCGCCTGATGCTTATATTATGACCGGCCACGCAGATCGGCCGATGGATCCGCGCACCTGTCAGTATCAGTTCACCACTCTCCTGAAGCGCTGCGGTATTCGGCATCGCGGCTTCCATGCCCTTCGGCACACGTTCGCTACACGATGCGTTGAGACTGGTGCAGATATTAAGAGTGTCAGCACCATGCTCGGACATGCGGATATTAAAACCACCCTAAAACTGTACACGCATCCGTCTCTGGAAAGCAAGCGCCGCTGTATTCAGAAAATCAGTTTTCTGGAGCTTGGTGCATAATACAGGATTGCTCTGCCCGTCGATGCTGCACGGCATCGACGAGCTTTTGTATGCTCTTTTTACCGTCAAAAAAATGGTCGCGCTGCGGCGAGGTGCCTGTAATTGCAGGCATCCCGCCGCTTTTTTCGTAAAGTGGAACACTTTACGAAAAATCTCATTGCCGTACATGTGGTTTAGAATACCACAGATTTGAAATCCTATTCTGACATCAAAATTACATATTGTTTGTTTTTATCCGCTGAAGATGTGTAATCGCAGGTCGCGGCCGTAATCGGACTGAGCCTGCGGTGAAAGAGGAAGGTCGTGCGCATTGGGAGTGCGTGCGGCTACTCGCCCGGAGCTGTAATGGATGAGTTTGTTTCTAAAGTGGTTTGTGCCAAAGCGTAAGACAGCGCTTTGCCGCAGGCCATGTGGTCGAAAGACCGCCATTGTGGGAGTCTTCCCATGAGAAGGTAGGAAACGGAACGCGGACACGGATCGTGTCCATAGTCCTAGTCAGAAGAATCGCTATCTTCACCTGCATGGGATTCTGTCTGTTTATGATCCCTGAAGTGCAGAAGGCTGGTAAAGACGTGTGGTTGATAGCACGATGATCTATCGTACCCAGGCACGGGCGCCGATTTGTTTTCCGGGAGGAAAACAGGTTGGTGCTTTTTGTTTGGAAGTAATCCGGATTATCCCACTCCGTAGGGACGGTTTGCGAAAAAGTACGATTAGGAGGAACGCCGACAATGGAGCATCGCCAGGACAACCAGGACCAGATCATCTACAGCCGCATTGAGCGCGTGATCGCCTATAAAAACGTGCAGTTCATCCTTGAGCATCAAAATGACACGTTGGAGCAGCTTTCGGCGTATTTGCAGAGCTGCATGGAGGACATCGGGCATCCTCCGGCCATGGTAGAGGTGATCGGCGGAGAGTACATCCAATACCGCTTTGGATCGTGGCAAAAGGCCATCCGAACCTTTTACGGCGGCAAGATCACCAACATCAAAAACCCACCGCATTTCAAAGAACGCAAGATCGTCCGCGACCTGTACGAATTAGCACAAGGACGGATGGCTGAAAAGAACATGGCTGGGACTTCCGGACAGGAGGTGCAGCGATGAATCCATACCGAACCTGTCAGGAGAACATGGACGCGCTTAAAAAGGTTTTAATGCAGCGCACTTACGTTGCGCTCGCCAACAAGAATGTTGAATTTGTCTTGAAGAACCAGAATGCATCGCTGGACGAGCTGGCTGAGTATCTGTGCAAGTGCCGCAGATGGTGCGGGCATATCCCCGGCCGGACAGAGGTGATCGGCGGCGATTATATCGAGCTGCGGTTCCGCGGCTGGGTGAACGCGCTGTGTGCCAGCGGCGTTTCAAAGGAGCTTGCCGTCAAGCGCTTCCATCCAGCGCTGGAAAAGACCATGCTCTTCCAGCAGGAATATGAACGCCAGCGGGAACAGGATATACTGGAAAAGCGGCAGAAGAAGGCTGCGAACAAAGAAAAAATGCGGCAGGAAAAGGCTGAACGGAAAGCCAGGTAAAAGCCGGCTCCTTGCCTCTCCCTTTGGGAGAGGTGGCCGAGCGCAGCGAGGACGGAGAGGGTAACAGGCAGCAGACCCTCTCAGTCGCCTGTGGCGACAGCTCTCCCGGAGGGAGAGCCAAGAACTATTGTATGCTGATCTGAAACGGACAGATTCGCAGATAGATGTGCGTCTCATCCCCCTGAGACATGCACTTTGTGCGTCACAGACGCAAGGCCCCGACTCTGCGCGGGAACACAGAGCCGGGGAACCCACTTTCGCATATCCAACAATATTGGTGTTAACAGCAGCTCTACCCTGCTGTGGCATACCTGGTTCGATGCTGTTTCTCGACCGGATCGGGGCATACGAGAGAAACAAATTTCTGCAAAAACGAAAGGAGTTTCAAACATGAAACGTACCGGAAAAGTTTTAGCAATCCTTTTGGTGCTCGCCATGCTGCTCAGCGTAACGGCATTTGCTGCATGGGATGTCTACGGCGGCAATGACAACCACAATTCTGTGGTCACCAGCGCGCCGACGACGGCAACAACAACGGCATTGAACAGCTACATCGACCTCTCCAACAACGGCAGAGGCTGGGACGGCGTTGACAATGTTCCTGTCATGGAAACAGTCAACGGAACGACCTATGCTTATGTCCTCTACGACGGCTACAGCAGCTACGGCGGCCAGTTGGCCAAGATCAACTGCAGCGCGGCAACCCCCTATGTTGTCTGGCACAAGCAGATCTCCGCATCCTCCGGCTTCCAGCTGTCCACCCCGTATCTGGACACAGATGCCCGCGCAATCTACATCGGCGCTTCGAACGCATCCGTCTATGACGACGTTGCGATCTCCAGCCCGGTTGCTCTGACTGCCAATACGGCGGGCACCGTGACCATCAATGGTCTGACCCTTCTGACGGCGGCCAACCGCGTCTCCGTTCCGGTCTATGTCGGCCACACCAGCGTCGCTGCCCGCGGCACCCTCACCACCGAAGGCACCGCAACCATCCAGCTGGGCGGCGGCACGGCGGTCAATCTGACCCTGAGCACCACGCAGGCCAGCAGCGGCACGAACTACAAGATCTACGAGCAGGAAACCCATGACGATGACGGTGAGCTCACCGGCTACGACTACTATTACTACATCAACCACAGCGTCACGGCCTCCAGCCTGACCGACGCGACCCTCTCCATCAGCGTCACACTGAACGGCACCGGCTGCAAGATCGAATCCGTCAGCATGTTCGCCAACAAGGGCGCTGTCACCAAGGTTTCCGGCATTGACAGCACGGATGCCAGCGGTGTGACCCTGACCTCGGTCGTTAGCTCGGTCAACGGCCAGATCAACACGCCGATCACCCGTTACGATGATTACATCTTCTTCGGCACCTGGAGCGGCTATACCAAGATGCAGTACTATCGGGTAGATGTCAGCGACACCGATTTTGATACCGTCACGATTGACGGCAACGCGGGCTTCTATTGGGCAGGCGCTGTGAAGCTCGGCGAATACATCTACTTTGGCGGCGACGCTACCAGCAGCGCCACAACGGCTTCCGGCTATCTGTACTATCGCAGCGAATCGGACTTCGGTGCGATTGGCGGTGCGGTACAGCTGCCGAGCGGCGCAGGTAACGTCCGTTCCACCGTCATGACGGACGGCACGTACCTGTACTTCACCAGCCAGGGTGGCTATCTGTGGTGCTATAAGCCGAACGAGACCACGGGTGAACCGGAACTCCAGTGGAGTGCGGCGCTGAACGCAACGTCCACCTCTACGCCGACCAAGGTCGGCGACCGCATCTATGTGGGTGTCTACTCCGGCTTCAACAAGGGCGGCGTTAAGTGCGTCAGCGCTTCTACGCATGCAGTGAAGGATGTTATTGCTGTCACGGATAAGAACAACTTCCCCGTCCAGTGCTCCATCGTGGTAAAGGGCGACGGAACCGGTACGGACTACCTGTTCTTCAATACGAACAGCGGCAGCTCCACGACCGAAAATGCAAACTATGGCTGCGGCTACTGCTACAGCTATGATGGCACGACCGCCACGCAGCAGTGGGCGTCCAGATCGGATACCTACGCGCTGGGCGGCATGGCCTGCGACAATGGCATCATCGTTTTCGGTAACGATTATGACCATCTGTACGTTGTGAAGTAAGGAGGGAGTCCGGGCTGGGATAGGGTGGATAATTCTGCTCTATCCCAGCCGTCTGGTAGATTGCAATGTGGAAAAGAGCGATTGCCCTGCTATTATCAGCCCTTCTTATTTGTACGATCCTACCGTTATCCGTATATGCAGCCAATGATCCCAATAGTCTTACGATCGACCTGACTGATTACTCTGAGGATATTTCAGGGCAGGAAACAATTGGAGGTACTGACACTACCGACTTTACCATTGCAGCTGGGAAATCAAAAGTATTCTCCTATGAATATGCAAAAAAGTCACGCGTAATCACGCTTACGCCCAATGCGGCAAAGCCGGTTCAGAAGTGGGATATAAACGGGACAGAGTACTCGTATACGGATTCCGGAGGAACCAGCTATTATTTTCAATCTGACGACAAAAAAGTCAGCATAACAATAACAGCAACACTTCTTAGATTTACATTTTTTAACAAAGCTAGCGGCCATAATTGGACGATAAAGCCAATTGAAACGCAGAGCGGTTTTACGGCAACGGTAGAGGTTGCCGATAAAACACAAGGCAGCGCGGCCAAGGCAGAGAAAGAAACCAACAAATTTGAACTGAAAGCAACCGCAGAGTCCGGATATTCCTTCGATTACTGGCTCGTAAAAAGTGATGGTTCGAAAATCACAGAAAATCCGTGTGAAGTCACGCTGACGGCGGATGAGATCTATACGGCCTATTTCCACACGTGGAAGCAGGCGACCGCAGCCAGTGAACCGGGGGGATTGACGAGCGGTACAGATACAGACCTCGTAACAGCAACGCGGAAATGGGACGACACATGGACGCTGCAGGCAAAAGGCGAAGCCAAGCTGGATGGCGAGAAGTATGTGTTTACCTATTGGAGCTGTGATGAAGATTCCAGCTTCAAGTCGGAAGAGAATCCGCTTAACGTGACGCTGACCGAAGACCGCCACTATGTCGCGCACTACCTGCCGCCGCAGATCATGGGCATCACCGGCATGAGTGCGGGCGGAGGCTCCTGGATGGCAAAAACAGAAGAAGGCAGCCGCCCGCTGATCGCGGGCACGAGCGTGACAGTCGCTGTCGAGTATGATGAAAACGTCTCCGATGTTTCGCTCCCGCATAGCACTATCGAACTCTACAGCGGCGATGAAGCCGCGGTCAAGGCCGGGACGGCCACGCTGCTGGCAAAGCGCGAAGGAACGGGCGGCGGAGACCGCGATACCGCCTTTGACGGCGGCCGTGCGACGATTAACGTCGACCCGTGGCCTGAGGACGTCACAAAGATCACGGCTGCCGCCTATACGGACGGCTGCGACAAGCACTACTGTACGTTGAATGTTCAGACCGGATACGGCGCGGAAGGTCTGAATCTGTCCTATCTGACCTCCCCGCGCAACTGCCGGACTTCCGCTGCCGATCCCGGCCCGTACAACCCCGATATCTATGACGCAGCAGCCGTTCAGAACGCCGAGACCGGCGAGATGGAGCTGTATGTGGCCGGTATCGGCGGTGTGTATCAGTATGTCGGCAGCAATGGCACGACAGACTTCGTGCGTATGCCCGGCATGGAAGACCTGAACACCTCCGGTGATAACCTCTCGCTCGTCAGCGTCGCGCTCGGCGTGGGCGGCACGTCGGATGACCTGACCTCGCTGGTCAAGGTGTTCCATTCCCTCGGCGGCGATCAGGGCGGCACGACCGCCTACGAAGTCCGCTGGTATAACACGGCGGAAGGCAAGTGGGAAACCAAGAACACCATTCCGAAGGACAAGGCTCCCAGCACCAACGGCGAAGCCAACAAGGTCCTCATCCTGTCCTCGGACGAGATCTGGACGCAGAACGCCTATTATGACGGTGTGAACTGGACGCTGCACGGTCTCAGCTTTGATACCTTTGAGAAGGTCAATTCCACCACGGCCTACGCCACCGCGACCAATGGCACGGTCTATAAGCTGAATGCGGAGCGAAACGGCGTATCGGATTCCTGGACGCCGGTCGATCTCGGCGGCAAGCTGCTCGGTTCCCGTTATGACGGCGCACTGGCAGTCAAGCTGACGAGCGGCGGCTACGCCGTTCTGAACGCAGACGGCAAGACGGCTGCCACCTATCCTGAGATCACCAAGGATATCTTTGGTGATACATGGACAAAGGACGGCGTGTTCAAGCCCGCAACCTATGGTGAATCTTTCGTTCATACGGTTGGCTTCGGCGGCGACGGCAAGGTCTATGCGCTGATTCAGGGCAGTGGACGTAATTACGTTGTCCGCGCGGACGAAAGCGGCTGGACGCTGATGGACACGGTCGAGGCATTCGATGTCGGCGGCACCAATGAAATGGAAAAGCGCCCGGCTACCCCGACCTACATTGCAAACCTGGGTGAAGGCGTGTCCCTGTTCTTTGGCGATAAGGGTTCCCTGTATCTCCATGCACAGGACTTCACCGTGACTTTCAACTCCAACGGCGGCAGCGCTGTTGCTTCGATCACCGGGCAGGCGTGGAGCAGTTTTGTCATGCCCATTCCGGCGAAGAGCGGCATGAGCTTTGCAGGCTGGTACACCGACGCGGGTCTGACCAAGCTTTATGCCAACCCCGTCATTCCCGCCGCAGACCTGGTGCTCTACGCCAAGTGGACGGAGACAAGCGCCGACCGCTGGGCAGAGGATCGAGAAAAGGCACTGAAGCAGCTCGATGACGCGCTTTCGCGTATGGAGCAGACGGACTACAGCGAAGCCAACTGGCAGCGCGTGCTGGTCGAATATGAAAACGGCAAGTACGCCATCGCCATCGCTGACCCGCAGCCCGCAAGCGAAGATGTCAGCGACATCAACAAGGCTGTGCAGGATACGATCTATGCCGCTCTGAACACGGCCATCGACCGTATGAATGCCATTCCGGTTCTGAATCTGCCCCCGATTGATGTTGTTGTGTCTATGGACGCACAGACAATCGGCCTCGGCTACATGATAAAGCCGACCATCGTGCATACCACCAAATACACAAAGGCCAGCGAAGTCATTACCGATGCCATTGTAGAGAACATCAAGACAAAGTATGGTCTTGACCTCAAGGGCTACGTCACCAAGCATGAGAGCGAACCGGCCGGAACCTACGCTTACATGAACACCGGTTCCGTCCTCAGTGACTTCTATCTGGCACAGGTCTACTGGCCGAATCAGACGAACGCGCAGATTGCACAGTATATCCTTGATGTCTGCGGCGACAAGATCTCCGAGACGCAGGTCGAAAGCGATAAGCAGGGCAAGTACCTCGGCGAGTTCGACTACTACAATATGTCCGGCTGGATGTACTCCGTCAGCAACATTGGCGACAGCAAGCTGCCCTCCTTCCCCGGCGTTGGCGCCGCGGGCTGGAGAATGCGCGACGGTGAAGTCATGCGCTGGCAGTTCACGGTCTACGGCTACGGTTCTGACCTGAACGCAGACAACTCCGAATGGGGCAGCACCAGCATCACCGGCGATTCCGGCGACAAGACTGCGCTGACCTACAAGATCGCGCAGATGCGTGAGGAATACAAGGATGCCTCCGCCGACAAGACCTACAAATCCGGCGATGACAAGCTGGAAACGAGCCGCATCTACATGAACGTCTTTGACGGCGTTCTGTGCGACCCGCTTGCCAATCAGGCAAAGCTGGACGCGGCGGTCGAAGACCTCGATCTGGTCGCTGCCGAGCTTGAAAACGCGGATGCGCTCACGGCTGTCACGGACAAGATCCTTGCCATCGGCACCGTCAAGCTCGAAAACGGCAAGCTCGTGAAGGACGGCGAGGTCACAGCTGAAAGCGGCCCGAAGATCGAAGAAGCCCGCAAAGCTTACGACGCTCTGACCGAGGAACAGAAGAAGCTCTTTGGCAAGGCATATCCGGAGTACCTCGAAGCGCTCGAAGCTGCCGAAAAGGCATACGAGCAGATCAAGGACACCGAAGCTGCCAAGAAGGCTGCCGCAGAGGTCGATGCAATGATCGACGCACTGCCCGATCCCGACGATATCACCCTTGATGATAAGGCTGCTATCGACGCGGCGATGAAGGCATACGAAGATCTGTCCGAAGCGGCAAAGGGTTATGTCAAGAATCACGACAAGCTCGTTGCCTGCAAGGAAGCGTATGACAAGCTGAACGACAAGCCGAATCCGCCTACGCCGGTCACTCCGTCGAAGCCCACCACGCCGAGCAAGCCGAAGGACGACAAGCCCACCACGGGCTCTTCGTTCACGGATGTTCCGTCCGGCAGCTGGTATGCGGACGCTGTGAATTACGTCTCTGACAAGGGCCTCATGAACGGCACCTCCAAGAACAGCTTCAGCCCGAACGCCACCACAACGCGCGGCATGATCGTCACGATCCTTGCCCGTGTCGAGGGCGTCAACACGAACGGCACGCCGTGGTACGCGGCAGGCCAGAAGTGGGCGATGGACAACGGCATTTCCGACGGCACGAACATGACCGGTGAGGTCACGCGTGAGCAGCTGGCGGCCATCCTGTATCGCTACGCAAAGCTCAAGGGCTATGACACCTCCAAGTCCAACAAGCTGGACAGCTTCAAGGATGCGGACAAGGTTTCGTCCTGGGCCGTGGAAGCAATGCAGTGGGCCAACGCAGAGGGCCTGATCAACGGTAAGAGCAACAGCATGCTCGACCCGCAGGGTAAGGCTACCCGCGCAGAAACCGCCGCAATCCTCATGCGTTTCATGCAGAACATCGCAAAATAAGCATTTCTCTCCCCGAAAGGGGTTCCCCGCTGCGCCATTTGGCGCAGCGGGGAAAGCGGCATCTATATCCCGGCGCGTTGCCGGATCAAATTTCCCAAAGAATTATAGTCAGGGGGAACTTATATGACGCACACACCAACCAGGCGTCTGCTCGCACTCCTGCTGGCAGTCGCCACCGTGTTCAGCCTGCTGTCCATGTCCGTTTCGGCAGCAGATGAACAGACCGGCCCGGAGCTGAAGCTGGTCAGCACAGCCACCGATCCGTTAAAGAAGGGAGATAGCTTCACCGTTGAAGTGCAATTTCCCAAGGATGCTGAATTTTCCAACTTTGAATTATATTTCGATTTTGATCTGACGCAGTTTAAGCTAGTATCCGTCAATACGAAATATAAAGTCACCATTGGCAATAAAGAATATGAAATTCCGTATGTTGAAGACATGCTTATGGTTGTTAACACCGATTCTGTTGAATACAACGGCAAAACATATGGTGGTTCTATAGCTACGGCTTCTGCTGGTACAGAAGAACGGCCGAATGTAACGGCGAGCGAAGGCGTTCTGTTTACATTGACGTTTGAAGTTCTGAAATGTAACGCAGAGCAGCAGAACATTTCGATTTTCAGTAAACTTTTCCAGAAGAGTACAACCCTCTCGGATTTTGAAGATATTACTCCCGTCATTACTCCGGCGCAGATCACAATCAGCCACACGTTGACCACTGTTCCTGCAAAGGACGCAACCTGCACGGAAGATGGCAACACGGCGTATTGGACCTGCTCCGCCTGCGAAAAGTGGTTCTCGGATGAGAACGGCACGACCGAGATCACGGATAAAGATTCTGTTGTAAAGAAAGCAACCGGTCACTCTCCGTCCGAAACATGGAGCTATGACAGCGACTATCACTGGCATATCTGCACGACTTGCAATGCAGTGCTGGACAAGGCTGCGCACAGCGGCGGAACCGCTACCTGCTCCGCGCAGGCCACTTGTGAAGCCTGCGGTCAGAAATACGGTGCGACCACTGAGCATGACTATCAATGGAATCACGATGCTGCGCAGCACTGGAAAGAATGCAGTGCTTGCAGTGCCATCGACCCGGCAAATCCGAAAACGAATCACAACTTTGGCGAATGGGTCACCGAAAAGGAAGCTACCTGCACGGAGACCGGTACGCAGAAGCATACTTGCGCTGCCTGTGATTACTCCGAAACCGGCGTGATCGATAAAAAAGCGCATACGCCGGAGCATCACGACCGCGTCGAGCCGACCTGCACTGCTACCGGCAGCATTGAATATTGGGAATGCAGCGCTTGCGGCAAGAAGTTCTCGGATGCAGCCTGCACGATCGAGGTCACTGATGTGACACTCCCCATGGCTGCACACACCCTGACCAAGACTGACGCGAAAGCTGCCACCTGCACTGAAGCAGGCAATGCGGAATACTGGACCTGCTCCGCTTGCGGCACATGGTTCTTGGATGAAAGCGGCGAGAATGAAATCACCGACCACAACAGCGTCGTGATTCCGGCCACCGGCCATACAGCCGACGCAACCGGCTGGCACGGCGATGATACGGATCACTGGCATGTCTGCACGACCTGCGGTGAGACGTTTGACAAGGAAGCCCACAGCGGCGGACATGCTACCTGCTCCAAGAAAGCCACTTGTGAAATCTGCGGCTTGGAATATGGTTCGACTACCGACCATGACTATCAGTGGCAGCACGACAATACGGAGCATTGGAAAGCTTGCAAGGACTGCGGCGCTGTTGATGAAAACACCAGAGCAAACCACACCTTTGGTGGTTGGGTCACTGAAAAGGATTCTACCTGCACGGAGACCGGTACGCAGAAGCATACTTGCGCTGCCTGTGATTACTCCGAAACCGGCGTGATCGATAAAAAAGCGCATACGCCGGAGCATCACGACCGCATCGAGCCGACCTGCACGACTACCGGCAGCATCGAATACTGGCAGTGCAGCGTCTGCGGCAAGATGTTCTCGGATGCAGCCTGCACGACCGAGGTCACTGATGTGACACTCCCCATGGCTGCACACACCCTGACCAAGACTGATGCGAAAGCTGCCACCTGCACCGAAGCAGGCAATGCGGAATACTGGACTTGCTCCGTCTGCAAGAAGCTGTTCTCAGATTCCGAGGGCAAGAATGAAATCACGGCGGCCAGCGTTGTGATTCCGGCCACCGGCCATACAGCCGACGCAACCGGCTGGCACGGCGATGATACGAATCACTGGCATGTCTGTGCGACCTGCAAAGAGAAATTCGATGAAGCCGCACATACTGGCGGAACCGCTACCTGCTCGAGTAAGGCTGTTTGTGATGTCTGCAAGGCTGAATACGGTACAACGACTGCCCACACCTTCATCAGCAAGCATGACGATACACAGCACTGGAAAGAATGCAGTATTTGTGGTGCCATCGACTTGGAAAATCCCAAAACAAATCATACATTCGGCGAATGGGAAACCGTAACAGATTCCACCTGCACGGAGACCGGTACGAAGAAGCACACCTGCACTGGCTGTGATTACTCCGAGACTGGCGTGATTGAAAAGAAAGCGCATACGACGGAGCATCACGACCGTGTTGATCCGACCTGCACGACTACCGGCAGCATCGAATACTGGCAGTGCGGTGTCTGCGGCAAGATGTTCTCGGATGCAGCCTGCACGACCGAGGTCACCGATGTGACACTGGATAAGCTCCCGCACAGCGCTGGTACAGCGTGGGAGAAAGACACGGCGTATCACTGGCATCTCTGCACAAGCTGCGGCAGCGAGGTCATGGACAAGGCCGTGCATACATACGGCGATTGGGTCACCGTCGCGGAAGCTACGGAAACCGAAGCCGGTCTGCGGAAACGCACCTGCTCCGTCTGCGGCTATGAGCAGACGGAAGAAATCGGAATCCTGCGCTTTACGGTCACAGTCCGTAACGGCAGCGGTTCCGGCGAGTACAAGTCCGGTGAAACCGTCACCATTACGGCAGACCGCCGCAGCGGCTATACCTTCGAGAAGTGGACGGTCGATTCCGGCAATGTAACGCTTGCCAAGGAAACGGACAGCACCACGACCTTTACCATGCCCGCCGAAAACGTGACGGTTACGGCAACCTACCGCTATAACGGCGGTTCCGGTTCCGGCAGTGGCAGCAGCTCCGGCATTGTCATCAAGGACGAGAAAGGCAAGGTGCTCGGCAAGGCCGATCTGGATACGGGCATCGTAGAGCTGCCCATTCCCCCGGTTCCGGCAGCCTCCTCCAGCCGTCAGGCGGAAGAGCTTGAGATCACGATCCCGAAGAACACCACTGTGAAGGTTGAGATCCCGGTCCGCAACGTGACCACCGGTACCGTCGTTGCCATCGTCCACGCGGACGGCACGGAAGAAATCGTGCGTACCAGCATCGTGACAAAGAATGGCGTTGCACTGGAGCTGACCAGTTCGGCAACCGTGAAGGTCTACGACAACAGCAAGTTCTTCACCGACGTTCCCGCTGCGAACTGGGCCAGCGACGCAGTTGCATTCGCTTCCAGCCGTGAGCTGTTCAACGGTACCGGTGCGAATACGTTCAGCCCGAACGCGCCCATGACGCGGCAGATGCTCATGACAGTCCTTGCCAGACTGGACGGTACGGACACCAGCGGCAATGCCTATGCGAAGGGCATGGAATGGGCCATTCGCAACGGCGTTTCCAACGGCAACGATCCGGAAGGCAAGATCACGAGAGAGCAGCTGGCAACAATGCTGTGGCGTTACGCAGGCAGCCCCTCCGTCAGCGGCAGAATGACTGGCTTTGTGGACGCAGATCAGATCAGCGGCTATGCCGAGGATGCAATGCTCTGGGCGACTAAGGCCGGCATCATCGGCGGCAAGGGCAATGGTCAGCTCGATCCGAAGGGTTACGCGACCCGTGCGGAGGTAGCGGCCATGCTGATGCGCTATTGCAATACACTTTTTACAAAATGAGCGTATTGAACAGAAAAATTTATAACTAACCACCCCAAGCTGGGCGGTTCCACGCCGTTTTTTCGGCGTGGAACCGTGCGGCTTATCCGTGTATTTTAGGGTTTCTTTAAAATGTACGGATAAACCGCACATAGGTGCGAATTTTGGCAAGGGGGAAGCCCTTTTCCCGAAGGGCAAAAAAGAATGAAGAAGCGATTTGAAAGGTTCCCATGGCTGCAGCAGGCCGGCTGCGGCGTGCTTGTCTGCGCGCTGCTGCTGAGTATCTGTCTGCCGCTCATGGGCATGCGGTCAGCCGAGCCGGAGAATCCAATTCTGGACGCCGCACCGCAGGAGATCACCGTCCTACAGGCAGGGCAAGCGCCCGGCCATGCCGGAAACGGTGAGGCGGAAAGCAAGGATGCTTCCGGTTCCGGCGGCAGCGCCGACAGCGAGCTGACCGGCGAGCAGGAGCAGCCCGATCCGCAGGAAACGGAAAACCAGACGGAACAGGGGCAGGACACCCAGCCGGAGCAGCAGCCGGAATCGAAGCCCCAGCAGGAAGTCCTGGCCGACGCCGCCATCGGCACGAACACGGATTCCAACAAGGGCGACGAGGGCGAAGAAGCCGGAAACACCGGCGAAGCAGATGAAAACCTGCCGGAAACAGAGCTTGACCTCGGCGCGGTGCTGACATGGTACAAGTACGGATCGCAGGCAAGCTCCATGGTCTGCGCACCGGGCAGCTCTGTCGGCAAGCGTGTGCTGCTGGCCCAGCTGGACGGCAGCAGACTGCGCTATGACGTTGACCTCACCGGACTCGACGCAGACGACGCGGAGATCACTGGCGTGCAGGTCGCGGTCGGCAACGGCGTACCGCAGGATGCGGATATGCGCGGCGTGCTGGATATGACGCTGCCGGACGGCGCGGAGTACCAGAACTATATCCTGACCGTGCAGGCACATGCCGCGCAGAAAAATCAGAAGGGCGAGACCGTGGAGACGGACGTGGAATTTGCGTTTGTGCTTCGCTTGGAGAGCGGCATTGATCTGGATTTGCAGCTCACCTGGCAGCCGACCGGTCAGGCCACCTGTGCTGCCAACAGCTCTGTCAGCCGCACGGTCAAGAGCGACACGCTGACAGACGGAAATTTCGCATACGCGCTGCAATTCCTCGGCGAAAACGCAGACGATGCGGTCATCCGCACGGCGGAATACTGGGCGACGGACGGTGAGCGCGGCGCGCTCTCGGAGTCCGGCGAGATCCCAATGGCTGCGGCAGACGGCAAGGACACGGAAACCTATTATTTCGCCGTGACCGCCGAGGTGCTGGGCCAGACGATCAGCTATACATTCGTCGTGACGTATGAGGACGGACTTGATCTCCAGCTGCAATTTACATGGTACGAAAAGTCCGTCACGGCGCAGAACGTTCTCTGCGATGCGGACAAGCGCGCGGCGCTGACCATCAAGCACAACCAGATCAATAACAGTGAGCTTTTGTATAAGCTCGGTCTGACCGGCAGAAGCGCGGAGGATGCGCAGATCACAAGCGCCAGCTTCAACGGAGCGTCCATGAGCACGGACAGCGGTTCTGTACAGATGGAATCCGCCGAAAACGGCGCGAGCTATACCGTTCTCGTGACCGCAGCGGTCAAGGAACGCACGGTGAACTTCACAATTACGATTCGCTACCAGAGCGACGTGAGCATGGAGATGTCCTACACGGTCATGGAGAACGGTGCGGCAAAGCCCTGCGTGCTGACGTGTGAGAATAAGAAAACTGTTAACGCCGAGCCAGTCTATGACGATCAGCTGACGGAAGGACTGCTCACCTATACATTCACAATCCGTGGTGAAGAAGCGGCAGATGTGACCATCCAGTCTGTCCGCTGCTACCAGACCGGCAGCTTCCAGACGATCACGCTCCCATCCCCCAGCGGCAGCGTGACGCTGCTGTTGGACGGCGACAGGACCGGCAGCAACACATTCACGGTCACGGCCGCCAGTTCGGGTGGCGAAAGCTATACGTTTATTTTTAGCATTCCGTACAAACATCGCGGCGAAAACAAGGTCAAAATCCAGACCAACCTGCATGACGGCGACACCGTCACCAACGGGCAGGAGGTCAACCTGACCGTCGAGGCGTGGACGGAAGACGCGCAGGGAAATCCGGTCAGCCATATTCTTGCAACCGGCACGGATACAAAGCTAATCGTTCAACTGGATGGGAAGACCGTGCAGTTTGAAAGCAGCTCCGGCTATGTGCAGCAGTATCTGCTCGTCCCCGAAAATCTGGACGTGGGCGACAAAAATGACCATGAATTATATATCTATGCCGAGGATGAGAAGGGCAACTTCGGTGAGCTGCGTCTGAAGCTCATCGGCAAACGCACCGAAGAGGGTCAGAAGATCGGCACAGCCAGCATCTATATTGACATGAGCGTGCTGGGGCTTGGTGTCCGCGGACCAATCAGCTACGATGTGCTGTCCAAGGAGCCTGTCTCCTATGTGGTCGCAAAAGCCATTTGGGATTATGACGCCGGCGACCCGTTCGGCACAGCAGCGTCCAGCTTCCACTGGCCGGCCAGCCGCTGCTCCTACAGCGGCACGCTGGATACGGGCTTCTATTTACAGACCATGGACGACGGCTCCGGCCTTGGCAGCCGCGCGAACGCACTCAGCGGCAACTGGAGTCAGTTCGGCAGTACAGAGGACGAAATCCTCGCCGGGATCGACAGCCATTTCGGCGCGGGCAGCAATGAGGCAATCCTCTGGCGCTGCATCTACCGCAACGGCATCCCGCTGTCCGGCACAAGCACCGGCATCGGCGAATTTGATTATACAATGGGTTCCGGCTGGATGTACTCCATCGGCGGTGCGGACTTCTACCCCGGTTCGCCCATGTCCGGCTATTACCTGCAGGACGGTGATACGCTGACGCTCCGCTACACACTGGCTTACGGCTGGGATGTCGGTACAGGTGAGAGCGGCTACGGCAATAACGTGGGCTACTGCATTACCTGCATGAACGGCAGCTGGTCGGTTCATCACAGCTATGAGACGGTCACGGCGGAGGATGGTACGACAAAGTACGTCTGCCGCAGCTGCGGCATGGTCGAGGGCTGCCCGCATGAGCATAAGGAATATCAGAATCAGGGCGACGGCACATGTGTACAGGTTTGCAAGGACTGCGGCGAGAAGATCGGTGTGCCGCGCGCACATGAGCTGGAATATACCGCAGACGAGGGGGCAGATACGCATACCGCGAAGTGCAAAAACTGTGACTTTACGGAACAGTCCCCGCACGAGTGGACAGAGCTGACCGACACGGCAACCTGCACCGAAGCGGGCGTGAAAACCTCCAAGTGTGAGATCTGCGATGCGCAGAAGGAAGAAGAATCCCCCGCGGCCGGGCATAAGCCGCAGAACGTGTGGATCAGTGACGAGGATCATAAGCACCACTATCAGGAATGCCAGATCTGCGGCGAAAAGCTGGAGGACACCGTAGGCGTGCACAACTATGTCCCGTATGGCGACGATTGGCAGTGCAGTGTCTGCGGCCAGATTCACGGCTTTGACTGTGACGGCGAGCTGATACCGGATGCATCACGGTCTACCTGCTCGCACCTGATCGGATACTGCTCAGACTGTGGACTGGAGCTGGAGAAGATCGGTTCAGCGGGCGAGTTTACAGACTATCATACGTTCAGCGCGGGCGTCTGCACGGTTTGCGGCACGCCAGACCCGAACTACATTCCGCCGACGCCCGACCCCGACCCGAATCCGGGCGGCGGGGATGATGGTGGAAAACCCGGTGGCGGCGATGGCGGCGGTGGAGATGACGGCGGAGGAGACTCCGGCGGAGAAGAATAGTGAAAAAAATATCGATAGGAGCAGATTTATGAACACAAAGATCAATGAGATTTTACAGGAGATCGAGTCCGTCATCGTCGGCAAGAACGAAATTGTCGAGAAAATCCTAATGGCAATTCTGGCGCAGGGCCACGTGCTCATGGAGGACGTGCCCGGCGTCGGCAAGACCA
>OBLG01001350.1_pt1 | contig 19210 bp, 14 predicted proteins | sample 1517451 | NCBI WGS metagenome assembly OBLG01 (sample SAMN04571694, study PRJEB22368) | human gut metagenome | biome: human gut; material: stool | host: Homo sapiens | place: Luxembourg | collected 2012-06-29
CAACCGCTCGCCGAATATGGATACGCTTGTGGCACTCGGCTCGGGCGCATCATTTGTATGGAGCGTATATGCCCTGTTTATGATGACCGATGCACAGCTTCACCAAAATGCAGATGCCGTTATGATGTATATGGACGAGTTCTATTTTGAATCGGCGGCTATGATACTGACGCTCATCACGGTCGGAAAACTGCTCGAAGCCCGTTCAAAAGGCAAAACCACCGATGCATTGAAAGGGCTTGTAAGCCTCGCCCCTAAGACCGCAAACGTAATAAGAAACGGCACGGAGCATACTGTTCCTGCCAAAGAAGTGATGAAGGGCGATATATTCGTTGTGCGTCCCGGCGAAAGCATACCCGTTGACGCAGTAGTGACAGACGGCGAAAGCACGGTCAACGAATCCGCACTGACAGGCGAAAGCATACCGGTAGATAAGACGGTCGGAGATAATGTTTCGGCGGCTACCATAAATCAGACGGGCTTCATCACCTGCAAGGCTACCCGTGTAGGCGAAGATACCACCTTGTCGCAGATAATAAAAATGGTGAGCGATGCGGCGGCAACAAAAGCGCCCGTTGCGAAGATTGCCGACAAGGTATCGGGAATATTTGTTCCGACCGTTATTGCAATTGCCGTTGTCACTACGATAGTGTGGCTCTTACTCGGACAGGATTTTGCTTATGCTCTGGCGAGAGGAATATCGGTGCTTGTAATAAGCTGTCCGTGTGCGCTCGGACTTGCCACTCCCGTTGCGATAATGGTCGGAAACGGTGTCGGCGCAAAGAACGGCATTCTTTTCAAGACCGCCGTTTCGCTTGAGCAGACGGGAAAAACTCAGATAGCCGTGCTTGATAAAACAGGCACCGTAACAGCAGGAGAACCGGTCGTAACGGATATAATCCCTGCGGAAGATGTTACCGAAAATGAGCTTTTAAGCCTTGCACTGTCGCTTGAAGCAAAGAGCGAACACCCGCTTGCAAAAGCGATAAACGTTTACGGCACTGAGCACAAAATCCCGTCAGTAGCAGTCGATAATTTCAAGGCGCTCAGCGGAAACGGACTTACAGCTGCCATCGGCAGTGATACGCTTTACGGAGGAAGCCTTAAGTTCATCGGTGAAAAAATTGCTGTCGGCGACAGAATAAAGTCTGAAGCGGACCGTCTTTCAGGTGAGGGCAAGACTCCCCTGCTTTTCTGCAAAAACAACCGTATGCTCGGTATGATAGCAGTAGCCGACACGATAAAAAGCGACAGCCCCGATGCAGTAAAACAGCTCAGAAATATGGGCATACGGGTAATAATGCTGACAGGCGATAACGAGCGTACCGCAAAGGCAGTAGCCAAAAAAGCAGGCATTGACGAGGTGATAGCAGGCGTTCTCCCCGACGGAAAAGAGGCGGTCATCCGCTCGCTCAAGGCACAGGGTAAGGTCGCTATGATAGGCGACGGCATAAACGACGCACCTGCGCTTACCGCCGCAGATACAGGCATCGCTATAGGCGCAGGAACTGACGTTGCGATAGATGCCGCCGATGTTGTGCTGATGAAGAGCAGGCTTACCGATGTTCCTGCGGCAATAAGGCTTTCCCGCTCGTCACTGCGTAATATACACGAAAATCTTTTCTGGGCGTTCATCTATAACGTTATCGGCATTCCGCTTGCCGCAGGCGTATTTATTCCGCTCGGGCTTACGCTTAATCCTATGTTCGGTGCGGCGGCAATGAGCCTTTCCAGCTTCTGCGTCGTATCGAATGCGTTAAGACTCAATTTCTGCAGGTTGTACAGCACAAAGCACGACAGAAAAGCAAAGCCGATGAATAATATTGCAATACAGCCGTCCGACACGGCTAAAATAACAAAAACGATAAAAATAAAGGGTATGATGTGCGAAAAATGCGAGCATCATGTAAAGACTGCACTTGAGGCTATTCCGCAGGTGACAAGCGCTTCGGCAAGCCATACAGACGGTATCGCAGTGGCTGAGCTTTCAGGCGAAGTGCCAGACAAACAGCTAAAAAAAGCCGTTGAAAACAGCGGCTATAAAGTAATATCAATAAAGTAACGGAGGAATTTACAATGGTAAAGACAACACTTAAAATTGACGGAATGATGTGCGGAATGTGCGAATCACACGTCAACGACGCTATCAGAAATGCTTTTCCCGTAAAGAAGGTCACTTCTTCTCATTCAAAGGGAGAAACCGTGATAATAAGCGAGGAGGCACTTTCCGAAGACAAGATCAAAGAGGTTATGCAGCCAACCGGCTACGAGCTTAAAGACATTACAAGCGAGCCTTACGAGAAAAAGGGCTTATTCTCAAGAAAGTAAGCCGGAAAAGCAAAGATTATGTGCCACAGTATCTCACTGCGGCACATTCAGTCTGTCGAAAAAACTATATCGTTGATAAAAATGGGGTCGCAGGGGCGGAGCCCCCGACAGGGACTAGGGGCGGTAGCCCCACACTCAGCCCCGGCACGGACGCCGGGCGTGTATGCCCAAAGGCTCTGCACGATGCAGAGCCAACAAAGCATACACAGCCCTTCACCACGGGGAAGGGGTTTGGGGTTAGGGATAGAGAATTCGCATTATCTTATAAAAAAACAGATTTTTTCTACAAGCTGTATGTACCACAGCATCCCACTGCGGCACATTTTTTATATGTATTTTACACAAAAAAACGAAAAACTCTTGCTTATTGAAAAGAAATGCACTATAATATTAACGATAGCGCAGAAAGCGCACAAAAAACAAAGAAATATAAAAGAGGTATTTTTATGAAGATCAAAAGAATAATTGCAGGCATTCTCGTAGCCGCAACCTGCGGTCTTGCTATGGCAGGCTGTCAGTCAAACACAACAGGCGGCAAGCTCATTATGGCTACAGAGCCCGGTTTCGCTCCTTACGAATATATGAGCGGTAACGATGTTGTAGGTATCGACGTTGATATTGCAAACGAAGTTGCAAAGGAGCTCGGTATGGAGCTTGAGATTCAGTCAATGGACTTTGACGGTGCGCTTTTAGCCGTACAGCAGGGCAAGGTTGACTTTGCAGCAGCAGGCATCTCGGTTACTCCCGAGCGTCAGGAGGCTATGGACTTCTCAATCGAATACGCTAAGTCAAAGCAGGTTATCGTTGTACTCAAGGGAGCAAACAGAGTAAAGAGTGCCGACGACCTCGGCGGTGACACAAAGATTGCCGTTCAGATGTCAACAGTTGCCGATACATATGTAACAGACGATCTTAAGAAGGAACCCTCACGTTATACAAAGTATGTTCAGGCGGCAGAAGACTTAAAGAGTGACAAGGTTGACTGCATCGTTATGGACGAGCTTCCCGCAAAGGAAATGGTAAAGGGTAATGACAACCTTGAAATTCTTGACGGCGAGGTATTCACAGACAAGTACGCTTTCGCTTTCAAGAAGGGCAACACAGAGCTTGAAGAAAAGGTAAACAAGGTTCTTCAGAAGCTGATTGACGAGGGCAAGGTTGACGAGTTCACACTCAAGCACACAACAGGTGCAAATGCCGACGCTGACAGCAAGGCTGAATAATTCTGCTAACTGATAAAACTACCGGGCGGTGAAATGCCGCCCGTATTTTTTGAAAGGCATAAGACGGAGGAATTAAGAATTGGACTTCTTTCTTGGTATATGGGATGCCATTGACAAGGCGCTTATAAGAGAAAACCGTTATGAATTCTATTTAAGCGGTATCGGAAACACACTGCTCATATCGCTGTTTGCGGTTATTCTCGGTTTTCTTATCGGTGCATTCGTGGCAGTAGTAAAGCAGTTATGCGCAGGCAGGAGAGGTATCGGCTGGATAGCTAAGATATGCGACCTGTATGTATTCGTAATAAGAGGTACGCCCGTACTTGTACAGCTGTTGCTCATAAACGCAGTTCTGTTCAACTACAGAGGCGCAAACGCAATAGTTGCCGCAGTTTTGTGCTTCGGTATAAATTCGGGCGCTTATGTTGCGGAGATTGTCCGTGCAGGTATCGAGTCTATCGACAAGGGTCAGACAGAGGCAGGAAGATCGCTGGGTCTCGGCGCAGGTCAGACAATGTGGCTTATCGTGCTTCCGCAGGCTATAAAGAACATACTTCCCGCACTCGGAAACGAATTTATCGTACTGGTAAAGGAAACCTCGATAGCAGGCTACATTGCGGTAACGGATATTACCAAAGCGGCACAGTATGTAGGCTCAAAGACATATGACCTTATTACCCCGCTTCTCATTGCGGCGGCATTCTATCTGATACTGGTATTTATTCTGACAAAACTCCAGAAACTGCTTGAGAGGAGGCTTGGCAAGAGTGATAGACGTTAAGGATCTCAGTAAATCGTTTGGTAATCTCCACGTCCTCAACGGGATAAACGAGCATATCTACAAAGGCGAAAAGGTAGTTATCATAGGACCGTCAGGTTCGGGTAAAAGTACGTTCCTGCGTTGCCTTAACCTTATGGAAAAGCCGACAAGCGGAAGTATCTGCGTTGAAGGCGAATATATCACCGACCGCAAGGCTAACGTAAACCTTATAAGAAGAAAGATGGGTATGGTGTTCCAGCACTTCAACCTGTTCCCCCATCTTACAATAAAGAAAAACATAACCTTAGCTCCCGTTAAGCTCGGCCTTATGACAAAGGAAGAGGCTGACGCAGAGGCAATGCGGCTTTTAGAGCGTGTCGGTCTTGCTGATAAGGCAGACGCTTATCCTCCGCAGTTATCGGGCGGTCAGAAGCAGAGAATCGCTATCGTCCGTGCGCTTGCCATGAAGCCCGATGTTATGCTTTTCGACGAGCCGACCTCGGCACTCGATCCCGAAATGGTAGGAGAGGTCCTCGACCTTATGAAACAGCTTGCCGACGACGGTATGACAATGGTTGTCGTAACTCACGAAATGGGATTTGCCCGTGAGGTTGCGTCAAGAGTAATGTTTATGTCGGACGGACAGATAGTTGAACAGGGTCCTCCCGATGAATTCTTCGCAAACCCCAAAAATCCAAGACTTAAGGACTTTTTATCAAAGGTGCTTTAATATGAAACAAACCCGACAGGTACGATTCAATAAACGTATCTGCCGGGTTTTATATTTTCTTATAATAAATCGGGTTATCGGTAAGCCCGAGGATATAATCCACGTTAGTCCTATAATATTCTGCAAGCTTTATAAGTATCGCTGTAGGAACATCATTTTCGCCCGTTTCGTATTTTGAATATCCCGTCTGCGACATACCGAGCATTTTTGCGACCGTTGTCTGATTGAGATCGGAATCTTCCCGCAGGTTTCTTATTCTGCTGTACATTTTTATCAGCGCCTTTCACGTTTTTATAATTAAATTATAAACTTTTAGTGTGAAGGTCTTGACTTTTAACCTGAAACAGATTAGAATTAAACTATCGGATATCAAATTTTCTGAGCATTAAAAATTAGAGGGGTTAAAAATATGGCAATGATAAAGTGTGCTGAGTGCGGCAAGGAATTTTCCGACAGGGCGAATGCTTGTCCCAACTGCGGCTGTCCTATCGAATATCAGGCTGAAAAAAATATAGGCGGAGAATACCACGCCGCAGATAAACTCGCACCGTCCGTGATTGTTGAGCATCTGACGATTGCAAAGGAACTGGAGAGCGAGAGGTATACTCTGCTTTGTACGATTAATAAGTTACAGACAAAGATTAACCGTCTTGGAATTAAAAAAGAAATCGAAAAACCGGAATTTAATATGAAACATAAAGTTGGTGTTGGATTTGCAATAGGCTGGTGTATCGGATTTGCCTTAGGAATATTGATTTTTTTCAGTAAAGGAAGCATGGCGATACACTATTCTTTGTTTACTTCATTTGGAGCAGGTAGCATTTCTTTTTTAATGTCTATATTTGTCTGTCTATCAATAAAAAACAAGAAAAATCAGAATTACCTTAAATTAGTTCACGATGATGAAACACGAGTAGCTGACGAATGCCGTGAAATTGATATGCTGAAACAACAGCAGACATATTTGCGTTCAAAAGTTGAGGAGATTTCAAAATCACTGGACAGCTTATATTCATTGAATATCATCTACCCGAAATATAGGTATATGGTCGCTGTTATCCGAATGCTTGAATACTTTGAAAGCGGACGTTGTACTGCACTCACGGGAGCGGACGGTGCATACAATAAATATGAAGACGAAGTTACACAGGAAACTATTATTTCAAGACTTGACGTAGCTATCAACTGTCTGTATCAGCTTAAAGAAAATCAGCATATGCTGTATGATACCCTTGAAGATTGCCTTGATACATCCGACAGAATTGCAAGTCAGGTTTCAACACTAACAGATTCAAACAAGAATATTGAGGCTTGTTCTGCTGTTGCCGCATATAACTCAAAGATTGCGGCTTCAAATTCGGATGCGCTTGTATTTATTGAAGCGTATAAAGGAGCAAACGGACTATAAAATCAACCCGACAGGTACGATTCAATAAACGTATCTGCCGGGTTTATTTTATAAGAATTCAGCTCTTCATAAAAACCTTTCTACAACTTTTACACCCTAAAGGGTATATTTAATAATTCTTCCCCACTGATTATACCCGATAAGGTATAATCGCCGTAATCTATTACCTGCCATTCCCGCCGATAATCATACTTTTTCTTTCAGCGTCATAAATATAGCTGTGCTTTACAGCGGGTAAAACAATCACCGCCGCCCTTGCTTAATTCCTTGTATTTCTCAATGTAACTCTGTGTAAAAAGCACAACATATTGTACCGGGATCCGCAAAAAATACACTTTACATAAAAACTCTGTTAAATCTGCCTTATCGTTGTGCAATTCAATGAAATTTTGACCCATTTCGACATTTTGTAAATTTATTCTTGCAAAAGTGTAAAATCAGCATTATAATTAAATAAGAAACATAACCTCATCGGTTTACTATATACTTTTGCGGTAATTTGTACCGCCCTACGGAATAAGGGAATATAATGCTTTATAATAAATACGGTTCCGTTTCGCCTAAGAAACGTTTCATATTGCTGTGTCTGCCGCTTGCGGCGGCTATTATATGCACAGCCTGCAATAACGCATACGCCGTCAACATATCCGACGGCGGTATAAGCTATGACAATACATATTCGCAGACCGAAAGCACGTCTGCCGATACAGATAAGACAACTTCTCAGACAAAAGAAGAAGAACCTCTGCCTGTACCTGAGCCTGAACCTGAACCTGATTACACCATCACAGACGCTATGTACAAATATTTCGACCAGTTCGCACTTGTCGGTGACAGCGTTTGCTCCGGCTTTGCAAGTGCAGGATACTTCAAGCAGGAAAACAACCTCGCACGACCCAACATTGCGGCGTGGAACATACACCAGTTCCTTATAACATCGGGCAATTTAAGCACAGATGTGCTTGTTCACCTTTACAACAAGCAGCCTAAATACGTTCTTTTCTCAATGGGTCTTAACGATGTAAACCTTACCACGAAAGAACAGTTTGTGGAAAACTATATGCAGCTTCTCTACCAGTGCAAGCAGGCAAGCCCGAACAGCGAGTTCATTATTATGGCTGTAACTCCCGTCCGCAGTAAGTTCTGCAAGAACGAAAAGATAGACGAGTATAATTCCGCACTGCGATATGCGATTGAGAACTGCTACTATAGTCACTATCATTTCGTCGATCCTACCGCCCTTCTTAAAGGCAGTGATAACAAGCTGATGCAAAAGTATGCCTTTGAGGACGGCACTCACCTTGAAATGAGCGGTATGAGGGTCTGCCTGTGGTATATGTATAATCAGAATATCAGATACAGCTTCAAGGAAGACGAGCTTCAGCCCTCAAAATGCCCCGACATTTCGCAATACGAATATCTTTATTGATAATATCGGTTTTAAAAACAAAAAAACGGCGGAAATTTGCTGAAATCCTGCAAATTTCCGCCGTTTTATTCATTTTGCCTATTTACTTTTTCATATTTGTGTGTTACTATATTAAAGTAATTTTTAAGGCGTGTAAAACGCTCAGAAAGGAAATAAAAATGAAAAAATTAAATCTTAAGGCAATTGCCGTAGCTATGGCAACCGCTCTTACGCTCGGTCTTGCAGGCTGCAGCTCAAACGGTAATTCTTCAACCGCAGACAGCAGTGCAACAGCAGGCGACGGCACATCTGTCACAGAAAGCAAGGCAGAGGGCGACAACTCACTGCAGAAGGTAAAGGACGCAGGTCAGTTCATATTAGGTCTTGACGCTACATTCAAGCCTATGGGCTACACTGACGAGAACGGCGAGATCGTAGGCTTCGATATTGACGTAGCAGAGGAAGTTTGCAACAGACTCGGCGTAAAGCTCGTAAAACAGCCTATCAACTGGGATACGCTCACAACCGACCTTAATGTCGGCAAGTGCGACTGCATATGGAACGGTCTTAGCATAAACGAAGAGCGTCAGGAAAAGATGAATCTTTCAGAGCCTTATATGAAGAACGCTATGGTATTCGTTGTAAAGGGCGATTCTACAGTTGCAAAGATGGACGACCTCAAGGGCAAGAAGATTTCTGTTCAGAACGGTTCTTCGGCACAGACAATACTTGAAAACAGCGCAATCAAGGACGATATAACAATCAGCCCCATCGCTACAAATGTAGAAGCATTACAGCAGCTTGAGCTTGGTGTTGTTGACGTTGTATTCCTTGATGAAGTAGTTGCAGACTATGAAATCAAGAACTCCGGTAAGGACTACAAGAAGCTGGCAGAGGGTCTTGAAGAAGAACAGTACGCTATCGCATTCAGAAAGAACGATCAGGCACTGCGTGACGCAGTTCAGAAGACACTCAGCGAGATGAAGGCTGACGGTAAGCTTGGCGAAATCTCAACAAAGTGGTTCGGCTCAGATATTACGATAGTTAAGTAATCACATAAGCATAAAAATCCTCACGGTAAAACGTGAGGATTTTTTATACGATTATGCAGTTACAGCCCCGACCTTGCGGTCGGGGCTGTATGTTCTTATTTGGCTTTTATCCGTAGCTTATCAGTTCTTGGTGAAATTTATCCTGAGCGATACCTCAAAGACATCGTCGCCTGTCGGGATTGTGACATTTCCGTTTGTGACTGTCAGCTTATCGCTTTCGTATGACTTTGTATATCCGTCCATGAATATATCGGGGAGCGTTACGGTTTCGCCTTTGTTCGTATAAAGAGTATAATGCGTTTCCGGATTGCCGTCAACATACACTTCTACGCCGAGCATAACCATAGTGTCATCGTTCTTGGCAAATCTTCCACAGAAGTAAACATCTCTGTCGGGCATTGTGTATCTGCCTTCCTTACTTACAAGAGAAGCGTCCGTGCATATCCACGTTTCGTTGAACAGATAGCCTTCCTTGCGTGGCGGATCGATATAAGCGAACATTTCCTTGCCTGCAGGGACATCGGTGATAGTCATATACGGCGTAGCTTCGCCGTCTATCATATAGTAGACGTTGTAGGTTGCCGTTGTGTAAACGCACTCAACGCTTACATCGTTATGAGGCATTGTAAACTTGTATTCGCCGCTTTCCTCATAAATAGCAACATCATCGGACTGCCAGTAGTAAGTATAGCCGCTCTTTTTGGGAGGTTCGGGAAGCGTTACCGTACTCATATACTGTGCTTTCATCGGGCTGTCGGAGCTTGCGCTTCCGTCAACCGTCATATTGACATTATAGAACTTAGGCGATGAGGTCGCCTTGAATGTAACATCGTGAGCAGGCATTACAAACTTGCCGTCTGTTACAGTGATACCGTCTGCAGACCATTCTGTCACATCGTAATAATTCTTTGTCGGCTTTGCGATAAGGGTTATCGTATCGCCTATCTTGCCGACCTCCTTTGTGCCGTATACCGTACCGTCAAATTCGTAAGATATATAGCACTTTGTGGTTGTACCTATTGCAGTAAGCGTTGATGCAGGCATCGTGTCGGGCTGTCCTGATAATGCGCCCTCAGTGCCGAACCACGACCAGCCGCCGAAGATATATCCGTCAGCTTCTTCGGGTGCGCCGAATGTCGGGAGAGCGTCGCCATAGTGATAAGTCACTCTTTTTATCGTCTTACTATCGAGGACAAAGGTTATCGTGTATTCCTTGTATGCGCCGTTTTTCCATACTGCTGTCAATGTCGTATCCTTTGTCAGCGTTATTATATCGTCAGCACCGTAGATATTTCCGTCCTCGTCCTTCCAGCCGCTAAAGATATAATCTCTCAGGTCGTCTGTCTTTGACGCAGTCGCCATATCCGACAGCTTGATCTGAGTACCGTAATCCGCTGTGCGTTCATCGCTTCCTGTCAGCTTACCGCCGTTTGCGTAAAGTATTAATGTGTGCTTGTGAACATTCTTCTGCCAGTTGCCGAAGACTATATCAAGTGTCAGACCGTCCTCGGACGCTTTGCTTGATGAGCCCTTGAACACGAGAGTATATCCCTCACCCTCGACATTGGCAGGAGTATAATTGTTGTACTTTTCAACGAATGCGAGATAATCATCATATCCGCCGCTGAATTTATCGGTCTTTTCTCCGTTCAGAAGTGCACCGTACGGTGTGGATACATTTACCGTATAGGTCTTGGGCGTAGCTTGATAGATTGCTGTCAGCGTTGTCGAATAATCAAGCTTAACCGTCTGACCTAAGGCATATATCTCGCCTGTAGTGCTGTTCTTCCAGCCTGTAGGCTGATAATCGTTGTACTTGTCGGCATCCTTGGTTGCCCAACGTGAAATTTCTACCTCGTAGTTATCCTGGCTGTAGCTCTTGAACTCTTTGCTTTCTTCAAATATCAGTCTGCCGTCACCTGCGTCCAGCTTAATTGTAACATTACGTCTGAATCTCGGACGGAGTATAATACTCTTGTAAATGAGCGTCTTGTCGGGTATAAACTCGTTGAGGTAAGCATCGCCGTATTCTTCACTCAGGTATACATCGCTCCAGTCGATGAACTGTATCGTTGTACCCTCCTGCCGGTTGCTCTTGCTCCACGCCTCGTCAAATACCGACTGAGGTACCTTTGAGCCGCCCTCTATTTTCAGTGTCTTATATGTCTTGAATTCACGGGCAACATCATCATAATACTGAATCTCAACATCGAATATTCCGGCTTCGTAAACCGCATCGTATACGGTATCCTCATATACATAAGGCAAATTCTCCGAATATACGGTATCAGCGTCGTATACGGTTTTGCCGCCGTCAGGACTGTAGCCTATGAATTTCTTACCGTAAGGCCAGCTTGAAAGGAAAAATTCCGGTCTTGTGCCGTAAGGTGTCTTTACGGTTGTAGACTTCTTATCGCCGGCATAATTATAGTAATTGTACGTTACGTTCATCAGCGCTCTGTCGTAATTTGCACTGAAGTGGAGCGCAACGTTCTGATAGTCGTTGTGATGATTGAAATAGAAGTTTTCGGAAGCCGCTCTCTGGGTGTTGCCCGTAACCTTGTAAAGCGGTTTGTCTGTCGGCTGACCGCTTGTATAGTAATCCTTGCGGCAGCCTGAGTCTATCGCTCTCAGCTTATCACCGGCATACTTATACATCTTTTCAAAACCGAACGGTACTCCGTATGTTGCGTGCCAGGAGGTCAGCTTCATATACTCGTCACTGGAGTTATCGGGTACTTTAAGAACATCGCCGGCATTCACTGCCCACAGTTCTACTACCCACTCTTTGTTTACGGTATCATAGTATTCCATCTCCATAAGAGTCTGCGCTCTTGTTGCAGTGTATACTATTTCGTAGTTGTCGTGGTCAACGGCTATGAAGTACGGGTCTTGGTCCTTCCACTCGCAGTCAATGTACTTCCAGCTATCGGGAGCGTTATTTGTATTGTAAGAGCCTGCAAGACTGCCCGCAGGTACTTTTCTTGTTTCAACAAGAGTTTTAACTCCGTCAACCTCTCTGTAGAAATTGACAGTGAATATCTTGCCTACGTCCTCTTCCTTAACTCTCGACTCATCGTACCAGATGACCTTTACCGACTTTGTAAGGCTCATTTCGGGGTCGGCGGTCTTTGTGAACTGAAGTGACGTGCCTGTATAGTGTATCTGAGCGACACCTTCGGCTGTACTGTTCTTGTAGAAGCCTGACATACTGTATGGCTGCTCGTAACGGATAAATCTTCCTCTCCTGTCATAGAGCATTCTGAAGTCTTCGCCCGAAACATTCATCGACAGCTTGCTCCACGGTACAGACGCATTGTAATTTATCACGCCTGTTGTAATATCAAGCGTCTGTGCGGACACTGCCGGAAGATCATTCACGTTGATCTCTCCCCAGTAAGTGCCGTTTGAGCTGAATAATATCGGAGTTGTGATATCGTTAAGGCATATAACAAGATCCTTGTCGCCCATTGAGAACAGCGGCCACTTGATTTCGGGTATCAGCGGTGCTTCAAGCCGCAATTTGAATACCTTTGATTCTGCGACAAGATTTACTTCGAGATAAATTCCCGCTTCAAGATAGAATCCGCCTGTCAGCGTCCGGTATACCGTGCTGTATCGGTGATCCGGTTTAACGACGTGATATTTTGCCAGACCGTATATATCGAGATATGCGCCTACCTGAACTTCAACGCCGACCTCGCCCAGTCGTCTTAAACCTGTGAACGATACGGTAAGCTGTCCGGAAACGCCCATCTTGACGCCGACATATCCGAATACCGTAAGATCAAAGCTGTATCTGTCGCCCTCGATAAGCTTGTTTTTGTACATACTGAACTCTTTATCCTTTGAGTTGCCGTGCGTACCTACCTGCGTTGCGTCAAGTATCGAGAACTTACTTCCTATACCGCCTGCGAAATTCATCTTTACAACAAGGCTAAGTTCAAAGTTAAGCTGGAACAGCGACAGCGGTTTAAATGCCGTGAAGAACGGTATACGGCATATTTCTATCTCTCCGCCCTTCTTGTTAAGCATATCCTTGACATCCTTTACAAGACCTGCGGTATCGTTCTTCTCATCACTGCCAAGCATCTTTGCGACTTCGCTCGTGATATTCCTGTAGCTGTTTGCGCCTACCGAGCAGACAAGAACTTTAAGTTCAATATCCGTCTGCGTATAGATATTAGCCGCATAGTTGAATTCAAGCTCAGGCAGCTCAAACCACTTGAATTCGAATGAATTATAGCCCTGGAATGAAACATTAAGATATTCGCTTACTGTAAATGTTGCATCTACCTTGAGTTTTTTCTTAATGGTAGTCTTATAATTCAACTCGAATGTAATGACCGACCAGTAATCCGGATTAACGGTAGTAAAGTTATCATTTTCTGCTTCACCGACCTTTACGGATACGGAAAGACCGATAGCAAGACTTGCGGCGATGCTCTTGAGCGTATCCTCTTTAGGACGTGAATAGTCCGAGAAATCCTTTAATCTGTCATCGTCCGAAGCGGCATAAGCAGTGGCGGTTACTGTATCGGTAACAAGCGGCTCGCCCTCCATTATCTCGTTTACGGTTTCATCCTCGGCAAGCAGTGCCGCAAGCACAAGGTTCAGCTGCTGTACGCCCTCGCTGTTCTTTACTTCTTCCGCTATTGCCTCGGTGTCGATCTGCTCCTCAAGGAACTTGTTTTTTGCAGGCTCGACAAAATAAACATCAACATTGTCATAAACATCTTCCGCTTCGCAATCGGCTGTCTGAATGTAGTAAATGTTTCTGTCCTTTATTGTATCTGTAATTTTTACAAACAGGCAGTCTTCGGTAAAATTCTTCGTGCCGTTGTCAATGCAAAGCACATCGCCCACAGCAAGAGAATTTTCTTCAAAATAATCCGCCTGAACCATATACTCATTGGTTTTATCCGTAGCGAACAGCTTGGCTTTGTCGAGATACTTGATATTGTCCCTGACCTCGATTATATTAGTCTGCTCTTTGTATATCTTGAATGTATACTCATTGACCGTATCGTCAAGGCCCTTGAATGTAACTCCCTCGCCTGCTGTCATACGGTACATACAGCCGGCTGTGTATGCGGTTTCGGGAACGAGTGTATATTCATCCTTCTCGTTTGATGTTACAACGAAATTTTCCGGAGTATCGCCCGTATACGCAAATAAGGTGATATACTCCCATACATTATCTGCCGTTATTTCTTCGTCACATATAAGCGTGATCGGCTGATATTCCGCACAGTCCTCCACATAGTAGGTGGTTCTCACACCCGATTGGAAATCATCGGCAGATTCCACAAACGAAGCATATACGGTCATATCCTCGTTTATCGGAGTATTGGTAAACAGCTCGTTTGTTAATGCCGTATCGGTAAACCAGCCCATAAACGCCTTGCCCGCACCGAATGATTCGGGAAGTCTGCTTATCGTTTCGCCCTTTTTAACAGTTATCGGAGCTACGGGCGTACCGTCACCCGCATCAAAGGTCACTGTGACCTCATCTTCTTCCGATGGCTTATTCTCGTTATATGTAACCTCTGCGGTTATTGTCTTTTTAGCACCGTTTACGGTTATGTCCTTACTTACCGTAACACTTCCGCTTGCACTCGGCATTATGACCTCGTCTGCAAATACATCTGTCGGAAGTGCTGTCAGCGAGATTACAGTGCATAAGAACAGTGACAATATCTTCTTGCCGCACTTCTTTTTAATACCGAGAACCGCAAGCGTACCTCCCGATAAAATGCTCAGCGTCAGCCACAGCGGACACAGAGAACCGTCCGTTTCGGGATTGCCGGGATTTACAGGGTCGGTAGTATCGCCGGGCTTTGAGGCTTTCTCTATATAAGCCGTTATCTCATTTGACCTGCTCTGTCCTGCCGCAAGTGTATATCCACCGTCGGTAAGCTTGCCCTTCTTCAGTGTAAGTCCGTCCGGCAATCCGATTTCAGACTTTACCTTATCAATCCCGTAAATATTGCCGTTCTTCACCGTAAGAGCAATATTAACGTTTTCCCCTTCTTCATAACTCTCCTTGTCCGTAGTAAGCGTTGCGGATACAAGCGACGCTTCCTGTGCCGCCGTCATAACCGTCATCACGCTTGAAAACGCAAACAGCGTAATAAGCGTTATTAACGCCGCCAGCCTTTTCCTTGTTTTCATCTTTTTGAACATAACCCACCTCCGTAATTATCCGTTTTGGCTTTTTTCGTTTATTGAACTTTCGATTGCTTTTTCAAGCCCCGTTTCCGCTTTTGCGATTATCTCATCTATAAGTCTTTTTGCTACCGAGTGCAGATCAAACGCAAGTACCGCTTCTATAAGGCTCGCACGTTTTTCCTTAGGCACATCATACAGCTTAAGACAGCACTCAAGAAAACGGCTTATCTTCTTCTGCACCGTGAAGTACATATCACACTTCCTCGCCATAAAGCCACGCATTATACTTCCCGACGCTATATCCATCTCGTAGAAATCCTTATCCTCCGCATCCGGCATAAACGGCGAGAATATAGCCTTTATCTGCACAGCCGTACTTTTTAAAATATATTCCGTAGTGCTTGGCAAGGTATATGCCATTACATATATCTCCCTCAGCGGCTCGGACAGCTCGGTTATATATATCTGCAATGACGTTTCAAGGCAATACACCATGAGCGGCTCCATATCCTTTGCAAATGCCCTCGCCTTTGCAAACTGATTTTCAAACATGATCTGTGTCAGCGTCAGAAGCAACGCTTCCTTATTTTCAAATGCCGCAAAGAACGATGTCGGTGACATTCCTGCCGCTCTTGCTATCTGTGCAGTGGTCGTCTTTTCGTACCCCTGATCTAAAAATAGCTGAATAGCCGCAAGCAGCATCTTGTTTCGTCTTGCTATGCCCTTTGGCTGTAATCCCTTCAATTTGTATCCTCCTTATCGCCCTCATCATTATAATCAACAGTTTAGTCTTGAGTTTACTCAATTATAACACACCTCTTCTTAAAAGTCAATAATTACCGTAATATTTATTTCAGCCTCGTTTATACAAAACCTACAAAAGTGATAAGGATTGTGTAATTATTTTCGACAAGCTAAATCCACTAAACCTATTGACAACATAGGTTTAGTATGTTATACTCATAACAACGAAAACGAAAGGGGCTGACCGGATGAAACCGACAACCGCAAACAATAAAATGCGAATGTGTGCAAATAATATAATACGTCTGTCCCGAAAGAAAGTCTGAGCCTGTCGGATGTTCAAACGCACGGACGTAAAATAAACGTCCGTTATTTTTATGGGAGGATATATGATAGAGCTTAAAAACCTTGAAAAGACGTACCGCACCTCAAAAGGCAGCGTTACTGCGATAAAAGACATCAACATAACAATAAACGACGGAGAGATATTCGGCATCATCGGACTTTCGGGAGCCGGCAAAAGCACACTCGTCCGCTGTATAAATTACCTTGAGCGCCCGACCTCGGGACAGGTAATAATAGACGGCAAAGAGCTTGGAAGCCTCAAAACAAAAGAGCTTCTTAAAACAAGACAAAACATCGGAATGGTGTTTCAGGGCTTTAATCTTCTCGCACAGCGAAACGTAATAAAGAACATTTGCTATCCGCTTGAAATCGCAGGTATGAAAAAGGCAGACGCCGTAAAAAGAGCTGAAAGCCTGCTCGAACTTGTAGGACTTTCCGATAAAGCGAAGGCGTATCCGTCACAGCTTTCGGGAGGACAGAAGCAGAGAGTAGCAATAGCAAGAGCGCTTGCCGCAAAAACGCACTATCTTCTGTGCGACGAGGCAACAAGCGCACTCGACCCCGACACAACAAGGTCGGTGCTTGAGCTTCTTAAAAAAATCAACCGCACACTCGGAGTTACCATAATTGTGATAACTCACGAGATGAAGGTAATAGACAGTATATGCGACAGGGTCGCAGTGCTTGATAACAGCACGGTTGCAGAGATAGGCGATGTAAGAACGGTATTCGCAAATCCCAAGTCGGATATTGCCAAAAAGCTCATAATGCCGCAGGGCGAGCTTCCGGTAACAAGCGAACACGGAAAGAAGATAAGGATTATCTACAACGGCGAAAATTCTTCAAAGTCGCTGTTATCCGATATGATATTAAAATGCAACACTCCCGTCAATATTCTTCACGCAGATACAAAGGACATTGACGGCAAGGCATACGGTCAGATTCTGGTTCAGCTGCCCGATGACGATACATCGGCAGAAAAAATAACAGCATATCTTAAAGCCAACAACGTTACCTATTCACAGGTGTAAGGGGGAAGAAAAATGTCAGGCGATCTTATACAGCTGTGGGATAAAGGCGTACTTTTACAGGGTATATGGGAAACGATATACTTAACGTTCATCTCGTCATTCGTAGCTTACGTTTTTGGACTTCCGATAGGCGTACTGCTTACAGTGACCGATAAGGACGGAATCCACCCTATCCCGTGGCTCAACAAAATAATCGGAATTTTAGTTAATATTTTCCGCAGTATCCCGTTCATCATTCTGATGGTTGCCTGCTTACCGGCGGCAAAGTTTATTGTCGGAACAAGTCTTGGCAATAAGGCGATGATAGTAATGCTCGTTATAGCGGCTATACCTTATGTGGCAAGAATGACAGAATCCTCTTTCAAAGAGGTTGACAAAGGCGTTATTGAAGCGGCTCAGGCAATGGGCAGCTCAACACTCAAGATAATATATAAGGTGCTTATCCCCGAAGCAAAGCCCGCACTCATGGTCGGCGCAGTCATTTCACTTGTAACCATTCTCGGCTACTCGGCAATGGCAGGAACGATCGGCGGCGGCGGACTTGGTATGATAGCTATCTCATTCGGTTATCAGCGTTTCAATAACGATATTGTGTGGATATGCGTTCTGCTCACGGTTATCATAGTACAGCTTATTCAAGAGCTCGGTATGCTGATAGCACGCAAGGCAGACAAACGTATAAACAAGTAAGGAGAGATATAATATGTCACTGCTTTTCATAAAGCTGTTGCGACAGAATTTCCGTTTCGGACGAATGTGCCGATGTTGTATATAAAGAGATAAAACCCGTAAACTAACGGTGCAGAACAAAGAAAGATAAACAATAAACAAAATACAACATTGACAGGCGGTAAAACCGCAGAAACGGAGAATTGACATGAAAAAGATTTTATCATTAATACTTACAGCGGCTCTTGCAGGTATAACACTCACAGCGTGCAGTTCAAACGGCACAAGCTCGACAGCTTCTTCAAATGACGCTTCATCATCAGACGCAGCATCATCTGCTGCAAGCTCGGCAGAAAGCTCAGCTGAAAGCACAGCAGACACAGACAACGTTATCAAGATCGGTGCAACAGCTACACCGCACGGCGAGATACTCGAATTTGTAAAGGACAAGCTTGCTAAGGAAGGCTACGATCTTCAGATCACCATTTACGATGATTATGTACTGCCCAACAACGCAGTTGCAAGCGGAGAGCTTGACGCAAACTACCACCAGCACACACCCTACCTCAACAACTACAACGAGAAGAACGGAACAGACATAGTTCCCGCCGCACTCATTCACTATGAGCCGTTCGGTCTTTACGGCAACGGCGTTGAAAAGCTGGCAGATGTAAAGAAAGGCGCATCGATCATAATCCCTGCCGATGACAGCAACGAAACAAGAGCGCTTCTTCTCTTACAGCAGGAAGGTCTTATCGAGCTTCCCGAGGGTGCAAACGCTAAGGACGGCGTTACAACGCTTGATATAAAGGACGACCACGGCTATAAGATAACAACGGTACAGGCTGATACGGTTGCCGCTCAGTTTGCAAACAGCGACGCAGGTTCTTTAGCAGTTATCAACGGTAACTATGCTCTTGCCGCAGGTCTTGACATAAGCAAGGCTCTCGCAGTTGAAGACGCTTCAGGCGATGCGGCTCAGACCTACGCAAACATTGTAGCTGTAAAGAGCGGTAACGAAAACCTCCCCAAGATTCAGGCTCTTATAAAGGCTCTCAAGTCAGACGATGTAAAGAACTTCATCAATGAAAAGTACAACGGTGCAGTTGTAGCAATCTTCTGATTTAACTGACAAGATTTCTCCTGAAGTAAGTGATATACAGTCCGGCTCCCTCGCAAACAGTAAGGGAGCTTTGCTATTATAACTGTACTGTGAGACACATTGCCAACACCGCCGGAAATATTTTCAGTGCCGACAGGGTATTAATAATTTCGTGAGTATATCGGTGCAACTGCTCTAACATTAACCTTTCAAAAAAACGCCACTAACCTGAGATATAT
>OBLG01001367.1_pt1 | contig 19064 bp, 14 predicted proteins | sample 1517451 | NCBI WGS metagenome assembly OBLG01 (sample SAMN04571694, study PRJEB22368) | human gut metagenome | biome: human gut; material: stool | host: Homo sapiens | place: Luxembourg | collected 2012-06-29
GTTCGACTTGAAGAAGCCGATTTACAAAAAGACTTCTGCATACGGACATTTCAATGCGAAAGAGTTTCCGTGGGAGAAGACCGATGCGATCTCCGAATTAATAAATATGGCATGACACTGATATACAAGCAATCCCTCTTCTTAAAGCGGTGGGGTTGCTTTTTCTTATGTTATGCTTCTGAAAACCCATTGCAATCGATGCATCTAAATTGTGCGGACATAAACCTGTGAGTGAATCTTTTTTGTGCAGACATTAAAAATCCGATTCTTGCGAAAATGTGTCTTGAAAAGCCACGAAAAGCCCTGAAAGTCCTTATATAACAAGGAAAAACAGCTTTTTTGAACAGGTCCCAACTTTTCGACCACCATAATACGGAGTCGGAGGTTGGGGCTTTTGTTGTTTTATATGCTTTTGTACTCCGCTTCAAATTGAAGCGGAGTTTTCATATTTAACTTCCGGTGAGGGCGCTCCTCATTGAAAAAATGAATATATTCCTGAACCACTTCTTCAAGTTCGAGTGGCGTTTGGTAGAGATGTCGGTAAACCGCTTCATTCTTCAGAACGTGAAAGAATGATTCACATACCGAGTTGTCGTATGGGGTTCCCTGGGAAGAAAAAGACTGTCGTACTTTTTTCTTTTTCATGTACGAGCGAAATACGTGAGATGTATATTGAACACCTTGATCGCTATGGATCATCAATCCGTTGGGGCATTCGCGCTTCCGATATGCGTCATCGAAAGTCTTTATTGTAAGCATAGAATCAATCGCATCAGAAATGCCATACGACAGAACCATACGAGAAAACAAGTCGATATAAACGCATATGTAGTAAAACGATTCCGCAACTTTGACATAAGTAATATCGGTTATCCATACGAGATTGGGAGCAGGTTGGTCAAATTTCTGATAAAGATAATTTTTAAGATGCGGTCTCGGAATTGACTTTTTATGCTCTGCATAGAACTGCGGTCTTTCCACTTCAAGGTTCATTTCACGCATCAAACGACAGACTCGTTTTTCACTGACGTGATAACCAATTTCAGATAGTTTATGCCGGATCGGCTTTCTGCCAAATCGTTTTTTGCTGTCTATAAATATTTTTTCAATCAGCGGTCGAATCTCGGCATCACTAATCTCGTAAGAAGAAAGTAGATTCTTTCGTCGTTTCCGATTGTAATAAGTTCCCCTCGGTAGCTTCAATGCTTCGCATAATACACGAACGGAGTATTTTCCCTCAAGCTTCGCTATTGCCTCCATTTTGTCATCAATCGACGAATTGACTCCGCACGATGCAATTCTCAATACCTCAAGCATTTGCTCAACCTTAAGCGCATGCCGCTGCTTTTGCATATAGCTAGACATAATTTGCTTTCCACCGACACTGAGATGGTGACTTTCGTCATATTCTCTCTTCCATGCAAATAGGGATGACTCCGATACTTTGAAATGATTTTTTGTTTCTTTTATTGTATGGTTGCATTCATAGTATTTCACAACGGTATTCTTGAATTTCTGTGTATATATTTTAGGCGACATTTTCGACCTCCTTGTAAGATGCTTTGAATATTATAACACATAATTAATCTTTTACAAATGGAGTTTAGCTACAGAGTATGTGAAATAATCTGAAAATGATGCCAGACTCAAAGCATTAAAAGTTTTAAAGAGCAAACAAAAGCTATTCTACGAAATATATTTTAATTTTGTGTCAGTTGCTTTGAGTTCACCCATCGCCCTTGCTGTCTGCATTTCTTTAAAAAGAATACAGACTTCCTTTTTACTGTTTCATTACACAATGTGCCCTAATACAATTCAAGATCATCTCTGGCTTCGGCAGTTCGAACACAATTGGAATTATACATCTAGAGCAGAATGCAAGAATAGACGCTTCGAAAATAAGACAAAAGAGATAAATACATTATGGAACGGTTTATGCGTGGCGAAAATGGATTCAATACAAAAAGCTAAGTAAATCAACCATGAAAAATTCTATAAAACCCAGTCTAGCATAAACAAATATATTGACAAATTAAATATTTTGCTTTATAATATTATTGAAGGGTGGTGAGCCTCAATATGAGAATTGATGAGCAACTGAAGATGCTTTGCTTGAAATCAGATATGTCGTTGGCCGAAATGGCAAGAAGACTTAATAAGACGCCTCAGGCTTTTAATCAAAAAATGAAACGTGGAAATTTTACTGTTGAAGAATTAAGAGACATTGCAATCGTGACTGGCTGTGAATTGAATTGTGAATTTGTGTATCCAAACGGAGACAAGGTAACTATTGAATAATTAGGAGAAATATTATGATTGAATATATTGAAGGAGATATATTTGAAAGCCCGGCACAAGTTATAGTAAACACAGTGAATACTGTTGGCGTTATGGGAAAGGGATTGGCACTTTCATTTAAGCAGCGCTATCCTCAAATGTTTGAAAAATATAAAATAGCATGTGAAAAGCATCAACTGACAATCGGCAAATTAATGTTATTCTATGAAGCTGATCATTGGTTACTAATGTTTCCAACGAAAGAAAATTGGCGTAATCCATCCAAACTTGAATATATCGAAAAAGGGTTGATGAAATTTGTTCAGACGTATGCGGAAAAAAGCATCACTTCGATTGCATTTCCACGTCTAGGATGTGGTAATGGCGAATTGAATTGGTCTGATGTTAAGCCAATTATGGAAAAATATCTCAAGAATTTGCCAATAGATGTTTATATATATCTTGGAATGAATACAGAGATTATTCCGGAGCATAAAGAACCTCAAAAAACGATTGATTGGTTGAAGCAAAATGCCAAGGATATGTCTTTCAATGGCGTTAAGGACGATCTTTCGTGCCTTAGTGCTATGCTTCCGTACTCTTTCGAAGTTGACAATCTACAGTACGAAATGAAGTACGAGGGCAAAGCACTTTTGATCACTTCGGTTGATACAAATCAGAAATGGGAGATAGATGAAAATCAGTTGTATTCCATTTGGGACGATATTCGTTCAAATTCTGTGTTTTCCGAAAGTAACGTGGATGATGTCCACAAACTCATATATGGATTGCTATATGCAGCTGGATATCTTTCTAAAATTAAGATATTTGATTCCAAAGCTCAGCGCATGGTTCCCGGGTATCAAATTAATTCTGGATTGGGAAGGGTTCTTGGGTTCAAGGAGGTTTAGTATGGAGTATATTGATATTATTCGGGACAATTGTAAAAACCACAGCCCCGTTTCTTGGTGGCCCAAATTTGCTTTTCACTACACTGACGTTACCAATGCGGTCAGCATTTTAAGTTCGGGATTCCTATATAGTCGTTTGGATGCGGCAAATATGAGAGTAATGAAGAACGACAATGCAAGCCGCCAGGTTATAGATATGACAAATTCGGAGGTTGTATCTAAAGTAAGGTTCTATTTTCGCCCACTAACTCCGACTCAATATTACAATGAAGGGTATAAGCATCCTGAATTGCGCTATGACGGTGATGAAAATGCCAATGTCCCAGTGCCGATTTTTCTGCTGTTCGATCTGGAAAAATTGTTATCCCTGCCGGGAGTGGAATTTTCAGAAACATCTCAAGCAGGTTACGGAGCACAGATCTATAGCGGCGTTGAAGCCTTTTCAGGATTGAATTTTGATTATATTTACGACAATTCTTTTGAGAACTTTGAAACCACAAAATCGTATCGTCACGCAGAAATCGTTCATCCGAAATCAATGACAATAGAGTCGTGCATCAGCAATATTTTGTGCAGGAACAACCTCGAACGCACGACACTTTTGAATTTGTTAAGAGAGGAAAATTCCCTTGCGTTTAGAAAATATCAGAATATCATAAAGACATATCGACGTGATACATTTGAAAATAATGGCGTTTTTCTTACTGACTGTTCATATCATGCAAACACAATAAATATTTCCTTTTCCGATACATATCATGCTACGCGCTATATTGAAAGAATGATGAATCGGTTCGGACTTGATACACTGAAACCTATCAAAGTTAAGGTGTGGATAAAATGGTTTAATGCAAGAACACCAGTTCATCAAGAATCCATAGAAGCTCAAGTTGATATTATGAATCCAGGCGGTGCTCTTGTCATTACCGGACTTCCGGATTTCCCCACCGCAAAGGATATTAGTATTAAGGTTTATTTTGATGATAAGCTTATGTGCTATGTAATTCAATCACTGGAATCTTCCGAGGTTTGGCGATAAGTTGAAGCAATGCCCAAAGAATAACTTCGAGGTGCAAAGGAGTTCTTAGAACATTAAATCTTGATGCATAGTAATAAAAAAGCTGAAAGAAACTTCAACCCGTTTAAATCTTTTTCAAAGGAGTGAATATGTCCAAGAATAAAAATAGAGGTCCGGCACCATCGTCCAAAACAGTTAGCATTCTGATTGCGCGAGCAGGTGGCAGGTGTCAGTTTGAAAACTGCAATAAAAATGTTTTCTTAGACGAGGTTACGTTAGATGATACCAATGATTCCAATGTTGCCCACATAATTGCAGCTAGCCCAGATGGTCCGAGGGGAAGTAAAACTCAGTCATTTGTGATGTCGGATAAAATTGAAAACCTTATGTTAATGTGTTTGGAGCATCACCATTTAATAGACGAAAAAGGGCGGGAACGCATTTACACAGTTGAAAGACTGCGTGCTATGAAGGCGGCTCAGGAAGAGCGAGTCCAAAAGATGATGGACAACCTTAATGCTAATGTAACCACGATGCTTCATCTCACTTCACCAATAAAAGGCAAGCAAAGCGAGACTTTTTCTGCGAGAGAAGCGGCTAAAGCCTTTCTACCCCATATGAGAGCAGAATCCGAATATGCTATGACGATAGCAGTTCCTGCTTCTGGCGAATATAAGAGTACAGGATATTGGCAAAGCGCAGAGCACTGGTTGGATAATAATTACAAGTATACCGTAGAAGCGAAATTAAACAACCACCCTAATTCTCACTTTTCCGTTTTTTCAATCGCACCAATTCCGTTGATTATAAAACTGGGATTTCTTATGGGAGATAAGGTGCGTTCTAATGTGTACCAGAAAACAAAGTATCCCGACACCTGGGAATGGCAAAGCACAGAACTTACTAATGATTTTATGGTTGAAGAAAAGGCATTTGAAAGCGGAGCAGGCGTTGCAATAGTGCTGTCTGTTACTGCCGAAATTGAAATAGCGGCAGTTCATAATGCTAAGGCTTTCAGGAAAATATACATTTTGCGTGCGAATCGCCAAGGAGATGAAAGCATCAAAAGCGAGAAAGATCTTTCTGATTTTTGGCATAAGTATAAGGAGTTATGTGAGAGCTTAAAGGAAGAAGAAACAGTATCTGTATTTCCGGCTGTACCTGTATCTGCAGCTTTTGAGATGGGGCGAAGATACATGGTAGGCGTATATCCTAAAATGATTATTTATGACAGAGAGAAAGAATTCTTTGAAACCCTAACAATAGGAGGTTAAGATGATTGACAGAGAAACTTTATACGAAAGAATAGCGGATGCTATTAATATATCGGAGGATATGTTTGATTATGCTGAGGCAGAGTATAAGAAAATAGCTAAATGGATCGAGGAGAATTCTAAGGATTACAATATTGTCATTTATCCTCAGGGATCATTTGCTTTAGGAACAGCAGTAAAACCATACGATAGAGAAGACGAGTATGATGTAGATTTAGTGTGTGAATATCAAAGAGATTATGGATTTTCTGCTAAACATCTAAAGAAAACAGAAGTATACTCTATCCTTACTAGGTACGCACGAGCTTATCGTATTAAAGAAAAACGTCGTTGTTGGCAAGTTACATATGAGCACAACAAAAAATTTCATCTTGATGTAATTCCTGCGGTATTTAGGGAAAGTTATATCGATATTACTGAGCAGCTTTCATCAGAAAAATATGAGTATATCGGTAGTAATCCTAAAGGCTATATTTCTTGGTTTCAGTCAAAGCAGCGTATTCGTTATGATGCGATTCGAACAGGTATATTATCAAATCAAAGGGGTCTCTACATATACAACGAAATTAAACCCATCAAAGAGTATAAAATCAGAACTCCTCTGCAGAAAGCTATTCAAATATTAAAACGACATAGAGATATTCTTTTTAAGGATGATCATAATAATCTTGCGCCAATCTCCATTTTGATAACAACCATCGCTGCTGATCTGTATAGAAATGAAGATGCAATAACTGAAACGCTAAACTCAATTTTGAGCCGAGCCAAAGAGTATGTAGAAGGATGCCGAAAAAATGGGAAGTACTATATATACAACCCTAGTTTTCCTAGCGAAAACTTTGCAGATAAATGGGAAGAACATCCAGAGCGAGCAGAAGCATTCTTAAATTGGCTTGATGATGCAAGAAAAGATTTATTAGATAACTTTACTACGACACAGTCTGATGTTGAGATTGCGACACTTGTAGAATGTGCTTTGGGACGCAATGTAACTCAGTATGTTTTTAGGGGGAACAGTTCAGTTATTGTTGAATCCTCCAACGATTATGAAGGAGTAGAGAAAGCGCTTATTCCATATAAAGTACAAACGATATTATCAGCTCCGCAAAGGCAGAAACTATCCAGTTATCCCAGAGGGTATAGGGTTATCATAGGAGCTACAATCGAAAAACCAGATGGTACTAAATACAGATATAAAAATGATGGAGATCCGATTGACAAGAATTGTTCAATTGTTTTTACAGCAGGATTTTGCGGTGTCCCAAAACCGTTCAACTTGAAATGGCAAGTTGTAAATACTGGCTATCAGGCGAGATCGGTAAACGCACTGCGAGGTGAATTTTTTGAAGAAGGAGTGAACGAGATAACGCACCGAGAAAGCACTTTATATACCGGTTCACATGCGATACAGTGTTTTGTATTCAAGAAAGGACACTGTGTAGCTCAAAGCAAAATATTCATTGTTAACATCAAATAAGACGAAGGAGAATATGTTATTTATGATACAAGCAATCCCTCCTCTTAAAGCGGAGGGGGTTGCTTTTTCTTATGTTATGCTTCTGAAAGCCCATTGCAATCGATGCATCTAAATTGTGCGGACATAAATCTGTGAGTGCATCTTTTTTGTGCAGATATTAAAAATCCGATTCTTGCGAAAATGTGTCTTGAAAAACCACGAAAAGCCCTGAAAGTCCTTGTATAACAAGGAAAAGTAGCTTTTTCGCCCTGCATCTAAATTGCTCAATTACGTCATATAGTGAAGCCAAAAAAGATATCATGGCTTCGAACCCCCGAAATCTCACGATTTCGGGGGTTTTTCTCGCGTTTCCTCGTTTTTTCGCAATCATGAGGTTTGCGGATACAGAGTGCAGAAAAAAAGATATCATTTCAAAAAACGGCTTCGGACAGGATGTTGAACAGCTTTCGCCTGCGGCGAAAGCGTAGTCCCCATTTTTAAGGGCAGAAAGTGCGATGATTTTACGCACCTTCTGCCCTTTTTTCGTATTTTTATTTGTTAAATATTTGTGTCTGCCTGAAAGGAGGCTCGTCATCGGTCACATTACATGAAAGCAATCATTACAAAAAAACGATCAGACCGCCGATCTTGAACTGCCGACCTCCCGAATGGAGCTTGCGGGTTCTTTAGCCGGATCGGTGCGCCACCCGATTGACTCCGGGGACGCAGGGATGTGCCTCCGTCAAATTGCCGAATGGGTAAATATCAATTTTGCGTTGCACTGTCACATCTTATAAATATGCATTATTTTCGGATAAATGCTTGACAAATCACAGATTATCATGTATAATTATGCACGCAACCTGAAAAATAAGCATAAAAACGAGGTTTTTATCATGAAAAGCAAACAGATCAAAAAAATCGTTCTGGCATATTCCGGCGGTCTTGATACGTCCATTATCATTCCGTGGCTGAAGGAAAATTACAACAACCCCGAAATCATTGCGGTTTCCGCCAATGTCGGTCAGGCGGACGAGCTGGAGGGGCTGGAAGAGAAGGCGCTGAAGACCGGCGCTTCCAAGATCTACATCGAAGATATCACAGAGGATTTCCTGACCGATTACGTATTCCCCTGCGTGCAGGCTGGTGCGCTGTACGAAAACTATATGCTCGGCACCGCGTTTGCCCGCCCGCCCATCGCCAAGAGAATTGTGGAGATCGCGCTTGCCGAAGGCGCGGACGCTATCTGCCACGGCTGCACCGGCAAGGGCAACGACCAGGTCCGCTTCGAAATGGCAATCAAGGCGCTTGCCCCGGACATGACCATCATCGCACCGTGGCGGGAATGGAGCATCAAATCCCGTGAGGAAGAGATCGCCTATGCGGAAGCACACAACGTGCCGCTGAAGATCAGCCGCGAAACCAACTACTCCAAGGACAAAAACATCTGGCACCTCTCGCACGAGGGGTTGGATCTGGAGGATCCGGTCAACGAGCCGCAGTACAACAAGAAAGGATTCCTGGAGCTCGGCGTTTCCCCGGAGCAGGCACCCGATGTGCCGACCTATGTGACCGTACACTTTGAAAAGGGTGTGCCCACGGCGGTCAACGGAAAGAAAATGGGTGCGGTGGAGCTGGTGACCGTGCTCAACGAGCTGGGCGGCAAGAACGGTATCGGACTTCTCGACATTGTGGAAAACCGGCTGGTCGGCATGAAGTGCCGCGGCGTATACGAGACCCCCGGCGGAGCGATCCTCTACAAGGCGCACGAAATCCTCGAAACCATTTGCCTCGACAAGGAGACCTCGCATTACAAAGCGCTGGTCGCGCAGAAGCTGGCGGAAATCGTTTACAACGCGCAGTGGTTCACGCCTCTGACCGAAGCGATCCTTGCATTCGTCAAAACCACGCAGGCAACCGTGACCGGCGATGTCAAGCTGAAGCTCTACAAGGGCAACCTCATCAACGCAGGCGTGACCTCTCCCTACTCGCTCTATGACCCCGAAATCGCAACCTTTGACGAGGATCACGTCTACAATCAGGCGGACGCGACCGGGTTTATCAACCTGTACGGACTTTCCACCAAGGTTTGTGCGAAGATGAAGGCGAAAAACGGGCTGAAATAATCAAAAAAGGATTCTGAATCATGGCAAAAATGTGGGCAGGAAGAACCGATGGCGCCACCGACCGGCTGGCGGACGATTTCAATTCATCCATCGGATTTGACAGCCGGATGTTCCGGCAGGACATCAGGGGAAGCATGGCGCACGCCGCCATGCTTTCCGCTACGGGAATCATCGGGGCAGAGGAAGCCGACACCCTGATTGCGGGACTGGAGGGGATCCTCAAGGATCTGGAACGCGGCACGTTTTCCTTCGACCCCGCCTGCGAGGATATCCATATGTTTGTGGAGGAAGTGCTGACGGCACGTGTGGGAGATGTGGGAAAAAAACTGCACACCGCGCGCAGCCGGAACGACCAGGTGGCGCTGGATCTGCGGATGTACCTGATGGAGGAGATCGATGCGATCTCGGCGCTGCTGAAACAGCTGATTGCCACCGTAACCGACAAGGCGGAATGCTACGAAGCAACCATCATGCCGGGATATACCCATCTGCAGCGCGCACAGCCGGTCACATTCGGGCACCATCTCATGGCGTATGCCATGATGTTCCGGCGGGATACGGAACGGCTTGCGGACTGCCGCAAACGGACGGCGGTCTGCCCCATCGGCTCCTGCGCGCTGGCGGGAACCACCTACCCCACCGACCGGAGGGCGGAAGCGGCGGCGCTCGGTTTTCCCTCCGTTTGCGAAAACAGCATGGATGGGGTCTCCGACCGCGACTTCTGTGCGGAGCTTCTGGGAGCGCTGTCCATTTTGATGATGCACCTTTCCCGCTTCTCCGAGGAGATCATTCTCTGGAGCAGCTGGGAGTTCCGGTTTGTGGAGCTTTCCGATGCGTTTACCACCGGCTCCTCCATCATGCCGCAGAAAAAGAATCCCGACATGGCGGAGCTGGTGCGCGGAAAAACCGGCAGAGTGTACGGGGATCTCATTGCCCTGCTGACCGTACTCAAAGGGCTTCCGCTTGCATACAACAAGGATATGCAGGAGGATAAGGAAAGCGTATTTGACGCCTGCGACACCGTAAAAGCCTGCCTCGGCGTGTTTAACGGAATGATTGCCTCTATGCGTGCCATTCCGGAAAATATGCTGAATGCCGCCAAAAAGGGCTTTATCAATGCAACCGATGTGGCGGATTACCTGACCAAAAAGGGTGAACCCTTCCGCAGTGCCTACAAAATTTCCGGGCAGCTGGTCGCCTACTGCATCGCGCACGGCAAGGTGCCGGAGGAACTGGAGCTTTCCGTTTTCCGGGAGTTCAGTCCCCTGTTTGACGAATCCGTATACGAGGCAATCGACCTGTCAGCCTGCGTGGAGAAGCGCATCAGCGAGGGGGGAACCTCGGTCTCTTCGGTCAAAAAACAGATTGCACAGATGCGGGAGTTTCTGAAATCATGAAAAAAATTTTTATTGACGGCAGTGCGGGCACGACCGGGCTCCGGATTTTCGAACGTCTTTCGTCCCGCACCGACATCACGCTCCTCACTCTGCCGGAGAAGGAGCGCAAGGATCCCGCTTCGCGCGCACGCGCGTTGAATACGGCGGACATTGCCATCCTGTGCCTGCCCGACGCGGCGGCGCGGGAGGCGGTGTCCCTGATTGAAAACCCGGATACGGTGGTGCTGGACACCTCTACCGCCCACCGCACCGCACCCGGATGGGTCTACGGCTTTCCGGAGCTTTCCCCCGCCCAGGCGGAAGCAATCCGCACGGCAAAGCGCATCGCCGTGCCGGGATGCCACGCCAGCGGCTTCATCGCACTGACCGCACCGCTGCGCGCAGCAGGGATTCTTCCCGGAGGAACCCTGCTTTCCTGCTTTTCCCTGACCGGGTACAGCGGCGGCGGCAAAAAAATGATTGCGGAATATGAAATGCAGCCGTCCCCGGCGAAGTTGCACGCCCCGCGTCAGTATGCGCTGGGGCAATCGCACAAGCATCTCCCCGAAATGGCTGCCGTGAGCGGGCTCCCCGCCCCCGTATTCTGCCCTGTGGTCGGCGATTTCTACAGCGGGATGCAGGTCACGGTGCCGCTGTTCGCGGCGCAGTGCGTACCGGGAACCACGAAAGAGCAGATTGCGGCGCTCTACCGGGATATCTACCGGGGACCCGTGGTCCGCTTCACCGAAGTGCCGGACGAGGGCGGATTCCTGTCCGCCGCTTCCCTTTCGGGAAAGGATTCCATGCAGATCAGCGTGAGCGGAAACGAAGATCGGATGCTGCTGCTTGCGGTTTACGACAATCTCGGAAAGGGTGCGTCCGGCGCGGCACTGGAATGTCTGAATATGATACTGGACACGGACCCCTGCGAGGGGCTTTGCCTGTAAGGAGGAACCATGAAAACAGTGGAAGGCGGCGTTTGCGCCGCGAAAGGCTTTCTTGCCGCAGGTGTGCATTGCGGCATCCGGAAAAACAAAACGAAAAAAGATCTCGCGCTGATCTACAGTGAAAAAAAGGCGACCGCGGCGGCGGTCTATACCACCAATCTGGTCAAAGGGGCGCCGCTGGTTGTGACGAAACAGCACCTGGCGGACGGGATGGCACAGGCGGTAATCTGCAACAGCGGCAACGCCAACACCTGCAATGCAAACGGCGTGGAGATTGCGGAGGAGATGTGTTCCCTGCTGGCTGACAAGCTCGGCGTTTCCGCCGACGATGTGGTGGTTGCCTCCACCGGCGTCATCGGTCAGCCGCTTGACATTGCGCCGATTGCCGCCGGCATCCCCCAGTTGGTCGCGTCGCTCGGCAAGGATTCCGCATCCGCGGCACAGGGCATCATGACCACGGATACCAAGCGCAAAGAGATCGCCGTGGAATTTCAGATCGGCGGCGCGACCTGCCACCTCGGCGGGATTGCAAAAGGCTCCGGAATGATCCACCCCAATATGGCAACCATGCTGGTCTTTCTGACGACGGACTGTGCAATCAGCGCCAAAATGCTGCAGCAGGCGCTCTCCGGCGATGTGTCGGAAACGTTCAACATGGTCAGCGTGGACGGAGATACTTCCACCAACGATATGGTTACGCTTCTTGCAAACGGAATGGCGGGCAACGTGGAAATCACCGCACCGGGGGCGGACTTTGATGCCTTCATGCAGGCGCTCAACACGGTGACCGTTTACCTCTGCCGCCGCATTGCCGGGGACGGCGAGGGTGCCACCAAGCTCCTGGAATGCAAGGTCACGGGCGCCGCAACCCATGAGATTGCCAAAACCGTCGCCAAAAGCGTGATCTGCTCCTCCCTGACCAAAGCAGCCATGTTCGGCGCGGATGCCAACTGGGGACGCGTGCTGTGCGCCATCGGATACAGCGGTGCCGATGTGGACGTCACGAAGATTGATGTCGCCTTCCGCTCCCCTGCCGGAACCGTTGCGGTGTGCCAAAACGGCGCCGGAATCCCTTTTTCCGAAGAGCAAGCCAAGAGCATCCTTTCGGAGAGCGAAATCGAAATCCTGGTAGAACTGAACGCCGGCAGTGCCGCCTCCACCGCGTGGGGATGCGACCTAACCTATGATTATGTAAAAATCAACGGTGACTACCGGACATAATACGGAGAAAAAATGGATATTACCAACGCGAAACGGGCGGAGGTTCTGGTACACGCTCTGCCGTATATTCAGGAGTACACCGGAAAGATCGTTGTCATCAAATACGGCGGCAACGCCATGATCAACGAGGATCTGAAGGATTCGGTCATGATGGATATCGTTCTGCTCTCCCTGATCGGCGTCCGGGTGGTGCTGGTGCACGGCGGCGGACCCGAAATCACCGATATGCTGAAAAAGATCGGAAAAGAAAGCGTATTCGTGGACGGACTGCGCGTCACAGACCGGGAAACCGCGGACACCGTGCAGATGGTTCTTGCGGGAAAGGTCAACAAAAGCCTTGTCGCACGGATCGAAAACAAGGGCGGAAACGCCATCGGGCTATCCGGCATGGACGGACGCATGATTGAGGCAAAGGTCAAGGATGCGCGTCTCGGATTCGTGGGAGAAATCACAAAGGTCAACGTTGCCCCGATTCTGGACGTCATCGACAAGGGATACATTCCTGTGGTTTCCACCGTAGGGTGTGACCGCGAGGGAAACGTTTACAACATCAACGCCGACACTGCGGCGGCAAAGATCGCGGGCGAGTTGCGGGCGGAAAGCCTGATCTCCGTGACCGACATCGCAGGCATCCTGCGCGACAGGAACGACCCAGCCACGCTGATTCCCGTGATTCGCACGGCAGACGCGCCGGGGCTGATTGCCGACGGAACCATCAGCGGTGGCATGATCCCCAAGGTGGAGTGCTGTATCAACGCCATCCGCTGGGGAGTCAACCGCGTGTTCATCATCGACGGACGCATCCCGCACGCGATTCTGATCGAAATGCTGACCAATGAGGGCATCGGGACCATGTTTACGGAAGGGCTCCCCACCCCACGGTCGGAAGGAGGACTGTAATGCAACCGGATATCCAAGCGCTGGACAGGCAGTATATCGCCGGCACCTACCGCCGCTTCCCTGCGGTGCTCAGGCACGGGAAGGGATCCCTGGTTTATGACGAAAACGAAAAGGAATATATCGACCTCTCCTCCGGTATTGCGGTGAACACCTTCGGCTATGCGGACGATGTCTGGCAGGCGGCTGTCACCGCGCAGCTCGGCACCCTGCAGCACACCTCCAACCTGTATTACTCCGAGCCGTGCGCCGTGCTTGCTTCCATGCTCTGCGAAAAGACCGGCATGAGCAGAGTCTTTTTTTCCAATTCCGGAGCGGAAGCCAACGAGTGCGCCATCAAGGTGGCGCGCAAGTACGCGCAGGAGAAAAAAGGGAAAGAGCATTATCACATCATCACGCTGGAAAACAGCTTCCACGGGCGGACGATCACCACGCTTGCGGCAACCGGCCAGGCGGTTTTCCACCGGGATTTCACCCCGCTGACCGAAGGATTTCACCATGTACCGGCGGGCGACCTTGCGGGTGTACAAAAGCTGCTTGACACTTACCCGACCGCCGCCGTGATGATTGAGATCGTGCAGGGCGAGGGCGGTGTGATTCCGCTGGATCAGACCTTTGTCAAAGAGCTTGCCGTCCTGCTTTGCGCGCGCGATGTGCTTCTGATCTGCGATGAGGTGCAAATCGGAAACGGCAGAAGCGGAATGCTTTACGGATACATGAATTACGGCATTCAGCCGGATATTTTTACCACCGCCAAGGGACTGGGCGGCGGGCTTCCGATCGGCGCTACGGTGCTGGGGGAACGGGTAAAGGACGTGCTGACGCCGGGCACGCACGGCTCCACCTTTGGGGGGAACCCGGTGTGCTGTGCCGGTGCCGTTTCCATTCTTTCCCGCCTGAACGAGGAAACGCTTGCCGGGGTGCGGGAACGCTCCGCATATATCGTAGGCGAGCTGACCGGTGCCCCCGGCGTGCGCTCCGTAACCGGGCTCGGACTGATGCTCGGTGTGGAGACCGAGCGCCCGGCGGCAGATGTAATCCGGGCGTGCATGGAAAGGGGCGTTCTGGTCATCAGCGCCAAGGAAAAGGTGCGGCTGCTGCCCGCGCTGAACATCCCGATGCCGCTGCTGGAACGGGCGGTGCATATTCTGAAAGAGGTCTGCTCCGGCGGACAGGAGGGCATATGAACACATTCAAAGGCAGGGATTTTCTGAAGCTGCTGGACTTTACCCCGGCGGAAATCGGGGCATTGCTGGATCTTTCGGCAGATCTGAAGGCGAAAAAGAAAAACGGCGTGGTGCATCGCCTGTGCGAGGGGAAAAATCTTGCCCTGATTTTTGAGAAAACCAGCACCCGCACGCGCTGTGCCTTTGAGGTAGCTGCAAGGGATCTCGGCATGGGTGTCACCTATCTGGATCCGACCGGATCGCAGATCGGCAAAAAGGAAAGCATCGCGGACACCGCCCGCGTGCTGTCGGGGATGTTTGACGGCATCGAGTACCGCGGGTTCGGGCAGAGCATTGTGGAGGAGCTTGCACAGTATGCCTCCGTTCCGGTGTTCAACGGGCTGACCGATGAATTCCACCCGACGCAGATTCTGGCGGATTTTCTCACCGTCCGCGAGCATTTCGGCAGGCTGAAGGATATCCGCTTCACCTACATGGGCGATGCCCGCTTCAACATGGGCAACTCCCTGATGGTGGGCTGTGCCAAGATGGGACTGCACTTTACGGCTGGCGCGCCGAAGGGATACTTCCCGGATCCCGCGCTGATTGCCGCGTGCGAAAAAATTGCCCGGGAGACCGGCGCCACTCTGCGCTTCTGTGAAGATCCCGCCGAAGCCGCCCGGGACGCACAGGTGATCTATACCGACGTATGGGTTTCCATGGGTGAAGCGGATGCGGTCTGGGCGGAACGCATTGCGGCGCTCTCCCCGTATCAGGTAAACGAAGCGCTGATGAAGCACGCCGCGCCGGACGCGATTTTCATGCACTGCCTGCCCGCGTATCACGACAAAAACACGGCAATCGGCAGGGAGAAATGCGAAAAGTTCGGCAGGGATGCCATGGAAGTGAGCAACGGGGTATTCGAGAGCCCGCAGTCGGTCGTGTTTGAGGAGGCGGAAAACCGGATGCACACCATCAAAGCCGTGCTTGCCGCCATGATCGGGGGCGCCGGGGAAGTATGAAACGGTACCTGGTCTTTGCCGACGGCGAGGTGATCGAGGGGGAGGCATTCGGCGCCGCGCACGCCACAGTGGGAGAGCTGGTGTTCACCACCGGCATGGGCGGATACGTGGAAACCCTGACCGACCCCAGCTACGCAGGACAGATCATTCTGCAGACCTTTCCGCTGATCGGCAATTACGGCATCATCCCCGAAGATTTTGAGGGCAAAAGCGCCGCGCGCGGATACGTGGTGCGGGAATGGTGCGAACACCCCTCCAACTTCCGCTGTGAAATGACGTTGGATGCTTACCTGAAAGAAGCCGGCATCCCCGGCATCTGTGAGGTGGACACGCGGGCAATTACCAAAAAAATACGGGAAAAGGGCGTGATGAACGCCATGATCTCCGACACGATGGATGTGAATCTTTCCGACATCGCGGCATACCGGGTGCGCAATGCCGTGGCGGAGGTCTCCTGCAGGGAGCCCTACACCGTTTCCCCGGAGACCCCTTTGCGCCGCGTGGTCCTGCTGGACTACGGCACCAAGCAGAACATCGTTCGGGAGCTGGTCAGGCGCGGCTGTGCCGTGCGGGTACTCCCCCACACCGCTACGGCAAAAGAGATTCTCTCCCTTGCGCCGGACGGCGTCCTGCTCTCCAACGGTCCCGGCGACCCCGCCGACAACAAAGAGGAAATTGCCGTGCTGGCGGAGCTTGCGGGCAGGGTACCGATCTTCGGCATTTGCCTGGGGCATCAACTTCTGGCGCTGGCGCTCGGCGGAAAGACCGAAAAGCTGAAATACGGGCATCGCGGGGTCAACCAGCCGGCAACAGACCTTGTCACCGGGCGAACCTACATGACCAGTCAGAACCATGGTTATGCCGTGGTTGCCGACAGCATTCCCGGTGTCGGCTCCGTGCGGTTCCGCAACGCCAATGACGGCACGTGCGAAGGAGTGGATTATCCAGCCCTGCGCGCTTTTTCGGTGCAGTTTCACCCGGAGGCGCACGCGGGTCCCCTAGACACCGCATTTCTGTTCGACCGGTTTATCGGAATGATGGAGGAAACGTAAGATGCCGCTTTGCAAAGAGATCAAAAAGGTACTGGTCATCGGCTCCGGTCCCATCGTCATCGGTCAGGCGGCGGAGTTTGACTACGCGGGTGCACAGGCGTGCCGCGTGCTGAAGCAAGCGGGCATCAACGTGGTGCTGGTCAACTCCAACCCCGCCACCATCATGACCGACAAGGCGCTCGCGGACGAAATATACCTGGAACCGCTGAACACGGAAACGCTCCGGCGGATCATACTCCGGGAACAACCGGACAGCCTGCTGGCGGGGCTGGGCGGGCAGACCGGGCTTACGCTTGCAATGCAGCTCTCAGCGGACGGCTTCCTGCAGGAACACGGTGTACGTCTGCTCGGAACCGATGCCGCGGCGATTGACTGTGCGGAGGATCGGGAGCTGTTCAAAAAAGCCATGGAGCGGATCGGTCAGCCCACCGTTCCCTCGGATGTTGCGCATACCGCAGAGGCGGCGCTGGCGGTAGCGGAGAGGATCGGCTACCCCGGCGGGGCTGGCGGCGGCGTGGCGGAAAACCCGGCAGAGCTGGCGGAGGTTGCGAAAAACGGGCTGGATGCCTCCCCCATTTCGCAGATTCTGGTGGAACGGTATATTTACGGCTGGAAGGAGATCGAGTTTGAAACCATGCGGGACGCACGCGGAAATGCGATTGCCGTGTGCAGCATGGAGAACGTGGATCCCGTCGGCGTGCATACCGGGGACAGCATCGTGGTGGCGCCGGCACTGACCCTCGCGGACAGAGAGCTGCAGATGCTGCGCAGTGCCTCACTGGAAATCATCTCGTCCCTCGGAATCGTCGGCGGGTGCAACTGCCAGTTCGCCCTGAACCCGGATTCCTTTGAATATGCGGTCATCGAGGTCAACCCGCGTGTTTCGCGTTCCTCGGCACTTGCCAGCAAGGCGACCGGATATCCGATTGCCAAGATCACCACAAAAATCGCACTCGGCTACACGCTGGACGAAATCCGGAACGACATCACGGGCAAAACCTGCGCCTGCTTCGAGCCGGCACTGGACTATGTGGTGGTCAAGTTTCCCAAATGGCCGTTTGACAAGTTTGCGGGAATCAGCCGGAAGCTCGGCACCCAGATGAAAGCCACCGGCGAGGTGATGGCAATCGGCACAAGCTTTGAGACGGCACTGATGAAGGCGGTGCGCGGAGCGGAAATCTCGCTGGACAGCCTGAACGCCGCCCCCGTAGACGGGCGCAGTGTGGAGGATCGCCTTGCCGACCGGGACGACCGCCGGCTTTTCACGGTATTTGAAGCACTGAAGCACGGCGTCACCCCCGAAAAAATCAACGAAATCACCCGCATCGACCGCTTCTTCCTTGACAAACTGCTGCATCTGGCAGACCTGGAAAAGGAACTGGCAGACGGGCTATCCCCTGCCCTTTACGAGACCGCGAAAAAAATGGGATATCCGGATTCCGCCATCCGGCGGATTGCGGGCGTGAAGGAACTCCCGCATCTTGCGGCATCCTACAAAATGGTGGACACCTGCGGCGCGGAATTCTCCGCCGAGACCCCGTATTTCTATTCCACCTACGACCGCGTCTGCGAAGCGCGGGAGCTGGCGCGCTCCGGCAAGCCCTGCGTAATGGTGCTGGGATCCGGTCCGATCCGGATCGGGCAGGGAATCGAATTCGATTACTCCTCGGTGCACTGCGTCTGGACGCTGAAAAAACTCGGCTATGACGTGGTAATCGTCAACAACAACCCGGAAACCGTCTCCACAGACTACGACACGGCGGATCGGCTGTACTTCGAGCCGCTTTGTGCGGAGGATGTGATGAACATCATTGAAGTGGAGAAGCCCGTTGGCGTGGTGGTGGCGTTCGGCGGGCAAACCGCCATCCGCCTGACCGGATTCCTGGATAGCCACGGCATGCCGATTCTCGGCACCTCTGCGGAGGGAATCGACATTGCGGAGGACCGGGAACGGTTTGATGCCCTGCTGGAAAAATACGGCATCAGTCGTCCCCGGGGCTGCGGCGTGCTGACCGAGGAAGAAGCCGCGACTGCGGCAGAGCGCCTCGGCTACCCGGTGCTGCTGCGCCCCTCCTACGTCATCGGCGGGCAGAACATGACCATCGTGCACAACGAGGAACATCTGCGGCGCTATATGCGGCGAATCCTGCAGAACGGAATTGAGAACCCCGTGCTGGTGGACAAGTACATGATGGGCTCCGAGCTGGTGGTGGACGTCATCTCCGACGGCAGGGACGTGCTCATTCCCGGCGTGATGCAGCACATCGAGCGGGCAGGCGTTCACAGCGGGGACTCCATTGCCGTGTACCCGCCCTACAACA
>OBLG01001377.1_pt1 | contig 18879 bp, 12 predicted proteins | sample 1517451 | NCBI WGS metagenome assembly OBLG01 (sample SAMN04571694, study PRJEB22368) | human gut metagenome | biome: human gut; material: stool | host: Homo sapiens | place: Luxembourg | collected 2012-06-29
AATATAATCGATCGTCGCCAAAGCGGAGGTATACATCTTCTCGCGAGGGACATGAATATCCATCTTGTCGAGTTTGTGCAGGTAATCATCGATATTTTTCGATGGATTATTGGTCAGAAACGAATAACCGATACCCATTGAATCAAGCTCCGCCAAAAATGACTTTGTCCAAGGAAACAGGGTTGAACCCATGTAAATGGTACCGTCCATGTCCAAAGCAACGTGCCGGATGGCAGCGATTCTGCTCATCAATTCGTCCTGTTGCAGAGGAGTGTAAAACGCTTTTAAAGTGTCGTTATGCATGTTTTCTGTCGATTGTTGTGTAGGGCCTTGTGCTACCACACTTGTATGCGACAGCTTCTCGGACCAAAATGAAACATTTTATTGGTTGTTCGATTCGTTATTAGGTCAAGTTTGATATAGTTCAATGGCTGTCAACCTATTAGACCAAACCAATTTATCGTTGGATAGCTAAATTCGTCACACGACTACTCGCTCCGATCAAAACCAATCGGACAAACCACCTCTCCCTGTTTTATCAGCTTGTGGTTTGTGTAAGAGAGGTAAAACTCAGCGGACATATCAAGTGTTGTCCACTCGTCCGCCTTTATTGCCCCGCATATATTTATACCGATTGCGAGAATCGCACAACAAGGTCAGAACAGCAGATTATTGTGCATTGAGGCGATCGTATCCATCCATTTTAGCTTTCCACATCAGCGCGAAGGTAAACATACCGATCAACGACATGGTAATCATGGTGACGTATGCCCAATTCCAGCCGTAATGCTCAGCCACATATCCTAATCCAAAGCCTGAGATGATGGTGCTGGCATAACCAAACAGACCTGCCAGTCCGGTAGCGGTTGCTGCGTACTTTTTCGTGGCTTGGTTGGCTGCGGCAATGCCGACCAACGCCTGGGGACCATAGATGAAGAAACCGGCCAGGCACAGCAGCATGAAGGTCAACCAAATTGGGGCCCCGTGCGGCAATTCCCAAAAGAGGAAGATAAAGATGGTAGCAGCTCCCAAACTGATGACACAGGTTCGGTGAGCCCGTCCTTTCAAATAGCGGTCGGTTACCCAACCCGATACGAGCATTCCGGCGATGCCGGCAATTTCAAACAGTGCAACGAGCCAGCCGGCCATCTCCAGGGAAATTCCCTTGGATTGTTTGAGCAGGGTCGGTCCCCAATCCAGGATCGAGAAACGTACGACATAGACAAAAAAGTTGGCAATAGACAAAATCCAAATCGTCGGATTACCAAAGACCATCCGACGCAACATGCGTTTGTCGTGTTTGGTTGTTTTCTTGTCCGATGCCTCTGAGGTGTTCTTTTGCTCCGTACCGGGCAGTTCAGGCAGGCCGACAGACTGTGGCGTATCACGCAGGGTGATGAACAGTCCGATTGCACCGGCCATAGCGATTGCCGACGGAATCCAAAAACACCATTTCCATGCACCCACATGGTTTTCACCGACGCCCATGGTCCCCATGATGTAACCGCAGAGGATTACGACCAGGCCAGCTCCGACCGAATGTGACGTGTTCCATATCGACATTTTGGTTGCCAGCTCTTTGGGAGGAATCCAGTGGCTCAACAGTCGTGCGCAGGGGGGAAAGCCCATACCTTGCAGCCAACCGTTCAGAACCCACAGGATACCCATGAACAGGATCAGGGTATTGGTAAATTGCGATCCATCCTGTACGCCCGTGATCCAACCTGCGATGTCCTGCCCGAAACCGAAGGCGAAGTTGGCCAGCGCACAGAGGGCCAGGCCAATTGCCATGAAGAAACGGGCATTGACTCGATCGGCCAATACGCCATTGAAGAAACGTGACACACCGTAGATTACACCATGCAGCGTTAGGAAGATACCCAAGCTTGTTTTTGGGATGCCCAGATCGGTTTCCATTCCGGTCATGGCGAACGAAAAGTTCTTCCGGACGAAATAGAAGAGGGCGTAACCGACCATTGTTGCAATGAGCGTACGGTTTTGCCAATATATAAAACGTTTCCGCACCTCAGGACTAAGCCCATGTTTATGAGGTGCGTCGGCCGTTGCGGTCGAAGTTGTCGAGTCGTTGTTCATCAGTTCAGGTTGAAGAAGAGTTTAGGTTAAAGGAGGTTCGCTCGGGACCAGCTCGGGCAAGACGTTGCAAACAACAGTAACCGCTTGCGCACTATTTTTTGATCTCCCAAACACCGCCGGGACCAAAGATCGCATCACTCCACTTCTCCAGCATGTTGGTGCGGACTGCTACGTCTAGAATGGTGAAACGACGGCGAATGTGTTGAGCACGGATCACGCTGGCTCTCATGCGTTCACGTGTCAGGCCGATATCTTCGGGCAGCGTCGGAGCACCGACAATGCGCAAACGGCGAGAGGCTTCGTTAAAGGATACCAACTGTTTTTCAAGACGAGCTTTGATCTCCGTCCAATTATTTTTCAACAAGTTCAACTGTGCACGCAGATGATCTTTGTCGATGTATTTGGCACGAGTCTCTACTACGCCGATTTCAGGGAAGTCTGTACCTGCATAGAGTTCCCGAGCGTAGCGTTCAGCTTCGTCCCATTCAGGCCATGCTGCAACGGCCGATTCGACATCCAGGTGGGCAATATCGCTCTTCAGGAATTGGTCGTAGTAGGCAAGCGAAGCCAACAGTCCGATACTAACCTGGAATCCGTGTGAAGGGGTACGGCCGTCAGCCATGGTGTGGTGTTCCATGTTCCACAGGTGGCTGAACTGGTGGTCGGCACCGCTGGCGGGACGGCTTGACTGAAGAGCCTGCATGGCAAATCCGCCCAACATCAAACCTTCGACTAACGGTTCAATTGTTTCAACGGTTCCTTTACGGATGCCTTCCGGATCACCCAGTGCATCATGCAATCCATCCTGAACAATCGAGAAGGAGCGCTTATCGAGAGGTTCTATTCCCAGCGCATCGGAGATGATCCAGTCTGCACCGGCCGGAACTTTGGCAAACAGGTCGGCATAACCGCTTGCGGTAAGCTCTTTGGGTGCTGCTGCGATGATCGCGGTATCAGCCAATACGCCCAGCGGAGCAGGACAAGAGAAGGTCTGTTTTGCACATTTGTAGGTGATTGAGGCACCGTATGAGGTATAACCGTCCATCGAAGCTGCAGTTCCTACAACCATGTAACGGCGGTTATTGTGGTGCGAGCAGAGTTTCGTCAAGTCGTTGATGGTTCCCGAGCCGACTGCCACCGGAATAGCATCGGTGTTTTTCAAAACAGCGTCGAGCTCTTCAACGAAGGTCCACTCAGCATGCAGATCGGGAGCGGTGAAGATGTGGGGTTCGTCCAGTGCAACTCCTGCTGCAGCCAGACTCTTTTGGACGTCGCTTCCAGCTACTTTGAAGGTGGTCGGGTCGGCTATGACAATGGCGCGGCAGCCGGGAAACAGCTCTTTAAACAGTTCGCCAGTTTGGGGTAAAATTCCTGCACCGATACGCAGTGCTTTAGTTTCAGTGGCATGAGCCAAAGCATACTCTACACGATTCATGATCTATATAGTTTATTTATTGTTTTTGATTTTTTCTTAACGTAAGAACATCTTTTTTGTAATTCTCGGATACATGCAATGTAGTGAACTTACATAACCCGCAAGCTTTTTTTGGGTTAACAAAGATAAAAAAAAGGATCGAAATATGCGAACGTCTATGCTGTTTGTAACTATCAAAAGAATTGAAACGTTGATCGACCTATTTTCTATGAAATAGTAAATATGGAATAACTTTCATGTAAGAACAGCATTTTTGAATCGATAATCAAAAATGATAGAGAAAACAGCATGGCTACCTATAGACATACAGATATCAGGGAGGTGAGAATGTATGTATCTGATCTTTTGCCGTGCCACAACTCATTAAGCACAATGGTTAGCACAAAATAAAACTGAAATGGGTCAATGGAACGACGCCGTTATGAATAAAGAATTAAGATATTAGACTAATCCACTCCCCCTCAGTATATTAACAAACAAGCGAGACTACTCAAGTAAATCTGAGCAGTCTCGCTTGTTACTACTTATAACTACACGGCAAACATGAGCCGCAGAATATTTTCGAAAGTCTTACAACATTACTGTTTCAGGCCTCCCCCTAACGCTCGATAGAGCGAGACCGTTGCAGTCAATTCTGCCAGGATGGCATCATTCACCGCAATCTCAGAATCAAACAACTGACGTTGAGCGTCCAGCACATCCATGTAGCTAACCACTCCGTTCACATACTGCAATTTCGCCAGATTATTGTACGACAACGCCGAACGGTACAAAGCGTCGGCCGAACGACGCATTTCACGGCTTTTGCGGTAGGTGTTCAGTGCACTATTAACCTCTTTAAAAACATCGAGAATTTTTTTCTCATAGGTATATACCGCCTGCTCGTAAGCCGCCTGCGCAGCCTTGTGTGCTGCACGTTTGCGCCCTAATTGAAACAGCGGCCCGGTAATGGCACCCGAAATAAACCAGGCCGGACTCTTCAAGAAATCGGTCAATTCTGCATTTTCTGCACCCAATTTGGCGGTCAACCGCAATTTAGGGAACATATCGGTTAAGGCCACCCCAACGTTTGCATTGGCCTCCCGCAACGCCTGTTCTGCCTGCAACACATCCGGTCGCCGTTCCAACAGCGTTGACGGCAGATCGACCGGCAGGTCAACCCCCAACTCAATGTTGCTCAAATCGCCCCCACCTCGAGGAATTGAGGTCGGAAATTCACCCAACAGTACCGAAAGGTCATTCTCCTTGAGTTTGATCTCATTCTCCAACTTCGGCACCAACGTTTCGGTGCGAGCCAACTCCACCAAACTCTGTCGGTAAGGGATCTCAGAGGTCAACCCTCCTTCGTATCGTAACGTAGCAAAATGGACAGCATCCCGACGAGCATCGAGTGTCTGACGGACAATCGACAACTCCCGATCGAGAGCCTTCAGATCGAAATACATCTGAGCAACCTGAGATACAATCGTCAACTGTAAAGCTCTTTGGGCCTCAACCGACTGCATATATTGCGCAACCGCAGCCTCATTCTGCCAACGGAGGTTGCCCCAAATGTCGAGTTCCCAGTTAAAGGCAAAATTGGCCTGCAACTCGGGATCATAACTCTTCTTATTACCCCCATAATTCAGGTATTCGCGTTCGCCGTACAGATTGAACCCTACTCCCGGCATCATATTGGCAAAGGTGATCCGTTTGGCAGCCATCAGTTCGCGAATACGGGCCGCCGCAACCAACATATCCTTGTTGTGCTCGAGAGCTTGCGTAATAAGGCCTTGCAACACGGTATCGGCATAGAGGGTACTCCAACCGATATCGGAGGCAATTCCCTCCGTCATACCTCCCTCATCGAACGTTGCAGGAATGTCCAACTCCGGCGTCCGGAATTCACGTCCCATCCGACAAGAGTAGAGACTTAATCCGGCGACCGCCACAATCAATATATTCAAAAAGAGTCGCTTCATGTCACTGTTTTTTGTGTTTATCCCCGAATGAGATATGGATGTGGGGCAAATTCACCTTCGGCAGGTGTATCCGCGGCAAACGCAACTCGGGCAGATGGAAGTACTCCTTGAATTTGCAAACAAGGACAAAGAAGAAGGGAACCAATACGATACCGACAGTAATGGCCACGATCATTCCGAAGAATACGCCGGTACCGATGGAGTGACGGCTTGCCGATCCCGGGCCAGAAGCCAACACCATCGGCAACATACCCAACACGAAGGCCAACGAGGTCATCAAGATCGGACGGAAACGCAGCTGTGCTGCACGGATCGCCGCTGTTGCAGGATCAATTCCTTCATTGACCTGGATTTTGGCAAATTCGACAATCAGAATGGCGTTTTTCGCTGCCAGTCCCATCAGAGTTACCAAACCGATCTGGAAATAGACATCGTTATCCAAACCCACGGCTGCGATACCCAAATAGGCACCCAGAGCCGCAATCGGCAGCGAGAGCAAAACCGCCAACGGCACAATCCAACTCTCATACTGTGCCGCCAGGAAGAGGAACACGAACAACAGCACCAATGCCAACACTTTACCGGTTTGTCCCGACGCCTTCTGCTCCTGGAAAGAGAGGCCACTCCAAGCCAAACCGATGTTTTCAGGCAGATGTTTGGCAACGATCTGCTCGATCTCGGCCATTGCCTGTCCCGAGCTGGTTCCTGGAGCCGGGGTCACCTGCATCGGAGCCGAGGTGTACATATTGAATCGTGTAATACTACCCGGTCCGGTCGTATAGTGGGTATTTCCCAGTGCAGATAACGGCACCATCGCCCCCGACTTCGTCTTTACGAAGAAGAGGTTGATATCGTTACTGTTGGTTCGGAACGACTCGTCGGCCTGAATATAGACACGATAAATACGGTTAAACATATTGAAGTCGTTGACGTAAACCGAACCCAAATAGGCCTTCATGGTCGAGAAGATATCGGACATCGGAACCCCGAGCAGTTGGGCCTGATCCCGATCGACATCGAAATAAAGTTGCGGGATAGCTGCCTGCAACGACGTCGAGACATTGGCCAGCGCTTTCGATTCGGCAGCATAGTGGGTAAAGGTATCCACGGCGGCCACCAAATCGTCCCATTGCGCACCAGAACGAGCCTGCAACTGGAACTCGATACCACCGGCAGCACCCAGACCCGGAACCACCGGCGGACGACTCGTATAGATATTTACCTCTGGATAGTCATGGAACTTGCGCTGCACTTCACGGATAACCTCCTCAACCTTCTGTTTGCGTTCACTCCAAGGTTTCAGGATCACCGTCAACGTAGCACGCCCCTGATTGGTTCCCACACGCGAACTCGATCCGGTCACATTCTGGACATACGCCACGGATTCCAAAGAGTTGAGATACTGTATAGCCCGTTCCGTCACCGCGCGGGTACGTTCGATGGTCGTCCCCACGGGCATCTCCAATTCAACCGTAAAGTAGCCCTGGTCCTCCTGAGGAATGAAACCCGAAGCGATGAATTTATTGAGTACAAAAATCAACACGAGTATCATACCGAATCCTGCAAGGACCCTTCGACGGTGGTTAAAGACCACCTTGAGAATATGCGTATATTTTTTGTTTCCCTGGTTCAGCCAGATATTGATCTTGCGGAAAACGATATTTTTCTTACCGGTCTGAGGCTTGAGGATGATCGCACACAACGCTGGAGAGAGTGTCAAAGCCACAACAGCCGAGATCAACACAGACACCACAATGGTCACCGAGAACTGTCTGAAGAGAGAGCCCGTGATACCGGAGAGGAAACTTACCGGGACAAACACGGCTGCAAGCACCAAAGAGGTGGCGATCAACGCTCCGGTCAGCTCCTTCATCGCGATATGCGTAGCTTCACGTGCACCCACTTTGCGCTGTTCCATGATACGTTCGACATTCTCGACCACGACGATCGCATCATCCACGACAATACCGATCGCCAGCACCAACCCCAACAAGGTCAACGTATTGAGCGAGAATCCCATGATCAACATAAACCCGAAGGTTCCCACCAACGAAATCGGCACCGCGATAATCGGGATCAGGGCCGTACGCCAACTCTGCAACGAAAGATAGACCACCAGAATCACCAGGAAGAGGGCCTCGAACAACGTCTTATAGACCTCATGGATGGATTCGGAGATATATTCAGTCATATCGAACGGCAGCAGATACTCCATGCCATCCGGGAAACTTTTGGCAATATCCTTCATGGCATCCTTAACCTCCTGAGCCACCTCCATAGCGTTGGCACCCGGCAACATATAGACACTCAGGATAGCCGCATTATTTCCATTCAAACCGCTTTCGGTATCGTAGGACTGAGCCTCCAGGGAGACTCTCGCCACATCCCGCATGCGAATGAACGAACCGTCGGGGTTGGCCTTCACCACAATCTCTTCAAAATCCTTTGCCGTTGAGAGACGCCCCTGCGCAGTCAGGGGGATCGTCACATCGATATCCTCTACGGGCGGTTTACCCAATTCACCGGCCGCAGACTCCCGGTTCTGGTCTTTGAGGGCATTTTGCAGATCCTTGACCGTCAAACCAAAGCTGGCCAAACGATCCGGATAGACCCAGATCTGCATACCGTAATAACGGCTACCGACATTCGAGACACGTCCGACGCCCGGCACACGACGCAACACATCGACCACATTGATGGTCGCATAGTTACTCAGGTAAATTTCATCGAATTTCGGATCATCCGAAACCAACGCCACCGTCAGCAACTGACTGGGCGACTGCTTTTCCACGGAGATACCGTTCTGCAACACCTCGGCCGGGAGGCGGGCTTCCGCCAGCTTCACACGGTTCTGTACCTCAACTGCCGCCAAATCGACATCACGATTCACATCGAAGGTAATCGTAATGGTCAATCCTCCGGAGTTCGAGCTACTCGACTCCATATACAACATACCGGGCGTACCGTTCAACTCCTGTTCGATCGGTGTGGCCACCGCCTGCGAAACGGTCTCAGCATTGGCCCCCGGATAAGAGGCACTAACCTTAACCACGGGCGGCGTGATCTGCGGATACTGCTCAACCGGCAAAGAGACCAAACCGATGATGCCCACCAGCACAATCAACACCGACAATACGGTGGAGAGTACCGGCCTATCTATAAAAAATCCCGGTTTCATCGATTACTGTTTTTGGTGGTATCCGAAGTTTTCTCTTCGCCTGTCTGCTCCACTGCTGAAGCATCTGATGCAGCTCCATGATGAGAAGCATTCTGCATAGAGGCAGATTGTGAAACAGACTCTTCCGCTCTTTTTTTGGCGGCCTGCTCGGCAGCTTCCCGTTCGATTTTCTGTTTTTGTGCAGCGGGTTGAACAGCTTTATAAATATCCTGCATATCCTTGTCTGCAGTATCCCGTTTGGTTACAGCACTTCGATTCCCACGAGATGCACTACCGCTTGCCCCCGCTTTACGCGTCTGCTCCACCTTTTTTGCAGCAGCAGCCGAATCGGTTGCAGGCTTGGCCAGTGAATCCGCTTTTGCTGACCCATTCAACACACTATCTGAAAACTTATCATCCGAATTCCAAGTCACCCGTTGACCATGCTGCAACTTCTGGAAACCTTCGGTCACAATGCGCTCATCCGGCGAAAGACCGCGATCTACCACTACACGATTGTTCTGTTCAACACCAAGCTCAACAAAGCGTTTTTCGGCAATGCTGTCCGGACGTACCACAAAGACATACGCACCGCCCTTTTCAATAATCACCGCCTTGCGTGGAATGACAATCACATTCTCCAGGACATCGAGCAGCAGGCGAACCCGGGTAAACTGTCCTGGCAACAACACCTGATGGGGATTGGGCAGAATGGCACGAACCCCAAAGGTTCCGGTCTGCGGATCGACCTGCGGCGAGGCAAAGTCAACAATTCCCTTTTCGCCATAGACCGAGTTATCGGCCAAGGTTACCGTAACGGTCGGTTGCCACGAGCGAGAGGTATCCAGTTCACCCAAATGGACATTTCGACGTTGACTGCGCAGGTAATCGAGTGCCGTCAGTTTGAAATCGACCTGCACCGTATCGCTTTTAACAACAGTGGCCAAACGCGATGAGTTCGACTTGCCAACCAACGATCCAATATCGGCATAACGTTCACTGATGTATCCGGTCAACGGCGAACGCACAACAGTATAACTCAGCTCCAGTTCGGCCTGTTTGAGATCGGCTTCACTCATGGAGACATTGGCACGCGCCATATCCAATGCGGCTACGGCATTATCCAAATCGAGCTGACTGGCCGCATTCTGTTCATACAACGGACGCAGACGCAAGACGTCACGCTCGGCCTTAGCCGCCTGAGCCTGATCCTTTTTCAATTGAGCCTTGGCCTTCTCGACCCGGGCTTTGTACTGATCGTCGTTAATGTAGAAAAGCGGTTCGTTCATCTGGACCAACTTACCCTCTTCGAAGGTCATCTTTTCCAAAAAGCCCTCTACTCGAGCATGAACCTCAACACGCCTGACTGCCTGAATCAAGCCCACGTAATCGCCATAAATCTCGACATTGTCGACCATGACATTTTCGACCGTCACCACCGGCACATCGACAGGTGCATCTTTACACCCTGCCAGTAGAACGACCGATGCAAACATTCCGCATAAAATGCGCAATCTGCTTCCCATAAATTCCTGTTTTATTCTACTATCGGCGGACAAGATATGTATTTTTTTATGAAAAGATTCGTCCATTCGGCCGAATTCACCACTCTTAATCGCCGATTTTGACAAGACAATCTCCTTTCCTGAACACATTACCGGATAAAACAGATTTGGAGGTCAACATGTTAAAATCATAAAACAATCGGGAGACTAATGAAAATAATATAACGTGACATCGAAAATATTTACTGCAATACGTCACTCTTTTCCCCGCGCGAGGCACGACTCACACAAAAACACACCCCGATGCGTAAAAAGCCCGAGGTGTTGAACGATCTTACTTTGCCTTATATTCTGAGGGAGATATTCCGGTATGGTGTTTGAAATATTTGCCAAAAAAAGATTGTGTTGAAAAATTCAGTTCATAGGCGATCTCCTGAATGCTGAGTCCTGAATAACGCAACAATGCTTTGGCCTCAAGAATCACATAACGATCAATCCATTCCGCCGCAGAGCGTCCGCTCACCTCTTTTATGATAGATGAAAGATATTTTGGGGTAATATGCAACTGTTCCGCATAAAAGCCCATACTGCGTTCCCGTTTGTGATACTTGGTCAACAACTCCATGAACTGGACGAAAAACTCTTCACGCCGACCACGATGCACATTCACTTCAGGAACATGACGGCGATACACCGAAAGTATTTTATAAAAGAAAGCCTCCAACAGACGTTGCACAATCGCTACGCGATACTGCTCTTCCGTCGCAATCAACTCGCTCCGTAAAGCACTGTACATATTGTGTAACACCTCACTCTCTTCATTATTCATCTTCACCAACGGGTGCTCTTTCATATACATGAACAGCGGTATAGCCTGTGTCAAATCAATATGAACCTCTTGAATAAACTGTGATGACAGGACGATAACGCTCGCTTCGAAATCCTCACTTTGAGAACGGAACTGCAACAGATGTTCAGTATGTAGTACAGCCACCATACCCTCTTCAAGACGGTTTTCCATCAAGTTGACCGTACCGGTCAAATATCCTTTGTGGCAAAACATTAATGCCACACCATCAATACGATGCGGATACTCGAACAGCTTCACATCGAGATGTACGCGATCACCTACCAAAAGTTGATTGCCCAATTGATAATAATCGACACTTTGCCTCGATGCGTCGCAATGGAAGAGATCCGAGATAGAATAAATCCCAGGTTCCTTCTCTTTAAGCAGCTCTTTTTTTACCATTTTACCTTTTTTTGACCAGCAAATATATATTTAATCGCCATCTTAATGTACAAATAAGGATAAAATAGGATTTTTTGAACAAAAAAGATGGACAATAAGACTTTAGAGGAGCCGGTTGAAATACAACCTTTGCAGACATGAAATCGATACAAAAATTTGTTTGGCTCCTTGGGTTGGGAAGTGTCCTTATTGATGCGAGTTATGCCGAAGAGACCCGTCCTCAAGCTTTTCAAGTCTGCACATCTGAGCAGGGAGCAGGTAAACTTCAGCCTGAATCGGGAAATGATCAGGTTCACGTTTGTCCGATCTTATCTGATACCTTGACATCAGATCAACCATCCCCCATAGTTTCCCCCTCACTACACGACCAGGCCGTTTCATCCCATCAACCTATAAAGTTCATTGAAGACTCTGTTTCAAAACAAAGACACTCCACTCCACCCTCCACCTCCACTATAAGTACGGAAGAGACTGGACATGACACCACTGCCAATCTTCCCATAATAGATTCCATGCATCTGGACACCAACCAATTAACCCGACGTCAAAAAAAGCTGCTGCAATTTCCAGACAACGATTCCATACGCGACCAAATCGATCACGATCCAGCCTTCGGAATCTATAAAGACAACTACTTTGTTACGGGTAGCAGTTTCAACGGAGGGGTCAACAAAAACAATTCCGATGCTAAATTCCAGATTAGCCTGCGCTATCGGCTGATTCAAGGAGTACTGCCCTATAACACCTATCTCTTTATCTCCTACACCCAAAAATCGTTTTGGGACATCTACCGCAAATCGAAACCCTTTTCTGAAAGCAACTATAACCCCACTATCGGTCTGGGAAATTTGATCTGCCGGCAGGGGAAAGCCGTAGGACTCGCCCTGCTACAATACGAGCACGAATCAAACGGCAGAGACAGTATCTGGTCCCGCAGTTGGAACCGAATCAGCCTGATGGGACAGCTCTTTTTCACCAAAAACTGGGCTATGGAGGTTAAACTGTGGATTCCCCTGTCCCTCGAAGATAACCCCGACATCGTCCGTTACAAAGGCTATGGACTGGTCGCAGGCAGCTACATCAGCGATAACGACCGATTTCGGGTCTCGGCATGCATCACCAAACGCGGAGGATGGAACCTCAACGCTAATACCGAACTCGAAGTGGCCTGGCAAGCCTGGCGCAAAATCAATCTGTTTCTCACTCTGCAATACTACAACGGCTTCGGCGAAGGAATGCTGCACTACAACAAATACCGCAATATGTTCCGAATCGGCCTGGCCATCAAACCCCGGCATATCAGTATTTTTTAGGACAACTCTGTCGGCGCGACGGTTGCATCCGTTTCACTTCCCCAGGATCAGACCGCATAAAACCGAAAGTACAATCGTCGATTTATTTCCCGGGCAAAAATTGGGATCCTTCAGCACCCAGCCGGTGCAGGGCGAGACTTAAGAGCTCTCTGTTCACCTACCTCTCATCTCATCCGAGATGCGCTCAACCGGATCGCACAACCTTCCTTTCGCCACGCTCCCTTTCAGCAAAGCAGAGATCACGACGCTATCCGAAACCGTACTGAACCTGTGATCTCTTTCGATTCTATAACTCCAGGCCGACCAATAAAACATTATCTTTGCAGAAACAAGCTACACACATGGAAGATCGCAAACAAAAAGTTTTTGACTACCTAGATCAGGCCGGCATCCCGTACGAATGGTACGAACATCCCGAAGCCCCTACCATCGAAATTGCGCGCCAATACTGGCGTAACGATGGCTCAAAACATTGTAAAAACCTCTTTTTCCGCAACCACAAGGGGAATCGACACTATCTGGTCGTATTCGATTGCGACCAGCAAATGGCTATCCACGACCTCGAACATCGTCTGCATCAGGGAAAACTCTCCTTTGCCTCCGAGCAACGCATGGACCGCTACCTCGGACTGCGCCCCGGATCCGTTTCTCCATTCGGATTGATCAACGATACCGAAAACCATGTCCATCTGTTTTTGGACAGCACCCTGAAAGATCAGCCCTCACTGAGCTTTCACCCCAATGACAATACAGCGACCGTAGTGATCTCCCGTGAAGCGTTCCAACGCTTTCTCGACATCTGCGGCAACAGTTACGAATATATCGACCTCTACTGATTCGCTCTCCGAAAGATCCGGAACCATCACGGGTTGGATGGCTGCTGGAGAGCTGGGGAAGAGATATGGAGATCTCGAAAAGCACAGCACTCCTTACTCTCTACACGCTACTTGTCAGCTCATATTCGTAGGGACGCAGAAAGTTGTACCTCACAATATTTTCATATTGGCATCCGTAATAAAAGGAGAGCACCCACGGACAGGCTCAGCAAAAGGTCTGACACACAAAAAATTTGTAGCACAAAGTCCGTTGCCCCAATATAACAGGATGGATAGGGCTGCACTCCATCCTCAACAAAACGACGCTTATGGCTTCTGACAATTTATCTAAAGACATACTGTTAACCGGCGGTTTTGTGGTCGATGGCGAAACAAAATCGATATATCGGGCTGACCTCCTAATCCGTGACGGACAAATCGCCCGGATCGATCAAGAGATCCCCGTAAACAATGAGCAAGAGGTCCAGATCATCAACTGCACCGACCAAATTATTACCGCCGGATTTGTCGATGCTCATGTCCATATCGAATCGAGTATGGTGCTGCCACAAACGTTTGGCGAGGCAGTCCTTCCTCACGGAACCACCACGGTGATCACCGATCCGCACGAAGTGGTCAACGTAGCCGGAACCCAGGGATTGCGCGAATTTCTCGCAGAGGCCGCCGCTGCACCAATTGACATCTTTACAGTGGTTCCCTCGAGTGTGCCGGCCACCCCACTGGATACAAACGGTGCAGGTCAGTTCTTGGCTGCAGAGATGCAAGAGTTTGCCGACCGTCCGGATATTGTCGGACTGGGTGAGGTGATGTGCTATTACGACGTTGCCGAAAAACAGCCCGAAATCATGGACAAAATAGCCCTTTTCCGCTCCCGGCATAAAACCATCGATGGCCACACCTCCGGCATGCCGGATGAACTGCTCGAAGCCTATGTGGCGGCTGGCGTTCAAAACGATCACGAATGTTGCGACTGCGAAGCCCTGCTGAAACGCTATCAACACGGAATCAATATCTACATCCGTGAAGGCAGCGCTGCCCGTAATGCTCGGGAGCTGCTCAGCTGCGTCAAAAAGCATCGGCTCGACACCGCACGTTTTGCCTTTTGTACCGACGACAAACACCTTTCGGCAATCGCCTCCGAAGGGCATATCTCCTACATTGTCCGGATGGCTCGGTCAATGGGATTCAGTTGGGGCGATGTGGCCCGTATGGCCTCCTACAACCCCTGTCGGTTCTACCACCTACCCCAACGTGGCAATATTCAGGAAGGCTACAAAGCCGATATCGTGATCACCGATGACCTGTGTAACACCATAAAATGGGTTCTCAAAGATGGACAAATCGTGGCTCAGGACAACAAACTGCTCCCAACCGCAAACACCGCTCAGAGTGCCCACCGAAAATTCGCCAATACCATCCGTTTCCGAGAATTGAGGCCCGAAGACTTTACCCTGCCCGACAACCGCCGGCACACAGCACTCGCATTGGTGGAAGGACAACTGCTGACCCGCAAGATCCACCCCTCCCCGGCAGAACAACAGCACATGACCCTCCTGGCCAATATCGAACGTCATGGTAAAAACGGCAATATCGCCCTCTGTCTGATGGATGGCTACGGAATCAAAAACGGAGCGGTGGCAACCAGTGTTTCACACGACTCCCACAACGTCATCTGCGCCGGGGACAACCCCTCCGACATGGCTGTTGCGTGCAACCGACTAAAAGAGATCGGCGGTGGGTATGTCGTCGCATCCAACGGAAAAATTCTCGGCGAAGTGGCCCTGCCGGCCTATGGCCTGATGTCCGACCAAGAGGCCTCAACCACCACCGAACAGATTCACCACCTGGAGACAACACTCCACGCCCTCGGAGTCCGCAAGACAATCGACCTCGTCAACTTAACCTTTGTCGCGCTGCCGGTCATTCCTTCGATTCGACTGCTCGACACCGGGCTCTACGATGTCGATGAACGAAAATTTATTGATTAGGCCATAGTGCTTTCTGCTGCCTCTTCATCGCGGCAAAAACACTCATAGGATTGGGTTCAGCTGACGGTGCAGGTCAATAACGCTATGATGTTATCCCACCACAGCTATCCTCCCCCAAAAATAAAGCACCTCGAATACCGGACTGGGTATTCGAGGTGCTTTATTAATTTAAAAGGTTGTTCCCAAATAAGGGAATTGCGCCACAGTGCCTGCCTTATCGTTTACTGGACTGTTTGATCGTAATCATCTCTATGGGTTGTTGCTGAACGGCATCGAGCGGCTGGCTCTGATAGGTGACCTTACCAAAATCGATAGTCGACAGATCGATGCAACGTACCGCACTGTTATACATCGTATTGTAATAGATAGCCCGATGGGTCATATCGGCAACGGCCGTCCATTGGGTTGCGCTGGGGATGTCGGTAGGCTAATGGCCGGCCGCAAACTCAATGCCGATCGGAATCTCAAAACTGCTCAAAATACGGAAGGTCTGCATCACCGCTTCCCGAGAAGTAGGCAAAACGGGAGCTGTCGCCTGATAAAACGCGGCACGTACAAAACGTGACGGCGGTGTGACATCACCCGGCAAGCCGAGAAATCCACTTCCGGCACCGAATGGAGAGAGACGCAAACTATCGAGTTGCAGCGATTCGGCCGAACCGGAACGCAAATTGACATAATTATTCAGATTGGTCAACTGCCACTCCAATCCGGGCGAATTGGTCAGTACCCCCAACTTATTCTCATAAAAACGGGGCTCTCCTCCAATAATTTCCAATACGATTTGACGTCCCGAGGGATCCGAGAATCGCCAATGAACGGTCGAGGCCCGGGGATCGATCGCGACAACTCGTACTCCGCGAATCGCCGGTTCCACCTCATCCACCGTTGCACATTGGCCCAGAATCCAGGATACCAGTTGCAAATCGGTGATGGTTACTGCCTTTTTTGTCGAATCGTATGCCGGGTATTCGCCATATGCCGGAAAATAGAAAAGGCCTGCCGAAAATCCCTTTTCGTTAATTCCTTCTGCAACAAAGGCCTCATTTTCGACCGACAAACCGACATAACCGTAACGTGCTTTGAAAGTCATGCCTTTCCCTCCATCCGGGAGGAAAGAGCACTGTTCGTATCCACGGGGGACAATAGCGTAACGGCTATGCAGGTTGGTTCCGCCCCATTCGATGGTACGTCCTACGATACGGGTTCCATCGGCTGCATGTTGAGTAATACCGGTACAAGCCCGTCCGGGTGAGGCTGACCAAAGTGCTGCCACAGCCGCCACCAGAACCAAAATACGCTCTCTATTCATAGCTATATTCATTTAATGATACTGTTCGAGAAAACTGTCAATTATTCTGCCAAACTATTTTAGTGGGCATAAACACCTTCATGCTGCATGACATACAATATGTTTAGGTTGCGGGTGCGCGCCCGGCAATCCCTCAACAGAGACCGATTGCCTGTGTTACATTAGTGGCGAGTTATTCGCCTGCCGCCTATCATGAAAGTTACGCCTATTCCCATAAATATTTTGTGGGTACAATAATCGTATCGCGACAAATCACTTGTCCCAAATAGGGATAGTACGATTTGTATTTGGAGCATGGCTCCGGATCATAATACCAAAGCTTCGGAACTGGTTTCATGCTTGTGGTATATAATGGCGGTTCCGGAATCTTGTCTGCTGATATCCAATTGACTCGGGGAGGAAAGTAAGGAGGGAAAGCTTTGTAATGGAGCATAGCTAACCCTCGCGGACACCTAAACAGCAGATTTTTTCCTGGCAACCACCATAAAACACATCCCGACTCCAAGAGGAAACACGATGCCACACACGACGTAGCGTAACACCTCTACTCACACAAGCCATCCAGCACACTTATGAAATTCTTGTTGTTTTGGGAAAAACTACACCGCATTCCGAACGTTCATTCAACACCCTGCATCAAGATACGCATTTATTTTCACTGAAATAACAATACCTGAATCGAATTTTATCTTAACATTCCTCGGATCACACACATTTTATCCGTTCACTTGCATCTTTCCGGCCAATCCGGTCAAAAAAACTTGCCTCAAATGCAGGAGTTTTCATTTACTATTTATTCCTTTGCAGTCAAAATAACCGTTATTTTGCCCCAAACGGCGTTTCCTTACGGGCAACTCTTGTTTACGGAATTTTACGGAATATGAAGATCGGATTATTCATCCCCTGTTACATTAACGCCATCTATCCCCAGGTGGGAAAGGCCTCCTATGAATTGCTCACAAAACTGGGCTGTGACGTAGAGTACCCCTTAGACCAAACCTGCTGCGGACAACCTATGGCTAATGCCGGTTTCGAAACCGATGCTCGCAATCTGGCTGAAAAGATGAATGAAATGTTCGCCCAATATGACTATGTTGTCGGGCCATCAGCCAGCTGTGTCGTTTTTGTACGCGAAAGCTATCCAAAACTACTACCCGACCAGCACGCTCAACATGCCTGCATCGACTCCCGCATCTGGGAAATTTGTGAATTCATTCACGATATCATCCGCCCAGATAAGCTCGATGCCCGATTCCCACACAAAGTCAGCATTCACAACTCTTGCCACGGAGTGCGTAAAATGGGACTCTCCTCCCCCAGCGAGCTGAATGTCCCCTACTTCTCCAAACTGCGTGATCTGCTCTCCAAAGTCGAAGGTATTCAGATTGCTGAACCCTCGCACCGAGATGAGTGCTGCGGATTCGGAGGCATGTTCTCGGTCGAAGAGAATGCCGTCTCCGTCTGCATGGGCCGCGATAAGGTGCATGACCACATGCAGACCGGAGCCCAATACATTACCGGTGCCGATGCCTCGTGTCTGATGCACATGCAAGGCGTGATCGACCACGACCATCTGCCCATTAAAACCATTCACGCCGTCGAAATTCTCAATTCGCGATCATGAGTTTCCATTCCAAAGCTGCCGCCCGTTTTTTGGCTGATAAGGAACGCACGGCATGGCATAACAAAGCCCTGTATGCGGTACGTGAAAAGCGTGACCGCATGGCCCAATCCGTCCCCGAATGGGAGACCCTACGTCAACTATCCTCCGAAATCAAACTCCATACGCTGAGCCATCTGGGCCACTACCTCGAAGAGTTCGAACGCAACGCCACAGCCAACGGCATGGTGGTGCATTGGGCTGAGGATGCACAGCAGATGAACCAAACCGTACTGGAGTTGATCCGCAACCACGGAGGGACCAATCTGATCAAAAGCAAATCAATGCTCTCCGAAGAGTGTGGATTGACCCCCTTTTTGCAACAAGAAGGCATCGATGCGGTGGAGAGCGATCTCGGCGAAAGAA
>OBLG01001396.1_pt1 | contig 18685 bp, 16 predicted proteins | sample 1517451 | NCBI WGS metagenome assembly OBLG01 (sample SAMN04571694, study PRJEB22368) | human gut metagenome | biome: human gut; material: stool | host: Homo sapiens | place: Luxembourg | collected 2012-06-29
CCGCCCCTACGGCGCAAAATAGAAAACCAACACGGATTTGCCGAAAAACCGCCATAAAACGGGCGATTCCGGCGGGTCGATGTAGGCATCGACCCCTACGGCGTGAAACGGAAAATATTGCGTTTTGCGAGGCATTTTGCAGGGGCGAAAACGAAACCCTGTACAATAACGCCCATCCGCCCCGCGCGGGGGTGTTTCCGTTTTGGAGGGTGGGTCGATGTAGGCATCGACCCCTACGGCGTGAAACGGGCAACGCGGCGGTTTTTCGACCTGCACACGATTTTCCAATACCGTTTGCAGGGGCGGACGACTCTGTCCACCGCTTTTCCATGTCCCGCCTGCCGCTTCCTGGCCGCCAAGTGAATTTTTATACATTGCCGGCGTTTATTTTTTCACGCCTCTTGACATACGCCCGCTGCGTGCTATAATAACGGCACATCATCTTACCGGTGATCGTAAAAACTGAATCGTCGAAACACAGAGATATAGAGGCGCGAAATCCATCAGTACCTGCCATCAGGCTCTCAAAGGCCGCGAAAAGGCAGAGAAAGGGGCTTTCGCCGAAATGCTTCCGCGTTTGAGCGCGGGGTGTTGGGCGTCTGGAGAACATCCATTCGACTGTCGCAATCTTTTTGCGGAGTGCTATATTCGATTTGCGACAGGCCCTTTTATGGAACCTTTGAACGGTCGAAGCACTTGCTTTGACCGTTCTTTTTTTCGTTTCTCCAGAAAAGAAAACACGATCCATAGGAGGACATCATTATGAAAAGACTCATTTCTGCTCTGCTTGTGTGTATGCTGCTTTGCGCGGCGCTGACCGGCTGCGGCTCCGGCCGCGAAAAGGCGGACATCTCGTCCGCGGCGTGCATCGCCGACCTGACCGGCGCCACGCTCGGCGCGCAGACCGGCACCTTCCACCGCGAGGTGCTCGATCAGCTCGACGGGATCACGAAGAAGGACTACGCCGACTTCACCGACCTTCTCAACGCCCTCAAGTCCGGCGCGATCGACGGCTACGTCGCCGAGGAGCCGACTGCGCTGGAGGTCTGCGGCAAGGACAGCACCCTCACCTACCTGCCCTTTGTCAACAACGACACCGGCTTTGCCGCCACCGATGACGAGACCGGCATTGCCATCGCCTTCAAGACCGGCTCCGAGATGACCGCGCAGGTCAACACCATCCTCGCCGGCATCTCCGCCGAGACCCGCCGCGCCCTCATGGCGCAGATCGTCGCCATGAGCGCCGATCCCGAGCAGGAGCTTGACGAGGCGCCCGTGCTGAGCGCCCCCGACGCGGATGCCTCGAACGGTGTTTTCCGCATCGCCATGGAGTGCGCCTACGCGCCGTTCAACTGGACGCAGACCACGCAGGCCAACGGCGCCGTTCCCATTGAGGGTCAAAACGGCATGTACGCCAACGGCTATGACATTCAGGTCGCAAAGTACGTCGCCGCCGCGCTCGGCCGGAAGCTGGAGGTCTGCGCCTACGTCTGGGATTCGCTCATTCCCGCCGTTCAGTCCGGCGCGGTGGACGCCATCGTCGCGGGCATGAGCCCCACGGAGGAGCGCGCGAAGGAGGTCGATTTCACGGACTGCTATTATAACAGCAATCTCGTCGTCATCATTCAGAAATAATCGCGGTCGGAGGCAGTCATGGAATTCTGGAACGAAGTCATCGGCATCGTCACAAAATACTGGCCGCAGCTTTTGACCGGCGTCGGCTATACGATGCTCATTGCACTGGTCGGCACGGCGGCGGGCTTTCTCATCGGCCTGCTGACCGGCGTGATCCGCACCGCACCGCGCCCCAAGCGCGCGGCGGCGCGGTGGCTGAGAAAGCTGCTGAGCGTGCTCATCACCATCTACATCGAGGTCTTCCGCGGCACGCCCATGATGGTGCAGGCAATGGTCATCTACTGGGGCTACGCCTTTCTCAACGGCGGGCAGACGCTGCCGCTCATCCCGGCGGGTCTGTTCATCGTCTCGATCAACACCGGCGCCTATATGGCCGAGATCGTCCGCGGCGGCATCATCTCCGTCGATAAAGGCCAGCTCGAGGGCGCGTATTCCGTCGGCATGACGCACGCGCAGGCGATGGGCAAGGTCGTCCTTCCGCAGGTGCTGCGCAACATCCTGCCGTCGATCAGCAACGAATTTGTCATCAACATCAAGGACACCTCCGTTCTCAACGTCATCGGCGTGACGGAGCTGTATTACATGGCGGGCGTGATCAAGCGCATCAATCTACAGACGTTTCAGACCTACACCGTCATCTGTGTGATCTATTTCATCCTGACCTTCACCGTCACGCGGCTGCTGCGGCTGGCGGAGCGGAGGCTGGACGGCGCGGAAAACTATACCATCTGCGGCTCGGGCTCCGACTCGCAGGCGGAGATCCGCATTCGGAAGGAGGCGTGAGATATGGCGGAGATTTTAAGGCTGTCCCATCTGGAGAAGCAGTTCGGCACGCACGCGGTGCTCCGCGACATCAGCTTCTCGGTCGAAAAGGGCGAGGTCATCAGCATCATCGGCTCCTCCGGCTCCGGCAAGAGCACGATGCTGCGCTGCATCAATCTGCTGGAAACGCCGACGGGCGGGCAGATCTTTTTCGAGGGGAAGGACATCACGGCAAAGGACGTGGATCTTTCGCGCTGCCGCGCCCGTGTGGGCATGGTCTTTCAGCAGTTCAACCTGTTTCACAACATGAGCGTCCTTGCAAACTGCGTCAGTCCGCAGACCACCGTGCTCGGCAGAAAGAAGCAGGAGGCCGAGGAGCGCGCGCGCGAGTATCTCAGCCGCGTGGGCATGTCGGCATATCTTGACGCGCGTCCCGCGCAGCTTTCCGGCGGCCAGAAGCAGCGCGTCGCCATCGCGCGGACGCTGGCCATGGACCCGGACATCATCCTGTTTGACGAGCCGACCTCGGCGCTCGACCCGGAGATGGTCGGCGAGGTGCTGGAGGTCATGCAGTCGCTCGCGCAGACGGGGCTGACGATGCTCGTCGTCACGCACGAGATGGCGTTTGCCCGCGACGTATCGAGCCGCGTCATGTTCATGGACGACGGCGTCATCGCCGAGGACGGCCTGCCGGAGGAGATCTTCCAGGCTCCGAAGCAGGCGCGCACGCGGGAGTTCCTCTCGCGCTATCTGGCGCGCTAAAGGCTGCACCCGGCTGCGCGCATAATTTGTGCGCTGCTTGCGCACAAATTCCACACTTGCCGGGCGCAGTGTGTTTTGTCCGACACCGCAGCGTTCAGAAAAAGTGCCGGCGGCACTTTTTTAGCGCAGGCCGAAGCGGCTATGCCGCGAGGGGGAACCACGTGGTGCGCATCGCCGTGCGCGGCGAAACTCTACGAGGTTTTTGACAAGCTCAGCCGTCTCACGGACACTGTCCGTGAGACGGCTCCTGTGCCCTACGTCTTTTGTGAGATTTTCGCAAATTGCCGCGTGCGGCGCTCCGGCTTTTTTGTCGAAATCTACTCTTGCAATCGCGCCGCATTTCCTGTATACTGACGCTCGATCAATGCAGGCAAGGAGGTACGGTCATGACGAGACAGGCAATTCGTTTCATCCCGACACGTGCTTCCGTTTTTATTCCCGCTGTCAGCGGTCTCAATATCATAGGTATTCCCATCCGGGCTTGAGATTGTGAAATGGTGTTTCCATTTTCACAATTTTTTTATGGCAATACCGCGCAGTTCGGCAAGCCGATTCGGCGGCGCTGCCTTATGCTTGAGACGCTCTGCGGGAACGGGTAAAGAGAGGAGAAAGAAAAATGGGTAAAAAGAACATCCCCGAAACCGGCATCTACGATGCCAGAGAGCTCGGCGCGGGCAAAATGCTCCTGCTTGGCTTCCAGCACATGTTCGCCATGTTCGGCGCGACGGTCCTGGTCCCCATCCTGACGGGTCTGGACGTCTCCAACACGCTTCTGTTCGCAGGCCTCGGCACGCTGCTGTTCCACCTCATCACCGGCGGCAAGATCCCGGCGTTCCTCGGCTCGTCCTTCGCCTTCCTCGGCGGCTATGCCACCATCGCCCCGATGCTCGGTGAGAAGCAGAACATCCCCAACCTTGAAATGCTGCCCTACGCCTGCTTCGGCGTCGCGTGCGCAGGTCTCGTGTATGTGATTCTTGCAGGCCTGTTCAAGGCCTTCGGCGCGAAGAAGGTCATGCGCTTCTTCCCGCCCATCGTCACCGGCCCCATCATCATTGCCATCGGTCTGAACCTGTCCTCCAGCGCCATCAACAACTGCGCGCAGAACTGGTGGATCGCCATCGCAGCCATCCTCATCATCGTTGCCGCCAACATCTGGGGCAAGGGCATGATCAAGATCATCCCGATCCTGCTCGGCGTCATCGGCTCTTACCTGCTCGCGGTCATCCTTGACGCGGACACCCGCGCAAACCTTGTTGCAAACGTCTCCGCCGCCAGGTGGTTCGCACTGCCCATCAAGATGGAGCAGACCGTCTTCGGCCTGTTCGCCTCCGGCAGCGTTGACGGCCACAAGCTGCTGACCGCCGCCATCACCATTGTCCCGCTGAGCCTTGCCACCATGGTCGAGCACATCGGCGACGTGTCCGCCATCTCCTCCACCTGCGAGCGCAACTACATCGAAGATCCCGGCCTGCACCGCACCCTGATGGGCGACGGCCTTGCAACCACCCTCGCAGCCCTGTTCGGCGCTCCCGCCAACACGACCTACGGCGAAAACACCGGCGTTCTGGCCCTGAGCCGCATCTATGACCCGCGCGTCATCCGCATCGCGGCGATCCTCGCCATGCTGTTCTCCTTCAGCCCGAAGTTCGCGGCTGTCATCTCCTCCATGCCCGGCGGCACCATCGGCGGCGTCAGCCTCGTGCTCTACGGTATGATCTCCGCAGTCGGCGTCCGCAACGTCGTTGAGAACAAGGTCGATTTCACCAAGTCCCGCAACGTTCTGGTCGCGGCGCTCATCCTGGTCCTCTCCATCGGCATCAGCTACTCCGCAGCAGGCTCGCTCAAGCTCGGCGCGATCAGCCTCTCCGGTCTGGCGGTCGGCTCCATCGTCGGCATCGTCCTCAACGCGGTCATGCCCGGCAAGGACTATGTCTACGGCGAAGACAAGCAGGGCGACGAGTCCGTCAACTTCATCGTTCAGTAATCAGGGGTGTATCTGAAATCGTTCGCGCGGGAGGCAGCTGCCTCCCGCGCTGTTTTTTGTGCAAATTGCACATTTGCATATGTTGCTCCTGCGGTGGTAAACTAAGGCAGCACCGCGCAATTCGGCAAGCAGCTTCGGCGAGAGATTTTTCGTCAAGGCAAGGTTTGGAAAGCGCAGGAATACTGTATGTATTTCAAGCTTTTCAAACCGCAGAATTGGCGGAAAAGATCCGCCGAGGCGCGAAGACGCAATTGTGCGCTGCTGCCCTAAAAGAAAGAAATCATGAAAGGAGCTTCTTATGAACGAATACGAGGTTCTGGTAGAGACGATCAATCCCTGCGGCGGCGAGGCCCACGCAAACAGAGAATTCAAGGACATCGAGGCCGAAAGCCCGGAGGCTTACGTGCAGGCCAACAAGCGCTTCCCCATTCTGGACAGCGGCAAGAACGCCGCTGGCGACGTCGTCATCATCACCGGCGACGGCAAGGGCAATATGGTCCGGTATACCTTTACAGGATAAGCACAGCGAAAAACGACAGAGAAAGAACCGGGAGGACATTTTTCGTCCTCCCGGTTCTTATATCGCAAGACGCACACGGTCATGGGGGGTAGTATGGCCGGGGGTCTGGCTGAACAGTATATTATATTGTACCGCTTCGGCGGCGGGTCACGGGGCTGCCTGTGTGTCGGCGTCGAGGGTAAAGTCGAAATGCATCTCCAGCTCGTGGAACAGCGTCTGCATGACCTGCTCGGAGATCGTCCGGATGTCCAGACCCTCCACAAAGACCAGCGCCTCATATCGCTCCGGCTCCGGCAGCTTGTAGGCGCGCAGGCTCATCGCAAGGAACGCGCGCAGCTTCTTCTCAAGCGTCAGCGACGCATCGCAGGGCGCGGCCATAAACGCACGCATCATGCCCGCCGAGCCGATCTCCAGCGCGTAGAAATCCTCCTCGCTCAGCGTCGGCTGATAGAGGCCAAAGATGTCGTAAAGCTCCCTCGCCATTGCGCGGCGGATGTACTCCGAGGCCTCCTTCTGGGTATACGCCTCGGTGTAAAGCTCGCGCAGATTTTCGTTGAGCTCGGTCAGCGTGAGCTGGATCGCAGTCTCCAGCGCATACACACAGACCGGCGGCAGGTCGTCGCCGGCATAATGCCGCGCCATGTCGAACTGGCTGGTGAACATGAACTTCACAAACTCGGTCAGAACGCCGTCCTTGGCGCGGAAAATGTTCTGGAAGCTGCTGGCGGAGACGCCTGCGGTGCTGATGATCTCCGCAACGGTCGTTTTCCGGTAGCCCTGCTTCAGAAACAGTCTGACGCATGCCGTGAGGATCCGCTTTTTCGCGGGAAGGCTTGCATTTGTCAGTGCGATCGGCACGCGCCCCCTTCTCTTTGGTATCTGTACCACAATTATAGCACATCCGCCGCGGAAAGCAATACTAAAACGGCACAAAAAAATACCGGATTTCTGCGCAAAAACCGGCAGAAAATCGACGAATCGATTCGTAAAATACCTATTTTTGTAAGAGCGTCCATCTCCTAGGGTGGGACGCAAACGACCGGCAGGTTCCCCTGTCGGTCGTTTGCGTTATCTTTTTGTCCAGGTGGTCGGCAGCATCAAAATCAGCATCGGATACAGCTCCAGCCGCCCGAGGAGCATGTCCAGCGTCAGAACGACCTTGGCAAGCGGCGAAAAGACCGCGAAATTGCCCGCCGGGCCGACCAGACCGAGGCCGGGGCCGATGTTGTTGAACGTGGCGAGCACCGCCGTCACGGTCGTGGAGGCGTCAAAGCCGTCGAGCGAGACGAGCAGGATCGACGCCATGATGAGAAACACATAGGTCAGAAAATACGCGCTCACGCCGCGGACGGTGTCGTTCGAGACGGCCTTTCCGTCGATGGTCATGACCTTGACGGTGCGCGGATGCAGCAGCAGCCGCACCTCGCGCTGCACCATCTTGACGAGGATGACGAGGCGCGAGATCTTGAGGCCACCGCCGGTCGAGCCTGCGCAGGCGCCGATCAGCATCAGAAAGACGAGGATGACGCGCGGGAATTCCGGCCAGAGGTCAAAATTCTCCGTTCCGAAGCCCGTCGTCGTGATGATCGACGAGACGGAGAACGCCGCGTGATGCAGCGCGTCATAGGCGCGCGGGTACAGCGGCAGGATGTTGAGCGTGATGAGCGCGACAGCCGAGAGGATGATGACGACATACCACCGAAGCTCGGTGTTCTTCCACACAAGGTCGAATTTCCGCCGCAGCAGGAAGAAATAGATCGAGAAGTTCACGCCGAACAGCACCATGAAAATCGTGGTCACGGTCTGGTGATAGTAGCCGTAGCCCGCAAAGGAATCGGCCCGGATCGCAAAGCCGCCCGTACCGGCTGTCGCGAAGGCGTTGCAGAGCGTGTCGAAAAGCGGCATCCCGCCGAGCAGATAGAAAAGGATCTGCACGAGCGTCAGGCCGAAATAGATGCTGTAGAGGATCTTGGACGAATCGACCATGCGCGGCACCATCTTGGAAACGGTGGGGCCGGGGCTTTCGGCGCGCAGAAGGTGGATGCCCTGCCCGCCCTCCATGTTGACGATCGCCAGCATAAAGACCAGAATGCCCATGCCGCCGATCCAGTGGGAGAAGCTGCGCCAGAACAGGCTGCACCGGTTCAGCAGCTCCACGTTCGGCAGGATGCTCGAGCCGGTGGTCGTAAAGCCCGAGACCATCTCAAACACGGCGTCAAGATACGACGGGATGTCGCCGCAGAGCGTAAACGGCAGCGCGCCCGCAAGCGAGATCACGATCCAGCCGAGCGCCACGGTGATCAGACCGTCGCGGGCATAGATCGTTTTCCGGCCCGGCCGGCACGCCGTCCGGAGCGCCAGCCCCACCAGCGCCGCGCCCGCCGCCGTGAACAGGTAGTACCACCCCGCCTGCTCGCCGTAGATCAGCGCCACGAGCGCCGGCAGCAGCAGCAGCGCCGCCTCCAGTATCAGCAGCATCCCGAGGATGTGGAAAATCATGCGTTTGTTCATAGCCTATCCCTTCCGGCGGTCGAGAATGTCGCCAAGATCGCTCAGGCCGGTGATGGTCGTGATGACGATCACCGTGTCGCCCGGCTCGATGGTGTCCGAGCCGCTGGGGATGATGATCTTTCCGCCGCGGTTGATCGACGCGATCAGAAGATTGCGCCGCAGGCGGAGCGTGGACAGCGGCGTTCCGCAGACCGGGGAGCCCTCGGCGACCTGGAACTCCAGCGCCTCGACTCTGCCGCCGACGAGCTTGTAGAGCGTCTCGACCTTGGAGCCGACGGAGTTCTGCATCGCGCGGACGTACCGGCAGATGAGGTTGGAGGCGCTGTGGCGCGGGTTATAGACGCTGCCGACGTCCAGCGCGCTGAGGATGCTCTGGAACGAGGCGCGGTTGACCTTGGTGATGACCTTGACACGCGGGAAGCTCTTGCGGACATAGAGGCTCATGAGGATGTTCTCCTCGTCCATGCCGGTCAGGCTCGCAAAGGCGTCGGTCTGGGCGATGCCGGCCTCGCGCAGGAAGGCCTCGTTCGTGCCGTCACCGTGCAGAATGGTCGCCTTCGGCAGATATTCCGAAAGCTCCTCGCAGCGGCTGTAGTCCTTTTCGATGATCTTGACGTCCAGACCGGACTCAAGAAGCTGCCTTGCAAGATAGTACGCGATGCGTCCGCCGCCGACGATCAGCACCTGCCGGATGCGGCTGGCGCCGAGCTTGAGCTGGCGGAAGAAGGTCTGCGCGCTGTGCGGCGTGGAGATCAGCATGATGCGGTCGCCCGCCTCGAGCCGGAACGCGCCGCCGGGAATGGTCACGTTGTCGTGGTCGCCGCGCTGGACCGCGCCGATCAGCACATTGGAGCGCGTGAGCGACGGCAGCTCCATCAGCGTCTTGCCCGCAAGGGGCGAGTCCGGCTGCAAAATGAGCTGCAAAAGCTCCACATGGCCGTCGGCGAACGTGTCGGCGCGCATGGCCGACGGCAGGCGCAGGCTGCGCGCGATCTCGGTGGCGCAGGTCAGCTCCGGGTTGACGGAGAGGCTCAGGCCCAGATCCTCGGTGATGAGCGGAAGCTCGGCATTGTATTCCGGATTCCGGACGCGGGCGATGGTGTGCTGCGCGCCGGCCTTCTTTGCGATCAGGCAGCAAAGCAGGTTCAGCTCGTCCGAGGCCGTCACCGCGATCAGCAGGTCGGCAGAATCCACGCCAGCCTCAAGCTGGGTCTCATAGGTCGCGCCGTTTCCTTCGATGCAGAGGATGTCAAGATCCTCGGTCGTCTGCTGAAGCGGATCGGGGCTGCGGTCGACAATGGTGATGTCGTGTCCCTCGCGGGAAAGCTGTTCGGCAAGGGTGCTTCCGACCTTGCCATCGCCGACGATGACGATTTTCATGCCATACAACTCCTGTTTCGTGCATTTTTCCTACATTATAGCGCCGCACCGCGCCGATTGCAACAAAGCCGCGTAAAAACCCCGTTCAGACGTGATGATTGACTTTTCCGCCTGCTGTGTGCTAAAATGTGGGACGTAGCATGGCGTCTCTGCGCCCGTGGTGGAATTGGCAGACACGATGGATTTAGGTGATGTCACCTTGGTGAAAGAATTGCGATGGATTTTTGGATGGTTTCCAGGCAGAGCCTGAAAAATGATTTGCTCGATATATTTTCTGCGTTAGGCGATCTGCAATATCAGTATGACTGGGTCATCACTGATCATGATATTTGGTACGCGGAGGACTGTCCGGAATCTGTTCGGAAGCGCTGGCAATGGACGGGACTTCTAATGAATGGCGCAGAATTGACAGAGCATTTACGGGCAGGTTACGTTTTCTTCATTGGCGGCGGCGTTTTGTCTGCTGTTCCGAAGGAAACCCCGCTGGCACAAGTGAATTGCTATGTGCCATATTGGGAGCACGCAGACCTGTTTACGCCGAGCTATCGTTTTCAGATGCCGCAAACGCAAATGGAGATCATTTGCTATGATGGAGAGTGGCTGATCGTCTGCGAGTCCGCTTTTTCAGAGCGTATTCGCTGCGCCCTGCCGCAGGCAGAAACTCCAGAGATATATTTCAAAAAAAGCATTTGTACTGCGGAAACTCCTTGATACAATGAAATATGCGCCCGTGGTGGAATTGGCAGACACGATGGATTTAGGTGATGTCACCTTGGTGAAAGGTTTTTGTTATGTGTTGACGCGGGATTTATGTACCGTCGTTGACAAGCACTTGGAGGGAGACGCTTATGGCGCAAGCGGCATCAAAAGGAAACTGCTATCTTTGCGGGGAAACGATTTCCAAAACAGCATTTAAGAAGCATCTGCTGGAAAAGCACAATGATGCTGCCGGCGATGCGCAGACGTGCAAGCTGCTGAAGGTGGAGGGCGCAGACGAAAAGGCGTATTGGCTGTATCTGGATATGCCGGTGAGCGCCACGCTAAAAACGCTCGATCGGTTTCTGCGGGATATCTGGCTGGAATGCTGTGGGCACGAAAGCGCATTTTTTGTGGGGAACTATGAGCAACTCTCGAAAAACACCATGGTCGGGATGCTGCGCGATGGGCTCAAGCTCCATTATGAGTATGATTTCGGCTCTACAACGGAGCTGACGATCACGGTGGTGGGAACACTGCTGCGCCCGAAGCAGCGCAGATCCGTTCGTCTGCTCGGGAGAAATGAGCCGATCCGCTTCCTGTGCGGGAAATGCGGAAAGGAAGCCGATTGGATCTGCTGTGAATGCGAATGGGCGGATCAGTATCCGTATTTCTGCGAAGACTGCATGGAAAGCCATCCGCACGATTCTGCGCTTCCAATCGTTAATTCTCCGCGTATGGGCGTGTGCGGCTATTGCGGAGAGGACGACGTCTATACCTTTGACCCGGCTCCGTTTTTGAAGTAAAAATCAGGCGACCAGCGGACGCTTACGCCGCAGCTCGCCTGTATATGCGCCCGTGGTGGAATTGGCAGACACGATGGATTTAGGTGATGTCACCTTGGTGAAAGGTTCTTGCGCCATCCTCGCCGCGGACATTCTTCGGTAAAAGCAGGCTCGCCTGTTTTTATAAACGCGGATCAAGCGTTACGCTCCGCCTCGGTTTCCTCACCGTGTAAAAATCAGAGAACAGCAAAATAGCGACAGGTATCCCTGCCGCTCATATCCGCGCCCGTGGTGGAATTGGCAGACACGATGGATTTAGGTGATGTCACCTTGGTGAATGTTTTTTCGCCGTTCCTCGCCGCGGATATTCTTCGGTAAAAGCAGGCTTGCCTGTTTTTATAAACGCGGATCAAGCGTTACGCTCCGCCACGGTTTCCCTCGCCGTGTAAAAACAGAGGACAACAAAATAGCTGCAGGTATCCCTGCCGCTCATATCTGCGGGTATGGTGGAAATGGTAGACTCGGAGGATTTAGGTTCCTCTGCCGTGAGGCGTGTGGGTTCGAGTCCCACTACCCGTACCAGCGACCGACCTGCATTTTGTGATAAAAATGCAGGTCGGTTGCTATCATTGTCGTATCTGTATTTTCTCCATCACCAGTTCGTCAATCTCTTGCTCCAATCGCTGGATTTCTTTCTGCAAAGTCAAACAGTGGGCGTCGAGGACCGGCTTCCTCAACGCCCACTGTTTTTGCAACTGTGTGACCTTTTTCAGTTCGGCTGCATATTGCGCCCGCAGCTTTTCTATATCATCCCAGATGGCTTTATTCAGAACTTCTTCATGAATCCGGTGAGAGCTGCAATAGCCTCTCCCGTTCCGTTGGTAACCCCGGCAGATGTATTCCACACGGCGGCTGCCGTTCCAGCAGCGGATCATGGGGCTGAATACGTTCCCGCATTCCTGACAGACCAGCAGTCCCGCATAGCGGTGCTTGGCCTGATTGCCGTTTGCGGGCCGTGCCTGCCGCTTGAGCAAGCGCTGCACCTGCTCTCACTCCTGTTTTCCAATGATTACAGGAAAGAATCCCTCATGACGATACCAGTCGGTTTCGTCAATACGCTTGACCTTATCCAGCCCACGGCGGCTGAAATTCATGCCGCTGATGTTATCATCAGCGGCACTGCCGACGATCGTCCAGCTTTGCTTTTCCGCAAAGGCACGGCAGATCTCCTGCTGATTTTGCAGGGAATTCTGCGCCAGGTCATCGTCGTTGGAGAGCCGCGCATAGAGCCAAACCCGCATTGCCATAACCTTTTACCCCGCGATTCCGTCGCCGTAGAGCAGCCGCGCCAGCCGATCCCAGTCAAAATCCAGCGCACCATACCGCTCCGTGAGCGTCCCATTTTCATAGACATCCAGATGTGTGCGGAACGGTGCTTTGAGCTGAATGTCCAGGCTGAGCTTCCCGTCCGTCTCCTGCACATAGATCTTTTCGACCAGCATCCGAAGGTGCGCTTCCGTCATGGTGCCCTCATCCAGAATGTCGTCGATCATGCCGATATCCCGTTTGAGCTTTGTTTGCCGATCTCGCAGGACGGCGGAAATATTTTGCAGTTCTTCGATCTGTTTTTTTGCCGCAGTGATTTCTTCTTCGCGCTTTTGGATCATACGGTCGTAGCGTGAAATTCTGCCGGTGCATACGGGCAGCTTTGGCGGCATCGGCATCTTCGCCATCCCGGAGATGAGCCGCTTCTACCGCCACGTGCTTGTCCAGAAGCGCTATCCGCACCACGGCGCGGTGGCCTTCGGTCACTACGGCAAGCTTCTGTTCGAGGTCTTCACGTTCCTCGGCGTGGGCGATATTGCCTATAATCAGCCGAAATCCCTCCCGTATCCCACAGAAAACCCGTTCGCCTGAGCTGCCGGCATTTCCGGACTCTTCCCTGTCGTGCAGCGAGCACAACCGCGGGGGCTGGGTTCGCGTTTGAAAAGGCTGCGTGATGCGGCGCGCGCTTCGGCGGATCTTTTCCGCCGAAGCTGTTTGCCGAATTGTGCGCAGCTTCCTAAAATTCATTTTTTCTGTATATCGGAATGCCGGAGGCTCCGGCCGCGCCGTCTGCGCCATGGCCGCGGCGGCGTCCGGTGCGCCGCTTTCCGCAAAACCGGAACGGCGATTCGGCTTGTATTTTCAGTCGTTTTTTTAATTTTCAGAAGGGCTTGACAAATGCGGCCGGAATCCGTACAATGACGGGGCGTGCAGCAAAGCACCCGCTCGGGCACAGGCCTCCGGCGGGCGCTTTGTATGCTGCGTGCGCATTTTGAATATTTAACCGTTTTGGGGGCTCCGTTTTGCAGACGCTGTCCGCGCCCCCGGCATACCGCAGTCAGAGCATGGTTTTATTTTTCGGATAGAACCGTGCTTTTCCCTTGCGGTATTTTCTGCGGCCGCGGCCGCAGACTGACCTTATGAACAAGGCCGGAGGGCCTTTGCTCATTCCGCATCCCAATTTCACAAAAACAAAAAAGGAGCTTTTCTGAAATGGCAAACAACAAAAGCAAAAAGACCGGCCTTGTGATCGGCATTGCGGTGGCAGTGCTCGCCATCGCGCTGGTCGTTGCGCTGGTCATCGTCCCGTCCGCGAACTATTCCGCAGCGGAAAAGATGCTGGCTGCCGAGGACTATGACGGCGCGATCGCCGCTTTTACGGCACTCGGCAATTATAAGGACGCAGCCGCCCGCGCAGAGGACGCCGCAGCTCGCCAGCTCGAAGGCAAGTATGCCCGCGAAACGATCGCGGCAGGCTGGAACCACACCGTTGCCCTGCGGGCAGACGGCACGGTCGCTGCCGCCGGTGAAAACGGCGACGGTCAGTGCGATGTCTCCGGCTGGACGGACATCGTGGCTGTGAGCTGCGGCGAGCGCCACACGGTCGGCCTGAAGGCAGACGGCACCGTGGTCGCTGCGGGCAGCAACAGCGACGGTCAGTGCGACGTCTCCGACTGGACGGACATCGTCGCCATCAGCTGCGGCCGCTCTTTCACGGTCGGTCTGAAGGCGGACGGCACGGTTGTCTGCGTCGGCAACAACGCATACCGTCAGAGCGGTGTCTCCGCGTGGAGCGGCATCGTTGCCATCCAGTGCGGCGATGACCATGTGCTCGGCCTGAAGGAAGACGGCACCGTGGTCGCGCTCGGCGACAAGTCCGGCGGCCGCTGCGATGTCTCCGAATGGAGCGGCATCGTTTCCCTCGCTGCCGGAAGCACGCATTCGATCGGCCTGAAGGCAGACGGCACCGTCGTCGCTGCGGGCAGCAACGACAAGGGTCAGTGCGGCGTCTCCGACTGGACGGACATCGTCTCTGTCAGCTGCGGCACCGGCTACACGGTCGGCCTGAAGGCGGACGGCACCGTTGTTGCCGCCGGCAAGCTGGATTATGAGCAGGGCGACTGCACCAACTGGAGCGGCATCGTGGCTGTGAGCTGCAGAAAGCATCACACCCTCGGCCTGAAGGCAGACGGCACCCTCATCGCCCTCGGCAGAAACAAGGAAGGCCAGTGCGACGTCTCCGGCTGGACGGACATCCAGCTCCCCATCCGCTAACATCATAATACGCCTTTTCATCCCTGAGCCCGCAAGGGCTCAGGGATTGAGCTTGTCAAAATAGTCTTTTTGACAAGCTCTCAAACGCGAACCGCGTGGCTGGGTTCGCGTTTGAAAAGGCTGCACCCGGCTGCGCGCATAATTTGTGCGCACACTGCGCACAAATTCCACACTTGCCGGGCGTTTTGTGTTTTGTCCGATGTACACGCCACCGGACAAAACTGATTCACACTTTATTTCGCCGTGCGCGGCGAAACTCTACGAGGTTTTTTGACAGACTGCATCCCTGAGCCCGCAAGGGCTCAGGGATTTTCTCGCCTGAACGAAAAATACAAAAAATCCAGATATCCCCGTTTTTTCGTCTTGATTTCCGGCGGGCGATGTGTTACATTGAGCTTGCCTATAAATGTCTCCTTTGTGACGACAAAATCATGCAGACCGCGCTGACGCCGAACCGGCACAATGCGCCGGTCTGTCTTTTCCCGCTTTGGGCATGTATATACAAAACCGGCGCAGCCTCTCCCCTTCAGATCCGGAGCGGCTGTGCTGTTTGCACGCTCACGGCACACAAACAGGAGACAGGAATATTTCATAAACAGGAGGAGAAAACAAACATGAACAAACGGATCTTGTGCATCCTGCTCGCCATGATCATGGTCGTGGGATTGCTCCCGGCAGCGGCATTTGCCGCCGAGGGCAGCGATGCAGCACGCTTTCCGTACCGCTACGACGCCAGAAACGGCGAGACAGCCGTAAAGCTGTCCCACCCGCAGGTCGCGCCGAACGCGAGCACGGGCAGCCGCAGAACAAACGACGGCCTTGTTGATTACGCCGGCAACGGCGTCCTCAGCGCCGACATTGGCAGCGCAGACGATTCCGGCTGCCGCGGCCAGTCCTACTCCTGGTCTGCCATAGGCTATGGCGACTGGATCTACACGGGCCTTCTCTACAACGCCCTGGGCCAGACCGTCCAGCTGATGGACAGCGGCCTCGGCCACAAGTATGACCCCGAGCTTCTGCCCGGCATCCTGAACGTCATTTTTAACGGTGACTTCTTCACGCAGGAAGCAGACGGCAAAACCTCCAGTGGTGCGCTCGTCAAGCTCAACGTCAAAACCGGCGAGGTGAAGATCCTGCTCTCCAGCAGCTCGGAAGGAAACGCGAAGCACGACGTCAGCTTCCGCAACGCCGTGGAATACCATGGCAAGTTCTACTTCTGCGGCTCGGTCGATCACGCGCCCCAGATCTGGCAGGTCGATCCCGAGACGGACGAGTGCAAGAAGGTCTACGGCATGGACGTCCGTGAGTTCTACGAAGGCTTCCAGCAGCACATCTCCGCCGGCATCCGCGGCATGTGTGTATACGAGGACGAGCTGATCATCAGCTGCGTGATGAAGAACGAAGACGGCGTCTTTGCCCCGCAGATCTGCTCCACAACCGATCCGGAAAAGGGCTTCACGGTCATCGCAACGCAGGAGCAGCTCTTCAACTATCCCGCGTTCCATTTCCCGGACAGCATCTACGGCGGCTCCATCTGGGAGATCGTCGAGTTCAACAACAAGCTCTACGTCTCCATCTGCACCGGCACGCCGGAGAACATGCCCAAAGAGAACACCATGCAGTCCTTCGCCATCGTCTGCGGCGAAAAGCAGTCCGACGGCTCCTGGAACTGGCGTCCGGTCGTCGGTGACACGGAAAAAGACGGCGCAAAATACACCTTCGGCATCGATCCCGCGCGTACCTGCTCCGGCGCAGGCGTTCTGACGGTGCTCGGCGACCACCTCTACATCGGCGAGTACAATGACGAGGAGATCGCGCTGATCCAGATCATGTTCAACCTCGACTTCGCCTTCATGAACGAAAACCTGAGGCAGTCCGTGAACCTTTACCGCATGGACAAAGCGGAGCGCATCGAGCTGGTCGTCGGCGACAAGACGGAGATGTTCCCCGAGGGCAGCCTCTCCGGGCTCGGCTCCGGCTTCGGCCACAATGAAAACCAGTATATCTGGCGCATGACCGTCCACAACAACAAGCTCTACTGCGGCACGTTTGACACCAGCAGCCTGCTCGAGCCGGTCGGCCAGTTCTCCAACGGCGATCTGGCGAGCTGGACGCCCGAGGAGTGGCATCGCCTGTTCGTTTACGTCCGCGAGCTTCTGAAGCTGCTGCGCGAGAAGGATGACTCCGGCGAGGGCAACGCGCTCTCCGACGCGGAGCAGGCCCGTGAGGACGTCGGCACGCTGTTCGAGGTCTTTGACACCGCAGCCCTTTCCGCGATCGACGACGACCGGGACGGTGCAGCAGCGCTGCTCACGGCTGAGGACGATCTGCTGGCGCAGACGCTTGCCGAGCTCCCCGAGGACTGCTTCCGCACCCGCAGCGGCAGCGCCAACGAGGCCGCCATTGCCGAGGCACTGGAAGCGTCCTTCGGCGGTACGGCAGGCTTCGCACTCGGCGGCGAGGACGAGGACGACAACGGCCTCTACGATTGGGAGGATCTCGCCAGGTTCATGCAGGAGCTGATCGAGATTGCCCGGAAGGTCGTTGTGACCGCAGCGTATATGAACCGCGCCGAGCGCGGCTGCGACATTTTCGTTTCGGAAGACGGCACGAATTTTGAGACCATCACGACAGACGGCTTCGGAGATCCCTACAACCACGGCCTGCGCGTGTTCGCAGAGACGGACGAGGGTCTCGGCTTCGGCACCGCCAACCCGTTCTACGGCACGCAGTGGTGGTACACCGTGGACACCGCTGCACCGCAGACGTACAGCGTCACCGTAAACGGCAGCCATGCGCAGACCACCGGCGCCGGTACATACAAAGAGGGCGACACTGTCTCCATCTTTGCCGGCAGCCGCAGCGGCTACGCCTTTGACGGCTGGACATCCGAGGATGTGACGGTCGCGGATGCCGCTGCAAGCAGCACGCAGTTTAAAATGCCCGCCCGCAATGTGACCGTCACGGCAGCCTGGCGCGAACTCGGCGGCTCCGGCAGCGGAACCGGCACGGGCACCGGAAGCGCCGCTTCCGTCTACCCCATCGTCGTTCTGGACAGCAAAAACGGCGGCGTGACCGCCAGCCACAAATCGGCAGCTGCGGGCACGACCATCACCCTGACCGCAAAAGCCGACAAGGGCTTTGCCCTTCAGTCGCTCACGGCGCGCGACAGCCGCGGTAAGGAACTCAAGCTGACTGCCGAGGGCGGCGGCAAGTACACCTTCACGATGCCCGCCAGCCAGGTCACCGTCACGGCGGTCTTTGCAGGCGGCGCGTCCTTCACCGACGTTCCCGCGGGCAGCTACTATGAGGACGCCGTGATCTGGGCCGTCTCCAACGGCATCACGACCGGCGTGAGCGCGAGCCGCTTCGATCCCGACGGCATCTGCACCCGCGCGCAGGCCGTCGCCTTCCTGTGGCGTGCCGCCGGCAGCCCTGCACCCGCATCCCGCACGATGCCCTTCACCGACGTCCCCGCAGGCAGCTATTATTATGACGCTGTTTTGTGGGCCGTCGAAAACGACATCACCAAGGGCACGAGCGCTGCGACGTTCAGCCCGGATGTGACCTGCTCCCGTGCACAGATCGTCACCTTCCTGTGGCGCACCCGGAACGCTCCGGCCATTGGCAGCAGCAATCCCTTTGCGGACGTTGCCGCAGCCGCCTACTACGCGGACGCGGTTTTGTGGGCCGTCAAAAATGACGTGACCAAGGGCACGAGCAGCACGCTGTTCAGCCCGGATGCAAACTGCACCCGCGCACAGATCGTAACGTTCATCTACAGAGCCTTCGCAGAATAAACAGATCGGCGGTCAAGCCCAACCGGGCCTGACCGCCGATTTGAGCTTGTCAAAAAGTCTTTTTGACAAGCTCTCAAACGCGAACCGCGGGGCTGGGTTCGCGTTTGAAAAGGCCGCACCCGGCTGCGCGCATAATTTGTGCGCTGCTTGCGCACAAATTCCACACTTGCCGGGCGTAGCGTGTTTTGTCCGAGGCCGCAGCGTTCAGAAAAAGTGCCGGCGGCACTTTTTTAGCGCAGGCCGAAGCGGC
>OBLG01001404.1_pt1 | contig 18633 bp, 9 predicted proteins | sample 1517451 | NCBI WGS metagenome assembly OBLG01 (sample SAMN04571694, study PRJEB22368) | human gut metagenome | biome: human gut; material: stool | host: Homo sapiens | place: Luxembourg | collected 2012-06-29
CGCGGCACTGGAGGTGGGCGGGAAGGTAGTGTTCGATAGGGGGGGCTTGCTCCGGGCGGCGCGGGAAGGTCAATTTGGGTTCTTCAAACCCGGCAGAAGCGGCTAAGCCGATTCTGCACACCCGGCATCCCAACCGCCATGCAAGAGCGCAAGAGAAGGCTGGAACCGGGCACGAGCGCTGGGTTATGGCAATAATAATTCGTTCGGGAAAGTTCTGGGGGGTTCGGGGGACTCTTTCAAGAGTCCCCCGGCGTATCTCCGTTTCTCCGTATCTCCGCCCCCCGTATCCCCCGCCCGCGCCTTGCAAAAAAGAAGGAACCGCCCACGAGGGGCGGTTCCGGGGGATGATTACTCGGCGGTCAGACCGGAGCGCTCGATGCCCTGCACCAGGAAGTTCTGGCAGAAGGCATACAGGATGACCAGCGGCAGGATGATACACAGGCCGCAGGTATTCCGGATTGCGGCGTAGTACATATTCTGTCCGGCGTAGTCGGTCTTCAGCGAGGACGGGATATCCACGATATCCGGCATCAGGACGATCTTACTGGAGGTGAAGAACATCTCCGTATAGAAGTCATCCGTCCACTGCCAGCAGAAGGCGAACAGGAACACCGTGACCATCATGGGAATGGAAAGCGGCAGAATGATGGTGAGGAAGGTCCGGAAGGTGCCGGAACCGTCGATGTATGCCGACTCCTCCAGAGCATCCGGCACGCCGTTGAAGAACTGACGAAGCATGAAGATATACAGTCCGTTCTTGAACGCCAGTCCGGTCATGGACAGGATCACCAGCGGCCAGTAGGTGTTGGTCAGGGTAATGCCCGCATCCTTCATCGGGAGCACGTGGATATTCGCCAGCGCCGCGTCCAGTGACGCAATACCGGTTGATGCATGCCCGCTCAGCAACGACAGGATGCCCCAGATGTCAAAGTACCGGAACTGCATGAACATGGAGAGCTGCAGTGTCTGGTGAGGCACGATCATGGTCAGGATGACCAGCAGCATGATCAGCTTGTTGCCGCGGAAGCGGAACTTGGCAAGACCGTAGGCGATGAGGCAGCAGACAAAGGTCTGCAGCACGCCGCACAGCATCGAGATGATGAACGTGTTGCGGAACGCCTCGGCATACTTCAGCTCGGTCAGGACTGCTTTGTAGATATCCAGCGTGAAGTGCTTGGGGATCAGGCGCACGGTCACGTCCACGAAGTCCTCCGGGGACATGAAGGAGCCTGCGATTTTGGTAAAGAAGGGGTACAGCACGATGTACGAAATACCGATCAGCAGAACCAACCGGAAGATATACCATGCCACCTGCTGGAAGAAGTACAGATTCAGGAACTTCGCCTTCATACGCTCCTTCAGGGGCGTGCGGTCGAATTCAACCTTGATCTTGTTCTTGGACTCCTTCATTACCTTTGGGGTAGACTGAATGTTATCCATTACGGTGCTTCCTCCTTTCCTTACGCGTCACGCTTCTGGTAGAACACGAAGGCGGAGAAGATACCGCCCAGGAGCGCCAGAATCAGCATGACCAGCAGGAAGTACATCCACGCCATAGCAGAGGATCGCACCATACCGCCGGAAGACGTGTACACGGTCTGAATGTACTTCATGACCGAGTTGGAATCTGTTGTGAACGAGTCGATGATGGTATACACGGCATTGACAAGAATCATGGGGCTGATCATCGGGAAGGTGATCTTCCAGAAGGTTTCCCATGCCGTGGCACCGTCGATCCGGCACGCCTCGTAGATAGCGGGGGAGATGGACTGCAGTCCCGCCAGGAAGATCAGCATCTGGACACCGGAACGGTTCACGATGTCGTAGATGTTGTTGATCATGTCCTTGACGAAATCCACAAGCCCCTGTCCGACCTTCATGGAGGAGAACAATCGTTCTATATCCATGGTGGACACAATCTCATTCGCCGTGCTGGAGCCGGAGCCGTCATTCACGCCGCTGGCGTCCTCCATGTAGGAGCCGAGGATGTTCTGACCCTCGACCGACTCCATGATACCGGTGGACAGGATGACGGGGATGAAGAAGATGGCACGGAACAGGGCACGTCCAGCCATTTTCTGGTTCAGCAGGACTGCCATGAACAGCGAGAACAGCAGGATTGCCGGCACGTCGAACGCCAGCTCCTTCATACCTTTGACCAGCGTCTCAGTGAAGGAGGAATCCTTGAAGAGGGCGTACTGGTAGTTCTCCAGTCCGACCCACTCCAGCGAGAATCCGCCTCCGTTGAGAATGGTCAGCTCATAGAAGCTCATTTTCAGGGAATTCCAGATGATAGGCAGGTACACGATGGCAAAGCCTATCACGAAGGGGAGAACGAAGACCCAGCCGGCGCGCGCCTTCCGCTTATCCAGCGAAGCGACTTTACGTCGCTTCGCCTTCGGGGCGCTGACCGTTGACTGCAGCTTGACTTCATTGGTCATTCTATGTTACCTCTCTTTCTCTTTGCGTCCCGGCGCCGTCAGTGCATGACGACCACATACCCATACGCGGGAATGGTATAGGTGACGTCGTCATACCGGACGCTGACCGCGAAGTTGTTGTAGTTCAGGAGGAACGTCTTGTAGTTTTCGTAGCTGCCGTCACTCTTCTTGCTGCCGTAGGTCACGGATACGATCCGTCCGTCCGCAGACAGATACTTGGAAGGATCCTCGATCTCCTCCTCTTCCGTCTTGGTTCCGGTCTTGATCATCTCCTCAATGTCCTTCTCGGTGATCTCGGACAGGTTGGTCACGAAGTACCGCAGCAGCGCCTTGATCTGCTCGCTGGACGTGTACAGGTCATCGCCGTACACCTCCGAGACATTGAACTTAGGCGTCGTGTTGGCATTGACCTTGGTCAGCGCCTCCTCGCAGTACTGGTAGCGGATGTATGCCTCAATGTCGGCACGCAGCTGCGCCTTTGCCTCATCGGTCTGGTTCATCTCATCGGTCAGGAACTTGCCGTCCACCAGGCGGGCATAGATACGATCGACCCATGCGGTCATTTCCTCGGCAGTCAGCACGCTGTCCAGCGCGTAGTTGACAATCTCGCCGCGGGGCGACGCCTTGCGCGCCTTATCCTGCAGGTCGGAGATCCGCGCATCCAGGTAGTCCTTCTTGAAATACTTGATGGCGTTCTTGTACGTACCGTCAGACGGCTTGGCGGGCTTGCCCGACACGTAGATGGTCAGCACAGGCTCCTCGTTGCCGGAAAGCTGCTCAGAGAAGCTCTGGAACAGCAGGTAGACGTAGTACTTCTGCACATCGGAGGAGATGGAATACTTGCTCTCGATGTAGTAGGTGATGCCGGTGGAGATCTCCTTGGTCAGCTGCGCCACGGAATCCTCCGCGTTACCCAGCGCCGCCAGCAGCATATTGTACAGCTGGTTGGGCGTGGTGTCTGCCGTGATCTTGGCGGCGATCTCGTCATGCTTGCGCTGGACGGCCTCCCGGACCTTTCTGTCCATGGTTGCCATCTGCACATCGTAGTAGTAGTCCATCACCGTGGTTTCGGACAGGCTCACCGCATATGCGTAGTAGATGAAGTCGGAAGCCAGCACGTTCTTGTCTGCCTCCTCGTCCTTCAGCACGTAGCCCTCGGTGCCCAGTCGGGCAGCAAGCTCCTCGATGAGAGCCGGCAGTCCCGCCTCGCCCGCCGCGGTGATCTTCTCGGTATACTCGGTCAGCAGTGCCGCATTGATGTTCTTGCTGTTGGTCTTGAAGGTGATGCTCACCTCGCCGAGAGACTTGACGGCTGCCGCGGCATACGCCTTCAGCATCGCCTTCTCCAGCTCGGAGGAAACATCGCCGTACACGCCCTGAATCTCGCTCAGGATAACTGCCAGCTTGGCGGCGGTGACTGCATCGCCCTTGAAGTTGGCAAGCGTCTGCTTGTAAGAGCCAGCCTGCTCCAGCGCCGTCAGGCGGGATGCCGCCAGGGTAGCCAGCGAGGAGGCGGTCTTGTAGGTCACGGTACGGATAGCCAGCGACTCGACCATGCCGTCGGGAGCGACCAGCTTGAGTGCCGCGCGGTAGTAGTAGGACTCGATGTAGGCACGCAGGTCAGCCTGCAGTGTATCGGGCGTTGCGTACTCCACGCGCTTGGTGGTGTCGGAGTCGTTGATGGCACTCTCAACCACCTTGACGGCAGCCTCGACCGCCTTGTCCAGCATCTCCTTGTCGGCGGCGGTCAGCTTGTAGTTTCCGTCGGTGACGCCCTTGAGACGCGGGTTGAGGATCGTATCAATGGCAGTGCCGATCTTCTTGGTCGTGTTGGACACGTTGGTCTGGTTGGAGCCTTCCTTGCCGTTGTCCAGCTTACGGGTCATGATGAAGTTGAGCTTCGGCAGAACATTGTCGTCTGCCAGACCGGTCACGGCGGTGTACAGCATGCTGGTGAAGTAGCCCAGAATGTGCTTATCCACCTCGCTCAGACCGTCCGCGCCCTTCTCATCGGACAGCGTGGGGTCAAAGCGGAACTGCGTACCGAACAGCTCCCGCGCGTACAGGACAAGTCCTGCCACGGAGGTCTTGCCGTCGGACAGACCGTACTTGGCTTCCAGCTCGGCGTCGGTCAGGTTGCGGTTGGCATCCAGGTAGCGGAGGATTGTCTTCTCCACATCGGTGTTCAGCAGTCCGAACGAGCCGGAGACAACCATCTCATACAGGTTCTCCGCCTTGCCGACGATACCGGGCTGACTGCGCAGGTTCTCGCCGTAAGCAGAGCACATCAGCAGTGCGATATGCGTGCGGAAGAAGGTATCCATCTCCGCCTTATCCACCGAATCCTTGAACTGAATACCCAGCTGCTGTTTCATCAGGGCTTCGGTCGTGGCAAGCCGCTCATTGATCTCCTGCTTGATGCTCTCATGCACGCCGCTGGTGCTCTCGATGAGCAGCTTACCGGCCTCGGCATCGGCGAGCAGCTTCTGCAGTGTCTCATGCTCGGTCTCCAGCGACTTGATGGCGCGGGAGATGTTGCGCACGTAGGTACGGAGCTGTGCCAGCGTGGACTTGCGGGTAGATTCCGCGGCTGCCAGCGTCGTGGCAATCGTCTTCAGCTCCTCGTCGGACTTGCCGGCGGCAACGGCGGCGTCATACTGCGCCTTCACTGCCTTGTGGGCGTTGTCCGCCTCGACGAAATTCATCAGTCGCATCTCCAGCGAACGGTCACCGGTCACGTACATATACGCGGAGCCGCTGATACCGGAGTAGCTGGAAATACAGGTCTTGACAAATGCGACCGCCATATCCTCAACCGTGGAAATGGTCTTACGTGCATCGGAGATAGCCTGGTTCTGCTGCTTTCTGTCGTATTCCGCCTGGTTGTTCTGGTAATCCAGAACCTTGTTGAATTCCTCGTTCATGTCGCTCTCCAGCTCGTCGGCGTCGGGGACGCGCATACCGCTGAGGAACGAATGGGCTACGATGGGCTTGCTCTGGACGTCCTTCAGGACGGAGTTCAGCTCGTTGTACAGCTCGACCACATCCTCCTGCCAGATGTCATAGCGGATGGAGTAGTAATGGCTGAGCTGGTAGTAGTCCTTCAGAATTTCGGTGTTCTTGTAGGACAGGATGAAGTAGGGGGATGCGCCGTTCTCGATCGCCTTCAGCTTGGCGTACTCCACGTCGCCTTCCATATTCAGCGGGGTGCCGGCAAAATTCATGTAGCCGTGCAGCACGACGCCGAGGAACGGCACGCTGTAGCTGGAACGGATATAGCGGCTGGAATCCAGCGGTGCGTTCAGGATATGCCGGACGTACTTCCAGGTGTAGACGTTACCGCCGTCCACCATGACATCCAGCGCCTGGTCGCCGCTGCCCGCGATATACTCCAATGCACGCTTGACGAAGGTCCGGGAATCCTCGCGGTTGTACGGCTCGTCGTCATCGAAGTCGGAGTTGAGTGCGGTTCCCAGCGTGCCGACCGAGATGCCGGTCACGTTGTCCAGCTTGTGGTACTTCTTCATGAACTTCTCATAGAAGTGGCTGAGGTATGCGGGCGAGATGGCAAGCTGGTAGTAGCCGACATACTTCTGCATGGTCGGGCTGTACTCGCGCTTGCTGGAGTACCGGTCGTCGATGGTCTTGACCACGTGCTTGCGCAGAGACAGACCGTCAAACATACCGGTCTCGTTGACATACGAGAAGTCGAAGTCCGGGAAAATGCCCAGATTGCCGTTCTCCAGCTTGGCGGCATAGTCCAGCAGCTCCTGCATGGAGGTATCCTTGGACACTGCTTTCTCCCACTTGAGATTGTACGGCATCTTGGCGTACATACCGCCGTTGGCAAAGCCGGTCAGCTTGAAGTTGACGTTGGTGATGCCCTGCTTGGCAAGATCCTCATACATGGTGATGACGTCTGCCGCCGAAGTCATGGCGCGCTTGACCGTGACCGGGATAGAGGCGATCTTCTCGGTGGTCTGCACGGCGCCGAAGGACTCGATGTACAGGGGGATATCGCCGGACGTATCGGAGGCGGGCAGCTCGCTCAGCAGCCCCTTACCGACCAGGTAATCCCGGTAGGCGAACGCCATGCCGAGCCAGGTCGTGTCATACCACTTGCCGTTCTCCAGTCCCTTTTCCTTTGCGACCGTGGAGTCGGTCAGCAGGATGTAGTGAACCTTGAAGTTACCGGTATACTTCCGGTCGGTGATGACCGTCCACTCGGTGTTGGTACCGACCGAGATGGAGTCCGCCAGGTTGTAGGAGTCCTGCGGGCGGGGGTTGAAGTTCATCATCACGGTGTCGTACTCCGAGAGCACGCCGGCGTGATAGTACATGACGTTGGTCAGGGCGTCGCCCTCCTCGATAACGGCGGTGAAGCCGCGCTTGGAGACGACCTCCTGAATCTCGGTAGCCTTGCCGATGAGCGTTGCGAAGCTGCTCATGCCGGCGGGCGTGGACTTGCCTTCCTTCTGCGCCTTGGTGATGGCATCATACACCACACCGGAGATGCGCGTCACGGTCTGCTGACCCAGCTCGTCGTCGTACTCAAGGCAGTCATAGTACCGGGTATCCTCCACGATACCGAACGCGGGATAGCGCACGGTCTGCTGGTAGGTACCGGTCAGCTTGTGGTACGCGTAGTCCACGCCGTACACCTTGCTCGACACGGAGGTCGTGGTGTTGGGCATATCCTGCATGGCAAACAGCGTACCGGAGCCGTCGGGGTAGAAAACATAGCCGTCATAGGTATTGTTGCCGCAACCCATGTAGGGCAGGACGCTGATGCTGGTCAGCTGGTACAGCGTCTCGTTGAAGGACAGGCCGTTGACGGGCAGGCGGACGGTAAAGCCGTCCTCGCCCAGCGTGTACTCCAGCGCCATCTTGAAGACGGGCGGATTGGTCTCGGTGCTCTCGTACTCGGTGAGCTGATGGTCATAGTCCATCTCCTCGTAGGAGTAATCGGGAGCCGCCGTGCGGATCATGTTCTCCTGCTTCTCAATCTGCGTGGAGGACGCGGTGCCGTCGAACACCCAGAACTCCATATCGGGCTTCTTCTTCAGAACCGGGTAGGTCTGGATGAGCTTTTCCTTCAGGGAGTCGGTCTTCTGGCGGGCGATGCTCTTCATGCCGTCCCGACCGCCGTAGTAGGCGATCAGCTGGCGGAGCGCGAAGGGCACGGTCGCGGCATACTCCGTCTCGGTCATGCCGCCCTCACTGCTGATGTCCAGGTTCTTATCCAGACCGTAGTACTCCAGCATGGGGCCCAGCAGCTTCTCACGGAAGCGGGTGTTCTCGATGACGCGGGGGACAAGGTGTCTTGCCTCCTCACGTCCGATGATGTACTCCACGCGGATACCGTTCTTGATGTTCTTGACGGTGATCTGGTCACGCATGGAGGCGTACTCATAGCTGTTGAATTCTCTTTCCTTGCCGTTGTCCGTGTACTTGATGATGATCTGAGACAGCAGCTGGTACTTGATGGAATCGGTCGCGTTGCTGGCGCCGATGTCGTAGGGGTTGGTGAACAGAACCTGACCTGTCGTCACATTCCGCACCGCCACCTCACCGCTGGTCTCGTCGCTGTACAGCTCATAGTCGCCCTTCTTGAGCTTGCGCTTCATGGTGGCGAGCTTGGCTTCCGGCGTTTCGTACACATCGGTCAGGTAATTGATCTGCTTATCCTCTTCGGCTGTTCCTGTTCCTGTTCCCGTGCCGGTCTCCGCCGTAGTCTCGTCTGCCGAAACCGTGACCGAAAATCCGGTCAGAACACCGCACAGCATCAAAACAGCCAAAAACAGAGATAAGATCTTCTTACTTTTCTTCATTCGGGCTCTCTCCTATGTTTCGTTACATTCTGTATTGAACTTCTGTTACGAGGTTGGTGATAAGGCTGACGATCTTGCCGATCAGCGTGGTGAACAGGACTGCGATGAACATGATGAACACCATGGCGATCAGTGTACCCAGGATAGTGATAAAGTTCTTACCCAACGAATAGTCATGCGTGACCATGGTTCCGAAGAAGACGAGAATACCCAGCCAGATAAAGGCGAGCGTTCCGATGAAGCCGATGATATCCGTCTCGGCGGACACGCAGAAGTTGGAGTAAATGGTCGCGGGAATGACCAGCAGCGGGATAGGTGTCAAGCTGTACGAGCAGGCGATAAAGACGTCCTTGAAGGAGCCTTCGCCGTCGAACAGGGTGGTCAGGCACCAGTTTGCCAGCACGAACAGGAACAGCGGCACCACAACACCGATCAGCTGTGCCCACAGGCTGCTATACCGGTTGCGCGGGTTGAGCAGGTAGCCCTGTCCGATTGCCTGGTAGTAGAAGGTGGCAATCGCCAGTGCGATGAAGAACAGCGAGGCACGGACCGATCCGCGCTTCTCGTGCTTCAGATCCCAGAAGCCGTCGAACGGGTGGAAGATGACATGGAAGCCGTAAGCGACCTCCTGCCAGAAGGTGCGCTTCTTGCCGGACACCGCGACTCTGCGGTTAATCTTGCCCATGGTGCGGAAGAACAGCACCACGCCCACGATAATCGCAACGACGATCAGTAACAGAACCAGGAAGTACGTGGACATCCACTCCTTCCGGATCTCACGGTAGGAGTTGGACCAGTTGGTGGTATCATACGCGGACTCAAAGTAGGACAGCGAGTTGACGTAGTCCTTGTTCCGGTACATTGCCTGCCCGATACCGACATAGGCGGTATCGAAGTTGGAGTTACGCTGCAGCACCTTGGTCCACAGGTTGATCGCCTTGTCGTACTCCTGCGTACTCTCCGCCGCGATGGCAGACAGGAGCAGGTCGCCGTACTCGGTGCGGCGGAACACGGTGATGTTGTTGTTGGTCTTATCCAGCAGCAGCATGACGTCGCCCTGATACGCGATCGCCTTGATACCGTTCTCACCCAGGTTGCCCAGCATGGTTCCGTTGTCGCCGAAGGCGAACAGCAGGTTACCGTCGAAGTCGTAGGTATACACGCGGTTACGCTTGGAGTCGATCATCGACCAGGTATCCTCCGGACCGACCGCCACGTCCACGATGGTGGAAGGACCTGTGATATCGTCGGTGGACTTGGAGGAGTAATCCACTTCACCGGCGGGGATCCAGAAGCCGTTGCGGCGCATGATCTCAGTACCGTTGGCGTTGAGCAGCTTGACGGGGGAGTACTTACCGCTCTTGTCGCCGCCCCTGATACTGCTCTCCACGTCGGCATCCTTGATGGAGGACGTGGTGGCATAGACGAGGTTCTTGCTGGGGTTGATGGAGATATTGTTGAACTCGGTCGTGATGACCTTCTCGGAGTTCTCGCGCTGCTCCTTGGTCTGGAAGCGGCGCCAGATAATCTGCCATGCGGACAGCGACTGCACCTGCGCTCCGATGAAGCCGGTGAAGGTGCCGTCATCGGTCATGACGATGATACCCTGATAGGTGGTGGAGGAGACAACGTACAGTCGGTTGTACTCATCCACGGCGATGGCGATCGGCTTATAGACCGAGCTGCGGTCGAACAGCGTGGATTCCGGCTCCTCGATGATGCGCTGGAACTCGCCCTGCTCGTTGAACACCACGATACGGTAGTTGGCGGTATCGCAAACCCAGATCAGGCGCTCGGGGTAGGTCTTGTTCGGCTCGCTGACGAACACGCCCTGCGGCGCCGCCAGCGCATCCGGCACACCCTCGCTGTTGGTGAAGGTGTTGATGACCCGCTTCAGCTTATAGTAGCGGTCCAGCACCAGGATCCGGTTGTTGCCGGTATCCGCGATGTAGACGTTCTTGGCTTTGTCCGTGACAAGGTCGCTGGGGTTGTTCAGCTTGCCCAGCGTGCTGTCCGCGGCGGCGTCCTCCGGCAGCAGGGACTCAAGTCCCATCTCCGACGCGCCGACCGCCTTGGTGGCGGTATAGGCATCGGGGGAGTAGAGCGCGGTTCCGCCGATACTGTAGGTGTATGTCTGGTACGCCGAGCTTGCGCCGGTCGGCACGACAAGCGCCCCGGCAAGCAGCAGGACTGCGGCAGTAAGGCAGAGGAGCTTCTTCAGATTCATTTTCTTCATATTTTCGGCACCTCCCCGTTAATCCTTCATACCGCTGGAGCCCATTGTTTCGATGATGTTGGACTGCGATATGACGAAGACCGTAATCGGAACCAGCATCATAATGACCTGCGACGCGGCGGACGCACCGGCACGCTTGATACCGCCTGCCGTGATCTGTCCGATGGCGTAGTTGAAGGACTTATACTGCTCGGAGTAAATGTACATGGAAGCACCGGCGTTCCACAGTCCCTGGAAGCTGTAAATGATCAGAGTCAGCCACGCGGGCTTGACCATGGGCATGGCGATAGTCCAGAAGATGCGGAACTCGCGTGCGCCGTCCAGACGGGCGGATTCCAGCACCGAGTCATTGACGTTGGTATCCATGAACTGCTTCATCAGGTACAGACCCAGCGTCGAACCCCATGCGGGAACGATGAGTGCCCAGTAGGTATCCAGCCAGTGCAGCTCGGACATCAGGATGAAGGAGGTGATGGTGGTGACGGTGGCGTTGAACATCAGGGACAGCTGAACCAGCTGGAACATTCCGTTCTTGCCGGGGAACTTGATCTTTGCCAGCGCGTAGGCTGCCATGGACGCCAGCAGGAGGTGCCCGAAGGTACCGGCAACAGACACCAGCACGGTGTTGAAGATGTACCGGGAGAAGGGCACCCACGAGATGTTCATCAGGGTGAACAGGTCGCGGAAGTTCTTGAGCGTGGGGCTGGTCACGATGAAGCGGGGAGGATACATCCACAGCTCATCCAGCGGCTTAAGCGACTGCATGATGACGTACAGCATGGGCAGGAACATGAATACGCCCAAGATGACCAGCAGGACTGTGATGCCTGCGTCGCCGCCCGCGGAACGGGCAAGGACGACCTTGTGATTTCTTGTTCTTAACTTTGCCATATCACGTACCCAACCTTGCTATAATCTTCTTGACCAGCATATTGGCGCCGACCATGATCAGGAACAGCACCACCGCGATGGCGGACGAGTAACCGATCTCATACCGTTGTCCGCCGTAGTCGGACAGATGGTGCACGATGGTATGCGCGCAGTAGTTGACGGAGGGGAAGCCTGCCAGCGCATCCACGACGGCACCGAAGCCGAAGGAGCCCGTGATGGACATGATGGCACCGAACATCAGCTGCGGCTTCATGTTCGGCAGGGTGATGTAGTACAGCTCCTGCCACCGGTTCCGGACGCCGTCCACGGCGCCCGCCTCGTACTGGGCGGAGTCGATACCCTGCAGACCGGCGATAAACGCCAGGAAGGAGGTACCGAGCGACATCCACAGCGAGACGACGATACACAGGGGCATGACGTACTTCTCATCCTTGAACCAGTTGATCGGTTCGTCGATGAAGCCCAGCTTGCTCAGCCATGCGTTCGCCCAGCCGTAGGAGTCCGAGGAGAACAGGGTACCCCAAATCAGGTAGACCTGACCGGAAATGGACGGTGCATAGAAGACCAGTGTGACAAGCGAGCGGATCTTGGGCGGCAGCTCATTGATGAACCACGCGACCAGGAAGGACATCAGGTAGGACGAGGGTCCCACGATGACAGCGAAGATAAAGGTATTCTTGATTGCGATGAGGAAGATGTCGTCGTCGAAGAACAGGGTGACGTAGTTCTTCATCCAGACCATGTTGGGCATCTCCAGCATATTGAAGTCTGTGAAGCTCATAAAGATGGACAGGAACACGGGCACAATGGTGAACATGGCGAAGATAATCATATACGGGGCAACCATAACATAGGCAACCCAGTTCTGCTTGGCTTCCTTCCACTTCCACTGCGCCTTGGTTAGTTCCCGCGATGCAGCCGGCTTTTCAGCCTTAGCCATAGCTGTTTTCGTAGCCATTTACTCTCTCTCCTTACATAGTTTCAAGGACATAGATACTCTCTCGGATCCGGTCGGCTCCGGAGGGGGTGCCTCCGGGAGCCGTCCGCACCTGCCGATTACTTCTGGGCAGCAGACAGTTCAATGATGTCATCCAGGAAGTCAGCGCAGCACTTGAGCTGCGTGTACAGCTCGGAGGTGTTCTTGTACACCTCATAGGAGAAGCACTTGCGCTGCTTCTTCTTGTCCTCTTTGGTCAGTGTCGTGTCCTCCATATCGTAGCCCATGGTCTTGATGCGATCCGCCTTGAACAGGGAACCGTCGGGATCAAGAGCCGCATATGCCTCCCGGACCGCGTCGCGCGCCGCCATCAGCTTGGCTGCGTTGTCCGACTTGACCGCAGACGCGATCTGATCCAGCAGGGCATCGTAGGAGGCGGAGTAATCCTTGTTTTGCTTAATGGCAGTCTGGATGAAGTCCATCTGCGCCTTGCGCTTGGTCAGCAGGTTCTTGTACTCGTCCTTGCCGTCCGTCAGGGTCTCCAGGTTGAACTCATCGCGCTTCCGCTCGATCTCCTTATTGATGGTGCTGATGTACTGCAGCAGCGCCTCGGAGGGGTTCGCCTTGTCGTTGAAGGCGCTCAGGAACGCGAAGTTGGTATAACGGTCAATAATGTAGGAACCGGGGTAGTTGGGCACGGATGCCAGGTTCTCGAACTGAGCCGACACCTGTGCGAACTCCTCGACCGTCCAGGGCAGGCTCGCCAGCGCGTCGCGGTTTGCGGTCGCCTGCTTGGCGGAGGGACCCAGAATGGCAACCATCTCATTGGCGAAGCTGACCTGGCAGCTCTCGCCGGTGTACCACTTCATGAAGCTCCATGCGCGGTCGCGGTCGGAGCAGCCCTTGACCATGACGGTCGCGGCAACGCCGGAAATGGACACGTTATTGATGTTGCCCTCGGCGTCGGTCTCACCGGGCAGCGGCAGGAACTGCCACTTGCCCTCGATCTCGGTTGCGAAGACCTTGAGCTGGTTGTAAACGCCGGTGTAGTCACCCAGGATGATGGGCATCTCGCCGGTACGGAACCGGTTCGCCGCGTCATACTGGTAGGGGAAGGAGTACATGGTGAACAGGTTGCACATCTTCTCGAAGGATGCAAGTCCGACCTGCGAATCCAGATTGATGCGCATACCGTTATCGGCGAACAGGTCGCCGCCCTTCTGGTACAGGAAGATCTTGTAGTCGGTGGTCAGACCGATCTGCATATTGTTCGCCTGCAGCGTGGGGATGCAAGCCATCAGCTCGTCCCACGTCTTGGGAACCTCCAGGTTCAGGTCAGCCAGCACGTCCAGCCGCACGAACATCATGGGGAAGGACTGCGTCTCCGGCAGACCGTAGTAGTGCATGATCTCGTCGGCGTCCTCCATACCCAGCACCGTCATGGCGGCGTTGGTGAAGTGGGAGGCGGTCTCCTTGAAGTCATCGAAGCCTTCAATATTTATAAGTGCCGAGCGGATAGCGTAGTTGATGACATCACCGTGTGCCAGTCCCAGATACACATCAGGTCCGGACTCCGCCAGGATGGAAGGCAGGAGCGTACCGCCCGCGACCAGCTTCAGGTCAACGGCGATGTTGGTGTTGGGGGTGTAGTCATTGTTGATGAGGTTACGCAGAACCTGCGACTGGTCGCGTGCGGATGCAAGCCACACCTCGACCGACTCGGAGCTGCTCTCCTCCAGTGCGCCCATGCTGTTGTAGTCCCGGAAGAAGGACTGCCAGAAGCCCTTCATCTCATGGGCAAACGCCTGAAGGAAGTTCGGGTTCGCGCGGGGCATCTTGGAGCCGGCAGGCTGGATCTGGATGTAGTCCAGCTGGAGCGGCTGTGTCTGCGCGTCCGAGAGGAAGGTACCCAGCGTACCGATATTGGTCTTGAGCGAGGACAGGTTCTTGACCACGTCATCGTCATCGGTGCCCATTTCCTTCAGCAGGCGGGCAATCTTCTCCAGCGTGGCAACGTTGGAGGACTTTTCCCCGGCGATTGCGGTCAGCTGCTTGGCAAGCGTCTCCAGCCGGCGTGCCTGCTTGACCATGTCAATCATGGTGTCGGGCATGGTGTCGGAGAAGCCGTAGTCCTGATACTTATCGGGGGATGCGCCGGTCAGCTTGATGATGTTCAGGTAGTCGTTGTTGATGTGAGTCAGGACGTCGCTGACCTCGGAGACCACCTCACCCATAGCGCCCAGCGTGACTTCCAGCCGGACGGTATATACGGTGTCGGCGGCAAGGTAGACCTCGTAGGTCTTGTCGGAGCCGCTGTTCAGCTTGCTGACCTGCCAGGAAGAGTTGTAATTGAACATCAGTTCCCGCGCCTCGGCAAAGGGAACGCCGTCATAGTAGCCCTCGTCGCCAGCCTTCAGCCCGTCGCTGTAAATATACATGGCGCGGCAGACCGAGATACCGTCCAGCACGTCCTGCTTGAAGCGGGACACGATGTCGTACATACCGGCGGAGCCGACCGAGAAGGTCAGCTCAATCCACTGACCTGCCGTCTGCCACTTATCGCCGCCGACGGTGTTCAGCACCGTGCGGGTGACGTCCGCGGGGGAGTTGAGCGCGTTGGAGCGATCCTCCAGCGGGTACAGGGTAATGTTGGACGCGGCGGTGAAGAACTCCGCCTCCAGCCGGACGGTGTCCTGTCCGGCGGGCTTGCCCGCATACTTCTGGCTGTACTGCTCGTATGTAATCGTATCCGCGAGCGGGTAGAGCGTGATGGAACCGATGGTCATCGGCTCGTTCTTGCTCTCCAGCGTAATCTTATTCTCGCCCTTCTTCAGGAAGAATTCAAAGTTTTCCGCGATGCTGCCGCTGGAATCGCGCAGGTAGTAGGTCATCCACTTGGGAGCCTGCTTGGAAACCGGGCGCAGCTCGTTGCTCTTGATATCGAGCTGGAAGTAGCGGACAAGATGCTCGTCGCAGAACGCCGACATCGCCGCCGTCATGCAGGCGGGCGCCGCGAACACGACCTCGCCGTCCTCCACCGCAGCGTCGGTGAATCCGGCAGCAACAGCCGCCGCCTTCAGCTGCTCGGCGGTCTCCTTCTTGCCCGGCTGAACCTTTGCCTTCTGATACTGGTTTTCCCAGTTCTTCATCAGGGTCAGGGAGCGTGCCTCGGAGAAGGGAACCTCTTCATTGACCATGAGTACGCGCTCGATGGAGGTGGTTCTGCCCTCCTCGGGGTAGTACAGGATCCGGATGGCGTAGAGCCCGTCCTCCGGAACCTCCACCGTCCAGGTCACGCTGCCGGTGTTGGGCGTATACAGACCGGTGACGCCGTCATGCTCCACCGTCTTGAAGCCATCGCCCTTCACGGTATACGCGCCCTCGCCGCAGACATCCACCTCGACGGTCTGAGTCGCGCGCTTCGCGTCCGCGTGCTTTGCGCGGTATTCCTCGTACGAGGCGGCGTTGAGCATCTCCTTGATGTTCGCCAGGGACGACGAGGTCGTACTGCTGCCGGTCGAGCCGTCTGCCGCCGACGCAAGCACCGTCAGCTGTCCGATCAGCATCATCGCGCAGAGCAGCCAGCACGCCGGCTTAAGAAATCTTGTTCCCTTCATTCATGTTTCCTCCTGTTTCGATTTTCGACACGCAGCCAAGGGAGGGCTGCGCCCATGGAGCATTCTGCCGCCGCGTCTCCCGCGCACGGGAGTGCGTCGCGTCCGTTCCCTTCCCGTCCGCCCATCCGGGCTCTCCGATCGCCGGCGCGGTGCGAAAACGCATTGCGCCGTATACCGAAACCGGGTCGCACCCGGAGGCGAGAGGAAATGCGGCAGGTCAGGCAGGGATTCCGGCGGCTGGCGGATGGCGGGGCAGTAAAAGACCCCGACGGTCATGAGCCGCCAAGGTCCGGACTGCGCCGCGCATCCCCGGGCCAGGGGGAGCGCCTGCGCCTCCGCACATCCGCCAGAATCCCATTGGGACAGTTGCAAAACACCCCAATTTGACCCTAACATGATACCACAAAACCGCCGGATTGTCAAGTGGGAAATCCGGCGCCTACCTTATAAGGGCGGCATCGGAAGGGCAATTCTGCCACCCGTTTTGCCGTTCATGGTATGTACACAACTTCCCGCTCACGGTCACTGCTTTTATGTACACGGTCTGCTCACCATGTTTACACATCCCGTCACCGGCTGTACGGGTTCCGTTACCGGGAAAATCGCGGTTTATTTACAGTTCGTTTGCGGAATGCTACCGATTTTTTTTACAAATACGTGCGGTTTTGTTTACAATCTCCCGCGGCGCGCGTCGCAGGGATTTCCGGCGTGCCGATTCGGGGGTTCGGCGGGGCTTGCCGGCGTTCGTCAATGTATACAAAAACGAAGAGCTTTTTTCTACGTTCCGGCAATTTGAACAAATTGCGCCACGGCGCTCCGGTAAGGCGGGGCGGGGCGGGCGGCAGGGCGCGGAGGGCCGTATGATTTTACATTGGCACATAATGCTTTTTGATGTTGCAAGTCAGTAGACCAGCGCGGTTCCGGCGCCGGCTTGCGTGCGCCGGAACCGTGCAAGGAGGGCGAAGGTACCGCGCCGGAGGACTCTTTTGTTCTCCCTCTTGAAAAATTTTCCGGATTGTGTTATACTACCGCAAGAAAAACCGAAACCGAAAGGATGGAAAATATGGGAATAACTGCAAATCCCGCCGTGGCAGAACCGATACAGCCCGGCACGACCGAGCGCCCGACCGGAACAGTCCGGGTCAGTGAGAAGGGCGAGCGCGCTCTGCGGGGCGGGTACGTGTTTGTTTTTGACGGCGATGTAACAGCCGTTGAGCCTGCGCCCGACGCGGGGGAGGACTCCCCGCAGGACGGCGACCTGGTCACGGTGCGCGACGCGAAGGGGCGCTTTCTCGGCACCGGCTTCTGGAACAGTCGCTCCCGGATGCGGGTGCGTCTGGTTTCGCGCAACGCCAACGACACCTTTACCGACGCCTTCTGGAACCGCCGGCTGCGCTACGCGCTGGACTACCGGAAAAGCGTGATGGGAGAAGAAGATCTCGCCGCCTGCCGCCTGATTTTCTCGGAGGCGGACGGGCTGCCGGGGCTGATTGCGGATCGGTTCGAGGACGTGCTGTCGGTGCAGGTTCTGTCACTGGGCGCCGAGCGTCGGCTGGACAGACTGCTGCCCGCGCTTGTCACGATCCTGCGGGAGGACTGGGGGCAGGTCATCCGCACCGTGTACCTGCGCTGTGACGGCGCCGTGCGGGAGCGGGAAGGACTTACGCGCTTCACCGGCTGTTACACGTATCCCGGACTTTCCCTGCGGAGCGAGGCGGAGGATCCCGGGACGGTGGAGATTACCGAGAACGGCATTCGCTACACGGTGGACTACCGCGAGGGTCAGAAAACCGGATTTTTCCTTGACCAGAAATACAATCGCCGCGCCATACGCAGCATCGCGCGGGGGCGGCGCGTGCTGGACTGCTTCACGCACACCGGCTCCTTCGGGCTGAATGCCGCCGCGGCGGGCGCGTTGGAGGTCGAATCGGTGGACATTTCCGCCGCCGCGCTGGAGGTCGCCGCCGCCAACGCGCGGCGCAACGGGCTTTCCGACCGCATCCGCTACACGGAAGCCGACGCGTTTGATTACCTCCGGGCGTTGGGGGAGCGTGGGCGGCGCGCCTGCCCGTTTGATTTCATTATCCTGGATCCGCCCGCGCTGACCAAGACGCGCGACACGCTGAAAAACGCCATCCGCGGCTACCGGGACATCAACACGGCAGCCATGCGGGCTCTGCCGCGCGGCGGGTATCTTGCGACCTGCTCCTGCTCGCATTTCATGACCGACACCAATTTCCTGCAGATGCTGCACAATTCCGCCGAGGATGCGGGTGTCAGTCTGCGGCAGATTGAGCTTCGCAAGCAGGCTCCCGATCATCCTATTCTCTGGAATGTGCCGGAAACGGACTATCTTGTTTTCGGGATTTTCCAGATAGTTTGAGCGGAAAACGGGCGATTTCGTCCTGGTTTTGAAACCTTCCGTTTATTTGTAAACTTTTTGTTTGTTGATTCGGGCAGGAAGGAGCCGTGCGTGCGCGGCTCTTTTCTGTTTCTTTGCGGTAAGCTCCGGTGCGGGCTTGCCTTCTATGGCGTCTGCTAACCCCGCCTTTCGCTTTGATTCTGCCCCCATCCCCCTACCCCCTTCCCAGTGGGAAGGGGGAGACTTTAGGTTATTTTATGCAAGGGGCTTCGCCCCTTGCATCCCCGGGGCTGAACCCGCGCGGCACTGGGGAAGGGG
>OBLG01001408.1_pt1 | contig 18583 bp, 26 predicted proteins | sample 1517451 | NCBI WGS metagenome assembly OBLG01 (sample SAMN04571694, study PRJEB22368) | human gut metagenome | biome: human gut; material: stool | host: Homo sapiens | place: Luxembourg | collected 2012-06-29
AATATCTGAAGCATAAGCCGTCGATTACGAATCAGAAAGCTCAAGAGCTGTGTGGGTTTAACAAGAATCAAACCTATTATATCCTGCACCAGATGTGCAAGGACGGCATCTTGCAGCCTGATGGCGTAGGCCGAGGGACAAAATATAAGAGCGTGAAGTGAAAATTTACGCTGACTTTTACGCTGAAAGTTTGATTTGCGCTGAATTTACGCTGACTTTCCGGGATTTACGCTGAAAATACGCTGACTTGGCATGGTTTGCGCTGAATTTACGATGAGAAACGCGCGCCGCGCGATTAGCATTTTTGCCGCGCGTTTTCTAAGGCTCAATCTTCCAGCCTGCCGTGGTCACACCCCAGCGACAGATAGTGCTCCATCTCCCCTCTCAGCACCATCTGGGCATACTCCAAGGGCTTATTGTAGAGCAGCCAGTCCAGTTCTGCCCGCTGTGCCGGGGTGTTGCCGTATTCGTCCTTCACAGCGATGCAGTCGATGGCAACAGCAGAGCCATCTGCGAACCGGGCTTCCACCCGGCTGGTGCCCATGTTGTAGTGACAGGAAAGCAATTTTGTCATAATAGTATCCTCCAAGACTTGATTTATGGTGTGCGGTCACTCGAACCAATGCCGTCAAGTCGTTGTCGGATGAAGTGGTTTTTAGTTTGTCCGGGAGTAAGTGCACGGTTTCTGCACGGTTTTTGCACGGTTTCAAAACGTGCAAAGGGTGCAAATCGTTGCAAAATCGGACAAAGGGTGCAGAAACTCGAAGTTCAAAACCTGCGATACATCGCAAAGAAATAACGTTAAAACGTAACTTCCAAAAATTGAGGGAATCGCCCGGCGTGCGCTACGAATCAGTAGGCCGGGGGTTCGAGTCCCTTCCATCGCACCAAGTAAAATCCCACGATTGACCGTTGAAAATGCGGTGTAAATCGTGGGATTTCTTGTTTTACATAGGCTTCAAAAGGGCTGGAAAGTGCCTCATTTGTGCCTTGCTGCCCCAAAAACTACCTCTTGTGTGCCTTACCGTGTGCCTCATACTGGATGCCCGGCGGGGTGGTCTGAGGGCAAAGAAAAAGCCTGTCCGGTGTGTAGCCGGGCGGGCTTTCGTGCTGCTTGAGTAAATTTATCAGGCTGTGTGCTGCTGGGCTATCATCTGGGCGGCTTTCATAGCTGCCTGTTGATAGCTCATACAAGCCGGGGCAAAAACTGAGATGGTTCTGCCCGATACAAAGCTCAGGCTGCCCAAACTGGGAGATGCGTTGCTACGGGTAACATAATACCTACGGCTATTGATGTTGAACAGATAAACAGGACGATTTGCAAATTTCAGAGTGGTCAACATTTCACAGTACCCCCTTCCAACAGCTTGGCCACGCTCTTGCCGGCCTTTGCTGCGGCTGCATCCAGTGCGGCCAGCTTCCACAGAAAGCCGGTGTCAACCTTGGCGGTCAGGCTCTCACCCTTGTGGATCGCTGACACGGTGTAGCCCTGCTGGGCGTACTGCTGCCGGATCCAGCTCTGCGGGGTCTGGTTCAGGTGGTCGAGCGTGTTCATCCGGCCACCATCCAGCACGATGCTTTCCCGGTGCAGGGTGCGGGGCTTTGCTTCCCGCTGGTCGATGTACTCCACCTCGAAGGTGTGCAAGCTGATTTTCTTCTCCAACTTCATGGTCATATCCTCCCATCATGCCCGGCGGGCTTCCATCTTCCCGCCGGGGGTCTCTGTTCGTGTTACTGGACTTTCAGCGGCTGCACCTGCGATGCACCGAAGAACGATGCCCGGTAGGTCTGGCCGTCTCCCCTGCTGCTGTGGATCAGTACCGCCTGAAACAAGGCCTTTGCGCCATGCTCCACCATGTACCCGGCAGCTTTCCAGCCCGCCCAGGTGTTCACGGGCTCGGTGATTCCGGCGGCCTGCTGGGCTTCCTCGATGCGCCGGGCGTTGACCGGGGCAGCCTTTGCGCTGTTCCATGCCCGGTGCAGGGCTTCGGCAAAGCTGCTCACGCCCTTGCGGTACAGCTTCCACGCCTTGTGCATGATCTCGGAGAGATTGTACTTCTTCATACTGTTCCTCACTTTACTTTGCGGGCCAGCCTTGTTATAATGGGCTTGACCCTGTTGTGGGTTTGGCTCGGTGTGTGTTTGGTAGACGGCACCGGGCCATTTTCTTTTATACAGCTTTCAGGAAGTGGGTTACTGTCTTAGCTGGCGTTCTGCTCTTGCGCTCCCGGTGCATCCTTCGCCCCTTGCCTTCCGGTCGTGCTTCCCTTGCTGTGTCTTTATTATAGCACTAATATCTCGTGTAATCTATTGACATAATGCACGAATATCAAGTGCTTTTGCTGTGCAATTTTGAACTTGATTCTAGTGTATTTCTGATGTATAATAAAGCTGAAATAAATGGGGGTGAAACTATGGCAATACGCTACAAAAGCGATGTACTGGCGCTACTCAAGGCGGCTGGCTACCCGTCAACGCGAATCCGGGCGGAAAAGCTGCTTGGTCAATCATACGTCCAGCAGCTCCGGCACAATGAACTGGTTTCTTGGGCGGCGATGAACAAAGTGTGTGAGCTGCTGGACTGTCAGCCGGGTGATCTGGTGGAGTATGTGCCCGCAGAGGACACCGCCGGGGAGTAAATGGAAGGAAGTGTAAAATGATGGACTCTAATCAGGTTCTACAGTTAAAAGCCGTTTTTGACGGGATTGTACATACCACAGAAGATGGTACGGAATTTTGGTATGCACGTGAGCTGCAAACGGTTTTAGGTTATAATCGCTGGGAATATTTTGACTTGGCTGTGAAAAAAGCTGTTACATCAGCAGAAAATTCAGGATGTACTGTAACAGACCATTTTCGGGGCGCCCCGAAAATGGTCCAAATCGGTAGCGGCGCAACGCGTGAAGTTGCAGATTATATGCTCACGCGGTATGCCTGCTATTTGATTGCCCAGAACGGTGATCCGCGAAAGCCTGAAATTGCTTTTGCACAGGCATACTTTGCCTTACAAACACGTAAGCAGGAACTGCTTGAACAGCGCATTTCTGATTTGAATAGGGTACAGCAGCGTCAGCAACTGCGCACGTCTGAAAAACGGCTTTCTCAAAACATCTATGAACGTGGTGTAGATGACCGTGGTTTTGCACGGATTCGCTCAAAGGGCGACAGCGCACTGTTTGGTGGACGGACAACAGAAGAAATGAAGATGCAGTATGGAGTGAAGAGCGGACCGCTTGCGGATGTTCTCCCGCCTGTTACTCTGGCTGCGAAGAACCTTGCAACAGAGATGACAAACCTGAACGTTGAACAAAAAGATCTTCAGGGAGAAAGTTTTATCACGCATGAACATGTCCAAAACAATTCGAGTGTTCGCGCAATGCTATTAGATCGCGGTATTCGGCCTGAGGATCTTCCGCCAGAAGAGGACATTAAAAAGCTGGAACGCAGATTGAAGTCTGAAGAAAAGAAACTTGCCAAAGGGAAAGACGTTCTAAAATGACTTGCCCACTTTGCAAAGGCGAAATGAAGCCCAGCACGACCATTCACACCGTTCAGCTGAAGAACTGTGTCGTGGTCATCAAGAACGTGCCCTGCCTGAAATGTGAACAGTGCGGCGAGGTCGTTCTGTCAGCTGACACGGTGGAGAAGATAGAGCACATCTTGCAGACGGTCGAAAAGGCCGTGGCAGAGATCACCGTTGTGAACTTCCCTGACTGCGCGGCATAAGCCCGCCGGGGCTACCAGAGCGCGGATAGAGCCGCCGCAAGGAATTTTACCAACAAGCAACAAGAAAAGCCCTCAGGCACGCGCTGTCGCGGTCTGGGGGCTTTGTCATGCAGCGATTTTGTTGAGATCAACAGAATCGTGTGGCTGAAGTGCTGCGCCCGGCGGGTGTTGCACGTTCAAAGGGTTTGGGATGCTGCCCAACAAGTCCTTGCAAGGCAAGAGGCTTTGTACATACAAAGACACTGCTTGCAGCGCCTATGGTGGTACCACGGCGCACTGCTTGCAGTGGACAGATTTTCACCGCTATTCCACCGCTACGGCGTCAGGCCGCTTCTCAGGATAGCAATCATAGTAGCCGCTCTGTTCCAGCCGGGCGTAATGCGCGGCTTTCATCTCTTCGATGGTGGCGCGATGCTCAGGGGCAAGCTGGGCGGCTTCTTCCAAGAGGGTAATATACTGTTCACTGTTCTGCTCTTCCAGATATTCCACAGTGCGCTCCTGAACGCTGCCGCTGCGCTTCCATGCACCAAAGCCTGTCCCGCGCCATGCCCTCGTTGAAATGATGTCATCGTGCCAACGCTGGAGCTTGGGCAGCTTTTGGAGCTTTCGGATACAGCGGTGTTCGATTTGGCGGATGGTTTCACGCTGCACCCCTAGCTCATTGCCGACAGCCTGCAGGCTCTGGCAGTCGTAATAGCGGCGGCGCAGGATATGCGCTTCACGTTCGGTCAGATTCTGGGTCATCGCTTCTTCCAGCGCGGTATGCAGCTCCTCGGTATAGATTTCACCCTCGGAGTTCTGAAACGCCTGAGATGCCGCCGGGTCTTCGGTGATTTCACCTCTGGTGCTGCTGTTTTCATCATCGCTGTCTAAATTCACGTCAAGGCTTGTGCAGTCATTCAGAGGATTCGCAGATATTTGAAGCTGCCGGCCGTCTTGGACGGTCACAAGACGAGTGTGCTTACCACAGGCGGCTTTCCTAATTTGGTTGAGCATGGCATAATTTAGGTACACCGTAAAATCACCACGTTCGGCATTGTAGTGCTTTACTGAATAGACAAGTGCAAAATAACCTTCCTGTACCAAATCTTCAAAGGTCAGGGCCAATCTGTCGGCGGTATCCTTATTCTTGTTATACCACTGCCATGCTTTGCGCCGTATAAAATCTTCATTGATTGTCCAGAGTTGGCCTAAAGCAAAGCTGTTCCCGGCGGCAGCCAGAGCGGCAAGGGCTGCGTTTGTGGCCTGCTGGTCGGTCTGCTGTGATTTCTGTTCCATTATTCGGCCCTCTTTTTTAGGTGTCGGAATTGACGGAAAATAAATAGCAGGCACGATAACACGCGGGCCGTGTATCGCGCCTGCAGATGGATACTGGGTTGTAATAAACCGGTGAAAAGCCCCCTGCAAGGTCTGTGTGTTACACCTCGCCCGGCGGGGTGTTTGGCCTCGGAGTTCACTCGGAGTTCGATACAGGGGGCTGCTCAAGGTCAGCCAAAGAGGGAGAGACTGTTTTCTCGTTTCTTTTCCTCATCTTTCAATAGACGGTCTGTAACATCCTGCCGGGCCTTCAGCAGGGTCTGCGCGGCTTTGAGCTTCGATTCGTTTGGCGTATCGGTGGCCTGCATCACCTTGACGATGGTATCAATGGCGGCTCCGGCTACACTGTTCAGCTTGTCGGCCAACTTGGCGTTGTCAGCAGAGTTCTGTTCAATGATCTGAAGCAGAGTATGGCTAGCTTCAGCGGCTTCGTCTTTGGTCTTGGGCATGGTTCTATGATTCACTCCAGTCTACATTTGGTTTCGCCTCTTTCTCGTCTGTTCGGACGAAAAACAGCTCTCTTTTTAGGGCTTCCGAAAAATCCGGATATTTAGTTTTTCTCGTTGTTCGCCCACGGTTCAAAGAGCTTTTTCCTCTCGCGTTTTTCTCGCGTTCAGGAGGCTGTGCTTCGGGCGTTTGTCGGGCGTTCAGAGGGTTAGGCAGATCTGTGCCGCCTTCATAGCTGCCTGCTGATAGCTCATGTTCGCCGGGGCCAGCACAGCAGCGGCTCCATTGACAGACGTAAGCGCAACGGCTCCCGTCTGAGGGGTAGAGTTGCGGGTAACGTAGTACCTACGGCCAGCGATATTGAACAGGTGGACGGGGCGATTTTCAAATTTCATGTGAGTCAGCATGATAAACTCCTTTTCCATGCCCTCTATAGGCACACGCAAATATAAACACCGCTAGAGTACGGCCGGTGGTTCAGTTGTGCATATACGGCAGCAGCATATGGTAGACTACTTGCAAAACGTGCACAGGGATGCTCTGGCCGTGCTGCAAGGCGGTTTCGATACAGGCGATATACTGTGCGCCGGTTGCATCGTAGTGGTACGGTTCCCGGCGGCGCGGACGGTTGGGATTTCGCTTCATGTGATTACCTCCAAAAAGCGTTGATGCTCCTTGTCAAACGTGATGGGGAGTGTCCACAAATCCCCCTCCTTGTTCTTTTCCAGACTGCAATGATAGTGCTTCTCAGGGCGGTTTTGTGTGGTCACATCGTTTGCCAGCAGTAGGATAGCGTCTGCATCCTGCTCAATCTGGCCGGATTCCTTCAGGTCGGCCACTGTGGGCAGGGACTGCGCAGAATTGCGGTTCAGCTGGGCCAGTGCTACCACAAGGATGCCTGTGGTCTGTGCCAACTCATGCAGGGCAATGGAAATTCCCGTGATAGCTTGATAGCGGTCTTTCGCCTTACCGTCTGCCAGCAGCTGCAGATAGTCGATAAAAACGACCTGTGCTTTCATTCGCTGGGCCTGTGCCTTGATCCATCCCGTACCCTTGCCGGATGCAGAGCGGATGAACAGCGGCAGCTTGTGCAAATCTGCAAGACTATCAAGGTCAGACTGTGGAACGGTCTTGGCTTTTACATCGGCCAGTGGGACCGCCAGACGGTTTGCGATGATGCGGGCTGTCAGGGTGTCTGGGTCGGTTTCCAGTGAGAAGTAGCACACCCGGAACCCCCGCCGGGCCTGCTCACAGGCCATTTGCAGGGACAGGGCGGTTTTACCAGCAGATGGCCTGCCGCCGATGATGAACAGATTGCCCGGGGAAAGGTGAAGATGCTTGTCCAGCACAGAAAGGCCAGTGGGGATGTACCGCGGCTTTTCATCCAGTTTGCGCACGTAATTGTCTACCAGCTCCCCGATGGGCTTGAAGTCCTGTTCTTCCCGGTCAAGGGTCAGTGCCTCACCCATCCGGCTGTAGAGTTCCGGCAAGTCTGCAAAGGTGGTCTGAGCGCTGCCAGCCTGCAGGGCCAGACTCTGGAACTGGGTCAAGGCTGCCTGTTCCCGAATGAGCTGCGTCCAGCTCTCCACGCGGTCGCGGGTGATAGCAATGCACTCGCTTTCGCACTCTGCGACACACCCAATGATGGCTTCTTTCTGCTCCGGGTATCGGGCACAGATTTCTACGGCGTCCAGTCGGCCCGTTGCATTCCAAGAGCCGGATACAGCAGCAAATACCGGCTGTAGATCGGACGGAAAATGTTCGATTTCTAGGCTGGGTAGAACATAGGGGGCGAACTCTGACTTGAGGAGAAGTGCTCCAAGCAGGACTTTGTGAAGGTTCATGTTGCCATCTTCCTTTCCTGTTCAAGGGGCTGTTCGGGCTTCTTTCGGGCTTCCCGGCGGGCTTCGACATCGCCAAGGGTTCTTACTCCATCGGCTTGCCAGCCTTTCAAAACGCCGTCAACGTACCTCCATTTACGCACGTTGTTCTCGGCGGCTTCGTCAATGGCCTTGCAAATAAGCTCTGTGGGATAGACTGTCCGCCAGCGTTGTAGCTTTTCCAGCGCTGAGCGTGGGAATGTGCCTATCACCTGTTCGAAATGCTGTACGATTGTGGCAAGGTCTGAATCCGCGCGAGGAGCGGCGGTGGCCAGGGTCTCCTTCTGCTTCTCCTTTTCCTTCTTATTCTCTTTTTTATTATTGGTTTCGCTTATCGGAAAATCTGTGGTTTCGGATTCATTATAACTATTGGTTTCGGAACTGTCAGAACCAAATTGAACTTGTTTTGACGGTCTACCGCCTTTTTCGCCTGCTTCGTAGTGCTTTCTGGCTGCATCTAACATCGGCTGAACAATCGGCCAATAGCCTGAAATTGAATCTGGAAGTGTTGGAATTTCGCCGGTTACGCCATAGTTTATTATCGCTTCATAGAAAGCCGCACGCATTTTTGGCTTCATTGTCTGAGCGGTTGCATGAAGGGAGAAATAAAATGGAAAGTAATTTCTTGCCATTGATTCATCCTTTCCCCAAACGGCTTTTTTCTTTGTCCAGATACGGCAAAGCAAGCCTGAAAAATGGTTCAACCGCTTGTGTGAGAGTGTATGTCTTTCCAGAAAAGACATAGTCAAAAATAGAATTGTAAAATTCGGCTCTTTGCGGCACGGTCATTTTTTTGGCAGCTTCATAGAAGCATAGCGGAAACTTAAAATACTTCTGCTTCATCGCCAGCTACCTCGCTACCTGCCGGATACCGCCTACGGCTTCATCTTGCCCCGCCGGGCTGGGATCTCCTGCTTCAAAATATCGGGCTAGGCTGTCCATGTTGACCAGCCAGCGGTGACCTGCATTGACAAAACGCACTTTGCCAGTTCGACAAAGGCGGCGGATATAGGCCGGAGATAAGCCGTAAATTTCGGCTGCGTCCTTCACCGATTTCATAATCGGATAGCGGATTGAATCGCCCATTCTATGCACCTCCTTGGTGTACTCAAAGCATTGCTTTTTGCGATGTGTCAGCAGTAAACCATAAAACAAAAATATTTGCAATACCGCCAAAATTTGATTAAAAGTTGATGCTATAGAGCATTGGTGGAATAGAATCCCTTGCGTCAAAGTCAATTTAAGTGCATCTGAGGTAATCTAAGTAAATCCAGTGTCGTCTGGTATCATAGATTTCAGGGATTTTTGGAGGGATGTCCACTTGATTTATGGATAAATGTTGCTGATTTTGCACATCAAAAAATGCTGGTGAAATTAAATCATAAAAGCGGTGAATTATATTCACTACTCCATCAGACTTTCCACCGATACGCCCAGAGCCTGAGCAACGCGGCGGGCAGAATTTGCATTGCAGCTCTTACCATTACGCATAGCGGTAATGGTCACACGAGAAACCAGAGCTTTATCTGCAAGGTCTTGGATACGGATATTCTGCCGGGCCATTTCTGCAATCAACTTGACTCGGTCGATTCTCATTGTCACATCATCCTTTCTTTAGCTTCTGCTAACAATATACCATTAGCAAAAAGTAAAGTCAAGACAAAAACATTAACTTTTGCTTCATTTTTGCTAAGAAATGTGCTATACTACTTTTAGAGAGGGGGACTATTTATGACGATTGGTGAAAGTATTAAAAGAGTCAGAAAAAAAGTAGGGCTGACACAGGCAGAGCTTGCTGATAAGTTAGGAATTTCAGCAGCAGGTATTGCACAGTGGGAAAATAATATAAGAAACCCAAAACTTGAAACTATTAAAAGGATTGCTGCTGCGCTTGAGGTCTCGCAGTTTGAGCTGTTACGTCCAGTTATGGAAAACGATGACGATTTTGTACATTCAGACTGGTTTGGTGAAATGACAGAGGCAGATATTTATGCGGCGATGGTGCCACCAGAAAAAATGCAAAAAAATGATGCTACAAAAGAAAAATCAAAAGATAAAACAGTGGTCGCATACGATACAACACTGCTGGATTTCTTCCATAAATTGCAAGACAGTGATAAAGAAAAAGTGATTTCATACTGTCAATGGCTGACAACTCCTTCAACACAGCTGCCGCCTGTACTGGAAGAAACCGAGGGCGACCCATTCGCAGATCCTAAATGACTGCTTAAAGCTGAGAGAAGATGGTGACAGATGGCGAAAATCATAAAGCGCACAAAGAAGGACGGCACCTGCTCCTACTGCATCCGGGTCTCCAACGGCTATGATCGGCAGGGCCGTCAGGTGCTGGTAAATCGCACTTTCACTCCCCCACCGGGCTTGACCGGGAAGAAGCTGGAAAAGGAGCTGCAACGTCAGGCAGATGCCTTTGAACAGGAAGTGCACAGCGGCATTTCGCTGGATGCGTCTATGAAGCTGGATGACCTGATAGAACGCTGGTTCACCGAGTACGCAGACCGCCAGCTGAAGCCCAAGACGGCCACCGAGTACAGGAAGCTGGTGCCGCGTGTGTCGGCGGCTCTGGGGCACATGAAGGTCAACCAGATACGCCCGGCGCACCTCATGGCGTTCTATGCGAACCTGTCCGAGGACGGGGTGCGTCAAGATTCCACCTATACGGCAACGGCGGCTCTGCTGAAGCTGCTGCCGAAAGGCCAGCGGGCAAGGATCCGGGAAGCCGCCGGGGTGGGCGAGGAAACCATGCGGGGACTGTGCAGCGGCAAGCCTGTCAGCCACAAGACGGCCGAAAAAGTAGCTGATGCCGCCGGGTTGCCCTTGTCCAAAGCGTTCACCGAGAAGGTCAGGGCGGGCGGTAAGCTGGGCGGCAACACGCAGTTGCACTATCACCGCTTTTTGTCGAGCGTGTTTGAAAAGGCGGTCAAGTGGCAGCTGATTGATGAAAACCCCTGTCGGCGCACGGAAGCCCCCAAAGCGGCAGAAATCGAAGTGGAAGCCTTGCAGGAAGAAGAGGACGTTGCAAAGCTGCTGGAAGCCCTGCAGGACGCGCCAGCGCAGTACAGCGTTATCACACAGCTGGCCTTGCTCACAGGTGCCCGCCGGGGCGAGATATGCGCCCTGCGCTGGTCGGATATTGCGTTCGATGATGCCACAGGCACAGGCGTGATCTCCATCAACAGGACGGTGCAGAACATCGCCGGGCGCGGCACGGTGTTCACAGCACCCAAGACAAAACGCTCCCGGCGATGCATTAAGATAGGCCCGGAGTGTGTGCAGCTGCTGCGGGAGTACCGCCAGCACCAGAAGGCCGAACGGTTCAAGGTCGGCTCTGAGTGGATGCGCCGGGTGGAGATCGAGAACGGCAAGACAGTGGACAACGACCTGCTGTTCACTCGCTGGAACGGTCAGCCGCTCGACCCCAACGCGGTTACAAGCTGGTTTCCGGGCTTTCTGGCCGCCCATGATCTCCCAGCGGTTCACTTCCACAGCCTGCGCCACACCAACGCCAGCTTGCTGATAGCGGCCCACGTGCCTGTCACAACAGTTTCGGGCCGTTTGGGCCATGCAAAGACCAGCACCACCACGGATATTTACGCCGGGTTCATCCGCTCCAGCGATGCGGCGGCAGCGGACGCACTGACGGACGTTTTCAGCCGTATCAAGGAAAAGTCCCACGCATAACAAAAGACGGCTCACAGGGGCGTTTCTGCTGCCCTCGTGAGCCGTCAACTTTTTTGCCTTCTTCACGGTATCCGTTTTATGGGATTATATGCCCTCTGGAAAGTGCCTTATTTTTGCCTTATCAAATCAAAAAGAAGTGAAACGACCATGCACGAATAAACACAAAAATGACGATGAATCTATATAAACTGCAATGACCAAAAACGCCGAAACTCATATAAAGGCCCTCTACGAATCAGTAGGCCGGGGGTTCGAGTCCCTTCCATCGCACCAGAAAAAGCCGTGAAATCGAAAGATTTCATGGCTTTTTTGTTTTGTAAGCCATGGCTGCACGGTTTTTGCACGGTCGGTGTTTTCCATGTCCGATGATGTAGGGCGCTGTATTGCATTGCAATCAGTGCCCTTTTTTGCATCAGGTGAGCAGGGCCAGGCGCAGTTTTGCCTTCATTTCCGGGTCGGCATCCTTGAGCAATTCCAAAAGAGCCGTCATGGAGATGGTGGGTTCGCCTGCGGCGGGTACAGCCTGCGGGCTGGGGGTGTCGGGCTTGGCATAGAAGCCGCTTTCAAACTTCTTGCCCAGCTCCACACGGGAGAACTGCTGGATATGGGCGGCGCACGAGGCAATCATAGCGATTGAACTGAATGGAAAATGTTGTGATTGTGCTATAAATTTTCTGGAAATTCATGTGCAGACACACAAACTTTTGGAAATTTATGGACGAACGAAATAAATTGAGATTAAATTACGTTATTCCAATAAAGATATTTGAAATTATATCCTTTTCAGACGACCGGTAGGAGGGGTATTTATGTTAGAGCAGTTTTTTAAATCGCAAATCGCAACAGTTTCTGATTCTTACCAATGCAATCGCATTACGGATGCGTTGGCGGCTGCGGGAATCAAGTTCTATTGTAAAACGAAAGATGTCAATCGGCGTAATGCGTTCGATCAAGCAAGAATCGGAACGCTGGGTATAAAACCGAAGTATATCACGGAGGTATTTGTGGACAAAGAAAATGCGGAAATGGCATTACATATCGTACACACCTTGCCTAATCAAGAAAATTTTTGAAAAAGCTATTGACTGTCCCCTTGGGGGTGGGCTTATCATACCAGTGGAGGCGATAATATGCTTATCAATGAAGTCTGCAAGAGATGTGGCCTTACAAAAAAGGCGATTGAGTATTATGAGGAACAAGGCTTAACTCGCCCTCAAATCATGGAAAATGGTTACAGGGTGTTTTCAGAGGATGATGTCATCCAATTAAACAAAATCGCAGTTTTACGCGGGCTTGGAATATCAGTATCGGACATTAAAACGGTTTTGGCAGAGAATGACCGTTTATCTTTTCAAACTATATGCGACAAGAAAGAACTGGAAATTTCGGATATACAAGCGAAACAACAATTACTCCACATGCTTGCGAGAAACCAGAATTGGGAGGATGCCCGGGCGCAATTGAGTCGGCTCGAAATGAAGCGCTCTATTCTTTCAAGATTGCTTGACCGTTTTCCGGGATATTTCGGGAAATTTATCAGTCTCCATTTTGCACCGTACCTGAATGAGAGGGTTGCAACAGACGAACAGCAAGATGCATTTGAAACGATAATTGATTTTTTAGACGGTGTGAATATTGTTATCCCGGATGATTTGAAAGAATATCTCGACGATGCTGCGAAAACCATTGATCTTGTTGATGTGTCAAAAAAGCTGCTGCAAGTGTTGCTGCTGCAATACAAGACCCTGAACAATATCTGAAAGATAATAGGGAGATGTTTGAGCGGTATAAGGAAGTCAAAGCATCTGACGCGTACAAAAACACTCCGGGTTACAGACTTCAAGAACTATTCGCACAGTTAAATCGAGAAAACGGGTACAATGATATTTTTATCCCTGCTATGCGGCGATTGAGCAGCTCTTATCGTGAATACTATGAAAAGCTATTGAAAGCAAACGAAGTTTTCTTAAAAAGTTATCGCGGAGTTCGCTTTTAATGCAAGCGTAGATCTGCTTTCGCAGCTTGTCCAGCTCGGTCTGGTAGACGGTCTGGGTGGGCTGCTGCCCTTCGGCTTTCAGCCGAAAGTTCGTGAGTGCGGGCACTACAACTTGCTTCTTTCAAACACAAGAATAACACTTTGCGGTTGTGCAGTCAACAACCGAAAACAAATTTTAGAAGATTGAACAACTACATAAGATTTTATTTGTGAAAAAGAAAAATACCGCCCACGCAGCGCAGCGATGATTTTGTCGGGTGAAACGGCGGCAAAACAAATCGGGTGTGTTGCGGGGCGGTAAAAATCTTCATGGGGAATAAACCCTCACCGTTCTGTACTTTTCTACAAGACCGCGTTTGCGTAGCAATGAAAGCCCCAGTGGGGCTTTTAAGCGGCAGAGCGGTCTTGCGCAAGCAAGATGGAGGGGCATTGCCCCGACAAGCTCGGTGGGATTTGCGATAAAGGGTATCATGGATTGCGGGGTGCGTCAAGATGGTTTTGCAAATTTTATTGCAGTAAAGCGGTGATAGTAGGACTCATATTTAACACACGGCAAGAAACAATTTCCGCTTCGCACATTGTAATGTTCGCAGAAAAAACTTATAATGCTTTTGAACCTGTAGGACACACAAAATGCAGAAAAGAGAGGGAATCATGAGAAAACTGTTCCTTTTGGAAGATGATCTGAGCCTGATCAGTGGGCTGACCTTTGCATTCAAGAAACAGGGTTTTGCACTGGATACAGCCCGGACGCTGGCAGAAGCCGAGGTGCTGTGGTCAGACAGAAAATATGACCTGCTGGTGCTGGATGTTTCCCTGCCGGATGGCTCTGGCTTCGATTTCTGCCAGAAGGTGCGGCGCACATCCAACGTGCCGATTCTGTTCCTGACTGCTTCGGATGAGGAAATGAATATCATCATGGGGCTGGAACTGGGCGGGGATGATTACCTGACCAAGCCGTTCAAGCTGGGTGTCCTGTTGTCGCGGGTCAATGCACTGCTTCGCCGTGCAAATGCGTCCAGCGCAGGAGAACCCGTACTGGAATCGGGCAGCATCACCGTCCGGCTGTTGCAGGGGCAGGCATACAAAAACGGAATCTTGCTGGAACTGACCGGCGCAGAGTACAAGCTGCTCTGCTTCTTTATGCAGCATCCGAATGCCGTGCTATCCAAGGAACAAATTCTGGATGCACTGTGGGACTGCGATGGAGATTACATTGACAGCAGTGCTTTAACAGTGTACATCCGGCGGCTGCGGATGAAGATTGAGGACGACCCCGGCAAACCGCAGATGCTGCTGACTGTCCGCGGCATGGGCTATAAATGGAATGGGTAAAGGTGCCGTATGAAAGTATTCGCAAACCGGGAGATCCGAAATTTGTTCCAAGCCGTGCTGGCGGTCTGGGCGGTGGCATTGGCTCTCACGCAGGGCATCGTATGGCATACGACGCATGTATTTTCTTTCGGGTTACTATTGGTTTTTCTGCTTCTGGGCGGCTGTCTCTGGGGCGTGCTTTTTCGCTATTTCCAAAGGCAGAGCGCGCTTCTGGAACAGGCAGTCCAGCAAATCCAAAGCTGTCTGGATGGCAACCCGGATGCACGACTGGACTGCGACCGGGAGGGAGAATTTTACCGTCTGTTTCACTCCGTTAATGCATTGGCGGCAGTTCTGAGCGCACACGCAGACAACGAGCAGCGTGAGAAGCGTTTTTTGAAAAATACCATTGCAGATATTTCGCACCAGCTCAAAACACCGCTGGCGGCGTTGAATATCTACAACGGTCTGCTTCAGGACGAAGCTGTTTCGCCGTCGGAGGTCAAAGAGTTTGCAGACCTGTCCGAACAGGAGTTGGACCGCATCGAAACGCTGGTGCAGAATCTGCTCAAAATCACCCGGCTGGATGCCGGTTCGGTCGTCTTGGAGAAGAAAAACGAAAATGTTGCTGAAATGGTGCAGGACATCGCGCGGCAGTATCACTATCGTGCCAAGCAGGAACAGAAAAAGCTTGTTCTGTCCGGCTCAGAGGCGGTTACACTTTGGTGCGACCGTGACTGGATGCAGGAAGCTGTGGACAATCTTGTAAAGAATGCCCTTGACCACACAAAGAGCGGAGATACGATTCAGGTAGAGTGGAATGCACTGCCGTCCATGGTTCAGATCAAAGTGCGCGACAACGGCAGCGGCATCCACCCGGAAGATTTGTACCATATCTTCAAACGGTTTTATCGCAGCCGCTTTTCACAGGATACACAGGGCATCGGGCTGGGTCTGCCGCTGGCAAAAGCCGTTGTGGAAGCCCATCACGGCACCATTGAAGTAGACAGCGAGCTGGGAAAGGGCACGACCTTTACTCTGAATTTTCCGATTCCTACAAAATTGTAGGCTGAGTGTAGGCTTGCAGTAAGGTTGACGTGTTATCCTTTTCTGCACAGACAGAGATCATCCGTCTGAATCGAAGGAACCTGCAAAGTGAGGGATACACTATGGAACTATTAGAAGTCAACCATCTCTGCAAGACCTACGGCAGCGGAGAAACCGCTGTCCATGCGCTGAAAGATGTTAGCTTTTCAGTGCCGAAAGGCGAATATGTGGCGGTCGTTGGCGAATCCGGCTCCGGCAAAAGCACCCTGCTCAACCTGATTGGCGGACTGGATACGCCGACTTCCGGCAAGGTGCTGATTGATGGCAAGGATGTTTTTGCCATGAAAGACCGGAAGCTGACGATCTTCCGCCGCCGCAATATCGGTTTTATCTTTCAGGCATTCAACCTCATCCCGGAACTGACCGTAGAACAGAACATCCTGTTCCCGGTGCTGCTGGACTACCAAAAGCCGGACAGGGCATATCTGGAAGAACTGCTGACCGTGCTGAATCTGAAAGACCGTCGGAAGCATCTGCCAAGCCAGCTTTCCGGTGGGCAGCAGCAACGGGTAGCCATCGGCCGCGCCCTGATGACCCGCCCTTCCCTGATTTTGGCGGATGAGCCGACCGGCAATCTGGACACCCAGAACACCAGCGAGGTCATTGCCCTGCTAAAAGAAACATCCCGGAAATACGAGCAGACCATCCTGATGATCACCCACAACCGCAGCATTGCGCAGACGGCAGACCGGGTGCTGCAGGTATCGGACGGCTGCCTGACCGATTTTGGGAGGTGCCGGGAATGAGCAGCACAGAAATGAAAAGCTATCTGAGCCTGATCCCGATTTCTGCCAAGGTACGCAGACGGCAGAACCGCATGACGATTTTGTGCATCGTCCTTGCGGTGTTTCTGGTCACGGCGGTGTTCAGTATGGCAGATATGGCGATTCGGATGGAAACCTCAAACCAGCTGAACAAAAACGGAAACTGGCATATCATGGTAAAGGACATCTCCCCTGAAACAGCCGCAGAGCTTGCCGCACAGGAGGATGTTGCTGCATTTTCGGCGTATAGCGACATCAACGCTTCCCTTACGGAAAACTACTTTGCCGGAGATAAACGTGCCGCACTGGTAGGAGCAGATGATGCAATCCTTCAAATCTTTCCGGGAATGCAGTGCAGCACTGCCCCGGCGGATGGCGAAGTGCTCGTGACAGCAAACATCCTGGATTGGCTGGATGTTACGGTCGGTACAGCGATTCCGCTGACGCTCCCGGATGGACAGACCATTTCACTTACTGTCGCAGGTTTCAATGAGGATACCTCCGATGCGAACCAGTATGATGCTGTTGTGCTGGTGATGAACCGCAGTACATTTTCTCAGATTGCCGCACAGGTAGAAGAATCCTTTGAAACACAGTATTTCATCCAGTTCAAGCCACGTACCAATTTGCGGCAGTCCATTGTGAACATCGAAAACAAGTACGGAATTTCAGAAGAAAAAATCTCCGAAAATACTTACCTGATGGCGTTGAACGCAAGCAGCAACAACGATTATATTGTAGGCTTATATGCGGTAGCGGCTGTGTTGGCTGGCATGGTCGTCCTTGCCGGAATTTTTATGATCACAGGCAGCATCAACAGCAATGTAGCTCAGCGTACCAGCTATTATGGAATGCTGCGTTGTCTTGGGGCAGGAAAAAATCAGGTTCGGATGCTTGTCCGGCTGGAAGCTCTTTTCTGGTGTAAAACTGCTGTTCCAGCAGGATGTGTGCTGGGAATCGTTTCCACATGGGGATTGTGTTCCTTTCTGCGTGGATTTATCGGCGAGGAGTTCAGCTCTTTACCAGTGCTTGGCATCAGCCCGGTCGGTATTATCTGTGGTTCCGCGCTGGGACTTATCACGGTTTGGTTCGCGGCATCTTCTCCGGCACGGCGGGCGGCAAAAGCTTCTCCGATCACAGCAGCAACTGGGAATGCGGTGGAAAATGCAGCGGATTCTCCGTGTCATGCTCGGTTGTTTGGAAGTCGTGCAGAGCTTTCTTTGGGCGTGAGCCATGCAACCTCGTCCAAAAAGAACTTGCTTCTGATGACAGGTTCCTTTGCGTTAAGCATTCTCCTGTTTTTGAGCTTTTCGGTTTTGCTTCGATGGGTTGGATTTGCGCTGAATCCGTTGCAGCCCTACACACCGGACTTATCGGTGGCTGAAACATCCGGGCAAAATGTCCTTGACCCGGTGCTGGTGGAGCAGCTGGAAGCTCTGCCGGAAGTCAAACACGCATTCGGGCGGATGTATTGCCCGCTCCCGGCGGAATATCAGGGAAAACAGGGGTCCATCGACCTGATTTCATACGATACGATACAGTTTGACTGGGCGAAAAAAGACCTGATTGGCGGAACCCTTCCGCAGGAGCCGGAGGATGGCACATACCCTGTGCTGACGGTATTCGACAAAAGCAACTCCCTGACCGTGGGTGATACCATTCAGCTGGAGGATGCAAAGCTCACAGTCGTGGGTGTATTGAACGACAGCCCGTTCAGTAGTACCGATTCCCCGATTGTTATCTGCACCGAAGAAACCTTCCATCAGCTGACCGGGCAAAACCGCTATGCGGTGATCGATATTCAACTAAAAGATACCACAGCAGACGCAGCCATTGCACAAATACACACCCTGCTGAGCGACACGTTAAACAAGCAGGTTGTTTTTTCCAACCGAATCGAAGGAAATCGGATGATACAAAGCACCTACTGGGCGTTCCATCTGGTGGTCTATGCGTTTCTCATCGTGATTGCAGGAATCACCATTCTGAACATCGTCAACAGCATTTCCATGAGCGTGTCGGCACGAATGAAGCAGTATGGCATCCTGCGTGCCATCGGGATGGATGATGCACAGCTGAAACGCATGATCTCTGCCGAAGCTGGCACCTATGCGGTGTCCGGTCTTGTGGTGGGCATTGCGCTGGGTCTTGTGCTGAATCGGAAGCTGTATATCCTGCTCATCACCCATTATTTCGGTGCAGCGTGGCAGATGCCGTGGGGCTGTCTTGCCGTGATTGTCGTAGTCGTGCTGGCGGCTGTGGTGCTGGCAGTATATAACCCGGTCAGGCGAATCCTCATGCAGCCCATTACTGCAACCATCAGTGAATTATAA
>OBLG01001413.1_pt1 | contig 18513 bp, 17 predicted proteins | sample 1517451 | NCBI WGS metagenome assembly OBLG01 (sample SAMN04571694, study PRJEB22368) | human gut metagenome | biome: human gut; material: stool | host: Homo sapiens | place: Luxembourg | collected 2012-06-29
GCGAGATGGCTGCTTACTACCGCAGCATCGGTTCCTCCATCAAGCAGCGTCTGGAGGAGATCTACAAGGAGTACGGCCGCTACCTGAACAAGGTGGACAGCTTCGAGTTCCCCGGTCTGACCGGCATGGAGAAGATGGCGTCCATCATGCAGAAGCTGCGCGACAACCCGCCCACCGAGCTGGCCGGCCACAAGGTGGTCAAGGTCACCGACTACAAGAAGCCCGAGGAGACCGGCCTGCCGGCTGCCAACGTGCTGATCTACGCACTGGAGAACGGTGCGACTGTGGTGGTCCGTCCCTCCGGCACCGAGCCGAAGATCAAGACCTACTTTACCACCCTGGGCAAGGACCTGGCCGATGCTCAGGCCCAGAAGGATGCCCTGGCTGCTGCCATTGAGCCCATCCTGGCATAAACCGCACTGAAATAAGGTCCCAAAGCCCTTTTGCACCCGCCTGCCCGGCGGTGCAAAAGGGCTTTTTTGCTGGGCGGAACCGGTTGCAGTTTGCGGGCCGATACGCTATAATAAAAGATGACTTATTATAGCCAGCCGCAGCCGGAAACACCGGCGCGGCGGCAGCAGGGGCAGGTGTGCAGATTGCAAAAAACGATTTCGGCCGTGCTGGTGGCGGCAGGTTCTTCCACCCGGATGGGGTTCGACAAGCTCAGCTTTGACCTGGGCGGCGAAACGGTGCTGCACCGCAGCATCCGCGCTTTTGACCAGTGCCCGCAGATCGGCGAGATCGTGCTGGTGGCGGGCAAAAACCGTGCTTTCGTGGAGCAGCAGGCCGTCGGTTGCACCAAGCCGGTGCAGATCGTGGCCGGTGGTGCCACCCGCGCCGAGAGCGCCAAGAATGGCGTGCTGGCAGCCCACGGGGAGCTGGTGGCTGTGCACGACGCAGCCCGGCCCTTTGTGAGCCCGGCCGTCATCGCGGCGGTGCTGGAAGCCGCTGCCCGCTGCGGAGCTGCCGCCCCGGCAGTGCCGGTCAAGGACACCATCAAGCAGGCCGTGCCCGGTGACGGCAAAACGGTGCCGGAAGCCTGCCTTGTGCACAGCACCCCGGACCGCAGTACCCTGTATGCGGTGCAGACGCCCCAGTGCTTTGACCGGGCGCAGTATCTGGCCGCCCTGCAGGAGCTGGACGCCGAAAAAGCCCGGCTGGTCACCGATGACTGCAGCCTGTTCGAGCTCACTGGCCGCTCGGTGCAGCTCACCCAGGGTGACTACGCCAACCTGAAGATCACCACGCGGGAGGACCTGCCCCGCCCGGTACAGAAAGAGGAAACGAGAATGCGCATTGGACATGGTTATGACGTGCACCGCCTGGTGGAAGGCCGCAAGCTGATCCTGGGCGGCGTGGAGATCCCCTTTGAAAAGGGTTTGCTGGGCCACTCGGACGCCGATGTGCTGGCCCACGCGGTGATGGACGCCGTGCTGGGTGCGGCGGCGCTGGGGGATATCGGCCAGCATTTCCCGGACAATGACCCCGCCTATGCCGGGGCCGACAGTCTGGAACTGGCCCGCCATGTGGCCCGCATCCTGTCGGAGCACGGTTACCGGGTGGAAAACATCGACGCCACCATCCTCTGCCAGCGGCCTAAGCTGGCACCGCACATCCCGGCCATGCGGGCCAATCTGGCGGCGGCTTTCGGCCTGCCAGTGGACGCCGTGAGCGTCAAGGCTACCACGGAAGAGCATCTGGGCTTTACCGGCGAGGGACTGGGCATTGCCGCCCACGCCGTCGCCCTGATCGAAACACGGTAACAGGAGTGTGCGTCCATGACACTGAATGCGATCATTGCCAATTTTCAGACCTTCAAGCTCGTTGACCTGCTGGATATCATCATCATTGCGTTCCTGATCTACCAGCTGCTGGGCATCGTCAACCGCACCCGCGCCGGGCAGCTGTTCAAGGGCGCGCTGCTGGTCATGGCGGTTTATCTGGTGGCCGAAACGCTGAACATGCGCACGGTCACCTGGCTGCTCAACTCGCTGCTGCAGGTGGGCCTGCTTACCCTGGTGGTGCTGTTCCAGCCGGAGATCCGCCGTGCCCTGGAGCGCATGGGCCAGACCGACCAGTGGGCCGCAAAGCTGTTCAACGTGAAAGGCCGCTACAACGACCCCAGCCTGAAAGGGGCCTGGCGCAGCGCCATCATTGCCATCTGCGACGCGGCAGAGCGCTTTTCAGAGACCAAGACCGGTGCGCTCATCGTGCTGGAACGCCACACCAACCTGTCTGAGATCGTGCGCACCGGCACCCCGGTGAACAGCGCGGTGAATCTGGAAGTGCTGGGCACCATCTTCTACGAGGGCACCCCCCTGCACGACGGTGCTGCCATCATCGAGAACGGCCGCATCAAGGCCGCAGGCTGCGTGCTGCCGCTTTCCAATAATCTGGATCTGGGCAAGGACATGGGCACTCGCCACCGTGCCTGCCTGGGCATTGCCGAAAACTCGGACGCCATCGCCATCGTGGTCAGCGAGGAGACGGGCATCATCTCCATGGCAAAAAATGGCGTGCTGATCCGTCATTTTGACCGCCAGACCCTGTACACCCGCCTGATCGACGAGATGATCCCCAAGGAGCCTGTGGTGGAAAAGAGCACGGCCGACACCTGGAAGGACCGCGCAAAGAGCCTGATGAAGTGGGTCAGCCAGAAAGGGGAGGACGAGCAGCAATGACCAATCAACCCAAGAATACCAGCGGCGCAAAGCCTGCTGTTCCCCACAAAAAGAACTTTTTGGACGACCGCCGCATCCGGCTGGCACTGTCCATTCTGGGTGCCATTGTGGCCTGGATGATCGTGACCATCATCGTGCAGCCCGGCACCACCAACACCATCTACAATGTGCCGGTGGACTATACCTACGATTCCTCCGTTTATACCTCCCGTGGACTGAGCATCGTCAGCGCCGAGGACAAGACGGTGAACCTGAAAATCTCCGGCGACGGCTACACCATCGGCAGCCTGACGGCCTCCGATTTTGTGGTCTACCCGGACTGGTCCAGCGTGCGGGACAGCGGTGAAAAGACCCTGCGCCTGCTGGTGCGGGGGGCCAACGGCATGTTCAATGGCGTTACCGTGACCATCGACGGCTCCGACAACATGGTGGACGTGGTGTTCGATGTGGTGGAGGAAAAGACCCTTCCCGTCACCGTGACCACCAATTACCTGGCCATCTCGGACGGGTATATCCTCTACAGCACCGAGGTGTCCAAGGATATGGTCACTCTGTCCGGCCCCAGCAGTGAGCTGGACAAGGTGACCACCTGCACCGCCGAGGTGACCTACTCCGGCGAGCTGGACAGCTCGGTCACCCTGGCAACGCCGCTGCGGTTCTACACCTCCGGCGGCACGGAAGTGAACTTTGAGTACACCGAGCTGGAAGAAAGCAGCGTGGACGTGACCTTGCAGGTGTACAAGATGGCCACCCTGCCGGTGAACGTGAGCTTCATCAATGCGCCCCGTGACTTTGACGAGTCGGTGCTGGTGTATGAGCTCAGCCGCAAGCAGCTCAAGGTGGCCGGCCCGGCGGAAAAGATCGACGCGTTGTCCACCCTGTCCATCGGCACCATCGACCTGTCCACCTTCACGCTGAACAAGGTCTATGAGCTGCCCATTGAGCTGCCCAGCGACATCTACCTGCTGGACAACATTTCCACCATCACCCTCAGCTTTGACTGCTCCGGTCTGGAGACCAAGACCATGAACCTGCCTTCCAGCTGTGTGCAGGTGGTGAATCTGCCGTCCACCTATCAGCTCACGGTGGAGACCGAACGGCTGATGAACGTGACCCTCTGCGGCCCGAAGGCTGCATTGGAGACCCTGACCCCGGAACAGGTGGTCGTGGAGATCGACGCAGAGGACTTCTCGGTGGCCACCGGCCAGCAGAACATCGCCTGCCGCCTGTATGTGCCCTCCAACGGCAAGATCTTTGCACTGGGCAGCTATGTGCTGCAGTGCCGCATTGAAAGCAACTGATAAAAAGGAACACACTGTACTATGATTCTCGTTCGCAACATCCGTCTGCCGCTCTCCGCCGGGGAACCGCAGGCATTTGAAAAGGCCCTGCGGGAGGCACGCATCCCCCGCGCAAAGGTGCAGCATCTGGGCGTGGCAAAGCTGTCGGTGGACGCCCGCCGCGGCCAGCCCAAGCTGGTGTACACCGTGGCTGTCACCCTGAAAAACGAAGCCGAAGAACCCGCCTTTGCCGGGGCATCGGCCAACGTGTCCCTGCACAGCAGGACCGACTTCCGGGTGCAACGGGGCACGCAGAAGCTGCCCCACCGCCCGGTGGTGTGCGGCCTGGGGCCTGCCGGTCTGTTTGCGGCGCTGCTGCTGGCCCGGCAGGGCTACCGGCCCATCGTGCTGGAGCGCGGCCCGGCGCTGGACGAGCGGGTGCAGGCGGTGGAACACTTTTCCGCCACCGGCGAGCTGGACCCCAACGCGAACATCCAGTTCGGTGAGGGCGGCGCAGGCACCTTCTCGGACGGTAAGCTGACCACCCGCATCGGTGACGAGCTGTGCGGCCTTGTCACGGAAGTGTTTTTGCAGCACGGTGCCCCGGCGGAGATCGCCTGGAAGCAGAAGCCCCATGTGGGCACCGACCTGCTGCGGGGGGTCATCACCTCCATCCGCAAAGAGATCGAATCCCTGGGCGGTGAGGTGCATTTCAACACGGCTCTCACCGGTCTGGAACAGAAAAACAGACACATTACCGGAATTTTCACAACGGATGGTTCCTTTGCCTGCGAAGCACTGGTGTTTGCGGTGGGCCACTCGGCCCGCGATACCTTTGCCATGCTCATGGACAGCGGCCTTGTGCTGGAGTGCAAGCCCTTCAGCGTGGGCTTCCGCGCAGAGCATCTGCAGAGCGAGATCGAAAAGAGCCTGTATCACGAGGCGGCAGGCCACCCGGCCCTGCCCCGCGGCGAATACCAGCTGTCCCAGCATGTGGGGGAGCGGTGCGTGTATACCTTCTGCATGTGCCCCGGTGGGCAGGTGGTGGCCTCGGCCAGTGAGGAAGGCCGTGTGGTGACCAACGGCATGAGCTACCATGCCCGCAGCGGCAAAAATGCAAACGCCGCCGTGGTGGTGAGCGTGAACGGCACCGACTTTGCAAACGACCCCCGGCAGGCCATCGCGTTTCAGCGGGAGCTGGAAGCAAAGGCCTACGCGGCAGGCCATGCGGCCGGGCCTTACGCCGCCCCGGCCGAGAACATCCGGAGCTTTCTGGAAGGGCAGGGGCAGCTGCACATCGGCAGCGTGGAACCGACCTACGACCGCGGTGTGACCGCAGCCGACCTGGGCAGCCTGCTGCCTGCGGAGCTGGCCGACACCCTGCGGGCCGGTCTGCGTGCCTATGAGCACAAGATCGCGGGCTACACCGCACCGGATGCCATCCTCACCGGCCTGGAGACCCGCACCAGCAGCCCGGTGCGGCTAAAGCGGGAAGAGAACTTCGAGTGCACCCAGCTGGCAGGGCTTTACCCCTGCGGCGAGGGCGCGGGATATGCGGGCGGCATCATGAGCGCCGCCGTGGATGGCCTGCGGGTGGCCCGCGCCATCATCAGCCGGTATGCACCGGCAGAAGGGTGAGAAGATTTTGATGAACGATCGTGAAAACGACAACCGGATCAAGGACGAGGGCCGTCAGGTGCAGCAGGAGCTGGAGGACCAGCTGCGCGCCTTTGGCGACACCATGACCGACGCCTTCCGCAACGGCTTTGAGGGCCGGGGCATGGAGATCGGGGACCGGGCTTACGATATTGGCAAGGCCGCTGTCCATGCGGCCAACTACGGCATCGGGGAGGCAGCAAAGGCCTTCCGGCAGGGCCGGGCTGGCTCCGGCACCACCACCGACGATGCCGCCGGGATGCCCGGTTGGTTCCGGCAGATCTTTGCAAAGCCGGAGCTGACCCCGGTGGAAAACATCCGCATCAGCGCAAAAAAGCGTTACAGTAACGGCTGCACTTTGCTGGCGGTGGGTATCACCTTTGCGGTGATCTTCGGTCTGGGCGGCATTGGCTGCATCGTGGCGTCGGATGCCCTTCTGCCCGACCTTATTACAGAGACCATGATCGGTGACACGGTGGCCACGGCCGCGGAGGGCATGACCTATACCTTTACCACCGGCGCTTCTATGGCCACGACGGTGCTGGAGATCACGGGCAATGTGCTGACCCTTGTCGCCTGCGGCTTTGGCGCGATGATCGCCGCCGGTGCCTCCCGGCTGTCGGCCTCCAAAAAGCTGCGGCTGCTGGCCGATGCCGCCGAGGGCGAGGACTATAAGAACGGCCTGCCGGTGGAGATGCTGGCCGACCTGACCCACCAGAAAAAGGCAAAAGCTCTGAAAAAGCTGCGCAGATACATCAATAAGGGCTGGCTTGCCGCCTGGCTGGATGAAAAAACAGAAAAACTCTACCTGACGGTGGAGGACTACCGCGCCGCCCAGGAAACGGCGGCTGCACCCCAGGCACAGCCGCAGCCGGAACCGGCTCCGGAGCAGCGCGAGGAAACGCCTCTCAATCTGGAAACGGCCCGGCGCTTTGTCCAGGTGCTGGAAAAAGAGCAGCAGCTGATGCAGGACCCCCAGGCCCGGGAGGAACTGGAGCAGATGCAAAAGACTGCCGCCGCCATCTGCGACTGGCTGGAGGCTCACCCGGAAAGCCTGCCCAAGGCCCGCCGCTTTGCGGAATACTATATCCCCACCACCCTCAAGCTGCTGCACACCTACAACGACGTGCAGGGCCAACAGGGTGAAAACGCCGAGAACATCCGCCGGGACATTGCCGGCATCCTGCACACGCTGAACCAGGCCTTTGACAACCTCTACGACAATCTGTTGTCGGACGTGGCCATGGATGTTTCCAGCGAGATCGCAGCCCTGCAGGGAATGCTGGCCAACGACGGCCTGACCGGGAGGGATTTCCAATGACCTACCGTGCCTGGGACCTGAAAACGCTGGACCGCGCTGCCGTCCGGGAGCTGACCCATGCCATCGCGGAGCAGCGTACCGAAGAATTGGAATACAGCGCCATGGACGAGGAGCCCTGGAGCGAACAGAAATATGCCGCCACGCTGGCCGCCCAGCAGAAGGAGACGGCCTTGCTGGCCGGCATCCTGGCGGCCCGCGGCATCACCGACCCGGCCGACGCGCTCACCCTGCTGGCCGGGGAAGAGGAGCTGAGCGACCCTGCTCTGCTCACCGATATGGAAAAAGCCTGCCAGCGCATCTGGCAGGCCATCGACAATGGCGAGACCATCGTGGTGTTCGGCGACTACGACGTGGACGGCGTGACTGCCACGGCATTGCTGTATCAGCACCTCAAGGGCATGGGTGCCGCCGTCAAGTGCATGCTGCCCAGCCGCGATGGCGATGGCTACGGCCTGTCGCGCAACGCCATCCAGTCCATCCACGACAAGGGCTATCGGCTCATTGTGACGGTGGACAACGGCATCTCCGCTGTAGCCGAGGCCGACTTTGCCGCAGAGCTGGGCATCGACCTTATCATCACCGACCACCATCTGCCGCCCGAGACCCTGCCCAAGGCAGTGGCCGTGGTGGACCCCCGCCGGGAGGACGATACCAGCCCCTTCAAAGGGCTGTGCGGCGCAGGCGTGGCCTTTAAGCTGTGCGCCGCGCTGGACGACTGCACCCCGGAGGAAATGCTGGATTACTGCGGCGACCTGGCCGCTGTGGGCACCGTGGCGGACGTGATGCCCCTGACCGGAGAGAACCGCACCCTGGTCAAGGCCGGCCTGCGGCAGCTGCAGCAGACCGACCGCCCCGGCATGGAAGCCTTGCTGGAAGAAGTGGGCCTTGCCGGAAAACCCGTCACAGCGGAGAATATCAGCTACGCCATTGCGCCCCGCATCAACGCGGCCGGCCGCATGGACAGCGCGGTGACGGCCCTGCAGCTGGTGCTGTGCGAGGACCCGGACCGCGCCGAGGAGCTGGCCCATAAACTCAACGAGATCAACGCGAAACGGCAGGAGACCGAACTGCAGATCTTCAAGGCCGCTGAGGAATTGCTGGAGCAGCAGCCGGAGCGGCTGGAGGATCGTGTGATCCTGCTGTGGGGCCGGGACTGGCACCCCGGCGTCATCGGCATCGTGGCGTCCCGGCTGGTGGAGCGCACCGGCCGCCCGGTCATCGTGGTCACGGTGGACGAGCACGGCGAGTGCAAGGGCAGCGGCCGCAGCGTGCAGGGGTTCAACCTGCACGCCTGCATCGGGGCCTGCGCCGACCTGCTCATCCGCTACGGTGGCCACGCCATGGCGGCGGGCCTCTCGGTGCGGGAAGAAAATCTGGAAGCCCTGCGCCGCCGCCTGAACGAGTGGGCGGCAAGGGAGTGCCCCGTGCTGCAGATCCCGCCGCTGACCTGCGATCTGTCCATCCATCTGGACCGGGTCACGGTGGACGCCGTGCGCCGTCTGGATCAGCTGGCCCCCTTCGGGGCTGAGAACCCTACCCCGGTGTTCCTGCTGCAGAATGCCGTGCTGGACGGGGTATACCCGGTGTCGGACGGCAAACACAGCCGCCTGCGTCTGCGGCAGGGCAATGCCAGCCTGTACGCCGTGTGGTTCGGCATGCGGCCGGAGCAGCTGCCCTATGCCACGGGCGACGTGGTAGACACTGCCCTGAATCTTTCGGTCTACGATGCGCCCCGTGGCGCGCAGCTTTCGGGCCGCATCATCGACCTGCACCCGGCGGGCCTTGGCAGTGCCATGCCGCAGCAGGCAGCGCTGGTGCAGGCACTGCGCCGCGGCACCCCGCTCACCACAGAACAGAAAAATCTCATCACCCCGGCCCGCAGCGATATCATCGCGGTATACCGGGAGCTGCAGGCCCGCCGCTGGCACGCGGAGGATCTGCAGCCCCTGTGCGCGAAGCTGGGAGAAGAAAATACCGGCAAAACGCTGGTGGCAGTGATCGCACTGGAACAGGTGGGGCTCATTGCTGCCGTGGAAAAAGGAGGAGCCAAGATCTGGGAGCTGGTGCCCACGGCCGGCAAGAAAAACCTTGCCGACGCCCCGATCCTGAAATGTTTGGAGGGAATGTAAATGCCTGAGGGAAAGAAACTGCCTGCCCCCGCCCCGGTGCGGGAGGAGGATTCGTATTCGGCCAAGACCCACCTGCACCAGCCGGTGCAGGAGACGGCCACCGTGGCTGCCACGGCGCAGCCGGCAGATGCCCCGGAAGGTGCTCTGCCCTCCGAGGTGCGCCCGGAGATCGTGACCTGGGACAAACTCTGTGAGGCCATCAAGGCCAGCGGCAGAGCCTACAATATGGACATGATCGGAAAGGCCTATAACCTTGCCAATGACGCCCACAAGGGCGTGTGCCGCCGCAGCGGCGAACCCTATATCTGCCACCCGCTGGCCGTGGCCCGTCTGGTGCTGGATCTGGGCATGGACTCCGAGAGCATCGCCGCCGCTCTGCTGCACGATGTGGTGGAGGACACCCCCACCACCCTGGACGACCTGACCGCACAGTTCGGCTCCGAGGTGGCCCAGATGGTGGACGGCGTCACCAAGCTGACCAAGATCCAGTTCTCCAACATCGAGGAGCTGCAGGCCGAGAACCTGCGTAAAATGCTGCTGGCCATGAGCCGCGACGTGCGCGTGATGATCATCAAGCTGTGCGACCGGCTGCACAATATGCGCACCGGTGACGCCTGGCCGGAGCAGAAGCGCCGCGACAAGGCCCGCGAGACCATGGAGGTGTATGCCCCCATCGCCAACCGGCTGGGCATCCTGAACGTGAAGGAAGAGCTGGAGGACCGCAGCCTGCATTACCTCGACCCCGTGGGCTACGAGGACATCAGCAAGATGCTGAGCGAGCGGGCCGGGGAGGAGTTCCTGGCCAAGGTGTCCGGCGTCATCGAGCGCCGCCTGATCGAGAGCGGCATCGAGGGTGCCACCATCAAGCGCCGGGTCAAGAGCATCTACGGCATCTACCGCAAGACCATCATGCAGAACAAGTCCTTTGATGAGATCTACGATATTTACGCCGTTCGTGTGATTCTGGACAGTCTGGCCGAGTGCTACAGCACCTTGGGCCTCATCCACGATATGTACCACCCGCTGCCCAACCGTTTCAAGGACTATATCTCTACCCCCAAGCCCAACGGCTACCAGAGCCTGCACACCACGGTCATCGGTCACGAGGGCATCCCCTTCGAGGTGCAGATCCGCACCCGTGCCATGGACGAGCAGGCCGAGTACGGCGTTGCCGCACACTGGAAGTACAAGGAGGGCCTGGGCGGCCACGACAAGCTGGACGAGCGTCTGGCCTGGGTGAGCCAGCTGCTGGAAAACCAGCGCGTCAGCGAGGATTCCGGCAACCTGCTGCATGACCTCAAGAGCGACCTGCTGCCGGAGGAAGTGTTTGCCTTCACCCCCAAGGGCGATGTGATCAACCTGCCCACCGGGGCTACCTGCATCGACTTTGCCTACGCCATCCATTCGGCAGTGGGCAACCGCATGGTGGGCTGCAAGGTGAACAACCGCATGGTGCCCATCGACCATGTGGTCTCCACCGGCGAGATCATCGAGGTCATCCTCGGCCCGGCGGACAAGGGCCCCAGCCGCGACTGGCTCAAGATCGTGCGCACCAGCGAGGCCAAGAGCAAGATCCGCAACTGGTTCAAGAAGATGCGCCGGGAGGAGAACATCCAGCAGGGCCGCGATGCGCTGGCCCGTGAACTGCGGCGCGAGATGATCATCATTCCGGACGACCAGCTGGACGAGTTCATCAACAGCTGCTGCCGCCGCCTGCGCCAGAACAACGCCGAGGAGCTGTATGCCGCCATCGGTTATGGCGGCATGACCATTGCTAACTGCCTGCCCAAACTCAAGGAGGAGTGGCAGAAGCTCAAGGCTGCCGAGCAGAAGCCCGAAGAGGACCTGCCCAAGGTGGACCTGAGCAAGGTGCACGCCACCGACGGTGTGGTGGTGGAGGGCTTCGACAACACCCCCATCAAGTTTGCCAAATGCTGCAGTCCGCTGCCCGGGGACCCCATCGTGGGCTTCATCACCCGCGGCTTTGGCGTGTCCATCCACAAGCAGAGCTGTGCCAACGCCATTTCCAGCATGAAGGACCCCACCAACGCGCCCCGCTGGGTCAAGGCCTACTGGGCCGACAGCGTCAAGGACAGCTACAAGGCCGGCCTTGAAATTATCGCCCTGAACCGCAACGAGCTGCTGCAGGATGTGCTGGCCGCCCTGGCGGACATCCGGGTGCCCATCTACGCCCTGAACGCCCGTCAGGTGGAAAACAACTGCGCCGTGGTCAGCCTGACCATCGGCATCAATAATACAGAGCACCTGAACCGTGTGGTCGCAAGGCTTTCCAAGGTAAAGGATGTGCTCAAGGTGACAAGGAGTTAACGCGATGCGAGCAATCATTCAGGCCGTTTCGTCGGCCAGTGTACGGGTAAACGGCGGCGAGCCCCGGGCCATCGGGCCGGGGCTGATGATCCTGCTGGGGGTGAAGGACACCGACAGCCTGGACATCGTGCCCAAACTGGCGGATAAGTGCGCGGGCCTGCGCATTTTTCCGGACGCGGAGGGCAAACTGAACCTCAGCGCGCGGGACCTTGGGTATTCGGCGCTGGTGGTGAGCCAGTTCACCCTCTACGGCGACACGAAAAAAGGCTACCGCCCCAGCTTTATCAAGGCCGCAAAACCGCCCCTCTCGGTGGACGCCTACGAGCTGTTTTTGGCCGAGATGAACAAACAGGGCCTCAAAGACGTGCAGCACGGCGAGTTCGGGGCCGACATGCAGGTGTCGCTGGTGAACGAGGGCCCCTGTACCATCATCATCGACACCGACGAGTGGAAAAAGAAGGAGTGATCCCATGCAGGCATTTCACATCCCGGCACCCCCGCCGTACTACACCAATACCTTTTTGCTGATCTCGGACGCCGGCCATGCGGTCATCATTGACCCGGCGGCGGACGTGCAGAACTACGAGCAGATTTTGCAGGAGCACAACGCCGTGCTCACCACTCTGCTGTGCACCCACGGCCACTTTGACCATGTGGGCAGCGCCGAGGCCCTGTGCCGGAAGTACCACGCCGTGCTCTACTGCGAAGCGGACGATCTGGCCGGGGATAAGATGTACCCGCTTTCCGAGGCCGACCACGGCTATGCGGAAGGCCAGACCGTGACAGTGGATGAGCTGCAGTTTACGGCATGGCATACGCCGGGCCACACCCCCGGCAGCGTGGTGCTGCTGTGCGGAGAGTATCTTTTCTGCGGTGACACCCTGTTTGCGGGCAGCATCGGCCGCACCGACCTGGAGGGCGGCAGCAGCGACGCCATGAACGCGAGCCTGCGCAAGCTGGCAAAGCTGCCCATCCCGCGGGAGACCCAGGTGCTGCCCGGCCACGGCGAGTTTTCCACCTTCGGGGAGGAACTGGACAACAATTACTTCATCCGCAGCGCCCAGCGCGGCAATGCTGATTTTTAACGAAAACGAGAGAACGACATGAAGATTTATATCACGGGCCTGCCCTCCGGGTACGAGGTGGAACATCTGGTCCGCCTGTTCTACCCTATGGCACCCCTTACCCTGACCCCGCCCGAAGCGGGCGAGGACTGCGTGTGGGCCGAGAAAAAGCCGGACGGCCTGTGGGCCATGGTGCGGCAGGGCGGCAAATGCGCCGAGCGCACCGCACCGCTGCCCGCCCCGGCGGAGGCCGGCGGCGAGACGCCAGAGTTCAGTCTGGCCAGCCTGACCTATGACCTGCTGCGGCAGTGGACCGGTATCCGCCCGCCCTGGGGCAAGATGACCGGCGTGCGCCCGGTGCGCCTCATCCACGACAAGCGTGCCGCCGGATGGAGCGAAACGGACATCGACCACTTCTTCCTGGAGCGCTTCGACTGCTCGGAGCAGAAATACCAGATGGCCAAGGCCATCGCCGACCTGCAGGAGCCGATTTTGAAGGTGGGCAGTGCGCCCAAGACCTACAGCCTGTACATCGGCATACCGTTCTGCCCGTCCCGGTGCAGCTACTGTAGCTTCGTGAGCTGCAACCTCGACCGTGACCGCAAGATGGTGCAGCCCTATGTGGATTGCCTGTGCAACGAGGTGGAAGAGATCCGCAGGCAGGCCGACAAGGCCGGGCTGACCCTGTGCAGCATCTACATCGGCGGCGGCACCCCCACCAGCCTTTCGGCCGACCAGCTGCGGCAGCTCATGGGCACCGTGCGGCAGAATTTTGACCTGTCCAAAGTCGTAGAATATACGGTGGAAGCAGGCCGCCCGGACTGCACCGACGCCGAAAAGCTGGCTGTCATCAAGGAGTACGGGGCCACCCGTATCTCCATCAACCCCCAGACCTTCTCGGACGAGGTACTGGCCGGCATCGGCCGCAAGCACTCGGCCCAGGACATCCTGGACTGCTACGCCGAGGCCCGCAAGGCAGGCCACGATGACATCAACATGGACCTCATCGCCGGTCTGCCCGGCGACACGGTGGAAAGCTTTGAGCACAGTCTGCGGCAGGCCATTGCCCTCGACCCGGAGAACATCACCGTGCACACCCTGACCCTCAAGCGGGCCTCCCGGATCGTCATCGAGGACCAGCGGGAAAACGACTACGCCGACGTGGCCGCCATGCTGGAAAAATGCCGCCTGCTGGCCGAGGCGGGCTACCGGCCCTATTACCTCTACCGCCAGAAGAACACCCTGCAGAACCTGGAAAACGTGGGCTGGTGCAAACCGGGCCACGAGGGATATTACAACATCTACATCATGGAGGAAGTTCAGACCATCCTTTCCGCCGGTGCGGGCGGCAGCACCAAGCTGGTGGCCGACGGCGGCAAACGGATGCAGCGCATCTTCAATTTCAAGTATCCGAACGAGTATATCCAGCGCTTTGCGGAGGTACTGGAACGGAAAAAAGGAGTGGCTGATTTTTATGATCACGATCTGGGTCCCGAAGCGTCTGGTTGAGATCGACCTTTACAATGTGGCGGCCTGCAGCCCGCAGCAGCTGGCACAGCTGAGCGAGCACAGCTATGCCCAGCGGGTGAATTATGCCGCCGAGAAGATCCGCATGTCCGGCGCAAAGATCGTCATGCTCACCGGCCCGTCGGCCAGCGGCAAGACCACCAGCGCCCACTGCATCGCCCGGGCACTGCAGCAGCAGGGCACCCCGGCGCAGGTCATCAGTCTGGACAATTTCTTCAAGGGGGCGGAGTTCTACCCCCGCCTGCCGGACGGAACCTTGGACTACGAGAACCCCGACACGCTGGATCTGCCGCTCATCAAGCAGTGCCTGCGGGAGCTGAGCGAGACCGGCAAGACCACCCTGCCCGTCTACGACTTCTCGGCCGAGAAGCGCTCGGATGAAGCAGAACCCATCGACCTGCAGGGCGGCGTGTGCCTGGTGGAGGGCATCCATGCCCTGAACCCGGAGCTCACCGGCCTTGTCAAGGGGGATGACATCTACCGCATCTATGCCGGCCTGCGGGAGGAATACTGCATCGACGGCCGCCGGGTGATCAACACCCAGGATATCCGTCTGTGCCGCCGCACCCTGCGGGATGCCGCCACCCGCGGCCGCAGCCCGGCCAAGACCCTGACCATGTGGGATCATGTGCTGGACGGCGAGACCCGGTATATCAAGGGCTTCAAGACCACGGCAGACTTTCTGCTGGACACCTCTTTTACCTACGAGCTGGGCCTGATCTCCAACCTGCTGGGCGTGGTGCGCCGCCAGTTCACGCTGGAAGGCCACAATGCCGAGTTGTGGGACGAGACGGCCCGCCGCTTTGAGCATGTGGCGCCGCTGAGCCTGGACCTGCTGCCGCCCGACAGTATGCTGCGGGAGTTCTATGGCGGCAAGGTCTGACCGACCCCAAGATATGGGGAAAATGCGAAAAATTTGTTTCCAAACCTGCACCAAACTGTAAAAAATGCAGGACATGCGTTGCAATTGTACAGGCGGCGCGCTATAATGGGCATGACCCCACAACCCGTGGTCCGGCGCAGGCCGGGCCGTGTATGGAGGAAGAGAGAGGTGTCTTTTATGGATTTCGATTTCAATAAGATCAAGGAAATGGGCTTGGAATACGCAGAAAAAGGCAAGAACGCCGCCAAAGACCTGGCCGAGAAGGGCAAGACCCAGGCACTGATCGTCAATGAGCAGGGCAAGCTGCTCAAGGCACAGCGTCAGCTGGGCGCACTGGTGTACAGTCTGGCCAAGGGCAAGGAAGAAAATCAGCCGCTGGTGGATAAATACATCGAGATGATCGACAGCATCGAGGGCGAGATCGCCCGCCTGAAAGCCTCTCTGACCCCGGCGGAAACCGCTGAGGTGGAATTCACCGAAGCCGAAGAGCCGGCTGCTGAAGAAGCTCCCGCTGCCGAGGCAGCGCCTGCCGAAGAGCCCCGCAAGACCTGCCCGCAGTGCGGTGCACCCGTCTCGGACGATGCACTGTTCTGCAATAAGTGCGGCGCACAGCTGTAACGCAAACAGCGCCCCAGCAAAAACCGGAAAACGGGCGGTGTCCCCTTTGGCAGGATACCGCCCTGTTTTTGCGAAAAAAGAGAAATCTCCGTAAAAATACCGGGAAATGCCCTTATACCCTTGCAAAACCGCAGAGGATGCGGTACAATTTGTAGTATCTTTTGGAAGGGAGGGCCTGCCATGCTGGACTGGGTACCGAGCGCACCCTATACCGCGGAACAGCTGCTGGAAGTGCTGCGCATCCTGCGCGACCCGGAAAACGGCTGCCCCTGGGATAAAGTGCAGACCCATGCTTCCATCCGGAAAAATTTTCTGGAGGAGACCTGTGAGGTGCTGGAGGCCATCGACGCCGACGACCCGGCCATGCTCCGGGAGGAACTGGGCGATGTGCTGATGCAGGTGGCCTTCCATGCCGTCATCGAAGAAGAGCGCGGGCGCTTTACCTTTGAGGACGTGTGCCGCGAGGTGTGCGAGAAGCTGGTGTTCCGGCACCCGAACATTTTTGCCTCTTCAGCGGCGCAGAATGCCGGTATAAACGGCTGGGATGCGCTCAAGAATAAGGAAAAGGGCCGCACCACCCTGGCCGACGAGCTGAACACGGTGCCGGCCACCCTGCCGGCCCTCATGCGTGCCCAGAAGCTGCAGAAGCGTGCGGTGCGCTGCGGTGTGCCGGAGCCGGAAGGAACGCAGGCACAGCAGGCTCTGCAGCAGGCTGTGGACGGCTGGAACGTTGCGCAGAACGCCGACGCAGCGGGGGAGCTGCTGTTTGCAGCGGCCAACGCCATGCGGCTGGCCGGTGTGGACGCCGAAGAGGCGCTGACCTTTGCGTCCAGGCGGTTCTGCGATGCATGTCTGCAGCAGGAACAACGCGGTATTCAGGCGGATGCGCCTGCCCCGATAGAAGAAACGAAGTAACACAAAAATAGGATTTTTGGAGGGTTTATCGTATGACCAAGACCGATCTGATTGCACAGGTGGCAGCAAACACCGAAATGAGCAAGAAGGACGCTGAGCGTGCTGTCAGCGCCATGTTTGAGGCACTGGGCAAGGCCATGGCAGAGGGCGAAAAGATCACCATCTCCGGCTTTGGCACCTTTGAGGTGCGTGAGCGCGCCGAGCGTCAGGGCATCAACCCCCGCACCCGTGAGCCCATCACCATCGCTGCTTCCCGCAGCATCGTGTTCAAGCCCGGCAAGTCCCTGAAGGACACCCTGTAAGCTGATTTTTGCTTTGCCGCCGCTGCCTCACAGGAGGTGCGGCGGCGTTTTTTGTACAAAAGGAGGAACCACGCACATGCGTCTGGACAAATACCTGAAAGTTTCGCGCCTGATCAAGCGCCGCACCGTAGCCAACGAAGTGGCGGATGCAGGCCGTATCCTCATCAACGGCAAGGTGGCCAAGGCCAGCCAGGCCGTCAACGCCGGGGACATCATCGAGGTCACCTTCGGCAACCGGCCCATCAAGGTGCGGGTGCTCTCGGACGTGGAGCCGCGCACCAAGGACGTGGCCCGCGAGATGTACGAGATCATCGAGCAGCCCGCCGTGCTGGCCGCCGAGCCGCCGAAGGAATAAAACCGGCCTTGCCCCGCATAGGATGCTCCCAGAGGAAGGGAGCTTTGCCATATGCCGAAACCGGAAGAACGACCCGCCGCCCGGCCCCATGACCTGATCCTGGAAAACCGCACCACCCTCACCGTGACCGGGGTGCAGAAGGTGCTGCACTGCAGCCCCGAGAGCGCCGCGCTGGAAACGGGCAAGGGCACGCTGCATCTGGCCGGGGCGCAGCTCAGTGTCGTTTCACTGGATCTGGAAGCCGGGGAAGCAAAGCTCACCGGCCGGTTCGATGCGCTGGAATACACCCGCACTGCCGCTGCCGGGGGCTTCTGGCACCGGCTTCTGCGCTGATGCTGCCGGTGCTGCAGCCCGCCCAGCTGGGGCGGGAGCTGGCCGCCTGCACCATATTGGGTGCAGCCGTGGGTGTGGTACGGGCGTTTTTTCCGGTGCGGGGGCGGGGTGCCTTTGTGCCGGATGCCCTGCTCACCGGGGCGGTGCTGTTCGGCGTGCAGAGCTATGCTGCCGCCCTCAGCAGTGCCGGGGTGCTGCGCTGGTACATGGTGCTGGCGGCCTTTGCCGCAGCCCTTTGCACGGCAGCCGTGCTGGGCATTCCGGTGCGGTGGGCCGGGCGGTGTCTGGCGTGGGTGCTGGGTGCTCCGGTGCGCCTTGCCCGGCAATGGGTGCTGCGGCCGCTGGCGCAGCGGCACGCGGCGCGCCGCGCAGCACGCAAAGAACGCCGGAACGCAAAAAGAACCACAAAAAATCCGAAAAAGAACTTGCCAAACCAGCGCCGTGTGTTGTATAATTCAAACGTATCAAAGTAAGAGAAGGGACGCAGTGTGTCTGCTGCGCAGATGGGGGCGTGTGCAATGGCAAATCAGAGCCGCAAAAGGGGCGGGAAGCGTGTGTTTGGCAAAACGCTGATCCGGTTGTTTTTTGTGCTGATGCTGCTCAGCATGCTGGCAGCCTACATTTCCAATCAGGTCACCATCAGCTCCAAGCGTGCGGAGCTGGAAACGCTGAACGAGCAGATCGCCCAGCAGCAGACGGAAAACCAGGAGATGCAGCGCATCCTCAGCGGCGACGCGAACCAGATCACCGAGTGGGTCGCACGCGACTCTTACAACTATGCCGCGCCCAACGAGCGCATTTTTGTGGACGTGACGGGCAAATGAGCCGGGCGGCAGGCGCATTCTAGGAAAACAAGGAGTATTGAGTTTTGGCAATTGAGGTTGGAAACGTTTTTGAGGGCCGCGTTACCGGCGTAAAGCCGTTTGGTGCCTTCGTGGCACTGCCGGAAGGCCGGGTGGGCATGGTCCACATTTCCGAGGTATCGAACGAGTTCGTGCAGGACATTGCAGCCGTGCTGCATGACGGCGACACCGTAAAGGTGCAGGTCATCAATGTGGCACCGGACGGCAAGATCGCGCTGTCCATCAAGCGGCTGCTGCCGCCGCCCCCGCGCCAGCCCC
>OBLG01001417.1_pt1 | contig 18476 bp, 11 predicted proteins | sample 1517451 | NCBI WGS metagenome assembly OBLG01 (sample SAMN04571694, study PRJEB22368) | human gut metagenome | biome: human gut; material: stool | host: Homo sapiens | place: Luxembourg | collected 2012-06-29
TTGGTCGCGCTTTCATGCTCCTTCCGCGTGCAGCTTTTTGGTGCTTCGCCTAAGCCCTTGTTTGCTTCCCTAACTTTCCGTGAAGCACCGAAAAAGGGCGGCATACCCGCAGGTACACCGCCCCTTGAAGCCTTGGATTACACCTTCTGGAAGGTGAACACCACTTCGCCGCCCGCTTCGGGAGCAATTTCTTCCACCGTCGTGTCGAACTCGTAGCCTTCCGGCACAATCAGCACATGCAGCACATAGGGGTATGCAGGCATGGTGAATTCCAGCACGCCATTCTCATCCACAGGCATGGGCGTGCACGTTTCATCCGTGCAGACGTTAATCATCGTGCCGGTCACGGGGTTGCCGTCCTGATCGACGCACTTAATCGTGTAGCTTGCCATCCCCTCCATCGGCATCTGCGGCGCTTCCGCCACTTCATCCGTGGAAGGCAGAGTGCCATCGGCGTACTTCCAGCCGGGGACATTGATGCCATACTGCTGCAGCATGGCGACAAACGCGTTGGCGTTGGGTTCATCAGCGATTGCAATGGCGGATGCTTCCACGTTTTCCGCGCCAGCCTTCACCACAAAATAGGTGGTATACGGGAAGCCGCTTGCCTGATTGGTGTCAATCGGCTGATTCGGGATGACGTAGCCGTCCTCCGTCATGTAGTCCGTCAGCGCATAGTTTTCGGGAGCCGCTTCGCAGCCAAAGGCGTACATTTCCGGGTCGAGCCCCTTCGCCAGCGTCACCTTCACCGTCGCGCTTTCCGTGTTGTCAATCACATAATAGTTGGTCATGCCAAAGGTGGACATCAGCGCAAATTGCGGGTCGGTGAAGAAAACCTGCTTCACGTTGTCCCCCACAAAGGAGAGGGTCGTCATCTTCGTGCCTTCCGGATAGACCGGGTTGTTCGCCAGCACAGCGGCGGCTTCTTCTCCGTCCACCACGCGCGCGTTGTCCAGCCAGATCATGTCCTCATTCGCGGCCTGAAAGGAATCCTTGATGTAAGACAGGGCAATTTCGTAAGTACCGTCTGCCGGGAATTCATAGCCGTAGGTCGCCCATTCCTTCACGCCGCCGAACGCCTTCACCGTCTGTCCGTTGACAGACAGGTAGAACAGGTCGCAGCCGGCTTCGGTGGACGTCTTGTAGTCGAACGCGAACACATCGCCCGCCTTCGCTTCCACCGTAGTCAGCACGGAAGCGGAAGAAGTATCCTTGCCCGTGTTCGTGCTGACCAGCACCGTGCGGTCATCCTTTACCGCAACCGCCATCGGCCAGGTGTATTCATCCGTAGAATTGGTGAAGGACAGCGGCGCCGCCGTGCCTTCCACATTCAGCGCGCGGTTCAGTTCCGCTTCATCCGTCGGCGGAATCGAGGGCTTTTCGCCCGGCAGGAACGCCAGCACATTCGTCTGCGTGTACTCATCGCCGAGGAAGAGACCGAACAGGCGGACAAACGCGTCCGTAGAGGTCTGAGAACCCGTTGCGATGAAAGCCACATTGCCGAAGCGGTCAACCACAATCGAGGTCGGGACGCCATTGAGCCCGAAACCCGCAAAGAGGTTGAACGTTTCATGCCCGACCGGGAACGTCAGACCATGCGACGCCACATATTCCGTCAGCTTCGCATCATCATCGTTTTCATCGATGCTCAGCGCAAAGACTTCCACCTTGTCCTTGTACTGCTCATAGGCTTCCTCCAGGAAGGGGAACTCCGATTCACACGGGCCGCACCACGTTGCCCAGAGGTTAATCAGCACCATTTCCTTCTCCTTCAAAGTTTCGGAGAGGGTATGGGAAACGCCGTTAATGTCCGTAAAGGTAAAATCGGGCATGGGCGCGCCAAGCGCGTACACCAAGGCAGTTTCTTCCGCCAGTGCAGCGCAGCCGAGGCACATCGCCAGTGCCAGAACCAGTGCCAGCATCTTCTTCATGAGGATTGCTCCTTTCACGTTCTGCGGCTTCCACCGCAGTCTTACAAAAATTATAAAGCGAGAAATGCCTGATGTCAACCGAAAAAACTTCATAAATACAATTGGCGTGCGCAACGCCCCTTTTTCGTCTCCAACAGCAGCGAAGAAGCGTAAAATTGTTTGGTATTCCCATAACCAAAAAGCCCTGCCGCATTCACGACAGAGCCTTTTTGTGCCTTGATTACGCCTTGCCAGCGCAGCCCAGCACATCCACAATCTTGTGGGCGACCATCGCCTTCACCGCAGCGCGGGCAGGCTTCAGGTACTGACGGGGGTCAAAGTGATCCGGATGCTCCGCGAAGTACTTGCGGATGCTCGCGGTCATCGCCAGACGAATGTCGGAGTCGATATTGATCTTGCAGACCGCCATCTTCGCCGCCTTCGCCAGCTGCTCTTCCGGAATGCCAATTGCGTCGGGCATATTGCCGCCGAACTGGTTGATTTCCTTCACGAACTCCTGCGGGACAGAAGAAGCGCCGTGCAGGACGATCGGGAAGCCGGGCAGACGCTTGGAGCATTCTTCCAGCACCTCGAAGTGCAGCTGGGGCTTCTGACCGGGCTTGAACTTGTACGCGCCGTGGGACGTGCCGATGGCAATCGCCAGCGAGTCGCAGCCCGTGCGGGTCACAAACTCTTCGACTTCTTCCGGATGGGTGTACATTTCCTGACCATGCTCCACCTTCACGTCGTCTTCGACGCCGGCGAGCGTGCCGAGTTCCGCCTCGACAACCACGCCGTGGTCATGGGCATACTCGACGACCTTGCGGGTCAGGGCGATATTATCCTCAAAGGACTTGGAGGAAGCGTCAATCATGACGGACGTGAAGCCGCCGTCGATGCAGCTCTTGCACAGCTCAAAGCTGTCGCCGTGGTCAAGGTGCAGCGCAATCGGGATATCGGGGTTCTCGATAACCGCCGCTTCCACCAGCTTCACCAGATAGGTGTGATTGGCATACGCGCGCGCGCCCTTGGACACCTGCAGGATGACGGGAGCCTTCAGCTCACCCGCCGCCTCGGTGATGCCCTGAATGATTTCCATGTTGTTGACGTTGAAAGCGCCGACCGCATAGCCGCCGTCATACGCCTTCTTGAACATTTCCTTCGTCGTAACAAGCGCCATTGGATTTTCCCTCCTGATGCAATTATGTAGGGGTTTTCCACCGAATCTATTATAGCACATTCTGCCGAAATAGAAAAGGGGGTTTTTTCACAAGTTGTATTTTCTTTCACAAAGTTTTTGGCGTAGGACGACCTCATCCGACTTCGCTTCGCTCAGCCACCTTCCCCAAAGGGGAAGGTTTGGGGACGTGCACCCTTCTCCGCCTTCCCCTCTGGGGAAGGTGTCGCCGCAGCGACGGATGAGGTCACATAAACACGCGGGCGCTGTATGCCGAAGCGCACAACTCAATCGCGCGAAAGGGTCAAGGGAGGGGACTTCGTCCCGTTTCATTCGCCCTTGGGTTTCCCCCAATTAACACGCGGAAGCAGCCTGAAAGAGAAGTCTACTCAATCGCGCAAAAGGGAGTCCAGAGGGTCGAAGACCCTTTGGTGGAGTCCAGAGGCAAAGCCTCTGGTCATTGCCCCTCTTCCGTCCGCTCCACCGTGCCGACGTAGATGATTTCGCTCTTTGCCTTGTAGGTGTCGGTGTACATCAGCTTGCGCTCGGTTTCCGCGCCGCCCACATACTTCACCAGGTAGCTTTCCACCACACAGCCGTCGGTTGCCTTGCGGTAGGTGTACTCTTGGTCAACATAGGTGGCGTAGGTGTGGTTCGTGTCCTTGCGGTATTCCGGCTCGGTCGGGGCGGGCAGGGTCTGCACCGTCACCGTTTCCAGCTCGTACTTCACGCCCTTGCCGAGGCTCTCGCCGTAAATCGACACCACGCACACCTTGTGCGACTTGTCATAGCGGCTGTCCTTCATCACCGTCGCGACGATGAAAATCGTGCTGTTCGTGTCGTTGCGGAACTTGAAGTCAATGCGGTTGTCGGATACCGTCGCGTCCTTGCCGTAGTCGGTGTAGCCCACCGCGTCAGAGTGCGGCTCGCGCTTGAGAATCGTCATGTTCGCTTTCGCCGCCGCAAGGTACATCGTCGTGCTCGCCTGACACACGCCGCCGCCGTAGCCCATGCGCTGATCGCCATACGCGTACTCAATCGCCTGATAGAAGCCGTTTGCCTTCGTGCGCTTGCCCACAACCGTATTGAAGGAGAATGTTTCGCCCGCTGCAAGCATCTTGCCGTTGATGCGCTCGAACGCCACCTGAATGTTCAGGTTGCGCTCTTCCGTGCTGGTGGTCGAAATCGGGGTGTACGCCGTCGCGCGCAGCTGAATCTGCGGCTCCAGCATGGCTTTGGTCGTGGTCGGCTGAAGCTCGCGCGTCGTCAGCTCCACCTCGCCGCTTACCAGGGACGACATCATCTGGTACACCTGATTTTTCGCCTCGGTCGTGTCCATATAGCGTCCGACCGTTTCCGGCTGAATCGTCAGCGGATTGTTGAAATTGTTGTAATCGAAGATAATATGCGCATCCACCGGCTGGATGTACGCCTGCTGCGCGATGCTGAGCAGGATGTTGTCAATCACCACATTGTCGCCGCTGGGCGTGGCGGAATAGCCCTCGTAGGGATTTTCCGCCAGCGCGTCCATCGTGGCTTTGCGCGCGTCAATGCTGCCTTCTGTGTGCCCCGGCTGCCACGCCGCGTCGAGGGCTTCCCGCACATCGACGGTCATGTTCAGGTCGGCGCTCGTGATTTCCCTCACCAGCTGACCCGCGTACATCAGGCGCACCTTCCACGCGTCGCGCTGCTGATTCGCGTGCGCCGTGACCGCCTCTTCCGCCTCCGCGCGGGTCATGCCGCCGAGGTGGATGCCGTCCACATACACGTTCGGGACGTACTTGTCGTCATACGCCGTCACCGACGCGACCAGTGCTTCCCGCTCGTTCTGCTCCTGGATGGCATTGCTGATAGCGCCGCCCGCCGCAACCAGTCCGCAAATTACCGCCACCGCGCACGCGCAGAACAGGATGCGCTTGAGCAGCTTTTGACCCGACGGCTTGCGGCGGACAGGCTCGTTCTTCGGCTCGCGATGCTCCGGATTGAAGCCCCCCAGCCCCGCCGGCGGATGATTGCCGCCGCCATTGCCGCCGTTTCCGCCATTGCCGTTCGCCGGATACTGCGGAAAATTCGTCGGATACATCGGCTGCTGCCATCCGCCATAATTCTGCTGCGGATACGGCGGATTCTGCGGGCGCTGCGGATTCATCGGCTGATTCGGCATCATCTGCCCGCCGCGAATCGGCTGATTGCGCCCGGTGTTCATGCTTTGCTGATTCTGCCCCCACGAGAACTGCTCCAATTGGTGCGCCGCATCGAGCGGCTGCACGCCGTTGTTCCAGCCCTGCTGCGGCTGCATGGGCGTCCCCTGCACGCCGCGGAAGCCGCACATTTTCCCGCTTTGCACATATTGGCTCCCCTGCCCCGGCTGATTCATCCCCTGCGGGCGCATCGGCTGGGCCGCACCCATCGGCTGAGCCGCACCCATCGGCTGCATGGGCGGATTGGTGCTCTGCTGCGCCGGGGGCGGCTGCGGATTCCGGCGCGGCGGATTTGTCGGCTGCATGGGCGCGTCTTCCGTGCGGATAAGGGGGATGCTGTTGTCCAGCGTCTGCTGCCCGGCATACTGCGCCGCGTTCAGCTGCGTGCGGCGGCGGCGCGGCTGCTTGTTGTCGTTGAATTCGGACATGGTTTCAGCACCCCTTTCTGATGGCAATTCGGTATTTCTTCATCTTATATCACATGATTTCAGCATCTTCCACTGCTTGCAGCAATTTTTCCACATCATCTGCCGCCCTCGCCCACATCGGCGCGGTGCAGCCGACCATGCCGTGGCGGTCGCCATCGCCATGGAAGTCACTGCCGCCGGTGACCAGAAAGCCCATACGCCGCGCGGTCAAATCCAGCAGGGGCGTGGCGCGTCCGGCGGACGGGTGGTAAACCTCAACGCCCCGCAAGCCCTGCTCCTGCCAAACGCCGAGCAGATGGCGCAGCAGCGCGCCGGTCTTCTCCAGCTCCATCGGGTGCGCCAGAACAGGCACGAAGCCGCTTTCCCGCATCAGCGGCAGCGCCTCCGCCATGCTCAGGCGCTCCCCCGCCACATAGGCAGGTGCGCCATCCGCCAGAAAGCGGTCAAACGCCTCGCGCGTGTCCACCACATAGCCGTGGCTGACCATCGCGCGGGCGATATGCGGCCGACCGACGCTGCCCTTGGCTTCGCGGACGATTTCGTCGTAATCCAGCGGATAGCCCAGCGCGTTCAGCTTCTCCACCATCTGCCGCGCGCGTCCGAGCCGCAGTTGGGACAGCGCCTGAACCTTGCGGTGCAGGGGCGCATCCGTCCCGCGCCCGTAGCCGAGCAGGTGCAGGCCGGGCATATCGCGCAGGGACAATTCGACACCTTGCAGAATCGGCATCGGCGTGGGTTTCCCCAGCAGCTGCGCCGCGCCGTCAAACGTGTCATGGTCGGTCACGGCAAGGAGCGTCACGCGGTGCTTGTCCGCCAGCGCCACCAGCTCCGCGGGCGTAAGCAGCCCGTCGGAGGCAGTGGTGTGGGTGTGCAAATCAGGCTTCATGGGGGTCAGTTGGGTGATTTTCGGGCGCATCCGCCGTCTTTTCGGGGGCTTCCGCGCTCTTTTCAGGCGTTTCGGCGGACTTTTCGGAATTTTCTTCCTTCTTTTCGTCCGCCATATCCTGCATCATCACATCGCCCGTGGTGCGGGTGTCGGCATCCTGAATATCCGGCAGCACGCCCGTTTCCATCAGGGTGACGAACTCGCGGCGGCTGATGGTGTCGTACTTGAGCAGCGCGTCCACCAACTTCTCCATGCGATCGCGGTTGGCGCTCAGGGCATCCACCGCCTTCTGGTAGCATTCCTCCAGCAGGCGCTTGACTTCCGCGTCGATGCGCGCCGCCATTTCTTCGCTGTACCCGCGGCTCTGCCCGAACTCCATGCCGACGAACACTTCCTGATCGCCATCAAGATAGACCGGGCCCAGCTTTTCGCTCATGCCAAACTGCGTCACCATGCGGCGGCAGACCTCCGTCGCCTTTTTCAGGTCGCTCGTTGCGCCGGTGGTGAACTCGCCCAGATAAAGCTGCTCCGCGGCATGACCGCCCAGCCCCATCGCCACGAAGTCCATCAGCTGGCTGTAAGTCTGCAAATCGTCCTCTTCCGTCGGCAGGGACAGCGTGTAGCCGCCCGCCTGCCCGCGCGGGACGATGGTAATCAGGTGCACCTCGTCGCAGTTGGGCAGGACGTGCCCGACGATGGCGTGACCCGCCTCGTGGATGGCGACCATGCGCTTATCGCGCTGCGTCACCTTGTGGCTGCGCTTCTCCGGGCCCATCTGCACGCGGGAGATTGCCTCCACCAGCGTCTGCTGATTGATGGCCTTCAAGCGCCCGCGCGCCGCCAGAATCGCGGCTTCGTTCATGATGTTTTCCAGCTCCGCGCCGGTGGAGAAGGGCACGCGCTTGGCGATATTCTCCAAATCCACATCATCCGCAAGGGGCTTGCCCTTGGCGTGCACCTTCAGGATGGCAACACGCCCCGCCATATCGGGGTAATTGACGAGAATCGTGCGGTCAAAGCGGCCGGGACGCAGCAGCGCGGGGTCAAGAATGTCGCGGCGGTTCGTCGCCGCCATGACAATAACGCCCTCGTTGATTGCGAAGCCGTCCATCTCGACCAGCAGCTGGTTCAGCGTCTGCTCGCGTTCGTCGTGTCCGCCGCCCAGCCCCGCGCCGCGGTGGCGACCCACGGCGTCAATCTCATCAATAAAGATGATGGACGGGGCAGCGCGTTTGGCTTGGTCGAACAGGTCACGGACGCGGCTCGCGCCCACGCCCACGAACATCTCCACAAAGTCAGAGCCGGAAATGGAGAAGAACGGCACGCCCGCCTCGCCCGCAACCGCCTTGGCCAGCAGGGTTTTGCCCGTGCCGGGCGGGCCGATGAGCAGCACGCCCTTGGGGATGCGCGCGCCCATGTCAATGTACGCCTTGGGGTTGCGCAGGAAGTCCACCATTTCCTTGAGTTCTTCCTTCTCTTCCTCCGCGCCCGCGACGTCGGCGAACGTCACCTTGTTCTTGTTCGGGTCATGGATGCGCGCCCGGCTTCTGCCGAAGTTCATCACCTTGCCGTTGCCGCCGGTCTGCGCGCGCATAATCAGCCAGAACATCACGCCGCAGAGCACCAGCGAAATCGCCAGCGGAATCAAATCATACCACCACGGGGTGGTCAGCGGCTGACGGTAGATGATGGTGAACGGCAAATCCTTGACGGACACCTCGTCCAGCGGCTTATTAAGCTTCGCCGCCTGCATTTGCCGCGCGGTGACGATGAAATCAGCGCCGATGGTGGTTTCAAAATCGTAGTTCTTGTCAGGGAAATCCGCGTCGGCGACCGTTGTTGTTGTCGTCACGCCCACCAGCGACGTGCCGCGGATGGCGACGGAGCGAACCTGCCCCTCCTCAATCATCGTCAGCAGCTGGGGATAGGTGATGCGGCGGTCACGGATATTGCTGCCAAAGCCGTTGGTGAACAGCATCGAAATGGTGAGCACCATCAGCAGCAAAACCGCGACGTAGCCGAACATCCCGCGAGACTTCTTCAATGCGAGCATCCTCCTTCCGTTCCAGCGCCATCCGCCTGTTGCGGCGTATACCCATATAGACGAATGACGTGTGCGGAAAAATCCATCTTTACAAAAATTTTATCTTTTTCGGGGAAGAATCGGCTGATTTATTCGTGCGCCGCGCCGTACACGCGGCTGTCCAGCACGCCGATGTCCGGCAGATTGCGGTACTTCTCGGCAAAATCCAGCCCATAGCCGACGACGAACTCATCCGGAATCTTGAAGCAGTGGTAATCCACCGTCAGGTTGTGTTCAGGATTGCGGCGGTCGGGCTTGTCCAGCAGCGTCGCAATGCGGATGGAGGACGCGCCGCGGCCCATCAAATACTTGCCGAGGTAGAACAGCGTGTTGCCGCTGTCCACAATGTCCTCCACAATCAGCACGTCGCGCCCCTTAATAGACACGGACAGGTCTTTCTCCAGATTGACCACGCCGGAGGACTTGGTGGAGTTGCGATAGCTCGAAAGCGCCATGAAATCCAGCGTCACGGGCAAATCGACCTCGCGGATGAGGTCGGAGAAGAAGACACTCGCGCCCTTCAAAATGCAGACCATCACCAAATCACGACCCTGATAGTCGTGGGTGATTTCCCGTCCCAGCTGGGCAACGGCCTTCTGGATGTCCTCACGCTTGACGAGAATCTTCGTCATGTCTTGATACAGCTTGGCATTGGTGTCCATCGTGTTGTCCTCCTAAATATATGTAGGTTTCTATGTTGACTTAGTTGGCGTTGTCCTTTTTTTCGCGCAGGGGTGCGCCGCAGCGTTTGCACTGTTCGAGCTTGTCGTAGGGGTCATCCTCAATCTGCGACCACTTGATGACGCCGGACAGCGGGCGGTATTTCGGATTGAGCGATTCGCAATTCGGGTCAATGTGGTAGTACGTTCCGCCTTCGGGATTGTAGTAAATCAGCAAGTCCGGATGGCTGGTGTTCAGCACAGGCTGGGTGGCAAGGGCGTTGGTCGGGGTGGCGGTGCTTTCCTGCTCGTTGCTTTGCAGCGTCGCGGGGTCAACGTACCACACGCCGTCCTCCTTGACCATGCGCACCTTCCACAGGTAGACGCTTTCGCCCAGGGTGTTGTTCTTGTTGATGACGGCGCGCACGGTGACCATGCGGGCGATGTCGTTCGATGTGCCCGTGATGGCCGTGAAATCCCAGCTGACGGGCGTGCGGTTGGTCAGCACCTCGCCGAAGAGCTTCTGCGTCACCGCGTCCGTGCCGCCCTTGATGCTGCTGCGCCACGACGGGGCCGTCAGGTTGACCATTTGGCTGATGGCGTTGTTCTTCCACAGCGTGAAGAAGGAATGCAGCTGCGCGTAGCACTCCTCGGAGTCATCCACAGGCGTCGCGGTGGGCGTGGGCGCGGGATTGGGCGTGTCCGTCGCGGTCAGGTTGACATCGAGGTTATTGCCCGATGTACTCCCCTGCTGCATCTGACCGGACTGATTCGGCTGCGCGGGGTTCTGATTGTCCGCCGCATTCGTCGCCAGTGCGCTGACGAGGCAGACGACCGCCGCCGACGCCAGCAAAAGCGACAGCACCAGCCGCGCGTTGGGCGTGACCAGCTCGCGGAGCCACATCGCGGCGATGCTCGCCACCGCGCCGACGAGGACGATCCACTTCACCGCCGTCCACGCGAAGACCATGCTCAAGATGAAAAGAATCGGCAGCACGCCGAACATCAATACTTTTGCAATCGTATCCCACGGAATTTCCCTGTGCGCCGCCGGCTGCACCCGGAAGCCGCTGCGCCCCGACGTGGGGTACACGCGCTGACCGTCGGGGGTGTACTGCGCGTACTGCTGCTCCGGCGGCAAATCCGTTTCCTGCGGATTTTGCTGGCTGTACCCCTGCTGATTGTACGCCGGATTCGGCTGCTGGTATCCCTGCTGCTGATACCCGCCGGGCTGCACAAACCCCTGCTGGTCATACGGCTGCTGCTGATAAGGCTGCTGGGCGTATGGCTGCTGATAGCCCTGCTGCTCATAGCCCTGCCCATACGGCTGCTGATAACCTTGCTGCCCGTATGGTTGCTGATAACCCTGCTGCTCGTAGCCCTGCTGACCGTATGGCTGCTGGTATCCCTGCTGACCATAGGGCTGCTGATAATCCGCATACCCCTGCTGACCATATTGCGGCTGCCCATAGCCGTTTTGCGGCGCGTAGCCCTGACCATAGGCATCATTGGGCACGTAGCCGCCATTCGGGGCATAGCCCTGCGCCGGCGGATAATTGCCCTGCGAAAAACCAGGCTGCTGAGGATTCTGTCCGGCGTCCCCGGCGCCATCATAGGGTGGACGGCTGTTGCTCATCCGGCTTCCTTTCCTTTCTTCCGCGCGTTTGTGCGCGAAGTTCCCTGCCGCGCCTTGTGCGGAGGGCATTTTGTCCCTCCCCCGCGCGGACTTTCACGCAAGCGCCTGAATCGCGCTTTACATGATAACGCATCTTACAGTATAGCACAAAAAAATGGCTTGTAAATAAGAAATCGGAAAAATTCATGGTTTGTTCGCCTGTAAGATGGAAAGAATTCCACTTCCGTGCGATTTTTATTCCGCATTCCGGATTCCAAATTCCGCATTTGCCCCCTTGCAAAACGCCTCAACCTATGGTAAGATAGAGCGTGCCGACGAAAGTCAGCGAAATATTGGAAGCGATGACCGGGAAACAGTAGCGCGTGCAAGTCCCCTTTCTATTTCCAAATGAGAATGTGCCAAGATGCGAAGCGAATTTTTTCTGCTGGCTAACGGGAGTGAAACGCAGCGTAGCAGCGCTACGCTAAGTGGAACGAGCGGACGCCAGAAGGAAAAAGGCGCGAGCAGATGGCACAGGCGAATGCAGGAAATAGGATATCAGAGAGCCGCCGGGTGGTGCGAGGCGGCAGGGCGCACAGCGTGAACCTTCATCCCGTGAGTTTTTCGGCGTGGGCAGCCTTATCGCCTATCAAGCGGCGGCAGCGGGATTTTTTCCTTTGCCGCAAGACGAGTGGTACCGCGGATTCAGTCCGTCTCATCAAACGATGGGACGGGCTTTTTTCATCCAACTGTAAGGAGGAACATCCGGAATGAACGAGAAGATCGAAGCCCTGAAAAGCAGCTTTGATTCCGAGCTGAAGAAGATCGCCAACATGGTGGATCTGGAAGCCCTGCGCGTGAATTACCTCGGCCGCAAGGGCAAAGTGACCGACGCGCTCAAGGGCATGGGCAGCTTGACCGACGAGCAGAAAAAGACCGTCGGGCGCGAGACGAACGAGCTGAAAACCGCCATCACCGTCGCCTTGGCGGAAAAGCTGGAAGCGCTCAAGGCGCAGGAATTGCAGCGCGAAATCAACGTCCTGCCCGAATTTGACATCTCCATGCCGCCGGACATGACCCGCGGGTCGTATCACCCGATTACGCTGGTGCAGCGCCAGTGCGAGCAGGTGTTCAAATCGATGGGTTTCACGGTGGAGGATTACGCCGAGGTGGTGACGGACTACGAGTGCTTCGAGAGCCTGAACATTCCGAAGTTCCACCCCGCGCGCGACATGCAGGACACCTATTATCTGGACAACGGGCAATTGCTCAAAACGCAGACCTCCGCCGCCCAGAACGCCATCTACCGCCGCTACCGCGACGCGCTGGTGAACGATGGCGTGCCGATTAAGGCGATTTTCCCCGGCCGCTGCTTCCGCAACGAGGCGACCGACGCCTGCCATGAGAACACGTTCTTCCAGATGGAAGGCATCATGGTGGACAAGGATATTTCCATCGCGAACCTGATCTACTTCATGAAAACGATGCTGAGCGAGGTGTTCCGCAAGGACATCAAAGTCCGCCTGCGTCCGGGCTTCTTCCCGTTCGTTGAACCGGGCTTTGAGCTGGATATCTCCTGCCTCATCTGCGGCGGCACGGGCTGCCCGTCGTGCAAGCATTCCGGCTGGCTGGAGCTGTGCCCCTGCGGCATGATTCACCCCGAAGTATTGAAAGCCGGCGGCATCGACCCGGAGCAGTACACCGGCTTCGCGTTCGGCTTGGGCATGACGCGCCTTGCCATGATGAAGTACGGCGTGAAGGACATTCGCGACCTGAACAGCGGCAGCCTGACGCGCCTGGCGCAGTTCACGGACGACGAGTAATGCGGAGGAAAGACGAACATGCTGATCTCAATGAACTGGATTTCCGACTTCGTTGACCTGACGGGTCTTGACAAAATGGCGCTGATTCGCCAGTTCTCCCTGTCCACGGCGGAAGTTGAGAATGAAATTTTCCACAAGGGCGCGGATTTGTCCGGCGTTGTCGCCGCGCAGATCGTCAGCGTAGAGAATCACCCCGAATCCCACAAGCTGCACCTGCTGAAGGTGGATGCGGGCGACGGGCAGCTGACCGACGTGGTCTGCGGCGCGCCGAACGTGCAGCTGGGCATGAAAACCGCGTTCGCGAAGGTGGGCGCGCAGCTGGGCGACATCACCATCAGCCCGCGCAAGCTCGCCGGGTACACGTCCTACGGCATGTGCTGCTCGGAGAAGGAAATCGGCATCAGCGACGACAATTCCGGCATCATGGTCATTCCGGAGGATGTTCCCTGCGGCACGGATTTGAAGGTGCTCTACCCCATTGACGATATTATCTTCGAGGTGGACAACAAGTCCCTGACGAACCGCCCCGACCTGTGGGGGCACTACGGCATGGCGCGCGAATTCTCCACCCTGTCCGGCCGTCCGCTGAAAGCCCTGCCCGTGGCGGATTTGACCGCGTACAGCGACCTGCCCGCCATCGACATGAAGATTGAAGACCCGCTGTGCCAGCGCTACTCCTGCCTGCGGGTGGAGAACATCAACCGCCACGTCAGCCCGATGGCGATGCGTATCCGCCTGAACTACTGCGGTATGCGCGACATCAACTTCCTCGCCGACCTGACGAACTACCTGATGCTGGAAATGGGGCAGCCGATGCACGCCTTCGACAGCCGCAAGGTGGAGAAAATCCGCATCCGCCGCTTCCCGGAGAGCTTCCCTTTCCAGACGCTGGACAAGGTGGAGCGCACCATCGACCCGAACACGCTGATGATCTGCAACGGCGACAAGCCGGTTGCCATCGCGGGCATCATGGGCGGTCTGGACAGCGAAATCGTCGATGACACGACGAGCCTGACGCTGGAATCCGCCACCTTCGACGCGGCGTCCGTCCGCAAGAGCAGCGTCCGCCTCGCCCACCGCACCGACGCCTCCGCCCGCTACGAAAAGAGCCTTGACCCGGAAATGACGACCGTCGCCATCGCCCGTTTCGTCAAGCTTTTGCAGGAATACGACCCAGAAATGCGCGTCACCTCCCGCCTGACCGACGAGTACGCCTTCCACTATCCGAAGGTGCAATTGTCCTTTGACAAGGCGTTTGTTGACCGCTACACCGGCATCAACATCTCCTCCGACGAAATCATGCACACGCTGACTTCGCTGGGCTTCGGCATGACGCGGGACGGCGATTCCTTCACCGCGGACGTCCCCTCCTGGCGCGCGACGAAGGACGTGACCATCAAGGCGGATATCATCGAGGAAATCACCCGCATCTACGGCTACGACAACTTCGACCTGCACACGGCGGAATCCCCGCTCTACCCGGTTCGCATGTCCACCGAAAAGACGGTGGAGGACAAATTGAAGGACATCCTCGTCAAGCGCTATTCGCTGCACGAGGTGCATTCCTACATCTGGCAGTACGCTGACGACTACAAGAAGCTCGGCATTGCCGTTGAGGACAACGTGAAGCTGCTCAACGCCTCCAACCCCAACATCGAGACGCTGCGCCGCTCCATGATTCCCACCCAGCTGTGCCAGGTGAAGGTCAACACGGGCTATGCGCCGTCGTTCGGCATCTTTGAAATCGGTCACGTCATCGACGGTGTGGACGAAAACAAGCTGGCGAAGGAACACAAGAAGCTGTGCGTGACGCTCTTCAGCAAGGTCGATAACGTGGAAACGCTGTATTTCCGCCTGCGCGACATGCTGTGCGTCGCCGTGAGCGACATCCTGCACAAGGATTTGTCCTTCCACGCAATGACCGCGACCCACTCCTATGAGCATCCGAAGAACCTGAACGCCATCGTGCTGGACGGCGTTGACCTCGGCGAAATCGGCGTGGCGCACCCGGTTGTCGGCAAGAACATCGACAAGAAGGCGGCAATTGTGTTTGCCGAAATCGACACGGAAGCGCTTGCGTCCATCGCGCCCGCGCCCATCGTCTACCGCGAGCCGTCCCGCTTCCCCGGCATGGAGCAGGATTTGACCTTCGTGGTCAATCGCTGCCAGCCGATTCTGGACGCGGTGAAGGCGGAGAACTCCCCGCTGGTGCAGAAGGTGACCGTGCTGGGCACATACAGCGACATCACCGGCAAGACCATCACGATTCGCCTCTCCTTCTCGCACCCGGAGCGCACGCTCACCCGCGACGAAGTGCAGGCGGTTGTTGACGGCGTGGTTGCGCGGCTGAAGGGTCAAGGGATTGAACTGAAGAAGTAACTTCATCTATATATGCATCTTTCTTCCTCCGAAATGCGGCTGTGTTTCGGAGGTTTTTTCTTTGCGCCAAGGACGCGCAGACTGCTGCGGCAGCTGACCTGACCGCCGCACAGGCTGCCCTGACCGCGAAGGAAAACGAACTGGCGAACGTGCAGAACACCCTCGCCGCGACGGAAAACGTGCTGGCGCTGACGCAGGATGCCCTTGGCACGAACGAATCGCTGATTACGATTATCAAGGAATCGCTGGTGGCGAAGGATGGTGTCGCGGCGAACGCCGTGGCGGCGAAGGAACCAATGCTCTTCCTGCACCTGCTCTCCACCGACGCAGCAACCTTGACCGGCACGGACACCACCGCGCTGGACGCGGAAAACTACCTCATCGTCACCGTCGGCGAGCAGACCTGCGCGCCCATCCCGATGCCGGAAGAGGGCAGCTACTTCTGCCTGATCCACGGCATCAACATGAATCTGTTCCACATCACCGCGGACGGCATTGAACTGGTCAACGCCAGTGCCGACCACAACTGCCTTGCGCTGGGCGAAATCACGATGACCATCGTCAGCCGCGACGCGCTCAAGCAGGAATAATCCACCTTCCCCTGCCCCTCTGCTTTTGTCGGCGGAGGGGCGTTTTTTGTGCTTCCGCGAAATTCGAGATTGACAACTTCCCCCGATGGTGGTAAACTGGAAAAAACGGAAGTTTTCTGCCCATTTTCGTCGCTTGTTAGGAGGATTGCTATGAGCCCCATTGCCGCCCGGAAAAAGACCATCATTTGGATGATTGCCGCCATCGTGCTGGCAGTCTCTTCCATCGCACTTGGCGCCGGTCTCATCGTCAGCCACAATTCGCTGACGGACACCCGGAATCAGCTGACGGACACGCAGAGCGCGCTGTCCTCCACCCAATCCACCTTAGCGGACACCGAAAACAGCCTGTCCGCCGCGAAGGACACCCTCGCGTCCACCGAAGCCACCCTCGCCGAAACGCAGGGTACGCTTGCTGACCGCGAAACTGAGCTGTCCGCGACGAAGGACACCCTCGCGTCCACCGAAGCTACCCTCGCCGAAACGCAGGGCACGCTTACTGACCGCGAAACTGAACTGTCCGCGACGAAGGACACCCTCGCGTCCACCGAAGCCACCCTCGCCGAAACGCAGGGTACGCTTGCTGACCGCGAAACTGAACTGTCCGCGACAAAGGACACCCTCGCGTCCACCGAAGCCACCCTCGCCGAAACGCAGGGCGCGCTTGCTGACCGCGAAACCGAACTGTCCGCGACAAAGGACACCCTCGCGTCCACCGAAGCCACTCTCGCTGAAACGCAGGGCACGCTTGCTGACCGCGAAACTGAACTGTCCGCCACAAAGGACACCCTCGCGTCCACCGAAGCCACCCTCGCAGAAACGCAGACTGCCCTGAACAGCCGCGACACCACCCTGGCATCCACGAAGGACACGCTGATGATCACCCAGACCAAACTGGCGGCAGTGAAGGACACGCTGTCCACCACGCAGAACGAACTGGACACGCTGAAAGCATCCCTGCCGGCGAAGGAATATGAACTGGAGAACACGAAGGAAGCGCTCGCCGCGACGGAAGCCGAACTGGCGGTGACGCAGAACACGCTGACTGCCGCGCAGACGGAGCTGTCCGACACAAAAACCAGCCTGTCCACCACTGAAACCGAGCTGACCGCGACGAAGGACACCCTTGCCGCCGCCACGACGGAATTGTCCGACACCAAGACGGCGCTGACCGCCACTGAAGCCGAGCTCACGACGACGAAGGACACCCTGACCGCGAAGGAATCCGAACTCACCGCGACGAAGGACACCCTGACCGCAAAGGAAGCCGAACTCACGACGACGAAGGACAGTCTGACCGCAAAGGAAGCCGAACTCACCGCGACGAAGGACACCCTAAGTGCGAAGGAAGCCGAACTCACCGCGACGAAGGACAGCCTGACCGCAAAGGAAGCCGAACTCACCGCGACGAAGGACAGTCTGACCACTGCGGAAAACGAACTCGCCGCGACGAAGGACAGCCTGACCACCGCCACGACGGAGCTGGAAGCCACAAAGGCAACCCTTGCCGCGACAGAGGCGGAATTGACGACGACGCAGGAAACCCTCGCCGACGCGCAGGCGATTCTGGCGGCATCGAACGAATCGCTGAGCTTCGCGAAGCTGAACCCGGCGACGCGCGGCACTGACCCCGGCATCGCGCCCTCCCCGATGGCAAGCGCGGTTCGCGACCCGTCGGAAGCCGTCGCGTTCCTGCTTGTGACGGTCGGCACAAAGACATACGAGCCGATTCCGCTGCTGGAGGACGGGTACTACCGGCTGATTCACGGCGTGTGCGTGAACATCATCCACGTCACGGAGACGAGCATCGAAATGACCGATGCCAGCTGCGCCGACCACGACTGCATCGCGCAGGGCATCGTGACGCTGGAGAACAAGGACACGCGTGAAGGCGGCAGCTACATCATCTGCCAGCAGAACTTTGTGACGCTGCGGCTCTGCACCCGCGCGGAGCTGGAAGCGGAAGGCATTGTGCTGCAATAATCGAGGATTTGACCGGGGGCGGCGCAAGGCTGCCTCCGGTTTTTTGCATAATCAGAAATATCCCCAAGGAGGAAAACGCCCATGCTGACGTATCATCCGACCACCGAAGCCGAGAAGGAAGCCATCTGCGCGTGGCAGTACCCCGGCGAATACGCGATGTACAACAATCCGCCGTATGCCGAGCAGAAGAAGCACGGATACGGTTTTGCGAATCCGGCAAACAATTTCTATTCCTTTTACGATGGCGAAACGCTGGTGGGCTTCGTGAACCTGTCCGATGAGGGCAGCGAGGTGTTTTTCGGCATCGGGGCGCATCCCGACCACTGCGGACAGGGGTACGGCACGCAGATGACGGCGCTGGCGTGGGATTTATCCCAGCGGCTGTATCCGGGCAAGCCGATGTATCTGGAAGTGCGGACGTGGAACACGCGCGCCGTTCGCTGCTACGAGAAGGCGGGATTCCGGGTGGTGGGCGAGCCGGTGAAGCGGGTGACGCTCAGCGGAGAAGGGACGTTTTACCATATGGTGCGCCAGGCGCAGGGATGATTCCGCGCAAGATGTTGATTTGCCCAGCGGCATCCGCTGCGAATTTGACATTCGCCGCCTTTCGGGGCGGCTTTTTGTTTGGTTCTTCACGGAAAGTTGGGAAAGCAAACAAGGGCTTAGGCGAAGCCCCCAAAAGCTGCACGCGGAAGGAGCATGAAAGTGCGACCAACCCAATCGCGAAAAGGGGTCAAGGGGCAAT
>OBLG01001436.1_pt1 | contig 18187 bp, 14 predicted proteins | sample 1517451 | NCBI WGS metagenome assembly OBLG01 (sample SAMN04571694, study PRJEB22368) | human gut metagenome | biome: human gut; material: stool | host: Homo sapiens | place: Luxembourg | collected 2012-06-29
AAAGTGAGAACGGACAGATGATGAAATGCAACATCGTTCTCCAGGAGATGGGCGGTAAGTATGAGAACCAGTATGCTGCGGCAATGCTCGGCAATATGGCGCAATGTAAGTATGCGGCTGGTGAGCTGGTGGCTGTTACGCTCCGCTTTACTACCCATGAGCATAATGGTCAGGTTTATCAGGATATCCTGGTTACGGACATTGAAAAAGTAAAAGGGTAAAAAAGTAAAAAGGCTTTTTTAAAGGTAAAAAGGTAAAAGGGTAAAAAGGTAAAAAGAACCTTAACCCCTTTCCGCCCCCGTTTCCCCGTTAAAGGCTAAAAGGAGGCAAAAAAGTAAAAAACTGAGTTGAAACTGAGGAGGATTTTCCATGGTAAAGCGCGCAACAATCCGGATGTTTCTTCTCCTAAAATTCAATTCAGATTATGGTTAAGAAAGTAAACAAGGTTCAGAACAATGCTCAGAATAATGTTCAGAACCAGCAGGTGAATAATAATGACTGCCAGCATGTGCAGTTGGGTGGAATGGCTTACTATGATGCTAAGCAGTATTTCCTCTTCAGTCCTCAGGAATCGGGGGTGAATAAGGTTCCTCGATTCCGTTCGATGGGCGTGGCTCAGCAAATGCCTGACGGAACATTTGATTTCGTGGTTCAGCACCGCCTCAGAACTCAGTCGGAACTGATTAAGAAACTGGCGCACGGTCGTGTGAGCAAGACCAAGGACGGTGCTGTTCAGCTTACCTTGAAGGTGTTCTGTCATGAGGGAATCAACATCTCCCAAACGCTGGCTGTTGAGGCAGCTGAAGGTGCTGATGCGGTAGTGGATTACCAACTGAAACATTAGGATTTTGTATTCAACTTAAAACGATAAATAGAAACAGATAGATGAGTTGTTATTTAATTAAGGTGGAGAATGGGCACAAGGTTGCCCGCTCCATCACTTCGGAAGAGGAGTATAAGCAGCTGCGTGGAAGCAATGAGCAGAAGGCGAATCTTCGCCTGGCTCGTGCCGGAAACGATGCTGCGAAACGGAGACTGGTGCAGTTTAACTACTCCGGCCATTATCCGCAAGGGGTAGTGAAGGGAATGAAACTGCCAAGCGGTGCATTCGGATTTGATATGGATGAGCCGGAGGCTTTCGCCAAGGCTGCCAAGCTGCTGCTGAAAGAGCCGGATAAGTATGGACTGCTGATGCTGGAACGCAGCGCACGACAAGGCGGTCATGCGGTTTTTGAACGCGAAAAGGGCAAGACGGTTCTGGAGAATCAGGTACGAATTGCTACGATGCTCAAGTGCGAAATGGATACTTCGGCTCATGACATTAATCGGGTTTACTTCACTACCACATCGGATGATGAAGATTTGCTATTCCTTTCGCCACGGCTCTTCAAGGATGAATATGATGAGGTTGCCGTGGCAGCTGAAGGGAAGGTCCTGGAAGAGCGTGAAAGATACGGACAGGAGGAACTGCCGGAAGGGGCGCACAAGGCAAACAAGCATTATGAGCCCTGGAAGAAAGAATTCAAGAAGGATTCTCAAGGGGTTTTTAAGGGTCAGGAATTTAAGAATTCGAGAATTTCTACTTCTGCTGCTTCAGCCTCTACTGCGTCAACTGCTGCTGCAGCTTCTTCTGCTTCAACTACTTCTGCTGCTCAGGATAATTATCTCGGGATTCCTTATGGAGAAATCATTAAGAAGTGGTGGCAACTGTATAATGATGGGCAGGAGCCGATGCGCTCCAACCGCAATACGCTGACCTTTGAGCTGGCTGTGAATCTGCGCCACATCTGTGGTTTTGACCGCAATCTGCTGGCTCAGATTATTCCCTGCTACGATGGGTTTCCCGAACAGGAAAAGATGGCTTGCATCAACTCGGCATTGAACGAGAAAATCACGCAAATGCCTAAGCGACTGAAGGATGTGCTCTCTGCCATCCGTCAGGAACGAATGAAGCAGGGATATGCGGGTGGTGGTTCGGAGGCAGACAATGAGGCGCTGGTAAATGCGTTGGACGAGGCTAACGCCAAGGACGATCTGTTCTATTATAATGCGCTGCCTAAGTTGCCGCAAGGCATTCGGGATTCCATCAGCGCAGTGGGTCCGGCACTGGCACTGCCTGTAATCACAGCCATCTGTCCTGCCATCGGAATGCTCGCAACGGGCGTGAAGGTTTCCGTTCACGGCAAGATGAACTCGCTGAACCTCATCTCCTACATCGCCGGAGATTTTGCATCTGGCAAGGGTAGTATTGACCCCGTGATTGACGCATGGACTTCGGAAGTGAAGGAAATGGACAAAATGTATCAGCAGAAGGAGGATGAATGGCGAGCCAAGAAACGTGCAGCCAAGAACAAGAAGGAGCAGCCGGAAGAGCCGAAACTGCCTGTAAGATGCTTGACACTGAACAATACGGTGGCGAATCTGGCTGAACGACTGGCGAACACAGAAGGCAAGCACGCCTTCTCGTTTACTCCGGAAGCTGACACCGTAGCGCAGAAGTGGAAATCGGCAATGAGCGACTTTTCTGTCATGTTGAGACAGGCTTACGACGGAACAAGCTATGAGCGTGAAGCAAGAAGTGCGGATGCAGTGAATGTTCATATAGACAGACTGTTATGGAACGTAGTGATGTGTGGAACGCCTGATGCGCTCTATCGTGTGGTAAGCAATTATACGGATGGTTTCCAAAGCCGTATCATCGTGGCAAAAACGCCCGATAATACCTTCACTCCACTTTCTGACAACATGTATGTGATGAACGAACGCCAGCGCGACCGCATCATTCAGATTGCTCATCTTCTGCCTTTGCTGACCGGTGAGGTGGTTCTGCTCAAGCTGGAGGAAAAGGGTAGAAAATGGCTGGAACAGATCAGACTGGAAACGATGAAAAATGACGATAAGGTGAAAGCCCGCCAGCGTTTCCGTATCTGTCCAACCACGATGAGAATGATGACCTGCATCATGCTCTGCAAGGTTCTGGAAACGCTGATTCAGAAGCATGGTTTCAATGGAGCCGAGAAACAGCTGAAGGAGTCACCTGATTTGTGGAAGGGAATGCTCGTAAAGATGCAGACACCAGCCATGCTGAATGTCTTTGATGTGCTGGCTGACTACCAGTTGGATAATGCGCTTTACTTCTTTCGTAGCCGAATAGAAGATGCTTTCTCATCCAAGAATTATTGCAGTCAGTCTGCTTACGACAGAAGTCGCAGAGGTAAGAATGATTCCATCTTTGAGCGACTGGACGTAACTTTCACCTTTGAGCAGGCAGAGCAGCAGAGCATTGCAGTTAAGGGAGCAACAGCCACCCATGAGACGGTAAAACAGATGCTAAAGAACTGGAAACGTCAGGGTTTAATCTGTGTATTACCTGACATGCGCTATCAGAAAGTTTCTCCTACAGTCTAAAGAGGGTGTCATTAATGGTCAAGGTCATTAAGGGTCATTAAGTTTTTCGGTTCTTAAATCAGCCTTAATGGCCGGCCTTGATCCAATTATTCATTATCAATTATTAATTGTAAATTATCATGAACATCAATATATTCCGCCGTCGCTTCACTCCATGGAGTGTGGATGGCACAATGGTTATAGGTGGCAAGATTTTCTGCGACACCTTAGAACGTCCTAACCGTCATTTGCCAGCAGGACGTTATAAGATTTCTCTCATTCCTACCAAGCAAAAGAAGGTGTCGGAGACAAAGAAGAAAAATAAGTATGAAAGAGGAAAATATGAAATTGTTATCAAGCCTGTTATTCTGTTAAGATCCAATTACGTGCCTCGTACTGTTAGGCGCAGAGCTCGCTTCGTGCCTGGCAACGGTCCGCTACGTCTGAGAAACAAGAGTATCATTCTGGGCAAGTCTCATTATACCGGAATCGTTACGCAATCAGAAGAATGCTATAATGAATTTTGCCAGTTGTTGGATGAAGAATTCAAGAGGATGAAGAAAAAGCATCTACCGTGCAGAATCAATCTGTTTATCAGGGATTGGGGTGTTGACGAAATCCCCTTCAATTATCTGCTTATTTTTCAATAATTAATATTCAATATCATGCGTAAGATAAAGGAAATCATCATTCATTGCAGTGCGACCAAGGAAGGTCGCAACTTCACCGTAGCGGATATTGACCGCTGGCACCGGGAGCGCGGAATGCGCTGCATAGGTTATCATTTCGTGATTTATCGTGACGGCAGCATTCATGTAGGCCGTGCGATAGAGGAGGTTGGCGCCCATTGCAAGGGCCATAATTCCATCAGTATAGGCATTTGCTACATCGGCGGCTTATCAAAGAAAGGTAAGCCGAAGGATACAAGAACCCGAGAACAGAAAGCGGCAATGCGCTCGCTCATCGAGCAGCTGAAGGAGGAATATCCATTAGCCACGATTCATGGTCATAATGAATTTGCCAACAAAGCCTGTCCCTGCTTTGATGTAAAGAAGGAGTGGGGGAAGGAGTAGACACAAAAATAGCGGATCTGTCACAGACCCGCTATTTCCTATCATATTAATTTTTTAAAAAATTTTATTGGAAAATTTATTGTCTTATACAATGCCCTGAGCCATCATAGCCTTAGCTACCTTCAGGAAGCCGGCTACGTTTGCACCCTTTACGTAATTTATGTAACCGTCTGGCTCTGTACCATACTTCACGCAGTTAGCGTGAATATCGTTCATGATGTCGTGGAGCTTAGCATCAACCTCCTCACGAGACCACTTCAGACGCTCTGAGTTCTGGCTCATCTCAAGACCTGATACTGCAACACCACCTGCGTTGGCTGCCTTACCTGGAGAGTAGAGAATCTTAGCATCCTGGAATACCTTGATAGCCTCTGGAGTAGAAGGCATGTTAGCACCCTCGCTTACTGCGATTACGCCGTTGGCGATGAGAGCCTTGGCTGCCTCCTCGTTGATTTCGTTCTGAGTAGCTGATGGGAGAGCGATGTCTGCCTTCTCAAACCAAGGCTTAGCACCTGCAACATATTTTACACCATACTTCTCTGCATATTCCTTGATACGGCCACGCTCTACGTTCTTGAGCTCCATGATGTAATCGAGCTTCTCGCGGTCGATTCCGTCTGGGTCGTAGATGTAACCGTCTGAATCTGAACATGTAACTGGCTTAGCACCCAACTGGAGCAACTTCTCCATAGTGTACTGGGCTACATTACCTGAACCTGAAACCAAAACAGTCTTGCCCTTGATGTCAATACCCTTGGTAGCGAGCATGTTGCAGAGGAAGTATACGTTACCGTAACCTGTAGCCTCAGGACGGATCAATGAACCGCCGAACTCCTGACCCTTACCGGTCAAGACGCCCTGGAACTGGTGTGTCAACTTCTTGTACATTCCGAAGAGGTAACCTACCTCACGGCCACCTACACCGATGTCACCAGCTGGAACATCCTCGTCTGGACCCATGTGACGGTAAAGCTCTGTCATGAAAGCCTGGCAGAAACGCATTACCTCGTTGTTGCTCTTGCCACGTGGAGAGAAGTCGGAACCACCCTTAGCACCACCCATTGGGAGAGTTGTAAGAGAGTTCTTGAATGTCTGCTCGAAAGCCAAGAACTTCAAAATACCCAAGTTTACTGACTTGTGGTAGCGAAGACCTCCCTTGTAAGGGCCAATCGCGTTGTTGTGCTGAACGCGGTAACCCATGTTAGTCTGTACGTTGCCCTTATCATCTACCCAAGATACGCGGAACTGGATGATGCGGTCTGGAATGCAGAGACGCTCGATGAGGTTTGCCTTCTCAAACTCTGGGTGCTTGTTGTACTCTTCCTCGATAGTACCGAGAACCTGACTAACTGCCTGAATGTACTCAGGCTCGTTTGGGAATCTTCTTTGGAGATTCGCGATTACTTCTGATGCTTTCATAATCTTTAATCTTTTATTGTGTTTAAATTCTTACTTCTTTATTTCTGCTTGCAAAGATACATGTTTTTCTCGAAAACACCAACAAAAAGAAAGAAAAAATGAAGAAAAAGTAGAAAAAAGTTATTTTTTAACATTCTTAACCTCGATTTGTAGCGCTTTTGTGTACGCACACCTTATTATATAAGAGACGTTTTTCGGGGTTTAAGCCTTTATCTCCGTTTTATGGAATCTTGCATTCTGACGACTTCTGTTTATCTATCCTGCGCCATAGGGCATAAATGAGCAGGATGATAGCGTAGAGGCCGATTACCTGAGGCAGACTGATTCTTACGTTTTCGATGCTTGCTCCAGGCAGCATGCTGATCAGTTTTATGGCTGTATTCAAAAACTGGGTGATGCTGGTCAGGGCGCCTGATGTAAGGCTGATGAGTGGGGCGACAACCGGTGCTATGGGCGCCCATAACGTGAGAGGGGAGAACAGGATTAATGCTGCCCCAATATATAGGATGAGGGTTGCTGCGGGAATGGCGATGTAATTGGTGAGAAGTGAATAGCACGATATTCTGCCGAAGGTGTAGACGATGACCGGAAGGGTTCCTATCTGGGCTGCCAGTGAAACGCAAAGGAGTCCCCATGCCCAACGGATGAAACGGCTGCGGATGGGGAGGAGGGTGTAAAGGGGTGTGAAGAACAACAGAATGGAGGCTACGGCCAGGAACGAAAGCTGGAAACTCAACTCGAAAAGATAGAGCGGACTGATGAAGAGCATAAATATATAAGCTGAGGATAAAGTGTTGAGAGGCAGACCGGTACGATGGAAAGCTAAGCTTAAGCTGTAGGCTGAAAGCATGATGGCTGCACGGACTGCACTTGCCGGCAATCCTATGAGAAAAACGTAGGTCCAGATGGAGATGAGGGACAGGATGATGGTGTAAACTGAGTACTTTCTGCCGCCTAGCAGAAAGATGAAAAGCTGGAAGATAATGCCTATATGAAGTCCGCTTACTGCCAAGATGTGACTGGCTCCGGAAATGGAGTAACTGTTTCGGGTGTTCGAGTCGAGTGCGCTCTTGTCGCCCAGCGCCATGGCTGCGATGACTGCATAGTCTTGCTGTTTTACGTGAAGGGAAACCAGTTTGCTTTCAATATTGCTTTTATAGCGTTCGGTATTGATTTTTGCCCGTGTGAGGTAAGGCAGTTCCTGCCAGTTTTTCAGTTGTGTAGAGGTTTGGGAATCAGCTATTTGCTTGCAGGTAAGAAAAGCCCCAAGGCTCAGAATGCATAAATGAATCATCACGCATTGGGAGTAGATGAGAAACTGGTGGCTCCTGCTGAAGTAAGCTTTTTTGCTTAAAAACTTAGTAAGGAAAAAGATGATGCTGCTAAGGGCGCATGAAATGATGGAGATGATGAGCCAGAAGCGCATATTGAAATCATCATAGCCCCATTTGGCTATGATGATTCCGATCGTCAGTGTGAGGCTGATGGTCATGAGCGGGGTGATGGGTAGCGCTTTCATCATTCCTCTTTTCTTTTAAAAGATAATTTATTTCCTATTTCTTGAATCCGAAGATGCGCTTGATGAATTTCTTCACAGCATTTTCTTGCTTCTGTGGATTTACGATAGGGGTGTGCTTGTGTGCAGCCGGCTTGTCGCCCTTTTTCTGGGCTACGCCTCTGCCACGGCCGTTGCTGCCTGGGCGAACATTGTTCTCGGTGCCTGGGCGCTGCTGGTTGCTGTTATTGCGGCGCTTCTGGCTGTTGCTGTTCTTTGGCTGCTCGCCTGGCTGGGCTGGCTTTCTGTTCTGCTGCTTTGCGTTCTGCTGCTTGTTGCCCTGCTGTGGCTGCTGCTTTGCGTTCTGCTGCTTGTTACCCTGCTGAGGCTGCTGTTCGTTGCTGCGTGGTGCTTTTTCCTGACGCTCGTTTGGCTTGTTTGGCTTGCGCTTGTGAGAAGTCTGGTCGCGGTCTTTCTGTCGGCGGTTCTTGGCACTGTTCTTTCCGGCCTCGCCGTTTTTGCCGTTACCGCGTCTGTTGTTTCTTCCGTTTGCGCCTTTCTTCTTCGGCTTGTTAAGCTTGATGTATTCAGGACCTTCGCCGCATCCCTCAGGGAGAGGCATTTTGTCTACCACCTTCTCCAGGAACTTCTCTATCTGCTGGAACCAGTACTGGTCTTCTTCGCTCACGAAGGTGATGGCTCTACCATCGCGGTTGGCACGGGCAGTACGGCCGATGCGGTGAACGTAATCTTCTGTATCGTGAGGAACATCGTAATTGATGACCATCTCAATATCATCGATGTCGATTCCGCGCGCCACAATATCGGTAGCTACGAGAACATCATACTGTCCGCTCTTGAACTTGAACATCACATCATCGCGCTCAGCCTGTTCCAGGTCGCTGTGCATGGCTCCGCAGTTTACTCCAATCTGCTGGAGAGAAGCTGCGAGTTGCTTCACCTTGAATTTGCTGCCGCTGAAGACGATGACACGCTTCAGGTCGCCCGCCTTGAAGATGTCCTTGATGATGGTCATCTTCTGGGTTTCGTAGCATACGTATGCTTCCTGCTTGATTTTCTCGGCTGGCTTGCTGACGGCAAGTTTGATTTCTACCGGATTCTTGAGCAGGGTCTTAGCCAGTTCTTCTATCTTCTCAGGCATGGTTGCCGAGAACATGATGGTCTGGCAGGTCTTTGGCAGTTTTGACGCGATGGTCTTGATGTCTTCAGAGAAACCCATGTCGAGCATGCGGTCGGCCTCGTCGAGAATGAAGAAGCTTACCTTGCTGAGGTCTACATTGCCCAGAGAGATATGGGAGATGAGGCGGCCCGGGGTGGCGATGACTACATCGGCACCCATGCGGAGGCTGCGCAACTCCTGATCGTAACGGTTGCCGTCGTTGCCGCCGTATACGGCTACGCTGCTCACGCCCTGCAGGTAATAGCCGAAGCCTTGCATCGCCTGGTCTATCTGCTGGGCGAGCTCGCGGGTTGGTGACATGATGACGCAGTTGATGGCGTCTTTCGGATAACCGCCGTCATCGAGCTTGCTCAATACTGGCAGCAGATAGGCTGCGGTTTTGCCGGTTCCGGTCTGGGCTACGCCCAAGACATCGTGACCTTCTAATATCTCTGGAATGCACTTTTCCTGTACTGGAGTGCATGTGTCGAAGCGCATATCGTATAATGCGTCGAGCACGTTGTCATTTAAATCTAATTCGTCGAAATACATTTTTTTTTAATGTTGAATGTTGAATGTTGAATGTTGACTTTTTACCTCGGTGCCTTGCGGTAGCAGAAGTAGGCTACGATGGCGAAGAGGAAGTTTGGAAGCCACGCTGCCAGAACAGACGGGAAATTGGCCTGGATGGCGAAGGTGGCAGAAACCGTCTGCAGCATGATGTAGCCGAAACTCAGCGCAAGTCCAACGCCCAATGCTGCTCCCATGCCGCCCTTGCGCTTGCGGGCTGAGAGGGAGACGCCGATGATGGTGAGGATGAACGAAGCGAAGGAAGAGGCGATGCGCTTGTGGTATTCTACCTCGTACTGCACTACGTTGCCCGAACCGCGGTTAATCTGCTTGGAGATGTAATCGCGGAGCTCAGGACTGGTGAAGGTTTCCTGCTGACCCTTGGAATAGACCAGGTCGGTAGGTTCCATCATGATGATGGTGTCCTTCTGGGCTCCGCTCGTAATATGCTCCTTCATGCCCTGGAGCTTGCGGATTTTCCAGTTGCTCAGTTTCCAGTGATACTTGCTGTCGGAAATGGTGTCGTACTGGATGTCCATCGCTGTAAGGTGGCTTACGAGTTTCTTGTCCTGGAACTTGTCGAGACAGAATCCGTAGCCGCGTTTCATGCTGTTGTCGTAATGCTGCATATAGGCAATCACTCCCTTGTCTACCTGCAGCTGTACATTCTCGGCACTGGTATTCTTCTTCTTGTTCTTGTACATCGTCTCGAAGTTTTGCCTGATGACGGTTCCGTGGGGAATGACGTAGGCTGAAAGCCCGAAGGAGAGGGCTGAGAGCAGCACGCAGGTAATCATGTATGGGCGAAGGAGACGCTTGAAGGATACTCCCGACGCCAGGATGGCGATGATTTCGGAATTGCTTGCCATCTTGGTGGTGAAGAGAATGACCGCCACGAACACGAACAGCGCACTGAAGAGGTTGGCAAAATAGGGCACGAAGTTGGCGTAGTAATCGAAGATGATTGCGCGCGCTGGTGCATGGTGCTCTGTGAATTTTGACAGGTTCTCGTTGAAGTCGAAGACGATGGCGATGGAGATGATTAGGGCGATGGAGAAGAAATAGTAGCCCAGAAACTTCTTGATAATGTACCAGTCGAGCTTCTTGATGTACCTGAACGGGTTGAGAAACCTGAATATGCGCAGGAACCGGAGCTTGTGAGCCAGCCAGCGCACAGCCCTGATGAGCCACCCGAACTTGCGGGAAGCCCATCGGCCGGTGCGGTAGAGCCGGCGGTGTTTTCTTATTTTCTTAAAATCTTTCATGATGCTTGCTTACTTAAATTCTTCGGCCAAGCTGGTCGATGATGGAATTCTTCCATGCCACGAAATCGCCCTGCTCGATATGATGGCGGGCATCGGTCACGAGGCGCAGATAGAAAGAGAGGTTGTGGATGCTGGCTATCTGCATCGCCAGCAGCTCCTGGGCCTTGAAGAGGTGGTGGAGGTAGGCCTTCGTGGTTACGAGGTCGATGTCGCAGCCGTCTGGATCTACCGGACTGAAGTCTTTCTCCCACTTCTTGTTGCGCATGTTCATCGTGCCCTGATAGGTGAAGAGCATGGCGTTGCGGCCGTTGCGGGTCGGCATTACGCAGTCGAACATGTCTACGCCGCGCTCGATGGCTTCGAGGATGTTCTGCGGGGTTCCTACGCCCATCAGATATCTCGGCTTGTCTTTCGGCAGGATTTCGTTCACTACTTCTATCATCTCATACATCACCTCGGTAGGCTCTCCTACGGCAAGTCCGCCGATGGCATTTCCGTCGGCTCCCTTGTCGGCAATGTATTTGGCTGCTTCGCGGCGCAGTTCCGGGAAGGTGCAGCCCTGAACGATAGGGAAGAGACTCTGCTGATAGCCGTAGAGGGGCTCGGTTTCGTTGAACCGCTTGATGCAGCGGTCTAGCCAGCGCTGGGTGAGCATGAGGCTGTTCTTGGCGTACTGGTAATCGCTCTGTCCCGGTGGACATTCATCGAAGGCCATCATGATGTCGGCTCCGATGATGCGCTCGGTGTCCATTACATTCTCCGGTGTGAAGAAGTGCTTGCTGCCGTCGATGTGGGAGCGGAACTCGCAGCCTTCTTCCTTGAGTTTGCGGATGCCGGTGAGCGAGAAGACCTGGAAACCGCCGCTGTCGGTGAGGATAGGACGGTCCCAGCCGTTGAACTTGTGCAATCCGCCTGCTGCCCTGATGACGTCAAGACCTGGGCGCAGGTAGAGGTGATAGGTGTTTCCGAGGATAATCTGTGCCATGACCTGCTTCTTGAGTTCCTCGAAGTGGACGCCCTTCACGCTTCCTACGGTTCCTACGGGCATGAAGATTGGGGTCTTGATCTGTCCGTGGTCGGTGGTGATGATGCCTGTACGCGCATCGCTTGCTTTATCTGTTACTTGTAATTCAAATTTCATTTCTATTCTTTTTTATCATTTTCCTCAATGCTGAAGTCTGTAGGGTTTTTCACCTTCTCGTCGGTCAGCGCGAACTGCCAGACGTCAGCCACGTTCTCTACATAGTGGAAGTCTACGCCTTTGAGATATTTCTCCGGTATTTCCTCTACGTTCTTCTGGTTCTCCCTGCACATCACGATGTGCTTGATTCCTGCCCGCTTGGCTGCCAGAATCTTCTCCTTGATTCCGCCTACCGGGAGCACTTTGCCGCGGAGGGTTATCTCGCCGGTCATGGCTGTGTTGGCACGCACCTTGCGCTGGGTGATGGCTGAGGCGATGCTGGTGGCGATGGTGATTCCGGCAGAAGGACCGTCTTTCGGGGTGGCTCCCTCAGGCACGTGGATGTGGATGTTCCACTGCTCGAAGATGCGGTAGTCTACCTGGAGCAGGTCGATGTGCGACTTGACGTATTCCAGTGCGATAATGGCTGATTCCTTCATCACGTCGCCCAGATTTCCGGTCAGGGTGAGCTTGCCTGCCTTGCCCTTGCTGAGCGAGGTTTCGATGTAGAGGATTTCGCCGCCCACTGAGGTCCAGGCTAGTCCGGTTACCACTCCTGCATAGTCGTTGCCCTGGTAGATGTCGCGGTTGAACGGCGGATTGCCCAGCAGGTCTTTTACTTCGGCAGGGGTGATGGTGTAGTTCTTTAGCTCCTGGTCGCAGGCAAGTTTGTAAGCCATCTTGCGCAGACTCTTGTCAATCTGCTTCTTCAGCTGTCTTACGCCGCTCTCCCGGGTATAGTGCTCGATGATGAACTCGAGGGCATTCTTGTTAAAACTTACCTTTGGCGAAACCTTGTCGAGTCCGGTGCTTTCCAGCTCTTCCGGTACGAGATGGCGCTTGGCAATCTCTGTCTTCTCTTCGGTGATGTAGCCGCCTACTTCTATCAGTTCCATACGGTCGAGGAGCGGACGCGGAATGACGCTCAGGTCATTGGCTGTGGCGATGAAGAGCACCTTGGAGAGGTCGTAATCCATATCGAGATAGTTGTCGTGGAAGGCATTGTTCTGTTCCGGGTCCAGCACTTCGAGCAGGGCTGATGCAGGGTCGCCGTTGAAATTGCTCTGCGCCACCTTGTCAATCTCGTCGAGGATGAAGACCGGATTGCTGCTGCCTGCCTTCAGCATGTTCTTGATGATGCGGCCCGGCATGGCTCCCACATATGTGCGGCGGTGACCGCGGATTTCGGCTTCATCGTGCAGACCGCCCAACGACATGCGTACATACTTGCGCTTCATGGCTGCTGCGATGCTCTTGCCCAGACTGGTCTTTCCTACGCCCGGAGGACCGTAGAGGCAGAGGATAGGACTCTTGCCGCCGCCGTTCAGTGCTCTTACGGCGAGGAATTCCAGGATGCGCTCCTTCACATTCTCCATGCCGTAGTGGTCGTGGTTCAGAATGCGCTTGGCACGGGTCAGACTGAGGTCGTCCTGGGTGTAGGAGTTCCAAGGCAAATCTACCATGGTCTGCAGGAATCCTATCTGTATCGAATAGTCAGGACTCTGCGGGTTCAGGGTGTCGAGCTTGGCAATTTCTTTCTTGAAGATTTTGGCTGTCTCTTCGCTCCAGTTCTTCTTTTTCGCCTTCTCCAGAATCTCCTTCTTCTCCGGACTGGCGTTGCCTTCTCCCAGTTCTTCCTTGATGTTCTTGATCTGCTGCTTGAGGAAGTATTCCTTCTGCTGTTCATCGAGGTCGTAGTGGGTTTTGTTCTCAATCTCAGTCTGGATGCGTAGCAGATGGCGCACCTTGTTCAGGGATCTGATGGCAATCATGATGCGCTCGCTGAGATTTTCCTCTTTCAGCATCTTGATTTTATCCTCGATGGAGAAAGGGAGGAGGGAGCACATGAAGTTGCACTGCATGTGAATGCTCGAGAGTTCGTTGATGGCCTGGATGGCCTCATCAGTATAGTTGGCGTTTGATTTGATATAGTCTGTCGCTTCGTAATGGAAGTTCTCGTAGAGCATTCTGAAGAGTTCATCGTTGTTCTCGTCAGGCCATTTCTCCGGAAGACTTTTTACGTCAATTACTGTGTAAGGCTCTTTTTGAACGAGATGTTTCATCTGACATCTGCCCAGACCCTGGATGATGATGCTCATCTGCTCTGTGCCAGGCATCTTGATCACCTTGATGAGTTTGGCGAAGACACCTACAGGGTAGAGGTCTTCTTCGTAGGGCGATTCTGTATCTTTGTTCTTCTGACAGAATACGCAGAATATGGTGTCTGGTTTCTTTTCCAGCATCCGGACGAGATTCAGACTTTCCTTTCTGCCCACAACGATAGGGGTCATGTTGGTAGGGAAAACTACAATATCTCGCATGCAGAGGGTAGGGTACAAGCCTTCTTCCTGGTCTTCGATCAGGGTTTTCGGGTCGCCCTCGTAATCTGCAATCATTTGTATTCGGGTACTTGTTCTTCTATTATCCATTTTGTTATGATTTCTATTTTCCGTGCAAAGGTACTCATTTTTTGTGAAATATCGTGGAAGATAATAGATTATTTAATAATAAAATTGCTTTTTCTATATATTAGTACCCGTTTTTATAGATGTAAGCAGCTGCTTTTGCAGGTGGAAGTGGCAATTTCTGCTGCTTGCGATAAAATAAATCGGCGGCGCATTCGTTTTCTTCTGTAAAGAGACAGAAGAATTTATGGGTAATTTTCGATTTAAACAGTTTGAGATAGAGCAAGACCGTTGTGCCATGAAAGTGGGAACTGACGGTGTTTTGCTGGGTGCATGGGCGCAAGGTGGCAGGCGGATTCTGGACATTGGTTCCGGAACGGGACTGATTTCGCTCATGATGGCGCAGCGTTTTCCTGAGGCTGAGGTCGTAGGGATTGATATGGATGCTGATGCCTGCGGACAGGCGAGGGAAAATGTGATGGCAAGTCCGTTTCGCGACAGGGTGGAAATAGAATGCTGCAGACTGCAGGATTTCGGGGGAACTTCGGAAGCTGCTGAGGCTTTGGAAACTGCTGAAGGTTTGAAGGCTGCCGGTGTTTTTGATGCGATAGTGAGCAATCCTCCGTTCTTTGTAGATAGCTTGAAAAATCCGGACAGTAAGAGGACGATGGCGAGACATACGGACAGTCTTCCGTTCCGCGATTTGTTTGCGGGTGTAAAACGGCTGCTTTCTGATGACGGTATTTTCTCTGCAATTGTTCCCGTAGAAGTAGTGGAGCAGTTTGTTGCAGAGTCTTGTATATTAGGTTTTTATCTTATACGGAAGTGTGGTGTAAAGACGGTAGAGCGCAAGCAGCCAAAGCGCTTTATGCTGAGTTTTGCCAAGCATCGCATTTTGCCTTATGAAGAGCATGTTGAAACGATGATGGATTCGCAGGGAAACCGCTCGGAATGGTATAGGAAAATAACGGAAGAATTTTACCTTTTCTAGGAATGTTGAATGTTGAGTGTTGAATGAACACTCCCTCTAAATTCAACACTCAACATTCAACATTGTATTAAAGGTTCAGCTTCTTCTGTACCAGTTTGCTGATAGCTTCTACTCTTTTGCTCTGGCGCTGGATGTCTTTCTGAATATCATCGCGCACGGCATTGAAGTCGTTGAAGAAATCGGCAAAGGCAGACTGAATCATGTTCGGTTTGCGGTCGTTCTTGTTGGCAAATGGGTTCACCAGCATCTTGATTCCTTTTTCTTCCAGGTGAACATCAATCTCTGCACCCGTCATCACAGGGTCGCCATCATAATGGATTACGCCTGGCTGACTGCGGGTGATATGGAGCTTCTTGCAGCGGAACGACTTGATCTTCGAGTTCTTGTCCAACGTCTTGTTGAACATGTCGAAACTTACCTGAGGCGCCTCGATAACATCGAATGGTTCCATGATGACGACATCCATCAAACCGTCGCTCATGGATGCTTGAGGGGCAATATAGGCATTGTTGCCATACTGAGATGCGTTGGCACAGGAAATGAGGAACGCCTTATACTGCTTGGTGCCCGTCTCGTCCTCCAGCGTGTAAGTCTCAGGCTTATACTTCAATCCCTCGCGCAGGATATTTTCCGCATAAGTGATAGGACCACGCTTGCCGCTCTCGGCAAACTTCATGCTGACGAAAGCGTCAAAGCCCATGCCGCAGGTGCAGAAGAACGGGTGGTCGTTGATGACACCATAATCCAGATCTCTAATCTGGCATTGGTTGATGACCTCTATGCATTTCTTCAGGTTCATCGGGAGCAGCAGATGTCTTGCCAATCCGTTGCCCGAACCGCAAGGCAGAATGCCGAGGGCAGTATCGGAGTGAACCAGTGAGCGGGCCACCTCGTTGACGGTTCCGTCGCCACCAACCGCCACAACCACATCTACATGGTTGTTCTTCGCTTCGGTAGCAATTTCCGAAGCGTGCCCAGCTCTTTCAGTCATTCTTATCTCGTACTCAAAAAGCTCTTTGTCCAAAACAGAATCTATCAGACTGGGAACTGCCGCCTTGCTGGCTGTTCCTGAAATCGGATTCATGATGAAAAGTATCTTTTTCTTCATTATATAGTCAAGAGTTTGTAAAATTTAGGCTGCAAAAGTAATAAAAATACCCAAAATAACAAGAAATATCGATTAAAAAAACTATAAAAGTAAACTTTCTTATAAAAAAAGCCGTTTATTGAGTTCTTTTTTGTATCTTTGCACCCTGAAAGTTAGAAAAGTATAAAAAAGAAAATAAAGTACACCTCTTAATAATGGGACAATTACAAGAAAGATACAAGAATTATCGTGAACCTCAGAAGTATATGGCTGCCGGTGTGTATCCATATTTCCGCGAGATCACAAGTAAGCAGATGACAGAAGTAACCGACATCGATGGTCATAAAATCCTGATGTTCGGTTCTAATGCTTATCAGGGTTTGACTAACGACCAGCGTGTTATTGATGCAGCAAAGGCTGCGCTCGACAAGTATGGTTCTGGTTGTGCAGGAAGCCGTTTCCTCAATGGTACGCTCGATTTGCACGTGCAGCTCGAAAAGGAGCTTGCTGAGTTTATGGGCAAGGATGAAACTTTGTGTTTCTCTACAGGATTCTCTGTAAACCAGGGTGTCTTGGCTTGCGTAGTAGGTCGTAACGACTATATTATCTGCGATGACCGCGACCACGCAAGTATCGTAGATGGCCGCCGCCTCTCATTCGCTACCCAGCTTCACTACAAGCACAACGATATGGAAGATTTGGAGCGCGTGCTCTCTAAGCTCCCTGAGGAGGCTATCAAACTCATCGTTGTTGACGGTGTGTTCTCTATGGAGGGCGACCTGGCTAACTTGCCTGAAATCGTTAAGCTCAAGCATAAGTACAACTGCTCTATCATGGTAGACGAGGCTCATGGTCTTGGCGTATTCGGCAAGCAGGGTCGTGGTGTATGCGACCACTTCGGTCTGACCGATGAGGTAGACCTCATCATGGGTACATTCTCTAAGAGTCTGGCTTCTATCGGCGGTTTCATCGCATCAGACAAGGATACTATCAACTTCCTCCGTCACAACTGCCGTACTTACATCTTCAGCGCCTCTAATACTCCAGCTGCCACAGCAGCAGCTCTCGAGGCACTCCACATCATTCAGAATGAGCCAGAGCGTTTCGAGAATCTCTGGGATGTAACCAACTATGCCTTGAAGCGTTTCCGCGAGGAAGGTTTCGAGATTGGCGAGACAGAGAGTCCTATCATTCCTCTCTACGTACGCGATGCTGAGAAGACATTCGTTGTTACCAAGATGGCTTACGATGCAGGTGTGTTCATCAACCCTGTTATTCCTCCAGCTTGTGCTCCTCAGGATACATTGGTACGTTTCGCACTCATGGCTACTCATACAAGAGAGCAGGTTGAGCAGGCTGTCCAGATCTTGAAGAAGATTTTCGTAGAAGAGGGAATCATCAAGTAAAAATCAGATTTGCCGGTCTTCTCGGTTTTTACGGATTCGGGCAGCCGGTTTCTGATTTAAAAGTTCAGCAAGTATGGTTGCGGTTCTTTGCCGCTACTATATATAACAGAACTTTTGCATGTGGTTCAAGTACGGGCTGAAGGCCCAAAAGCTCCTAGCCCAGGGCATCGCCCTGGGTATAATGGCAATCAGCAAGGCGCCCTGTAAGGGCAAAAGCTTTATGTTTTGCCTGGAGTTTTAAAGCTTTTGCCCTTACAGGGCGATAGGCTAGCGCCCGTAATAACCCAGGGCGATGCCCTGGGCTAGGAGCTTCTGCCCTTTCAGGGCGTGTGGTGCAAAACTTGCGAAAGTTCTATATATATAATTAAGGTATAAGAGCAATTCCGGATAGGGGTTGCCCTTATTTTTTGCCTGTTGCCTAGCCATTTTGCATTAAAATGCATGTTTTTTTGAAAAAAGTTAGGTAAAAATTTGGTGGAATCGAAAAAATGTAGTACCTTTGCACTCGCAATTCAGAAATGATGCTTAAAGCAATGCTTAATAGGTATCGTAGAGATGAGTAAGCGGGGTGTAGCGCAGTCCGGTAGCGCGCCTGTTTTGGGAACAGGTGGTCGCAGGTTCGAATCCTGTCGCCCCGACTCTTTTTTCTCTCACTTAAACCTTTAGCAAAGCACAAGCGGGGTGTAGCGCAGTCCGGTAGCGCGCCTGTTTTGGGAACAGGTGGTCGCA
>OBLG01001456.1_pt1 | contig 17994 bp, 15 predicted proteins | sample 1517451 | NCBI WGS metagenome assembly OBLG01 (sample SAMN04571694, study PRJEB22368) | human gut metagenome | biome: human gut; material: stool | host: Homo sapiens | place: Luxembourg | collected 2012-06-29
GTAAAGCTCTACATGGCGTGTGGTGTGCTTTCCTCTGCCAAGCTTTTTGCTTATATCTCCCGTGCTTCTTTCAAGTCCCGGGAACAGATGATTCATAAGGCTTGATTTTCCTACGCCTGAATTGCCTATAAGCGCTGACAGCTTGCCGGATATATAGCTTCTGATTGCATCAATGCCGTTTCCTGTGCTGTTGTCCATATAGAACACCTTGAATCCGCATTTTCTGTATATTCCGGCGAAGTCCTCGCATTCACTCAGATCCTGTTTGGTTATTACTATAACAGGCTCGATGTGCTTGCTTTCAAATATTGAAATCAGCTTATCCGTCACAAGCGTATTCGGCACAGGGTCTACCGCAGATGTTACCAGTAAAGCGCAGTCAAGATTGGCGAGCGGCGGCCTGATGATATGATTCTTCCGTTTCTTTATCTCCACGATAAGCGGAACGGCATTTTCCTCGATGCTGACAACGACATTATCTCCCGCACACGGAGATATTTTTTCTTTTCTGAACACTCCCCTTGCATTACAACATAAAATGCCGTCGGCAACAGCTACATAGTAGTTGCCGCCGACAGCCTTTGTTATAATGCCTTCGCTTTGTACATTTTTCAAAGGCAAACCTCGTTATTCATCTGTTTCTTCGGAAGGTTCGCCCGATGTTTCGGCTGAAGCAACCTTCAGATTGTTAAACAGGTTCGGATCGTATGATATAACATTCTGCTTTACAGTACCAGTGGAGAAATCAACTTCTATTTCAGCGAGTGTTCCTGTAAGAGCTTCGTCCTTAACATTTGTGATTTTTATGAGATATGTACGCTTATCCTTGCCGGAAACGTCAAATGATACAGGTTTACCTGCCGCAAGTGACATATCCTTGGTTTCTGTCTTGATTACACTTCCGTCACTGTCCATATAGGTAAAATTAAATGTACCTGACTGGGCGGCGTTAGTCGGAAGCGTAACGGTTACAGAACCGCTTACCTCTGTAGGCTCGGGATCGGAGGAAGGCTCCTCCTTTGAAGTGTCGGGAGCTACATACTTGAGCTTTTTGAACAGACCCTCGTCATAGCTTACTATTTCAGGCTCTGTGTCCTCGTTCTTGAAATCAACGCTTATTTCCGCAAGAACTCCGCTGAGCGATGTATCGTTCACATTCGTAATCTTGACAGTGAATGTGGCAGGCTCTGTACCACTGACTTCAAATGTCAGAGTTTTACCGGAATTTACAGCCATGTCACGTTCTTCTTCCTTGAACGAAACGCCGTCCTTGAAGTACTCAAACTTGAACGTTCCCGTATCGGTTGCATCGGTCGGCAGATTAAGCGAAACTTCGGTCTTGATATTGACAGCCTTGCCGTCGCATACGGTTACTTCAATCTCGGTTTCCTCGTTTACAACAGAGTTTTCCGCAATGCTCTGCTTTATTACCTGATCTTTTTCATACTCGTTGCTTGAGCCGGCAACTTCCTTCAGCTTGAGATTCTTCTTCTCTGCTTCTTCGATTGTCATACCGATAAACTTGGGAACATTGACTGCCTTCACAAGCTTGCCGTTACTTACATATACCTTAACGAGCGTACCCTGTGAAACCTCAGAATGAGCCGCAGGTTCGGTCTTTATAACAATATCCTTAGCCACATCGTCATTATTGACATATACGATTTTGGGCTTAAGTCCCTTCTTTTCAAGCTTTATCTGTGCGTCCTGTACAGTAAGGTTGGAGTAATCATCAATCTCGACCTTCTGAGGACCGTTACTGATAACAATACTTACTATCGTGCTCTTTTTGATGGTTCTGCCGGCAGGAGTTTTCTGATCCATTACCTCGTTTTCCTTGTACTCGGTAGAATACTGTCTGTCTATATCGAGGTTAAGTTCAGGGTATTTTGTCTTGACATCATCAAGCACCATTCCGACAATATTCGGCATAGTCATCTCATCGGAGCCGCCGCTTTCGGTGCCTAAGTTACCTCTTACAATAGTGAATATGAGCCATGCGGTCATTATTACAAATACAGACGCTACGGCGAAGAGAATAGGAAGGAGCGGTGAGCGTCTTTCCTCTACCTCATCCTCGTCGTCCTCATCCTCATCATAAAGATCGTTATCCTCATCGCCCTCGCTTTCGGGAAGTTCTTCTCCGTTTGCGTTCTGTTCAGGAGCGTTGGGGTCGGATACCTTATCGAAATACTTGGTCGAGCCGTCTGTTGAGAAATACTTGTACTCAAATACAATGCTGGGATCTTTCTTGAATTCTTCAATATCATTTATCATCTCGCCAGCGGTCTGATAACGCATCGAAGGCTCTTTCTGCATAGCCTTGAGCGTAATCTCCTCAAGACCTTCGGGAATTGAAGAATTTATCTCACGCGGAGGTTTCGGCGGAGTCTGCATATGCTGGAGTGCAATCGCAACGGGTGTTTCTCCGTCAAACGGTTTCTGTCCTGTCAGCATCTCATAAAGCATAACGCCGACAGAATATATATCGCTCTTTTCATCGGTCATTTCGCCTCTTGCCTGTTCGGGACTGATATAGTGAACCGAGCCGATTGCCTTTTCGGAAAGAGTTTTATCTGTTTCACGGTTAAAACGGGCAATGCCGAAATCCATGACCTTGATTGTTCCGTCGGGGAGCATCATTACATTCTGCGACTTTATATCCCTATGGACTATTCCTCTGTCGTGTGCGTGCTGTAATGCTCTTAAAATCTGGATAGTGAAATATACGGCATCCTTCCATTTCAGAACGCCCTGCAGCTTGATATATTCGGCAAGAGAGATGCCGTCTATGTATTCCATTACGATAAACTGTATCTGCTCATTGAAGCCGACATCGTATATCTTTACAATGTTCGGATGCGAAAGCAGTGCTATTGCCTTGGACTCGTTACGGAATCTTCTGAGAAAATCCTCACTGCCGGCAAATTCATTCTTAAGAATTTTTACGGCAACTATTCTGTCCTCGGTAATATCCTTTGCCTTATAGATGTCAGCCATGCCGCCCGTTCCTATAAGTTCAAGAAGCTCGTAACGGCCGTCAAGGCGTCTGCCTATCATGTTGTCTGTATTGTTATCCATAAAATCCACCGTTTCTCCGTACTTTATTAAAACCCCCGACCCATACGGTAAGCCGGAATTATATTGAAACCACAGCAACGGTCACATTATCCCGTCCACCGTGTTTATTGACATAATCTACAAGCTGATCGCAGCATTTTGACGTAGGCGCACCTTCTATAACCTCCGCTATCTGAGCGTCCTCCGCATAGGAGCTTAGTCCGTCTGAGCAGAAAAGGAGCATATCGCCCTTCTTTACATCAAGCTCGAAATAATCCGGCGTGATAAAAGGCTGTGCTCCGACAGCTTTTGTTATCCTGTTTCTGTCGGGGTGAGTCTTGCTCTCCTCGTATGTTATTATTCCCTTTTCAATCAGCTTTCTTATATATGTATGATCCTTTGTCACCTGCTGCATATTGTCGTCAAAGAAGAAATAGCATCTGCTGTCGCCGACATTTATAAGATAGGCTCTTTCGTTGAAAATAATGCCTGCCACACAGGTAGTACCCATTCCCGCTTTTTCGGGGTTTGCGTTTGCCATATCATAAACAACACTGTTTGCGGCGGTTACCGATGTTATCAATAAATTCCTTATCTGATTTCTGGTTATATCGTGTCTGAAGCCTTTTATCAGTCTGTCCTTTATAAAATCAACAGTAGTTGTGCTGGCACATCCGCCGGCATTCTGTCCGCCCATTCCGTCGCACAGAATGATTGCTATAGCGTCATATCCAAGCTCGCCTATCCAGTAGCTGTCCTGATTTTCTTCACGGCAATTACCTATATCGGTCTTTGCGTAAGCCTTCATATATAATGGTTCTCCCTTGATTTCTTACTTATTATCACGTCTTAACTGACCGCAGGCGGCGCTGATGTCCGCACCGAGCGTTCTTCTGACCGTAGCGTTAAGTCCGCCGTCTATAAGCATCTGTTTATACTTTTCAACAGAAGCACTGCGTTTAAATACGCCCTCCTTTATCTCGTTGACAGGAATAAGATTGACGTGACAGTTCTGACCCTTCAGCAGCTTAAGAAGTGCGTCTGCGGATTGTCTGTTGTCGTTTACTCCGTCAATCAGTGCAAATTCATAGCTGATTCTTCTGCCCGTGGTATTGAAATAATACTTGCACGCCTCCATCAGCTCTTCTATGCGGAATCTGTCATTTATGGGCATTATAGAGCTTCTAAGCTCGTTTGTCGGTGCATGGAGAGAAACAGAGAGCGTGATGCCGAGCTTAAGGTCAGCCAGTTCATATATTCTGTTCACAAGTCCGCAGGTCGATACCGAAACGTGTCGCAGGCTCATATCGTCCTTTGCCGACAGAAGTCTGAGAAACTTTACAACATTATCAAAATTATCAAGCGGCTCGCCTATTCCCATAAGTACAACGTGATTTATCTTTCGTCCGCTGTCACGTTCACTTTCGTATATCTGCAGCAGCATCTCGCTCGGTTCAAGATTTCTTACGAATCCCGCTTTGGTCGATGCACAGAATTTACATCCCATTTTGCAGCCGACCTGAGTTGATATACAGATGCTGTTGCCGTGCTTGTATTCCATAAGTACGGTTTCGACTTTTTCTCCGTCAGACAAACCATAAAGATATTTTACCGTATTATCTATGTCAGATACAAGCCTTTTTTGAATTTTTAGTGAGTTTATCCAAAAAATATCGTCGAGTTTTTCTCTGAGTTGTGCAGATAGATTGGTCATTTTGCTAAATTCTTCTACTTTATTAATATGTAACCAATCGTATATCTGTCCGGCTCTGAATTTTTTCTCGCCCATAGCCAGAATCTTTTCTTCCAGCTCCTCTTTCGACAGCGAAAGAATATCTGTTTTTTCCATTTATATGTATTATTTCACCTTTCTGAGCGTTGCTGTGAAGAAACCGTCGCCGTTCACATCACAGGGAAGCATCGTTCTCTTGTAGCTGTCCTCAAGACCTTTGATGTTAAGAGGAACGACTACCGGCACAAAGTCGCTGTGCTCTTTTAAAAACTCAGCAACTATATCGTCATTTTCCGTCCTGCTTACAGTGCAGGTCGAATAAACAAGAGTTCCGCCGGGTTTTACATATTCAGCGGCGTTGTTTATTATCTTCCTCTGTGTATCGGGGAGGGTTTCAAGCTGTTTCATAGGCTTGTACTTTATTTCGGGCTTTCTTCTGATAACGCCGAGTCCCGAACACGGTACATCGCATATCACCCTGTCAGCTTTCGGTATATCGGGGTTGAATTTTGTCGCATCGTTTTCTGCGGCGGTTATAATAGTAAGACCGAGCCGTTTAGCCGTATTTGCAATAACGGAAACTTTTCCGTCGTACAAATCGTAGCTGTATATTCTGCCCCTATCGTTCATGATTTCGGCACAGGTGAACGTTTTACCGCCGGGCGCACTGCAAAGGTCAACAACCGTTTCATTGAACACAGGAGCGGCTATTTTACAGCATATCTGCGACGAAATATCCTGAATGTGAAACATACCCTTTTTATATGCGGAGCTTTGCTCTATCCCTTTGGTGTTGGCAAGCTCTATGCAGGCATCTATAAGGCTGTTCTTTGCTGCGGATATTCCTTCGGACTCAAGTTCGCCTATAACATCGTCAACCGTGTATCTGACAGTATTTACTCTGGCATATATCGGCGGTCTGCCGAAGCAGGAGTTTATCATCTGCATTGCTCTTTGCTCGCCAAGCTCGCTGTTCCACTTCTTCACAAGCCATTTCGGGCAGGAATATTCGATAGAAAGCTTTGCTTCTCCCGTAAGGTTGCCGTAATCTATCTGTTTTTCATTACGCAGAAATGTTCTGAGGATAGCATTAACATAACCTTTTGCCTTTGTACTGTTGCAGTAATCGCAAAGTGCCACCGATTCGTTCACCGCAGCGCTGTCCGGCACGGAATTCATGAACAGAAGCTGATAGAAGCCCATTCTGAGTATTTCAACGACCGCTGTCTTTATCTTATCGAATTCGATTCCCGAATAATAGCGTATAAGATAATCGAGCGTCATTCTGCGTTCAAGTACGCCGTAGAAAAGGGCCGCCGAGAAGGCTTTGTCACGCCTGTCCGCATCATTTTGCGTGAATGCGTGGTCAAGTATTATATTTGAGTATGCCCCCTGCGTATCCATACGGATAAGAAGGTCGAGCGTTATCTGTCTTGCGGTTTTCATTCATCTCTCCAAATCAATCTCTTCTTGAGCTTGCGATAAGTCTTAAAAGCTGTAATAAAGCCACTGCAAGCGATGCTACATAAGTCATTGCTGCGGCTGTGAGCGTTTTCTTTGCGCCTGTGTACTCCGCACCGAACAGTATGCCTTGATCCTTTATTGTGGCAAGCGCTCTGTGGCTTGCGTTGAACTCAACGGGGAGCGTTATCAGCTGGAACAGCACTATTGCCGCAAAAAGTCCGATGCCTATGCCTCTGAGTATCGGCATATTAAACACAATACCGAGTATGAAGAACAGTATCCACGCCGATGAGCCGAACTGTGCAACGGGAAGAATTGCCATTCTTATTCTTATAGGCGTGTAGTTTTCGGCATACTGTATCGCATGACCGACCTCGTGAGCCGCAACTCCGATAGCTCCGACAGATACACTGTCATAAACGGAGCCGAAAGTGCAACGGTGTTTGTTCTGGGGTCGTAATGGTCGGTAAGCTCTCCGGATACTCTTGTTACCTGAACATTATAAAGCCCGTTGCTGTCAAGAATTTGTCTTGCTATATCTGCGGCAGACATTCCTCTTGAGCTTGGCATCTTGTTGTATTTTCTGAAAGTACCTTTTACATTGATCGAGGTGAATATAGAAAAGATAAAGGCTGCTATCAGCAGTAAATAAAGTATAAATTCCATATCCGTTCTCCTTTCCGTTTGACGCTGTCAGTTCAACACAGTGTCACGCTGTAGCTTGTTGCCGTTCAGAAAGCTTGCGGTATTCATACACTTTCCGCCCTCTCCCTGAACATCGGTAAATCTTATACATTTCTTGTCGCCGCATACTACGGTGAGGTCGTTTTCGTTCACGACAGTTCCGCACGGCTTGTCGGAGGTAATATCTGTCATAACCGCAAAGTAAACCTTCAATCTTTTATCTCCTATAAAAGTATAGGCGCAGGGCGACGGTGACATACCTCTTATGAAATTATATACATCAATTGCATTTTTTGAGAAGTCTATCCTGCACATTTCTTTCGTGATAAGACCTGCGTAACACGAAAGGCTGTCGTCCTGAGGTACAGGCTTTATCGTACCATCCTCACAGGCCTTCAGCGTTTCGATTATAAGCTCTCCGCCTGTAGCCGCAAGGCTGTCGTGAAGCTCTCCGCCGGTCATATCGGGAGTAATCGTAACAGACCTGCTCATCAGCATATCGCCCGTATCAAGTCCCTTTGCCATAAGCATTGTTGTAACTCCGCTTTCAGTTTCGCCGTCTATGATGCACTTCTGGATAGGTGCGGCACCTCTGTATTTCGGCAGAAGCGAAGCGTGTATATTGATGCACTTATACTTCGGAAGCTCAAGTATGCTTTCGGGAAGAAGCTGACCGTAAGCCGCCACCACAATGCAGTCCGGAGCAAGCTGTTTAAGAAGCTCGAGTGACTTCTCCGCATCCTCGCCCTTTCTGAGCGACAGAGGCTGATATACGGGGATACCGTACTTTTCGGCGCACTCCTTTACGGGAGGTGCCTGCATCTTCTTTCCTCTGTTCTTAGGCTTGTCGGGCTGTGTGAATACAGCCATAACATTATGATGCTTGTGTAACTCCTCCAGTGCCGATACGGCGAAATCCGGAGTACCCATAAATACTATGTTCAAATGATTTCCCCCTTACTTTTTACGTTCCTCAAGCTGTTCGGACGTAAGCAGTTCATCTGCCTTATCGGTAAACAGAATACCGCTCAGATGGTCGATTTCGTGACACAGAGCTATCGCTAAAAGCTCTGTACCCTCTATATCGAATTCTTTGCCGTATCTGTCCTGTGCCTTTACCTTTACCTTTGCGGGTCTGTCAACATATCCCCACATACCCGGCACTGAAAGACAGCCCTCAAGCTCGTGCTGTTTGCCTTTCATAGATGTGATAACAGGGTTTATAAGCTCGATTTTTCCGTGTTCGTCGCCTACATCTATGACCACAACTCTCCTCAGTACGCTTATCTGAGGTGCGGCAAGACCTACGCCGTTTGCCTCCTGCATTGTTTCGTACATATCGTCAAGCATCGTCCACAGCTTATCGTCAAATACGGTAACGTCCTTACATCTTTTTCTCAGCGATTCGTCGCCGTCCTTAGCTATTATTCTCTTTGCCATTTCAAAAATCCTTTCTTTTGTTTATATAATCTCGCCGTTCATATCGACGAAGAAGCTGACTTTATCAAGTGCCGGTGATTTATATGCATCAAGCAGTGTAGCCTTCATAACCAATCTGAATTCTTTATTATTCTTACATTTTATAATGATACGATAGCGGTACTTGCCGTTTACCTTTGCCACCGAACAGGCGGACGGTCCAAGCACTCTTATAGGGATACCGTGACCCTCAAGATTTTTCATAAACAGCTTTACGAAGCTGTCCGAGCCTTTTTTGCAGGCCGATTCATCAACCGACGAAAGCCCTATTTCACATATATCGCAGTACGGCGGAAACAGCAGTGCTTTTCTTATCTCGCATTCCTGTCTGAAAAACTCATCGTAATTCTGGTCAGCCGCAAGATTAAGAACATAATGTTCGGGAGAAAAGGTCTGCAGATACGCTCTGCCTTTTTTAGAGCCTCTGCCGCATCTTCCGACCACCTGTGTTATAAGCGAAAACGTCTTTTCGTAACCGAGATAATCGCCTGCGTACAGCGATTTATCTATCAGCAGTACGCCGACAAGCGTCACGTTCTCAAAATCAAGCCCTTTTGCAATCATCTGAGTGCCGACCATAATATCATACTCGCCGTTCTTGAATTTATCGAAATTCTTTTCGTAGGAAAACTTGCTCATCGTGGTATCTGCGTCCATACGCAATACTCTGGCGGACGGAAACAACGTCGATATTTCATCTTCTATACGCTGTGTTCCTGTACCTGTGCTGTATATGAACTTCGAGCCGCACGATTTGCATTTTCCTGTGAATACCTCGGTATAGCCGCAATAGTGACATATCATGCAATTGTTCGTCTTATGATATGTAAGAGGGATATTGCAGTTGGGGCATTTATACACCTCGCCGCACTTTATGCAGTTCATATAGGTGTTATAGCCTCTGCGGTTAAGCAGAAGTATCGTCTGCTCTCCTCTTTGCAGATTATTCTTTATCTCATCGGCAAGTGCCCTGCTGAAATTGGAACGGTTGCCGGTTTCGACCTCGACCTTCATATCGACAAGATACACATCGGGGAGTACCGGCTGGCTGTAACGCTTTTTCATCTCAAACAGCTTGTATCTGCCGATTGACGCAAAGTATGCGCTTTCAAGGCTTGGAGTTGCGGACGCTAAAAGAAGCGTGGCATTATGATAAAAGCATCTCTGCTTTGCTATGCTCCTTGCCTGATAACGTGGAGATTTTTCGGATTTATAGGTATGCTCGCCCTCTTCGTCAATAACGATTATACCGATGTTGTCAAGCGGTGCGAATACGGCACTTCTTGTACCTATGACTATCCTTGCCTCGCCTTTTTCGATACGTTTGTACTCGTCTGTCCTCTGACCGAGAGAAAGGTTGCTGTGTATTACCGCAACGTTACTTCCGAAAAGATCGGTAAAATTTCTCACCATCTGGGGAGTGAGCGATATTTCGGGAACAAGCATAAGGGCTGTTTTCCCTTGTTTTAATGCCTTGTCGATAAGCTTTAAGAAAACGGTGGTCTTGCCGCTTCCGGTAACGCCTTTAAGTAAGGCGCACTGCGGCTTGCCGCTGTCCATAAGCTCGGACATTCCGCTGTATACGGCGGACTGTTCATCGGACAGCACTATATCGTCAATGCTCCTTACCGCCTTTGCTCCTGCGGTAAGCGAGCGTGAAACTTCATTGTCAAAGCATTCTACAATGCCGTTTTTCTCCATATTGTTAATAACGGCGGATGTTACAACGCAATTGTAGCATACTTCCTTTACCGATGCGGAATCGGCATCCGTCAGAAAATCGGCTACCTTTTTCTGCTTTGCGGTAAGGGGCTTTCCGCCTTTGTCGGCATACTCGCCGCTGAGATAGCTGTCTGTCAGCCTTACGTTTTTTTCGGTTTCACTGCCTACTCTCTGCTTTATAATATCAAGCGAAACAAGTACGCTTTTTTCCGAAAGACGCCCAATCAGCTTTTTCTGCTGTTCGTCAAAGCCGTATTCTATCATATCGTTAAGCTCTCTGTCGCTTTTACAGCCGAGGAGCATAGCCGATACCGCCTGCTCCGCAGGTTCAAGAGCAAAGCTGTCCGGAGTTTTTCTGAACTCATCACTTATGGCATATCTCTGAGATACATTCAGAGCCATACCTCCGGGCAGGATAGTCTTTACTGCGTCAAAATAAGTACAGAAGGTATTGTCCTTCAGCCAGTGCATAAGACGCAGAGCCTCGTCACCCAGTATCACTCCGTCATTTATAACGCAGTATATATCCTTGAGCCGTCCGTAATCCGCATTCTGCTTAAAGCCGGTCACAAGGCCGACACGCTTCTTACCGCCTTTGCCGAACGGCACAATTACACGCTGGCCTACGCTTACCTTAACTCCCTGCGGAAGATAATAATCAAACTCGTTATCAAAGCTGTAAAGTGCCTTATCGACTACTACCGATACGATAGCCTTATCATAGCGGCCGCTCATTATGATTTCTTGATTTCCTCAAGTAACGAAAGTGAACGCTTCGTGTTCATCTTTTCCGCAAGGATAACGGTATTTACATCATCTACCGCCTTTTCAAGCTCGCCGTTTACTACAAGATAATCAAACTTGTCTGCAAACTGAAGCTCGTTTCTTGCCTGCGCAATTCTTGCGGCGATAGTTTCTTCCGTTTCGGTGCCTCTTTTTCTGAGCCTTCTTTCAAGCTCGCTCATTGAGGGCGGAAGTATGAATATAAGCACGCATTCGGGGAATATCTTCTTTATATTCATCGCACCCTCGACCTCAATCTTGAGTATTACGTCCCTGCCCTGTTCAAGCATATCCGTAACGGCTTTCTTGGGCGTACCGTAATAGTTGCCGCAATACTGTGTATATTCAAGCACTTCACCGTTTGCTATCATCTTTTCAAATGCGTCAGTAGTCGTGAAGTGATAGCTTACTCCGTCAATTTCGCCCTCACGCATTGCTCTTGTTGTAGCGGAAACCGACTGTGTGAGATTTGAGTTTTTCTTGTAAAGCTGTTCAAGTATCGTATCCTTACCGCAGCCGGACGGTGCGGAAATTACTATAGGCAATCCTTTGTTCATACTGTTCTTCCCCCTGTTATTCATTTACCTCTTCACCTGCGGTTATGCCTGTGAAATGCGATATATCAAGTGCCGACAGGACTACATGGTTGCTGTCGGTTATTATGACGGTTTTGGTTTTCTTGCCGCAGGTCGCATCTATAGCAGTATTGTTATCCTTTGCCGCCGATATGATACGCTTTACCGGTGCGGCATCGGCACTCACAGCAGCTATTACCCTGTCGGAATTGACGGTGTTGCCGTAGCCTATATTTATAAGCTTCATACGCTCTCCTTTTCGCTTTAAATCATAGTTTGTTATTATATCACCCTTATGTGATGATTATAAGAAAATCAGACAAGTTTTGACGCTAAAAGCGGTGAATAGTGATTTCTGAATTCCTCGAAAGTTCCCTCTTCGATTGCCGCTCTTATCTTCTCCATAAGCGTATTATAGAAATATAAATTATGCTGTACGGCAAGCCTTCCGCCGAGCATCTCTCCCGATTTGAAAAGGTGTCTTATATACGCTCTTGAGAAATTGCGGCAGGTAGGACAGTCGCATTCGGGGTCTATCGGCAGTGAATCGGTTTCAAAGCACTGATTTGTGACGTGAGTGATACCATTCCATGTGAAAACGGTAGCGTGACGTGCGTTTCTGCTCGGCATAACGCAGTCGAACATATCAACGCCTCTGTAAACGGCTTCTATTATATTTGACGGAGTACCGACACCCATAAGATAACGTGGCTTGTCTGTCGGAGCGTGCGGGATAACGGTTTCTATTATCCTGTACATCACATCTGTAGGCTCGCCTACGGCAAGTCCGCCGATAGCCACGCCGTCAACGTTCATATTCGCTATTGTTTTCATATGCTCGGCTCTTATATCGTCATAAGTTCCGCCCTGATTTATCGCAAACAGCATCTGTTGTCGGTTTATGGTTTCGGGCAGAGAATTAAGCCTTGCCATTTCGTCAATACAGCGCTGCAGCCATCTTGTTGTTCTGTCAACCGACTTCTTTACATAATCATACGGCGAGGGATTTTCTATACATTCGTCAAATGCCATAGCTATAGTCGAGGCAAGATGCGACTGTATCCTCATACTCTCTTCGGGTCCCATAAAAATACGTCTGCCGTCAACGTGGGAGTTGAAATATACTCCCTCTTCCTTTATCTTTCTGAGCTTCGCAAGCGAGAACACCTGAAATCCGCCGCTGTCGGTAAGTATCGGTCTGTCCCAGTTCATAAACTTGTGAAGTCCGCCCATTTTATATATTATATCATCTCCAGGACGAACGTGAAGATGATAGGTGTTGCAAAGCTCCACCTGACACTTGAGGTCTTTGAGGTCAAGCGATGATATACCGCCCTTGATTGCCGCAGAAGTGCCGACATTCATAAAAAACGGCGACTGTATCACACCGTGAGGGGTGTGAAATTCTCCTCGTCTTGCTACTCCGTCTGTTTTCAGTACTTTAAACATATTTCTCCTTAAATACGGCAACACAGTCAAGTGGTATCATTCCTACTTCTCCGCTTTGTGCTATGCCGTAGCAGTATTTTTCATTCTTATAATAAACGCAGAATGTTTCGCCTTTATTAACGCAAACAAACGCATCAAGATTAGTCCAGCCGTGATAATGTCCGTCACCCCATTGGGCGATATAGTTTTCAAGTATAAGTCCGCTGTTGCCGCTGTGCTTATCACGCACCAACACCAGTCCGTCGGACTTGCCGAGTATTTCAAGGTCGCTCTTTTCATAATCAAGATAAGAATAATGCCGAGCGGCTGTATAATCCTTGATGACCGTACATTTTTCACACGGCTCGGACGGCTCGAATACGTTGTCATAGCTGTAGCTTTCTCCGTCCTTAGTTATTATAAAAGCATTTATCTGTCCTGCCGATTTTACCGAACAGCCGCCATCGATATCAATGATCTTTTTATCATTGTCGATTATTGGCAGATTGGTGTTTTTTCCTCTTGCAAAATTATAGGTCGGGAAATGACCGACAACAACATATTTATCAAGAGCGTGACCGCTTCTTATCCACCACGGTGCGCACAGAACAAACTGCTCTGAGCTGTTTTCCCAGTCCGTGCGGTTTTCTATACCTGCGTGAACGAAAATGTGTTTTTCGGTTTCTATAGCCGTCGGAAGCCCCAAAACGAACGACAGTTCTTTAGCGAATTTTTGGTTGACAGCATTACGCTTGTTATCAAAATCTGTCGTGAAATCGGTAATACCGATGCTCTCCGCCATTTGCATATAAGCGTTTACAGGGCGGTATGTAAGCCTTTCGAGAAACTTTTCCTTTTCATCGTCAAACGCCATACGCGATACCATCGTATCGTTGTTACCCTTGATACATACGCATTTTTTGTCGTGGGATAATTTTTGTATAAAGTGCAGTGTTTCGATATTTTGCCTGCCCTTTTCCAGAATATCACCGAGAATGAACAGATAGTCGCTTTCATTATTGTAGTCGCACTTACGCAAAAGCCTTGCAAACTCATCATAATGTGCGTGTATATCACTGACGCAAATTATCCTGCACTTTTCGGGCAGGCTTACTTTAACGATGTTCATCATATTATTATCATACTGTCGCCGAAGCTGAAGAAACGATATTTCTCCTGTATCGCAACATTATAAGCGTTGAGCGTCTTTTCCCTGCCTAAGAATGCGCTTACAAGCATTATAAGCGTACTTTCGGGAAGGTGGAAATTCGTAATAAGTCCGTCTATAGCCTTGAACTCATAGCCGGGGTAAATGAATATACCCGTATCGTGCGAGCAGGCTTTTATCTCGCCGTTAGGGTCAAGCGATGCGGCAGATTCAAGTGTACGACAGCTTGTGGTGCCGACTGAAATGACACGTCCGCCACGCTCTCTGCAAACCTTTATCTTATCGGCGGTTTCCTGCGGTATAGAGTAATGCTCAACGTGCATCTTATGATCGAGTATATTATCCTCTTTTACGGGACGGAATGTTCCAAGTCCGACGTGGAGCGTTACAAAAGCTGTATCAACGCCTTTTTCACGGAGCTTTGCAAACACGTTTTCGGTGAAGTGAAGTCCCGCAGTAGGAGCGGCGGCTGAGCCTACCTCGTGAGAATAGATGGTGTTGTATCTGTCCTTATCTTTTAGCTTTTCGGTGATATAAGGAGGGAGCGGCATCTGACCGATACGGTCAAGCACTTCAAATATGCTGTCGCCGTCATAGGTAAACTCGGCTATCCTGTCGCCGCCCTCGGCATAGTCGACTATCTCGGCTGTCAGAATGCCCGAAAAGTCGACCTTTGTACCGATTTTAAGTCTTTTGCCGGGTTTGACCATAACCTCCCAGCGATTATGCGAAATCTGGTGAAGAAGCAGGAACTGCACTGCCGCACCCGTTTCCTGCTTTACGCCGTAAAGTCTTGCAGGGAAAACCTTTGAGTCGTTGAGAACAAGCAGGTCACCCTTTTCAAGATAATCGCATATATTATAAAAGCGGTCATGTGTTATTTCGCCGCTTTTGCGGTCAATTTTCATAAGCCGTGAGCTGTCACGAGGCTCAAGCGGAGTCTGTGCGATAAGCTCCTGCGGCAAGTCATAATAAAAATCCGATTTAAGCATTGTTTTTCCTCTGTTTTTTGCGTTTTTCACGCATTTTTTCTTTCTGGATATTGCATGCTGTTTTATAATAACACATTTACGAAAAAAAATCAAATTATTTTTTACCGCTTCGCCATTGACAAACAGCAATAAATATGATAATATAAACAAAGCAGGTAGAGGTGCGATTAAAGAATAGTACCCGTTGCGTCAATCTGCCGACAGATTGCAGCGGGAAAAGGCTTTGTCGCCGAAGAGCATAAGTGTCGGAACTTATGTATCTGGTCGTGTGTCTAATATATGCACGATTGTCATCAAGCGGTTAAGCTGTAGGTGGAGAGCTATCACACAACTTTATCACATCTGCATACAAAGCCGCCTGTAATCATTTTTACAAGCGGCTTTTTTAAGAAAATATGCTAAAAGCAAAAAAGAAGGATGGAAACTAAAATGAAAAACTACAACGTAGGTATTATCGGTGCTACGGGTATGGTAGGACAGCGTTTTGCCGTTCTGCTGGAAAATCACCCCTGGTTCAACGTAAAGGTGCTTGCCGCATCTCCCCGTTCCGCAGGAAAGACTTATAAAGAGGCTGTCGGCTCAAGATGGCTCATCGAAAAGCCTATGCCCAAGGCTATGGAAGACATTGTTATTATGGACGCTACTGCCGATATTGAAAAGATTGCATCACAGGTCGATTTCGTATTCTGTGCGGTAGATATGAAGAAGGACGAGATAAAGGCTCTTGAAGAGGCTTACGCAAAGCACGAATGCCCTGTTATGTCCAACAACTCAGCTAACCGTTTTACAGACGACGTTCCTATGATTATCCCCGAAATCAACGACGAGCATATGGCTATCGTTGAGGCTCAGAAGAAGCGTCTTGGCACAAAGAGAGGTTTCATATCAGTTAAGTCAAACTGCTCTATCCAGAGTTACGTTCCCGCTCTCAACCCCTTACGCAAGTTCGGTATCACAAAGGTTCTCGCCTGCACATATCAGGCAATTTCAGGTGCCGGCAAGACATTTGAAACATGGCCTGAAATGGTAGATAACCTTATCCCCTATATCGGCGGTGAGGAAGAAAAGAGTGAGCAGGAGCCTCTGAAGGTATGGGGCAAGATTGAGGGCGACAAGATCGTAAAGGCTGCCGCTCCCGCAATCACAACACAGTGCCTCAGAGTTCCCGTATCAAACGGTCACTTTGCCGCAGTATTCGTTAGCTTCGAGAACAAGCCCTCAAAGGAAGAGATCCTCAATATCTGGAAGGAATACAAGGGCGCACCGCAGGAGCTTGAGCTTCCCTCCGCTCCCAAGCAGTTCCTTCACTACTTTGAAGAAGACAATATGCCTCAGGCTAAGCTACACAGAAACCTTGAAGGCGGTATGGCAGTTTCGATCGGCAGATTAAGAGAAGACACACAGTACGACTACAAGTTTGTCTGCCTGTCACACAACACATTAAGAGGTGCCGCAGGCGGCGCAGTTGAAATGGCTGAGCTTTATGCCGCAAAGGGTTATTTCGACTGATTTTGATTCATTGAACACGGAGGTATCCGATGAAAAAGACAATTTTTACAGGCTCTGCAGTGGCTATAGTGACCCCTATGAACGAGGACGGGAGCATCAACTACGATAATTTTGCAGATCGTATAGAGGAGCAGATTGCCGGCGGAACGGACGCTATAGTAGTGTGCGGTACAACAGGCGAATCTGCGGCTATGACAGACGAGGAGCATAAGGAATGTATCCGCTTCTGCGTTGAAAAGGTAGCAAAGAGAGTTCCTGTCATAGCAGGTGCAGGCAGTAACGATACCGCTTATGCCATTCAGCTTTCAAAAGAAGCCGAGGCTCTCGGTGCTGACGCACTGCTCCTTGTAACACCTTATTATAACAAGACTTCGCAGAGAGGACTTGTCGCACACTTCAGTGCAATAGCGGACAGCGTAAGCCTGCCGATAATCCTCTACAACGTTCCCAGCCGTACAGGTGTGAACATTTCTGTTGAAACGTACAAGGAGCTTGCAAAGAAGGACAACATAGTTGCCGCAAAGGAAGCAAGCGGAAACATAAGCGCAGTAGCCAAGATAGCGGCTGAAACCGACCTTGACATTTATTCGGGTAACGACGACCAGATAGTACCTATAATGTCGCTCGGCGGTAAGGGTGTTATCTCGGTACTTGCAAACTGTCTTCCTGCCGAAACGCACAAGATTGCAAGCTACTGTCTTGAAGGCGATTATAAGAAAGCGGCTGAGTTACAGCTAAAGCTCCTTGAATTTACAAACGATCTGTTTATAGATGTCAACCCCATTCCCGTTAAGGAAGCGCTTAACATAATGGGCAAGAATGTTGGCGAGTGCAGACTTCCGCTTATAAGAATGGAAGACGCAAAGATAGCTAAGCTGTTTTCATCTATGGAAAAGCTCGGTCTTACAAAGTAAATTCAGAAAAAGGACGTTAATATGACGAGAATTGTAATTACAGGTGCCTGCGGCAAAATGGGCAGAGTAATAAATGACATTGTCAATACGAGAGATGACTGCGAAATAACAGCCGGCATTGATATAGCAGGTGAACAGTACGCTGACTTCCCCGTTTACAAGAAGTTATTTGATCTGCCGGAAAAGCCCGATGTTATAATCGACTTTTCACACCCCTCACTGCTTGATGAACTGCTCGACTACTGCAAGATAAACAATGTTCCCGTAGTTATTGCAACGACAGGCTACACAGATGAACAGATAAAGCAGATAAAAACAGCGGCGGGTCAGATTCCCGTGTTCTTCACATTCAATATGTCGCTCGGAATTAATCTTCTTGTTGATCTTGCAAAGCGTGCAACAAAGGTACTCGGCGATCAGTTTGATATTGAGATAGTTGAAAAGCACCACAATCTCAAGAAGGACGCTCCTTCGGGAACGGCAA
>OBLG01001487.1_pt1 | contig 17720 bp, 14 predicted proteins | sample 1517451 | NCBI WGS metagenome assembly OBLG01 (sample SAMN04571694, study PRJEB22368) | human gut metagenome | biome: human gut; material: stool | host: Homo sapiens | place: Luxembourg | collected 2012-06-29
TCCAGCATTTCTGCAATTTGTTCGATTGAGAATTTATTAGATAATTTCTTTACAAGTTCTGTTTTTTCCTTCAATCTTCCGATTTGTTCACCCTCAGCAATTCCTGCCTGTTTTATTAGTATCTTTTCTTCCCATGACTGCATATATTTCACCTCTGCCTTTTCACTCGCTTTGATCTGACAAACTCGTCTATGCATCTCTTGAATCCGCTTACTTTTACACTCCCTTGATTGTTCCTTCTGCAATTCATCTCCCACCTATAGAGGACGGAGAATTCTTGCTATATTTTGTTAAATTTTAAATTCCTTTAATAATTTTTCCTGATAACTACTGTCCGATGTTGCTTTAGTTAAATCATCAAATCGACCTTGTTCAATTAGCTTCTGATTCAATCGGTTAATTCGCTCAAGACCAATTCGTTCACCTTCCTGTTTTATGAGTATCTTTTCTTCCCATGTCTGCATATATTTCACCTCTGCCTTTTCACTTGCTTTAATCTGACAAACTCGTCTATGCATCTCTTGAATCCGTTTACTTTCACATGCCTCTGATATTTCATCCGTACTGTGTTCCATATATTTCAAAAGTTCTATTAACTCTGGTGACACCAGCTCCGGATGTTTGCCTCTGGTATTCAGAAATATCCTTGTTGCTCCATCATCCAGTTTCAGTTCTGGAACCTCTTCACACTTCATCTGAAAGGTATAACGATATAATCCATATCCGAACAAGTCAAATGGCATAATCAGCACAATCAAAACTTCATTCAATAAATTGAAATCAACAACTCCCGGCGGCAGCAGTTTACTGTCGATGATTCCCTGATACAGCCGGCTTCTTTTCGGAAGATTATGCGTATTCTCTTTTTGAGCCTCTACTTCATATATCACATCATCTTCATCTATCGCATAGACATCCAGCCGGATCTGCCGATTATCCGTAGATGTTCTCTGTTCTTTTTCTGTTTGCGGTGGATGTTTCAGATTTGTATTCTGACTCAGTATGATATCCAACATCGTCTTTACATTTTCCGGATCATCCATCGCTTCATCGAACAGAAATTTATCCAGCAAGTTTAATTCTTTTAATGATTTTCTTTGGTTCATAAGCAGTTCTCCTCTCTTGTACAGATATAATACCTGCAAAGAAGAACTGTTTAGCTTTATGCATATGATAACACAGAATTTATATATACACCAGTATATACCGTCATCTTCTTTCATCAAGCATGTATTTATCTGTTTTTTATGATTTTCATCTTGGATTCTTACCCGATTGTTTAGGTTTGAAGTAAATGAATTGGTAAATCTAGATGCATTGCAGATACTAGAATTCATCTGCGTGCCGATAGAATAACATGCCTGATTTTTATTTTCAATATGAAATTTAAAAATGTCAATTTTTTGTGAATCTTTTACAGCTCTTTCATCTTTCCGAGAATCTCCTGATAAAACGCCTCCTGATCCCCACTATTCTTTAAATCCTCCAATATCACTCCATCTTTCAATAGAATCAACCGACTGCAATAGCTTGCCATTTGCGGGTCATGTGTTACCATGACAATCGTCTTCCCGAATTCCTGATTAATGTAGGACAATGTATGGATAACCTGTTTGGATGAATTAGAATCAAGGTTCCCGGTCGGCTCATCTGCAAGTATCAATTCTGGATTTTCTGCCATTGCTCTGCAAATCGCCGTTCTCTGTTTCTCACCTCCAGACAGTTCGTAAGGTTTTTTATCTAACAGCTTGTAAATTCCAAGTTTTTCTGCCATAGTTTCTGCAGTTTTAGAACTTTCCACAGGATCATCTTCATTTAATATCAATGGCATCATAATATTCTCACGAACAGTTAAGCTATTCATCAAGTAAAAATCCTGAAAAACAAACGCCAGTTGCGTCCGGCGTATTTCTGCCAGATGATCTCCATAAATTTCTGTTGTATCTTCGCCGTTATAGAGCACTTTTCCGCCATTTGGCTTATTAAGCATTCCGATAGTTTTCAAAAGTGTGGTTTTCCCACATCCGGAACTTCCCATAATACCAATAAATTCCCCTCGTTTTACCTGAAATGAAATTCCTCTTAGCACAGAATAAACCTTTGTTTCTCCGTCCGGCATGACTGTTGAATAGCTTCTTTCCAGATTATCAATTTCTAATATATTTTCTTTATTCATCCTTATTTCTCCTCTCACTGCGCTTAAATGAACGCCATGCTGCAATTCTTACGATTATCATGATAATAGCGGTCATACCTATAATCATTACTGCGGCTTCTGCCAGATAAATCTTTGTCCAATATACCGGCATTTTCTTATATAATATTTTCACCAATATCATTACTGCCGCTATAAACATTCCGGTTATCAGGGCAACTTTGGATGTCATGGTTATTTCTTTATAAATATTTTTTCTTCGCTTTTTCTCTGGCATTCCTGTGCGGTAATAGAATAAATACTTCCATTCCAGTGCTTCGTAATCACTGGATATTTTCTCTAGTAAGATAAAGATTATGCTGATAAATAATACAAGCATATCAATCAACATCGCACTTACATTTAACATCCGGTTTTCCTGATCTTCTATTGTGCACTGTTTTTTATCATAGATCAGATTTCCGTCATGATAATCAAAGAAATTAATCTGTGAATGTTTTGCTGCATAATTAGCTATTTTATTTACAACAGCATCATAATTCTGTGCTACGTTCATCAATACTGTAAGGTTTGACCCTTTGGCTTTTTGACTGATCTTATCATATTCATGATCCGAAAATACAATTATATCTTCAAACACATCCGTATTCATATTGCTGGTACTCAAAACCCTTGTTTTAAAATTCCCGGTAATGATTCTTCTGTCATTTCCCTTAATTGTATATTTTCTTGTAAATTTATTACCTGGTAATGTTCTCGCAGTATAAATCCAGATATCTGCAGTAGCGCATCCGGTGTATAATCTTGGTTTCAGCTTTCCGAAATCCAGACCAATTGTTCCATATTCGCTTCGGTCCCATTGGTATATAACGTATATTTCATCATTTTTTAAATGAACCTGCTTTCCTGTAAGGCGTTTATATTCTGTTGCAGAAATTCCAGTATGTTCTGCACAGTTTCCTGAAGTCACTCTGATAGATGGAATGAATTCTGTCTGAACATTATACTTTTCTTTTAACTTTTCGATAAATGCTTTATCTTTTGTATTGGCACCCCAGACTATGTCATACGGATAATTTTCCGGCTGCCTTACAGGAAGATTGTCTACCAATACAATATTAAATCCAAACAGAATAACAATCAGAAAAGCACTGACAATATAACTGATATTGGCATGACTGAAAAACTGATCATACCAGTTATCGAGCCAAAGGATTTTTTTATAATATTTATTCTTTTGTTTTCTTAATTTTTCAAGATATAATCTACAGCCAAATAAAGTAAAAATAACTGCCGTTATGATTCCCAGAGCTGTCGGAATCGTATATCCGATTTGTCCCCAATATGTAACAATAGAAACTAATGTAAGAATAAATACTGCAACTCCTATAAGACAAAATAGCAGTGTATTCTTACTTGCTTTGTTATGATTACTTCCTCCCGATACTATATGGTCAATTCCGATACAGGCAATATACTGATCACAAAAGGCGAAGCCGATTCCAAACATGATTACGCTGATAATTAGTGTGAGAATTAACGGTGATATTCCCAAATATATGTTGCTTACATAATTTTGAAAAATATTTTCCAGTATCTTTTTTACGATCATTGCTTCCAATATTCCAAGAATCACCCCTCCTGCAATTGATCCTAAAATGATTCCGAGATATTCACAGCCAATATACATATATCTGTGTTTCTTTTTGATTCCCAATATATTAAGCATTGCATAATCGCCGGATCGTTTACGAATATAGCCGAATATAATTAAAATCATGAGAAAGATCAGTAACACATACGGCAAAATAAAATTCTTTTCAACTTCCATTACTAATTCTGTCATAGTTGCCCGTCGTCCCGTTGATATATAAACAAGACTGCTGCCAACAGACGTAGAAAAAAATACGACCGATATACAGAAGATTCCACTTAAAATAACTCTTATGTAATCCTTTTTCCTTTCTCCCAGCAGTTTAAAAAATATTTTTTTCAACATACTTTTCATCCCCCTATCCTTATCAGTTATTATAGATAGAAATCATAAATATCAGATGATCTTCATATACCTTATATTCGAAGATTCCATCATACTTTTTTACAATATCCTGTATATTCTTCATTCCATATCCATGAAGTCCATTATCTTTTTTATTTGAAACAAATTCTTTTTGAATTTGCTTCGGCATTTCCTCTAATGCATTTGCAATTTCAATATATAACAATAGATTTTTCTTTTTTATCTTAATCTTTATCCAACGCTCTTTATCATTGATTTTCTCACAGGCTTCCAACGCATTATCCAATAGATTCCCGAAAAGGGATATGATTTCCCGGTCTGTAAAAGGGAGTGTAGAAAAAACTTCTGTATCAATCTGCATAACGGTATTTTGATTCTGTGCATCCTTTTCCTTTTGGTTTAAGATCATATCCAGCATATGATTTCCAGTCCAGACATGAAAATTATATTCCATCATATCATCACTAAGTTCATTCAGATATTCATGCAATCCGGGCCAGTTCTGCTCTTGATCATAGTTCTTGAGCGCCAGAATATGGTTCTTCATATCATGAACCACTTTTCGGCTTTTTAACATTTCTTGATAGCGTTCTTCCAAAATCTTGACTTTCGTTTGTAATGCATGCTTTTCCTGTTCCTCTAATTGAGATATTAATATCTGATGTTCTGCTTCCCATGTATCCAGCATTGCATCAATTAGAATCCATAGACCGATAAAAGCCAACAATACACATATATATATTTCTACATATATAGGAATCAAAGAATTATCTATAGGATCTACATAAGCAAATTTCTCAAAAAACCTTGAAAAGATAGCTAAATATATAATCCAAAAAAATCCACGATAATCACTTGACTGTTCATTTTTTAATATGTGATATATTCGTGCTAATTCAGTCAATTGAAAAAGTGCAATTAGAATAATGATAACTAAGAAAACAAATGCTGTCATTTTTGTATAGTTCCAGGATTCTCTTAATGATGGCAATATCGTTTCATTATACATTTGGACATAGTCATTCATTTTCAACACATTATATAAATATCCATATATTGTATAATGCTGTATCCATGGGAAAAGAAGATATATTTGTAAAGCTACACCTATTATAAAGTCTATTTTTATTTTTCTTGTCCAGTCTTTCATTTGATTTGTCTCCGTATTAATTTCTTGGCTTATTATAGCATGCCTTTTCTTCTTCCGCCTTATACTGGCCATGAATACCCGGTTTTCTGACCATGAATTTTCCCTAAATACCCTTATAACAATCTTTTTTGCATACTTCGACATATCTACAGAACTTGCTACCGGTAGTTTCTTCCGAATGCATGGTGATAGAAATAATTTTTATCTGATCGCTTTTATTTTTTCGGAGTATCAGCAAAAAGTCAGGAAGATTAAATATAATCAACCTGACTTTTTTTATCAAAGGTTATGATCCGTTTCATTACAGTACCCTTTCGCCCCGGAACAATCACATATTCCATGAACAAAAACGGTATAAATGGAGCGATACAATCTACACCCGTTATCAGCTGTATTTTTCTCTTTTTTCCTGCTGGGCAAAACCTCTCGAATTGCTTTCATGCAATTTGGTCAAAAAGAAAATCTCTCGTAATTTCGGCAAAATTTAAAACATGATGGAATTTACTCTTGCACTGGAATTTACTTTTTCAAGTCAGCAATGTCAATTTTTTGTGAATCTTTTACAGCTCTTTCATCTTTCTGAGAATCTCCTGATAAAACGCCTCCTGATTTCCGCTATTCTTCAAATCCTCTAGTATTACACCATCTTTCAACAGAATTAACCGACTGCAATAGCTAGCCATCTGCGGATCATGCGTTACCATGACAATCGTCTTCTTATATTCCGATGAAATCTTATTCAATGCATCAATTACAATTTTTCCTGACTTTGAGTCCAAATTTCCAGTTGGCTCATCTGCAAGGATTAAATCTGGATTGTTGATCAAAGCACGACATATGGCAACTCTCTGCTTTTCACCGCCAGATAATTCATATGAATTCTTCTTTAACAGATATTCTATCTGAAATTGTTCTGCATATTTCTTTGCTTCTGCAATCATCTTATTAATATTCTGTTTGCTTATGATCATCGGCAGCATGATATTCTCTTCAACTGAAAGGCTGTCCATCAGATAAAAATCCTGAAAAATAAATCCTATCTTACTGTTCCGGATATCCGCAAGTTTATCCCCGTATAGTTCACTGGTATCTTCTCCCATAAATTTAATCGTTCCATCCGTCGGTTTATCAATCATTCCGAGTGTCTTAAGCAACGTTGTCTTACCACATCCGGATTTTCCCATGATTCCAACAAATTCACCTTCCGCAACTTGAAAGCTGATTCCTTTTAACACATTCACATTATTTTTTGAATCCCTAAAAGTTGCTGTATTGTAACTTCTTACAAGATTTTTAACTTCTAATATATTTCTCATCAATTCTTATCACCCCATATTTTTGAAATTTCTTTCCATAAACGCCTGGTTGAAAAAATAATAAATATCATAAAAATAATTACATATATGCATAAAATGCATCCTAACATTGCAACTTCCTTTTGTATCAAAACAATTTCCGTTGTTCCGTAATAATAAGATTTTATAAATACGCCGCAAAACATTCCACTTATACCGATCGCAAGTAAAAGGGACCACCACATGTCTCTGGATATTTCTTTCACAACGGATAAATACCCTTCCTTCCTCTTCACACCAAGAATAGCACCTATCTGATATTTTCGTTTTAAATGCTCCTGATCATTCTGCAGCATTAACCATGTTATAAACATCGTAAAAATTAAAATAATAATCGCTACGAGGATTGCTACCATTTGATTTAATACGTTTTCTTTTTTATCAATACCCTGAATTGTCAACTTACAAAAAGCCTCATCTAGTTTTCCTTGTTGCAATTTTTCTTCTATGTATCGTGTTGAAACTGTCAGGTTCTTTTTTGGCAGATTTATAATCATAAACATTTTTTTATAATCACTTTCTTTTTCTGCCTGCGTGAATATATTATCTGGAATAATTACAAGACCGGTCATAGAAAAGCCGATCATCTCTTTGATTTGCTCTTTCTTTATCTGGAAATTGTATTTATATTCCAATCCCTCTTCATCCATATTTCCGCATTTACCAAGTGCGATTGATTTTATTTTTCTATGTTGTTTATCACTTAGATCCGATTTACGGCTCCCTTCTTTTCTCCAAATTCTTATTATTTCATTTTTATTTAACGATTCATTTTTATTGTAAATTTTATTATAGTCGCTAAGTGATATAGCAACCCAGGAATCACCTCTCATCTCATTAAACCACAGAAACGGGAATTGTTTTGTAAGACCATTAAATCGAGCTGTTACCACAGTATTTACTGCTGTCGTTTCTTTTGAGTTGCCGATACACACAAAATCATTTGGCATATATCTGTCATGAATTGTACCTCGAAGCATTAAAAATGTATTAAATATTAAAATGATTCCCAACAATATCTGCATTAGCATCCGAAATCCATGTTTTTTTATGTAACAGTAGCAATCATTCCAAGCTAATATATGCTTTTTATAATATTTCGACTCACTGAATTTTTCCATAAAAAATCCAGTTCCGAATATCATAAGAATTATAAGACCTGTCAAAATACATATAAGTGCCATATAAGCCATCATTGGATCATTATTCACCAACAGATAACCACTACTAATAACCAAAATACCCACTATAAAGTAAATAACTGATATCATCGAATGGATTCGAGATTCCTTAATCTTGAATATCTTATCTCCTAAATTCGTTCTGGTATCTAATAATATTTGCAATGTAATATATACGCCTATCGTCATGATCAGACAGCTTAGAATCAACACAAGATAAACTCTTGACATCGAAATGCCTTTGACAAATCTTGCATTTATTCTAGTATGAAGAATTTCTTTTATAATTTTCGTTCCAATTAAACCAAACAGAATTCCAAAACCACATGCAAGCATACCGCTTATTACATATTCCAGACCAATCATTACTTTTAAATTTTTCTTGCGTATTCCTAATAATTGAAATAATTTATAATCCCATATTCTTGTGTTTATATACGCTTTAACAGAATATCCCGTTACCAGAATCATAATTAAAATAATACATGGAATGATTATGCGTAACTGCTTTCTTAATTCACTTTGATATGCAAATTGTAAAGCTTCAGTTTTTATTCCTGGAACTTGTGACAATGCCTCTTGAATATAAATAAGCATAAATATAACTGCAACTGATAATATTTCACTCATAAAAAAAGAAAGAAAATTTTTCCTATTATACTTAAAGCTTTTCCATACAACTTTGAACATGAATTCTCCCCCTTACATTAATATACCTGCCGTTAAAAATGCCATTAGAATAAGAATAAGAAATAACTTTACCATAATTGACATCACAACTACCGAATCCATAATATTCAATTGTTTCTTTTTCATGGTTAAAACAATATGGATAATATCGCAACAAATAAATATTACAAAAAACAAAGCAAAGCTTAATAAGTCCCCGCTTATTCGGTTATATTTTTTGATAAACACATATATATTCAAAAGAGACGTTTCTTTTTTTATCCAAATCACATACAGCCAATATATAAACGGAATCATTCCGATATTAAATATCAGATCGAAATACGATGAATAATGGATAAATTTTTTAACTACAGTTCTTTCAATAGAAGAAATACTTTTTTCCAATACATTGACAGTCTCCTGTTGTATTTCTTCATTTGTTGGAATAACTAACGTTTTTTTTAATTTATTCATTTCATCCCTGCATAAACTGCACTCCGCTAAATGTTCATCCACTATTTTTTGTGTATCTTCACTTACCACCCCATCTATATAAAGCGGAAGAATATCTTTAATTACATTACATGTTATTTTATTCATTATTCTCTGCCTCCATATATTCTAATATTTTCATTTTGGCTCTATAATAAGTTACTCTTGCCCAGCCAGAACTTTTTCCAAAAATTCTTCCAATCTTTTCAAATGAAAGTTCCCCATGTATTCTTAATTCAAATACTATTTTGTATGGATCTTTCATATTTTTCAAAAAATTATGTATTTTCTCAACCTGTTCTTTATTTATTAGATTGTCAATAAACTCCGTCTGAATATCGACCTGCTCCGTTGGAGGCTCCCATTCCACATAGATTTTCTCACGCTTACAATATGTAAAATATGTATTTCTTGCAATTGTAAATAACCATGCACGTATATCTTTTCTTCCATCATATGAATTAATTGCCGTCAATGCTTTTGTAAAAGTTTCCTGTGTAATATCTTCTGCAATTTCTTTGTTCGATGATAAACCACACAAAAAATGATATACGTCCAGGTAATATGATTTATATATACAATCAAAATCCATGTGCTGTCCTCCTTTCCTTTATAATATTAACTATTCAATTTGATAAATGTTACAAATAAAATGCAAAGAACTTTCCATCGGCAACTTTTCTTACATATTTGGATATAAAAAAATAAGTCAGGCAAATCAAAATATTGACCTTCCTGACTATTTATATATTTATCTGTTTTCCGTGGTTTTCATTTTGAATCCTCGGTTCGTACTATATTGATTATTTTATAATTTATATCTACTTATATTCTTCCAGTTTTCTGGGAATCCCATTGCTTTGAAAAATAAATCCTGGTTTAGATTGCCAGTCTTTTTCATATACTGGTTAATTATCTGATTCAAAGATTTTTTAAATTCAGCAAAATCTTCTTTTGCCAGCAACATTCGAAAAGCAATCACAACAGAAAACAAATCGTTTTTTCCACATTTGTATTTATTTCCATTTTGCGGAAGTTTCATTTTTCTATGTAATATTGTATCAGGGATATCAAACCTGCTCTTATATGAAAATAACCTTTCATTATGAGCACAGACGTTTCTATATAAGGTAAGCACTTTCATGTACTGAATTAGTTCTTTTTCACTTACATAATCAAAATGTCGGCTAATTTTCGTTTTCATACTGGTCGTCAGAAATGAATACATCTTTGACATCTGTCCAAATGTTAAAGTTTTCATAATGACCCACATAGGAACATTTCCATATGTTTTTCTTTGATAAACTACATAAGCGTGATCTGTGCTTTTCTTTGCTTCTCTATCCAGTATAGCTATTAAAGCAGCAATTTTCTTTTTATTTGCTCCCGAGTTATTATAATGTACAGCATTCAGATAATCTTCCTGTTTTTCTGAATAAGTATCACAAAAATGATAAGAAATCAGCGATCTCATTTTTTGCTCAAAATGACAAAGATACCGGAAGATCAATGTACGAAGTTTTTCATCAAATTCATATAAAGCAACAAGATCCTCAAAGGTTGTGCCTTCCTTATATTTTCTTGTCATAGGATTATAAAACAGATTTTTATATCCATCTATTAAAGCAAAATAACTGATATCTTCTAATTTGGACACAGCAAATTTATGATCATTAACAATCATTCCTTTTTGCTCGATGAGATTATTGATTTGTTCTTCATAATTCAAAAACGGTTTTATCGGTTTTAACGCTTTTTCTGTCATTTTTCACCTTCTATAAAAATCTGCATATATAGAAAAACGGAGGGCCCTCAGGTCCTCCGTCCGGTCGCAGGCATCGCAAGTTTCTGCAACCTGATCACTGACAAAAATTTTATCACGAACCTTTGCAAAAGGCAAGTGATTTTTGCAAACATTTGTCAGTAAAATATTATATGCGTATTTTTATATCGCATTCAAAATTTGACACAACAAACCTCGTCTGAGCCTTTCTTCTAAATTCTTTTGTTCACATACCTTACAAATAATTTCTGCACAACTATCTGAATAATTATATAAATTCCAACGAGCTTAAGCCAGTAGATCCAAAAAGTGGTTGATATTTTTTCACCCATCGCATCATACCAATGTAAATAAGTCATTACATATAAAAGAGCTAAACAAATACCTGTACCTAATGCTATATTTGCTACGCTGCAAATCTCAAAACTTAAGATCTTCTTTTGCTCTTTTTGTTTCATGCCCATAGAATAAAAAAATTCATAATGTCTTTGATAAGAAGACATTTCGGCCAGATTTTTAACAACCATAATAAAAGCACCACTAATCAAAAGTGTTATCAGAATAAACAGCTTGCTAAAAAGTAAAAATATATTACTTGCTTTCTGCTCTTTTAAAAACACAGTCTTATCATAGCATATAGCATGTGGCGAATGACTGTCATCTGGTTGAAATACAGTAATTCCCTCTTTATCTGCATGACATTTTATCTCTTTCCAGGCCATCTGCTCTTTTGTTTTTGGAAAAGAAAATGTTTCTAACATTGAAACTTCTTCATCATCTGCTGCCTGTTTTTCCCATTGTTTATCAAAATATTCATCCGAAAATATAACTGTATCTTCACAACCTTCACCGGCATCTTCTGGTACGAATTTTCCAAATACGTTTTGTGTATGAATTTCTTTTATCCTATACTGATAATTCGCATCTTTTAAAATATTGGAAGATTCAAATTCCTTTTTATTCGGATTAAATTTACCAATATACAGCCATCCAAATAAATCATAAAGAACCTTATCAGTTACTTTTTCTTCCCTTTGATAATTCTGGTCCTCAATTCCTATAACAATTTCTTTCCCAGACAAACCATAAGCCTTCCCTGTTAGTTCTTTATATGTGGATTCAGATATTCCAATTTCTTCCTGTGAATAAAACATTGTTGCCCGGATCATCGGAATATGTTTAACTGCCCCATTATATTTTTCAGCTATTTTTTCACTGTATTTTTCATCGTTCTGGCGTGCCATCCAGATTATATCATAAGGATAATTACTATTTGTCTTGCCAAGAGGCAGAATCTCTACTATTTGTGTACCGATATAAGAAAGAGCAAAAAAATGTATTACAAATAACATCAGAATAATTAATATATTACTTTGATATTTACTATCAAGTTGATTGATTTTCAATGTATACCGAAAGTAAAAAGGTCCTTTTTTCGCCTGTTCAAGAATAAATGCACCACTGAAAGTAATAATAAGAATTCCGCCTATCAGAAAATATATATGTGCAAAATAATATCCCCATGTTCCTGGCTTATATTGTTTAATTGCAAGTATTATAAATACAATCCCTAACACTGTAAGCAACAGCCATTTTGAACTGACGGGGCGTTTTTCTTTTATTTCCTCTTTCATCATTAAAGAGCTTAAATTTCTTTCGTCCATCCACACCAGGAGAATTATAAAGATTCCAAGCATAACTCCCAGACACAAAAGAATTGTATTTTTATATACGACCGGATCCACTTTTTGTAATGTAATAATTTGAGGATTGTATTGATTTAAGCAATATAAAATTCCATATAGGAGCAGATTTCCTAACAAAATACCAATTAAAAGTGAACCTATACATCCTATAATGTATTCCGCAAAAAGAAGCATATAAGACATCTTCTTTTTCATCCCAAGCATAATAAAAGTTCCATAATCTTTTGCCCGGAGTTTAATATAATAGCGCATAGAAAATACCATCAAAAGTATTGTAACAACAGTTATTAATCCAACCGCTATCATAAAATCACTTTTTATTGCCATCATAATCGAAGGTTCTGTAACTGCCCGCACTACAACATCATTCAATCCCCAAAAGATAAATAATTCTGCTACGGCTATAATGTTACTGACAAAAAATAAAATATATTTCCGTATATTGCTTTTAAAATTTTTGTAAATTATTTTATGCAGCATATACCTTCCCACCCCTTACAATAATCTTGAATTCAAATATAGCTGATACTGGCATTGGTCTTTTTATAATTCCGCCATTTTGGAAAGGATTGTTTGATAAAATGTTTCTCTGTTACTACCCTTCTTTAATTCTTCCAAAATCTTTCCATCCTTCAACAGAATAATCCGGTCACAATAACTTGCCATCTGCGGATCATGTGTTACCATGACAATCGTCTTCTTATATTCCGATGAAATCTTATTCAATGCATCAATTACAATTTTTCCTGACTTTGAGTCCAAATTTCCAGTTGGCTCATCTGCAAGGATTAAATCTGGATTGTTGATCAAAGCACGACATATGGCAACTCTCTGCTTTTCACCGCCAGATAATTCATATGAATTCTTCTTTAACAGATATTCTATCTGAAATTGTTCTGCATATTTCTTTGCTTCTGCAATCATCTTATTAATATTCTGTTTGCTTATGATCATCGGCAGCATGATATTCTCTTCAACTGAAAGGCTGTCCATCAGATAAAAATCCTGAAAAATAAATCCTATCTTACTGTTCCGGATATCCGCAAGTTTATCCCCGTATAGTTCACTGGTATCTTCTCCCATAAATTTAATCGTTCCATCCGTCGGTTTATCAATCATTCCGAGTGTCTTAAGCAACGTTGTCTTACCACATCCGGATTTTCCCATGATTCCAACAAATTCACCTTCTGCAACTTGAAAGTTGATTCCTTTTAAAACCTTTACATCTTCTTCGCTTTCTTTTATTACAGATTTTCTATAGTTTCTTACCAAATCTTTAACTTCTAATACATTTCTCCTCATCTTTTAATCCTCCTTCAATTTTACGTGTAATATATAGTGCAAAACCTCTTTGCACAAGCAACTCTAATGCAATATATCCTAAGCAGGCAACCAGCCAATACTTTGTAAAATTCCATTTATTAACTTCCCCTGCTTTTTCCATTCGTAATAAACATGCAATAAAATGTATGACGGACATAAAAATACCGGCTGCTAATGAAATCATTCCGACACTTTGCATTTCCAAGAGATAAAGAGCTTTACGTTCTTTTTTTTGCATTCCCATACAACGTAAAAATTCCTGTTTCTTTTTATAGGATGGGATTTCTGATTCAACCTTTATTTCCATAATAAAAATCGAATTTAAAAATAATGCTGTTAAAATAAACACCTTGCTTAATAAACGAAACATCAATAATGTTTGCTGTGTTTTTACAAAAGATTCTGTGTAATATATAATGTTTTGTTCGTTTCCATCATTAATAATTTTTGTTCCATGTTTTGTGGAATAAGTTCTTATTTCTTTCCAGAGATTACGTTTATTTTCCTGATCAAATTTAATTAAAATCAATTTAGACGGTTCATTTTTTGTCTGTTCTATTCTTTTATATTCTTTCTCAAAATATTTATCAGAGAATATAATCAAGGATTCTGACCATCTGTTTGTTGTATATTGTCCAATCACATTTTCTGTATACATTTTCTTGATTTTATATAGATGGCGTTTGGATTGAGCGGAATTTTCATTTCTTTTCCCTTTTACTACAATTGAATGGAGTTCTTCACTTTTATCATCTGAATATCTTCCTGTATACATAATTCTATAATTGAAATGAAATGTTCGATCCTTTACGCTTCTATTGGGATGATTTTGATCTTGCATTGCTACTACTATTTGTTTATTTTTTAAATGTAATGTCTTTCCAGTCAATTTATTGTAATAACTTTCTGAAATACCGATTTGCTGATCGCCACTAACGGAAGTAACCCTCATCATTGGAATTTCTGTTATTTTCGTTTTATCAGCCAGAGAATCTATATACTTCTGTTCACTTGTGTTTGCCATCCACAACATATCATATGGATAATTTTTCGCTTTATAGTGTTCTATTGGTAATAATGAAGAAATTTCTGTGCTTATATATGTAAGTGCAAAAAAATGAATAACAAAAAACATTAATACCAGCATTAGGTTATTTTGATATTTACTGCTAAATTGATTTATTTGTAATACATTTTTCAAGTAAAAAAATTGTTCGTGTTTTTTTATTTCTTCCAGTAATACACCCATGCCAAAAGTTAAAATTAAAAATCCACCAATTATCCATATAAAATATGCATCATAATGCACTTCTTCATAACTTGGAAACATAAACCAGGCAATTACACTCAATATAATTCCTATAATAACTGCAATTGTCCAATATCCTTTTTGCGGACATTTCTGAATCTTTTCTTCAGCTTGTATCAGTGAACTCAGATTATGATTTTCAATCCATACTATGACAGCAAACAACGTAAAAATCATAATTCCGATACTAAATTTTATTGAATACACATATATATTCAAATTTGCCGTTACTATTCGTACAAAATATAAAGGTGCAATTTTGTGTAATAAAAACTGAATGCCATACAATATACCAGTTCCAAGAATAAGTCCTAGTATTGATGAGAATACCCAGCCAAGAGCATATTCTATCAACATCAAACTAAATACCATTCGTTTGTGCATTCCCATCATAATAAATAATCCATAATCTCTTATTCTTGATTTTAAATAATAAATCATAGCATACGCCATCAACATTATAGTAATAACAGAAATCATTCCTAAAGCCATAGTAAAATCAATTCTAAAAAGAAATGCTGTTTCGGTATCTTTTACAATTTGTAATACAATCTCTTTTAATCCACGAAATACAAACAACTCCATACTTGCAACAATATTACTCAAGAAAAACAAAATATAATTCTTTAAATTACTTCGAAAATTTTTATAGATTATTTTTGTTAACATCTACATTCCCCTCTCCATTTTGTAATCTGCAACTAGCTACTTTGCTCCACATAATAGCATAGTTCTACTTTACACCACATAGTAGTTATTGTCAATTCGATTACTTATCTATTGTCATGTTTTCTGGCTATGTTATAATATTGATAAATAGATTAGAAAATATCAGGTGATGCAATGTATGATAAATCTCAATTAATGCGTGGAACATTAGAAGGATGTATTTTAAAAATATTATCCAAAAATACATCTTATGGTTATGAAATTGTTACAACTCTTCTGGGTTATGGATTTAAAGATATAAAAGAAGGAACCATTTATCCATTATTGGTTCGTCTTGAAAAAAAAGGAATTATTACCTCTGAGATGCGCCCTTCTCCACTGGGTCCAAGTAGGAAATATTATTCCATTACACCAGATGGAGTAGAATATTTGAACGAATTTAAAACAAACTGGAAGCAGATATCCCAATCTGTAAACCAGATATTTGAGACGGAGGTATAAAATCATGTTGAATAAAAAAGATCAAAGAATCATACGGCAAATGATACGCCATATTCGTACATTTCCTTTATCAGATTCTGAAATTAAGCAACTTGAACGGGATCTTACCGGAATGGCTCTTGAAGCTGAAAAACGTGGAGAAGATTTTGAAGATGTTTTGGACATGACCCCAACTGAATTTTGTGATGAATTGCTTTACTCTATCGGTGGCAGCAAGGCTCCAGGTGGTCGCTATCTGTTAAAAGGTGCCGGAATTTATTATCAATTAACAGGAATTCTTGGAACAGCACTTTTTTCACTAATCCTATTACTTGCATTATTTTATACAATTATAATTCCGTCCGAACTTGCACAAACCGGATTACTTGTATTATTTGTTGCAGCAATTGGTCTTACTTTCTTTTTGCTATCTTTATCATTTGGAAATATCGCCGAACGCAATTGTGGCGCAACCGAAAAATCTGCACAGCTCGTGAATAATGGGAAGATTTTGTTGGTAACTGCAGTTATCTTCGATATCGTAGTTACTCTTTATATGATTTTTAATGCTGGAGCGTCTGTAGGACATTTTAATTATAAGCTTCCGCTTCTTATGCAGGTTATTATCTTTTTCTCCTGTTATATGCCGGCAATTCTGTATATTATCGGTGCGAAGAGGAATCTGCCACGAGAGTACGTTTTAAATGAGCTATAGTAATACCTAATTATATGTAGAAAAGTCAGGAAGATTAAATATAATCAACCTGACTTTTTTATCAAAGATTATGATCAGTTTCTCTCTTTTCCTGCTGGGCAAAACCTCTCGAATTGCTTTCATGCAATTTGGTCAAAAAGAAAGACCCTGTACAAACAGATTCTCCCTGCATTTTCTTTTGAAAATATGTATTCTCTAGCCAAATTGTGGTAAATGCTAAACCCTTATAAAGCTCGTAAGGCACTGACCTCTGGCACAACAAACCTTACTTCTTCGCTTGACAGACACTCAAGTTGTCTGTTGTTATTATTACAATAAATTTCATACAAATTTATGTCAATTGCTCTTTAATATAATACATCATTTTCTTATATTACAACTTGCTTAGATAATTCTCTAATTGATGAAAAATACCAACTATATTTACAATATCTTTTCTTACATCAAATATCACGATATAATTCATTTGTGGAATAACCGCCTCATAATATCCTTTTTTTGCCAAATACATATCCCGACTTTTCGGAAATTGGTATGGATTCTCCACCAATCGGTCATAAATACTTTCTACACTATCTAACAAATGTTTTGCAGCTTCTTTGCTTTTCAGGCGGTAAATCAAATGATACACAAGATTATCAAGTAATTCGTCTGCGAGACTGTAATTAATTCTGTGTAAACTCTAAAAGAGCTATATATCCTCTTGGATT
>OBLG01001488.1_pt1 | contig 17718 bp, 21 predicted proteins | sample 1517451 | NCBI WGS metagenome assembly OBLG01 (sample SAMN04571694, study PRJEB22368) | human gut metagenome | biome: human gut; material: stool | host: Homo sapiens | place: Luxembourg | collected 2012-06-29
GCAGAAGTGGGAAAATGGCATTATCAAATCGTATGAAGCCGCCGAAATGTGCGGAATGTGCGAGTCAACCTTTTACCATCGGCTAAGGGAATATCGAGCCACTTTGAATGACGAAAAATAAAAATCACTGTAAAAAAGTACACCTTTTTACAGTGATTTTTTTGCGCTCATAATGGCGAAAAACAGGCTGCAAAGCCTGATTTTCCTGACATTTTTTATATTATATCATACTTTTTTCTTGCAGTCAATCGTTAGCAACCTCGTTTTAGGCTTTTGTATTTAGGTGTACTTTTTTATAAAGTAACGAGGGGGGGTAAGCAATTTGCTTGGCGAAATATACCGTGTCAGTATGATTGGACATCGAATTGTCGAGGACTTTGATATAGAAGAAAAACTGTACGACTTATTCTGCAATATGCTTCGCACAAAGGAATATGTAGAGTTTTATTTAGGCAGAAACGGTGACTTCGACATAATGGCGGCAAGCGTTATTAAGCGGCTTCAAAAGAATTTCCGTGACGATAATAGCGTTATGATTCTCGTTTTGCCGTATCCGGTAAAGGATTACGAATATTACGAAGAATACTACGATGAAATTGTTATACCGAAGGAACTGTATGGCGTACATCCAAAAGCGGCAATTACGGAACGCAACCGCTGGATGGTGGCAAATACAGATGTGTTGATAGCCTATATACGAAATGAAAGCGGCGGAACAGCCGCTTGTGTGCATATGGCAGAACAACTCGGACGAAAGATTATAAAAATATAAAGCAGGCACAAAATGCGCCTGCTAAAATGGTCATTTGTTTCGTAGAGTAATCTCCTTGACGAGAGAGAAAAAACTCTAAATACCATTTATAATTTTACTTAGTGTTGTCGGATTTGTCAAGGTGTCAAACGAAAATCACCGAAAAAAGTCGAAAATAAATATTGTACGGTCTTAATTTCTCGTATATTAGGGCATTGAAACTTAATTCCATGCCTCATTTTCCGTCAGACTGTCCGTCAGCCAATCATAAACGAAAGGGTGAACGCTATGGCAAGGACAGGCGAAAATATTTACAAGAGAAAGGACGGAAGATGGGAAGCTCGGTATATTTCCTCATATAATGCCGACGGAAAGGAAAAGTACAAGTATCTATATGCTCGAACTTATGCCGAAGTGAAAACGAAACTAATTAGAGTGCAAAATTCTGTTGAAACCAAAGTCGAAGCAGAAAAAATTAGAGATGGAGAGAAATATGAATTTTGGCTATTTGAATGGTTGCGTTCAAAAAGAATAGGGATTAAAGACTCAACTTATATTCGGTACAGAAATGTAATCGAAAATCACATCAATCCCGACCTCGGCAAGTATCCTATCAACAAAATCAGCACACCGTTGATGGAACGCTTTGTTTCCAACAAGTTAAACAACGGTCGGCTTGATGGGAGCGGTGGGTTATCTCCAAAAACAATGTCTGATATGCTGACTATAATTAAGGAGTCTTTCAAATATGCCCAAACTGCGGGAGTTGTTACGATATGCCGCTTTGACGGAATCAGTTTCAAACGAAATTCCCAAGAGATGCGAGTGTTGAGTATATTTGAACAACAACAGTTACTTTCGGTTTTGTTTGAGGACTTTGACAGATACAAATTAGGAGTATTTATATGCCTTTACACGGGAATACGCATAGGTGAATTGTGTGCGTTGCAATGGAAAGATATATCATTCAGCGAAAAAGCGATTGTAATCGAGCATACAATGCAGCGGCTTCAAAATGACGATCCCAACGCTATATATAAGACAAGAATTATCATCACTGAGCCGAAAAGTAAAGCATCATTAAGGACGATCCCATTACCTGATTTTGTAGTCAAAGCAATCAAGCCATTTGTCGGTTCTCCAAATGCCTACATCTTATCAGGAGAATGTAAATCGGTAGTTGAACCAAGGACTATGCAAAACAGATTTAAAGGTTATTTAGAGGAAGGACATATTGGCGATGCTAATTTTCATTCGCTACGACACACATTTGCAACAAGATGTATTGAAGCGGGCTTTGATGTAAAAACGCTCAGTGAAATCTTAGGACACTCAAGTGTGAAAATCACACTTGATAGATATGTCCATTCCTCAATGGAACTAAAGCGAAGTAATATGGAGAAACTAACTCCCGTTTTGGTCTGAGCAGACCATTCGCCGTCAATAAAATAGTCAAAGAAGCGGAATAGTCCTTGTGGAATAAGGGCTATTCCGCTTCTTTTCGTCAAGGAGATTACTCTACGAAAATTATTCAAAGGAAGGATTAAATGAGTCAGACTGGCAGAAAAAACTATATGGGTTATTGGAATTTCACTCCGGAGGAAAAAGGTCAACTGATTGCTCGTTTAACAAAAGAACTTCCTGCACTGAGAGGGGCAGCAAAAGCCACTCAGGATGAAATTGCAAATGCGATTGGAGTTTCAAGGCAAACATACAATGCAATTGAAATGCAAAAAAGAAAAATGACTTGGAATACATATATGTCATTGATTTTGTTTTTTGACTATAACCCCAATACGCATTACACCATCCGACAACTTGATGCTTTCCCCTATCGTTTGGACGAGTGCTGGTTGTCAGGAAAAATGGATCAAGCAAATGGAGCGTAGTGTATGGGAACTGAAAGTATAAGAAAAGAAATGAAGATTTTTCAGTCCTCTATCAAGAATTTAAGTGCGGGGATAAGCCGAGCCGCATCTTTGTGGAAAGACGAAAAATTTTCTGAATTGTCTACTTCCATCGGTGAGGTTGCCAATAATTCAAAGAACATTATGGTTGCTGGCGACAGATGCTGTTCATCCGTAGACAAGTTTGACAAGATAGCGGCAGAAAAATATTAGGAGGTCACAGTGTGGTTGATGTAACAACTGAGGCATTGCAGACTGTAAAAAACGCCTTATCTACCTTTCAATCCGACATAAGCGGATTATCAATGAGAGCAACAGATAATGCTGATGACATCACCGAGGAATGTAAAAGCAAGATCAACCTGACAAAAACAGAGATAGCGCAGGTTGAAACTCAGATTGCAATATTGAATAAGCAAATTTCGAATTTGGAGGCAAAGATTGAACAAGCAACAAATCAGTATAATGCTCTCCTTGCAAGAATTCCCCAATTAGAGAATAATATTCGTTCTCTTAATTCGAGAATTTCAGCATTAAATTCGCAAATTGCTTCACTACGGTCGCAACTTGCAAATACGGAAGATGATGATGAGCGTCAGCAAATTCAAGAGCAAATCAACGCTTTGAGTCGGCAAGTTTCCCAATGTGAAGCAGAGAGAAGTCAATTGGAAAGTGAGTTGCAAAATTCTGAGCAGAAAAAGGCTGAACTTCAACAGACGATAAATTCGGCAAAATCTCAAAAAGCTCAATGCGAGAGCGAACTGTCTACTCAAAAGAACAGATGCAATAAGATGAAAGATAAACTTGAACGATTAAATACTACATATAGTCGAGTTGAATTGGATTTAAATGCTTATGTTGCTGCAACAAAAAAATTTGAAAGAACTTCTTCTGAAAAAACTCAAAGCAACACAAACGCAGTTGAAAAATGTATGGAGAGTATAGAACAGTATCTTTCTACATCACTATGATTGTTTTAAGGCTGAGCCTTTAACAAATAAATAAATAAGTTAGGAGGTCTAAAAATGGCAAGCGGTGTATCTGTTGAAAGTGCGGCTATTCAAGGCGGTATTGGTTGTTGCAAAACATCCATTCACGAATTGGAGAGTGCATCAAAGAGCCTGCAAAGAAGCTATCAGCAAGCCGGATCAGGAGGTTGGAAAGACCAAAAGTATGCTGCACTGGGCGGTATTGTTGAAGAATGTTGCAGTGCTTTAACAAAACCCATAACCGAATTGCAAGAATGTATGGGTAAACTTAATGATTTGCTTCAGGCTGTCGGTGAATATGAGCAAGTCAATCTGTAAGGGAGGTAGACAAATATGGCAGTAAAAGCTTCTCCCGAAACGATCAGGGAGATGAAAAAAGACATTTCCAATACCATTCGTGACATTGAACGAATTAGTAGTGGTATTAAGTCGGGAATGTCTGCAACATCCAACTGGGACGACGCTCAGGCAGCCCAATTCAATATGTTAATGCAACAGATTGCACGATTAACTGCAACACCTATTGATACGCTGAATGCGGCATTGCCAAAGTTGGAGAAACTGGCTCAATCTTTAGACCAATACAATAAAGTGAAATTTTAACCTTTTGAGAGGTTGATAAATAAGGAGGATATTCAGTAATGGATAACGAACAAATAAAAAACAACGGGTCCGATTCGGTTCCAAACTTTACACCGCCTGCGGGTGACGGCAAGAGTGATGCGGTTCCTACCTTTACACCGCCCACACCAACCTTTACACCGCCTAAGAACACAAAGCCTGACTTTAATGGTCCTGCTTGCTCTTATCATAAAGACGAACCCGCTGTGGCTAAGTGTGCAAGATGCGGCAGATACATTTGTCAAGACTGTTTTGATAACTACGGCGTATCAAGCGGCGAATATGCAGGCAAAGCGCTGTGCTACGATTGTTGTCAGCAAATTGTTGCAGAAAATGTAGCAGATTTGAAAAAGAACAAGAACAAGATAATGTTACAATTCATCGTTTCGATTATCGGTATGGTCTTCGGTATGATTGTAGGCATATCAAGTGGCGGTGGAGTTGCAGGTGCAGTCATCGGTCTTGCGGTCGGCGGCGTTCTTTTGAGCGCATTAAAAGTATTTTTCTCTTTGGTATGGGATGTTATTAAGATTGCCGTTTCCGGTCAGTTTGGCGTTTTAACGGTGTTGTCAATCATTTGGAACATACTTGTTCTGATAGTCAAATGTCTTATTACGACCGTGTCCAATACCGTGTATTACATAAACTACCTTGTTAAAACATCAGGCTTTATTAACTCTGACACTCAAGCGTTGCAACAAATGGCTGATTATATGGAATATACAATGATCCGCAATCAAAATAGAGGCGTTGATATTGATACACTTCTCAATCAAAAGAGCGAGTTGGCAGATAACTCTTATGCACAAATGGTTCAGCAACGTGGCGAAGAAGGTGCAGAGGCTGCTATGAGAGAGTGTGTTGCTACATTTAACGAACATGGTGAAATTATCAGAAACTTCAATGTAGCAGGCAGAGCTGCCGCTTAATTCTGAAGTATTAAGTAGATTTAGAAATTATAGCAAATTGGAGGATGCAAGAATGGATAACAATGCAAATAATGATGCTGTTGCAGCAAGAAGAAGAGCGTTAGCTGAAGCTTTGCGCAGTGGTGACCCGGTTGTAGTTACCCCAAGTGGCGAAGTTGAAAAGAAAGATGATGCTCAAGACCAGGGAATGGGTGGAATTGAGGTTCCCCAAGGAAAGCTTGCTTAAGGAGGGGATACTATGGCTTATTACTGGTATCAAAGCGATCCGCAGCTTTACCAAACAGAGGTTGCGGCAATGAAACATTTCTTTCCAACTTTTACAATCAATCAGCTTCAAGATGGTTCAGGGAGACTTTATTGGAGAGGTAAGGTTCAACCTACCGGAGAAGGCGGTATGGTTTGGGATTTGATGCTTATATATAAAAACACTCATCCTCACGCCGAAGAAGGTGAATATGGAGGTTCGGTTCAGATTCTTCCATTACAACCTCGGCTTAGGGATCTTGCGGACAAGATAATGCCTTCGCTTCTTGCTCAATATAAAAATATTGATAATCTGTATGCTAAAGGTCTTCAGTTAGGGTTGCCTCATGTTTATCATCAGAAATTCGGACGCAATGAAGAATATTTTATTTGCAGTGCAGATCCAAAGTATTTTAAAACGGGTCAGAATCAATCAACTTCGGCAGCTTCAGCATTGAGTTGGGCTTGCAAATGGATTATTCTTTGCGAGATGTGGTTGAACGGCGAAATCGATGATGATGTCGCTTTGGAAGGTAACTATTAAATGCCTAAACCTCCAAACTCTCTTGCAAAAGCAATGAGGGTTTGGAGGTTTTATTTTTAGGCTGGAGGTTTAACAATATGAGAGTAGTTTTTTCAAACAGGGCATACGCTTCTGTTTTAGCTGAAACAACTGAAAAGATTAAAACGGAAACCGGTGGTTTGTTTTTAGGAACCGTACAAGATGATACTTGGTATATTATCGAAGCCATAGACCCCGGCCCAAAGTCAATTTTTGAAATTGCATATTTTGAATATGATCAGAAATATACTCAACACTTAATAAACAAAATTGCAAATCTGTATGATAAGCAATTGGCTTTAATCGGTCTATGGCATCGTCATCCCGGCTCTTTTGATCAATTTTCATCAACGGATGACGGAACAAATGCTAAATATGCATCTATGAGAAAACAAGGTGCTATTTCGGCATTAGTCAACATTGACCCTACTTTTAGAATTACGATGTATCAGGTTGAAAGACCTTGTCGTTATAGAAAGATTGCATATGATGTTGGTGACAATCTAATTCCGGATGAATTATTAAAGTTCAAAACACCGGAAAGATTCTATTCCATTATGGACAAAATTCTTTATTCATCTGCAACAAACAGAAACGCAAATGAAGGATACCATAAAGCAATCAGTTTGGCATCTTTTATGAAATTTATTTCACCACAGATGGAAGATGATGAGTGTACTGATGTTGAAACAAACAATCTGCTTGGTGATGAATCAACGCAAGAAAAACTAATTGATGAAATTATAGATGATTTGACCTTTATGGCAGATACCATTGGAATTGAAACCGCAATGTCACTCGAGGACAACTATCTTACTGTCTATCAAGAAGAAATAGATAAAACAACAAAACTGTATTTTATGCTTTCTGTTGTTAAGCACGCTATTATCCTTTCTTACGAAGATAAATGTTATGTGTATCGTAGAGGACTATTTACTGATGCATTTAAGAAAGCAAAGTCTGAACGAGATAAGAAAGAGAATGTTGATGGCAGAATCAAGCAGCGAAAACAAACTGGAATTGTTGATTCCGTTATTAAGATAATTAGATTCAATAGAAACGAGGAATAAGCAGATGGAAATTAAAAGACCTAAAAATTTCTTTGGAGAGGACATACCTCTGACAGTTTTTATTTCCGAAGAACAACTCCACAACAAGGAGTATATAAAAGTTTATGGTAAGTATTTTGAAGATACAGGCATCTTCAATGTATTCCCTAACGAATTATCTGATCGAGGGGAATATCTTGGTGATGTCCTTCCTGAAGGTAGCACCCCTTCTGCCAACGGGTTCTGTGGCGTGATTAACAATGATGAAATCGAGTTCTATTGGAGTGGAGAAAAAATTGTAACCGAGTCATATGGTTTGTACCAAAGCATTTTTTCGAGAAACAAAGGCATTCTTGAAACAGATGTTATGAAGAAAAAATGTGCTGTTATTATCGGCTGTGGCTCTGTCGGTAGTTTGGTTGCTATGGAATTGGCAAGAGCAGGTGTCGAAAAGTATGTACTATGTGATGCTGATACTCTTGAGTACCATAATGTCTGCCGCCATCAATGCGGCATTGAAGATGTTGGTGATTTAAAGGTAAACGCTCTAAAAAGAAAGATTTTGAATATCAACCCTAAAGCAAATATTAAGACCTTTGGGGGAATTGTACAGAACATTCCTAAAGAAATTCTTGACGAAATGTGTGCGCCGTTTGAAACCGTATTTGTGGGTTGCGGTGACAACAGAATGGCAGATGTTTATGCAAATAAAATTGCTATTTATTTTGATGCAGCATTTATCTCTATCGGCTTTTGGGAAAGGGCATATGCAGGTGAAATTTTCTATCATATTCCGCATAAGAATATGCCTTGTTACAAATGTGCTTTGGGTAGTGGAGATCTTTCAGGTCGTGTTGAAGCCAATCACCACATTTATTCCAATCAGGAAAATGTTGAGGGTGTTAAGTTTGAACCCGGCATCTCTGTGGACATTAACTTTATTACAAGCATAGGTATCAAGTTGATTATTGATATTTTGAACTCTACCAATGAGGGGTATATTCCTCGTTTGCTAAATAATTTAAAACAGTATACACTCGTTTGCAACACAAGTGATCCTGCCATAGGTGGAGAAATGGTTGAAATCTTTAGTTATCCGTTACAAGTAACCACTTCGCTTGTAGTCGGATTCGGAAAAGAGTGTAGTGGTGAGTGTAATTACGAATTGGAAGAAAAGTAACCCTATTCAGGAGAAAGGACAGCATATATGAAGGCTTTAGCCCAAAGCGAAATAATTGCTTTGATTACTGATTTAAATGCATTTGCTGATAGTGCCGAATCTTTAATTAACACTACGCAGACAAACTATGATAAAGATAAAAGATTGCTTCAAAACAGACATAGCAATGATTTGTCAAATTTAGACAGCACCTACAAAGCAAACTGTTCCTCGGTACAAAGCAAATCAAGACAAACTATTGCTGATGCCAAAAAAATACTTTCTGAAATCAACAAATTGGACGAAAAACTTTCAAGCGTTGACAAGTACTATGTTAAGACAAAGAAGAAGAAAGAAGAGCTTTTGTCAGATACCACGAGTGATGCTTATGATGATGCAACCGATTATTTTAAAACACTCGAAACGATAAAGGAAAGTTTCAAAGCACTTTATAAAAAGTATTCAGAGGATATACTTCCCGGTCTTATCAACGGCTTAAATTATCTGTTTTCAAGCCAGCGGAAAAAGGATTATGAAGAACTTATTATCCTAAGGAATACGGTTGCGGCATTTGTAAAAGAAATTGAAGAAATGCTCCCACCACTCACCGAAGAAAACCTTGCAGCACTCAAAGAGGATTATTTTACCCAACGAGGCAGTATGGTTGAACGGCAGAAAAATGAATTTGCAACTTTTGAAAATAATCATTTCATAACCTTAGATGAGGTTGCGGATAAAATTTGCACAAACCTTGACGATGTTCTTCCCGACGAGTTTGTGGACTATTTGTGTGCCATTATGACAAATTACGCAAAGGTAGTACATAAGGTAAACGCTTCAAGCGAAGTCCAAGATGAAGTGTTGAATATGTGTTATGTTGATTATCCCGTAGACTTTTTCGTTCAGTCAAAGATAGTTGCATCTATCATTAAAGATAAGTGCTCAAAACTTTTGGTGAATGGTGCAATAAGACTGCCCATTATGATGTCTACAAGAAATGCACCTGTTTGGCTGATTGCCAATGATAATATCAATAGTTCTATGGTACAAGTGTTTACCCACTCAATAATGTACGGACTGCTTTCGTCTTGTCCGGTTGAAAAGTTGACATATACCATTGTCGATCCCGAAAATCGTGGCAATAGCATTTCCCCCTTCTTTGATGCAAAAAAGAAGTTGCCCGAACTTTTTGGAGAAAAAATTTATATCAGCAAAGATGAAGTCGCTGCAAAAATCAGCAAGTTGAATGAAAAGATAGAGAATATTCTTCAGGACAAACTCGGAAATCAATATGACACTATTTTTGATTACGCAAACAATACACCTGACTATGACCTTAATGTTGAGTTTATTATGCTTTATGATTTTCCGAGAGGTTTTGACGAGAGGACTCTTGCTGAACTTAGGAATGTTTTGCGCAATGGAAGTAAATGCGGAATTTACACGGTAATTTCGTATCTGCCTGACCCCGATAATACCCGTTCACGGGAATATCAGCAAAGTTTACAATCCATAATTGACCTTTCAACGGTTATCAATCAAAACGGTGAAAGTTTTGTGTTGCGGGGGCTTCCTCTCGTCTATTATACAATGCCTGACAAAATCGAATTTGCAAAGTTTTTTAGCAAATATATGCTTATCTTTGAAGGTATCAAAAATCGTGGTATTGCATTTTCACCGCTTATTAGAAAGCTCATTGAAGCAAAAGACTCTATTGAACTTGATGCTCATATTGAGCAAATTTGCGAGATGATGAAGAACTACGAAAGAGCATACGCACAAGTGCCAGAAATCAATTCTGCATTTCCCTCGTTGGTTACATTGGGTAATGTCCTGTATCCTGCTGATGTGTTTTCTGACAGCATCGGCTATCAGCATATACTTGATAAGTTTGGCACGGAACACAAAGGCAATACAGAAAACACCTCTTTTGTCGAATTGCCGCTTACTTTTGATTTGAGAAACTCGTTCAATTTGTTCCTAAATTGTCCTGAAGCAAGCAGTAAAGGTATGCTTGATTTTACTCATCATGTGATTTGGAGTTTCCTTTCCTTTATGCCTGTTACAAAGGTAAATGTATGCGTATTTGATAGTGAACAGCGAGGCAATAGCATTATTCCGTTCCTTGACTTTCGCAAACGCTCTCCTGAGACATTCGACCAAAAGATTTATACGAGTCAGGAACAGATGTATGATCGTCTGCAAAAAATCAATTCTCAGATTGATGAGTTTATACAAGAAAAATTGGGCAATAGGTATAAGGATATTCTTGACTACAACATAAATACACCAAATAGAGCCGAACCCGTGACTCTCTTGGTTCTGTATGATTTCCCAAGTGGTATGGACGGAAGAAGCATCGACCTTTTGACGAACATTTTGAGGAACGGCAATAAATGCGGTGTATTTACGATGATTTGTTACAATCCCAATATTACTTTCTCTCGTTATGAAAGCATTGATGAGAGATTAGAGCAGATTTCAAAATTCTGTGCATCTATTGATTATAAAGACGGGCATTACGGTTTGCTGCCTTATAATTTGCAGATAAACATACCAAAATCGCTCTCATTTAATGCGACCGATGCGTTTATTGCGGATTACATTGAAAAGAGTGAAACAATCAAAAAACAGGGGCTTTCTTTTAAGGACATTATCTCTAAGGATCTGTTTTCAATGGATTCATCTAAATCATTGAAAATCCCTGTTGGCGTTGGTGACGGAGATAGTATTATCAACATCACTATCGGTGAAGGTTCTTCTCATCACGGGCTTATTGCAGGTGCTACGGGTTCAGGTAAATCCACCTTGCTTCACACACTCATTATGAGTAGTATGCTTCATTATAGTCCCGACCAACTTCACTTGTATCTTATGGACTTTAAGAGTGGTACTGAATTTAAGATTTATGAATCAGTAAAACTCCCTCATATACAACTTCTTGCGTTAGATGCAATGCAAGAGTTTGGTGAGAGTATCCTTGAAAATCTTGTTTCCGAAATGGAACACAGAGGTTCACTTTTCAAGGAAGCAGGTCAGACAAGCCTTAAAGGATATAAGCAAGCCACCGGAAAACCTTTGCCGAGAATTTTAGTTATTATGGACGAGTTCCAAATACTGTTCAATGACTCCACAAACCGCAAAGTTGCAATGAACTGTGCCGAATTAACAAAGAGAATTGTTACCGAGGGTCGTGCATTTGGTATTCATCTGCTGATGGCAACGCAATCCACTAAGGTTATTTCTGATCTTACTTTGTCGCACGGAACGATTGAGCAAATGCGTATCCGTATCGGCTTAAAATGCGGCGAAAATGATGCGAGATATTTATTCTCCGACCAAAACGACACAAAGGCTTTGGCAATGATGAAAGGACCAATCGGCACGGCTGTTATGAACTTAGATTATACCGAGCAGCCAAATATTGGTTTCAGAGCCGCCTATTGTGACGACGACACGCAAAAGTATTATCTTGATTTAATCAGTAAAACCTATGCTGAACAACCGTCCACATTACAGACTTTTGAAGGTGGTCGAACAACCAACCTGACTGATTATTTTGCGAATGCGAACATTGGTGTAACCTCTGAACTTCCTGCACAAATTCATATGGGTACACTCATAAAAGTTGCCCCGCCTTTTGCAATTTGTATCGACAAGAAAAAGAAACACAACCTATTGGTTTGCGGTTCTAATGAAAGAATGGCAAATACCGTTTCAAACAACTATATGATTTCGGCATTGCTTAATCGCAATGCGACTGTCTATTGTATTGACGGTGATAAACTTGTTGGCGATGACGGTTCGGCAGAGTTTTATGATGCTCTCGGAGAATGTAGTACGCAGTTCAAAGTGGCACAGGATCGTGCTGATATTATCAAGTTCATCAATGAGATCTATCAGAACTATCAGTCTTGGAAAAAGCAGAATAGTGATGATGTGATCTTTGTAGTAATCAAAAATCTTCAATTCTTGGATATTGTCAAGTCGATGTTTAAGGGTGATGTGATTGATGAAAGCGAATTTATTGATGAAGTTCCTGCTGAACCTGAATTTAACCCTGCCGACCCGTTTGCGGCGGTAAACAATATGTTTGCCAACAAAGGTAGCGACGATAATATGTCGGTTGGAGAAAAACTCATTAAGATGATTGAAGATGGTTCAGGATTTGGTATCCATTTTGTGGTTACTTCACTTGAATATCAGTCTGTAAGAGAGTGTATGTACTACGGTGAAAATATACTCACTAAATTTCCTGAGCGTATTATCTTCTCTCTTGGCTCTAATGATGCTGACAATCTTATTGAAAATGTTTCGGTTGCAGGTCTGAGGGATAATACTGTTTACTTCACGGATGGAGTTAAAAACACATTCCAAATGAAACCGTACATAACTCCTTCTGCAAAGGAACTGAAGAAACTATTTGATTAAATTGTTGGATGCCATATACACAGAGAGGGGTTCTTCTTTGTGTATATGGCTAATTCCAATATTCAAAAATGGGAGGGATAGTGTTGGGAATTGTAAATGCCGATGCCTCTGAATTGTTGCAATCTTGGAACAATATCAAAGTAGCAATTTCAAGCATTGAAACAACGAGATCGTCAATGACGAGAAAGTATCAGCAACTTAACGGAGAGTGGAAAGATAGGAAATATAAAGAATTGGGCGATGTTGTTCAAGAATGTAGCAGAGCTTTAAATGAAATATTAAAGGTCCTATCTAAGGGCGAAAAGTTTGTCGGTTCACTTGCAAAAAGTTTGCAGGAATACGATAATGTTAATTTAGATGGTAGTATGTCCACGGACAATGCTTTTGTTCAGAGTTTGCGAAGTATGACATATCCCACAGGTGAAGCACCGTCCTATCAATACTGTCTTGGTGTGTTGACAAGAGGTAATATTCCCGAAGGTTATCTGAATGTAATATCTACAAGACACCAAAATGGTGAGGTGGGAGTACGCAGAGTATTTGACCATTTTACAAATCAAATGCTGATACAAGATGCAAACTATCCACCTAATCAGACAGCACATTACTCACCGATGAACTACGAGGGACATCGAAGAGGTGTTTATTACAATGCAGCATCGGATATGACAAACCCAAGAGGTGCGGGTACTACATATTTTCACGAATTGGCTCATATGATCGACCACGCATCTACTGGCTATCAGGGGAATTTATCAAATACCCCAGAATTTAGGAATGCGTTAATTGAGGATGGGCAACGAATATTACAATTATATAACAATCTGCCCCCTGAACGGCAGAACGCTTTTTTAACACGCATACGGTCTGACTCAGCACATTCTTTTTCAGACTTGATAGATGCAACAACTAACGGGCAATTACACGGAAGTTACGGTCACTCAAGAGAATATTGGACTCGTTCCGGTAATCTACAAGCCGAGGCATTTGCACACTTCTTTGAAGCATCTATGGGTAGCGAAGAAAAACTTGAAATGCTTGCTAACTTCTTCCCAACTGCGTTTGGCGTATTTTCAACACTTATTGAATCAATCCACCCCGACCAATATGTTCGGGTATTAGAAAGGAGTAGATAACTTATGAGTATGGATAAAAAGGTTTCAGATTTTATGAATGCTTTTCTTGATACTCCCGAACCTGCAATAGATCAAGAATACTATCAAATCGAAGAACAATACAAGGCAATGTTCGGTCATACTGTTCCGAGAGCTATGCTGCCTGACAGCATTTCTATGGACAGTATCAAATCCGCTATGAAAACTTGTATTGAAAACAAGAAAGATACTCTGTTTGAATTGCTCGGTGTTGAGCTGAATAATGAGTATCTGTATTAGGAGTTAAACAATGAAAGACATATCGTTATTGCAAGCTTTAGAATATGAGAAAGTCACCTTTGACGATGAGCCTATAAATTTATATTCAGAATCATTACCGGTTACATTGTTTATGGGAAGATTATCGAATAATAGCCATAAAACTTTTGTTCCTCAATTTTCGCTTGACGGACAGAATTTGCTTCTTTATTCAAAAGATAAAGGTAACCTTTATCAATTAATAGAGAATGCCTACATTTCTTCTTGGCTAAACGGGAAAGCAAGAGTTATTTATTACCACTGCGATGAAAATAAGATTTTCCATTTGACGGGATTTCCTTATGCTACGCTCAAAAAAGATACAATAATTTCTCAATTTGAGAATCTCTACGAAGAGTGTAAAGAAAATGAAAGACTTTCTGATAGCGATAAGTCATTGCACATTGTTATGATAAGTGATTTGGCTGAGATGCCCTTCTTTGCAAGAATCCTATTTGAATATAAATTTGAAGATAAACGAGATAATTATATTAACACAATTGATAATCCTTTTGATTTTTTCGATATTGAAAACAATAGTTTTCAAGAGCAATTAGACGCACATATAACGGTATCGGTTGGCAAAAAAATTAAGGATATGCTGATAAATGGGAAAAAATATGGTGTTGTGTTTATAATAGGTGATAGTAACTTTGAAAGCTTTTTGAAATTAAAACAGTATCCATTTTATTCAATTGAATTAGATAATGTAGATACTTTGAATATTGTTACTAAGAAAAAAGAAATCGATAAAGTCATGGCGTGGAGTAGCGATGCTCCCCAAGAGGTTGATTTATTTCTTTCAACGGAATCACCTTTTTATGAAGCTTTTAAAGCATACTGTAATCTCGACTTATAAGAATTTATTGAGAGGTGTTTATGTTGGAAAGTGAAAATATAATTGTTTTGAATGATGATGAGGGTAACGAAATAGAATTTGAGTTTCTTGACATAATTCATTACCGTGGCAAAGAATATGTGGTTTTGCTTCCTACTTCCGATGAAGCCGACGAAGTTGTAATTCTACAAATGGAAGAAGCGGATGACGAAACCGAGAGTTATATCAGCGTTGATAACGAATTGACTTTACAAGCAGTATTTGAAATCTTCAAAGAAAAAGCAAAAGATATATTTAATTTTGTTGACTGATAGAAGCACAACAAGGAGGTGACTCAATGGATATATGGCATAAGTTAGGGAGAATATTTCGCCTCTCCAATTTGGGAACGCTGATTTTCTTTTTGTTGAACATCGGTCTTATTTTAGCTTTGTTCTTCCCATATGGTTTTACACCTGAAGTGGTAACTTCTTTGATCGTATGTTACATAGTCACAGTTTTAATTAGTCTATCGCCCGTTGGAGAATGGACGCTTGCGACACTTGCAGGGGCAAAAGAAATAAAACGAAAAGATATTAAAATTCGTTTAGTGCCATTATTGGAAATCGTATTTGGGCAAGCAAAAGAAAGAACTCCGTCTATGGTTAATTCTATTAGGCTAAAAATAATACACGACCAATCGCCAAATGCTTTTGCGATTGGTCGAAGGACTATTTGCGTTACAGACGGCTTATTGAATCTCTCTGATGAAGAAATAATGGCTGTGTTTGCTCACGAGGTTGGACATATTGCGTATCAGCACTCAGCCATTCAACTCCTTATCGGTGGTGGCAATCTCTTTATTTCCGGATTTTTGCTTCTTGTTAAAGTTATTTGCTGGATTATCACTGGTATTTTCGCTCTCATCGGCATAAGCACAAGAAGTTTTTGGGGCGGTTTATTTATGACACTTTTCGGTGGCTTATCAACCGTACTTATTTGGCTTTGGACTAAGTTCTGTATGCTATTCCTAATGTGGTCAATGCGGCAAAATGAATTTGTCGCAGATGAATATGCTTACAAATTGGGTTATGGTGCAATATTAGCAAGCGTGTTGGATAGACATATGTGTTCAGCCCCTAATAATGGATTGCTAAAAGCACTTTATTCAACACACCCACATGGTGATGACCGTGTAGCACGCTTGCAGGAACTCGGCGCAGATTATTACAGATATTAAGCCTACAAAATAGCCTCACCTATTATATTTAAGAAAGTCATTATGATGTTCTTGTTGTCTGAGCCGATAACCTTGAGAAATGAGGGTGTCGGCTTTGAGAGCCACAAGGTTTATATCGGAGTTCAATGCTCGTGCTATTTGCTGAGTATCATATCCACGCTCAGCCAATTCAAGAAAATCATCGTCCGGCAGAGCAATCTGAGAAGCAAACACATTCGCTTCATACTCCATTCGGCAATCACGCATATCGAAGATATTAAATTCCTTGAAGCCGCCGATTTCGGTAGCTTCTGCTCTATGCAAAGAGTCGTGTCCAAGTTCGTGCAAGAGAACTATGTTCTCCATCACCGGATGTAAATTGTTTTTAATAAATATAAAGCGATTTCGCATTATTACCTTATATGCCCCACGCTGACGATTAAAAGGATAGTATAAGACTTCAATACCGAGTTCTTTGGTAATTCTATGCGGATCACGAGTGCAGCATTGGGATACTATAAAGTTTGCCTTTTTAACAATCTCGGAAGTACAAACATACATTGGCTCTCTCACCCCTTTCATTCTTTCCTATTGTAATTCTACCACAACCAAAGTCCTATAAAATGGACTTATTCATCGGCACGGTATTTCTTTGGGGTGAACTTCTTGTTTTTCTCTTTTGCGATCCAATAGGCGTCTTGAATGGCTTTCATCATTAAGTCCATATCTTCTTCCGCAATATCTCCGCCTGCAAACAGTCCGGTAACTTCTTCGGTAAGTTGTTGTGCCTGTTTTGCCCCTCTTGCCCCGTATTTTTCAGCGGCTTGAGCAACAAGCATATCAGCGTGTCCGAGTAATTCGTCGGTCGTAATATTAAGAGCCTTTGCAATTTTTTCGGCAGCATCTAAGCGAGGGCGTGCTTTACCACCCTCGTATTTTTGGATTTGTCGGGTTGTAATTCCGGTAAGCTCTGAAAGTTGTACTTGAGTTAGTCCTTTATCTTCTCTATACTTTTTGAGTCTTTCATTAAATTTCATAACCATACCCCTTCGGTTAAAATTTCAACATTTTCAATAACACGAACTTTTATTCGTGAAAACCCATTGACACGAATTTAGGTTCGTGTTATAATTTAGCCACAACACGAATTTAAGTTCGTGCTTATATAATACACCACGAATTAAAATTCGTCAAGAGGTTACAAGAAAAATTCAAGAATTGAGGTGAAAGAATAATTGCTTTATGTTGCGTTGCGGTATGAGCAACTTTTATATATGCGTTAAGGTATATTATGACGATAAATCAATTTTAATGGGAGTGCAAAAAATGAGAAATTGTAAGAAAGTATATGTAGAGGTAAGAGTAGGACATTTGACTGATGGTGTTTTTAACACGGAAAGCAGAAAGCGGTTCGTTGAAGGTAAGAACAGAGTTATCACATAGGACATTCCCCTTACTCTGTTTTTACTGAACCTTTATTTGCGTGATAAGAAACTTGATGAGGTGATGTAATTGAAAAATGATAGATGGACTCCGATTCCGATGTATTGTTCTAATTGTGGTCAACTGAACTACGGGTATCGGAATGATGAAGGTAAGATAAAGTACGAATGTAAAAAGTGTAATGTT